>Ga0247734_1000072_pt1 | contig 90590 bp, 83 predicted proteins | sample UWRJL103311B2_FD_180933 | JGI IMG/M metagenome (GOLD analysis project Ga0247734, IMG submission 180933) | Plant litter microbial communities from Arlington Agricultural Research Station in Wisconsin, United States - UWRJ-L103-311B-2 | ecosystem: Environmental > Terrestrial > Plant litter >... | reverse complement strand
TCTATGCTTCGGAAACGCCAAAAACGGTGAACGCAGAGTACAAGTATTTTCAGTCATGACATAGCCACGTTCCGTAGCCATTCATGAAACCCCCAATCTCACCAATCCCACCTTGTTCATTCCTAGACCACATCGTCATATTCAGGCCTTGCCGAGGAGAGTGTGCGTTCGAAAATTGTCTTGGGTACTCTCTGACTCTTGGAGCGATCCGTTTAGCACGAAACGTCCAAACTGGCCTTGGAGTTCATGAGGAGAGCAACAATAAGGCCGTAAAGACCTAACTTATAGTTAGCACCGCTTTCCCTATAGATGTTTGGGGAGGCTCTTACCCAAAACTTCGGCGAAAATGAGGATAAGAATCATGCCAACGAAAAGACGGGGTTGTTGAGCGGTTCCTCTCACACCAGCATCACCGACAATTCCGATAGCAAATCCTGCTGCCAAACCAGCTAATCCGACACTGAGTCCGGCACCGAGTTGGATAAAGCCAGTGTACAATGGCAGCTGTTGCTTCAGTCCATCGGAGATAAGAACCGATACGACCAATCCGTAAATACCAATGATACCAGCCATAATGACTGGAACAATGTCTGCAACACAGTTTAGCTTCTCGTCTCCTCGTCTCGCAATTCTTCGTGCGTCGCTGGAAGCTTACTCTTGACGATCAGATCTGGCCGGAGAACACCCATAGCACAAATTCCAACTCCCGACTTAGCAGTTCCATATGCAGCCCCGAAACAGGTGAAGACAATGGCCGATGTGCAGCCCATGGCACCGAAGAATGGCTAATGATGATGTTAGTATAATGATTTGATGACAGCCGTTGACTTGTGGCTAAGGTTTATTTGAGCGTCGCAACGCATCCGTGACTTCGGGCTACTAACCGCATACACCGGGCTAAAAGACGAGCTGTTAGCATATGTACATATCTTGTAATGATAGAATGCTAGAGTGATGGATAATGTGTTGTGAGGCAAGAGAGAGCTTATCTGCCTGGAACAGAGTTGAGGCACTCACCAGTTGACGTAATTGATTGCTTCAGACATATTAGCGGTATTGTGAAGCTTGCTGGGTAAATGTTTCGGTATTTTTAAAGGTCAAGTAAGCTTGCTGATGGACTGTTGGAGTCGTTGGTGATGGAATCGAGCTTGGAGAGACAGTTGTCGTTGACGTGGTGCAGTGGCAGGAGAATTGGACTCCTACACTACGTGAATGACTATTCCTAAATAGGCTAGACCACCTTGGCATTTTTCTTGCGCCGCCTGAATCTAAACTTTTTTTTTGTCGAAACCTCACCTCAAAAGCATTTCAAGAACCTCCTACAAACCAACCTTCTCAATAATATTAACAGCAGTAGGGCGAGCCAACGCAAGGAACCCTGCAGCTAAACTTCCACTACTTTTTCGCTACAACAAAAGTTAGTTTAGACCCCACGTTTGTCAAGGCGCATGGCTAATGATACCTCCTCCAGACACCACGAACAAATATTCAAGATGGCAGAAGAGCAAAACGGATCCGCCGCATGTGAGTACAATTGGGGAGCTAGGAGATATGGATATCACTCGCTGGTTCCGACATCGCATGGACAACTGCTGACATTGTCTTGAAGGGCCTGTTGCAGACGCAGCTTTGACACAAGAAATTCTTGATATTGTCCAACAAGCGTAAGCTATTCCAGAGGCAGGGTTGAAGTTCCCACACTAACTCATATAAGTTCTCATTACAGACAGTTGAAGAAGGGTGCCAACGAGGTAAGCTCTTTTCATAGTTTAACGTCCTTTTTGAATATGGATTTGGAAGCGAGGAATTATTACAGGTTCCGAGTCACAAGGCGACACACTTTGTTACTTCTCCATTTTCTCTTGGATCCTGAGATAAACCACAGCTTTCCAGCTTTCAAGCTCTCTATTCGCGTTTCAATACTATAAACAATACTGATACATTTGACTAGGCAACTAAGACTCTTAACAGAGGTTGGTGTTACACATATAATATATCCTAGGTCACTATTCTAACGAAAATAGGTATTTCCGAGATTATTATTCTCGCAGCTGATACAGCTCCTTTGGCAATTCTCCTTCACCTACCTCTCCTATGCGAGGTAAGATACATTTTCCAAAAGCTTATGTATCAATCCTAATGCATTGTGTTAGGATAAGAATGTGCCATATGTCTACGTACCTTCGAAGACTGCACTAGGTCGTGCATGCGGTGTTTCTCGAGCTGTGATTTCTGCCAGCATTACCACCAATGAGGCAAGTTCAATTATCCAAGCAGCTTAACAACGGCATTTCGTGCACGCAACAGGCAAAAACTAATACTGTTTACTGTAGGCTTCAGATTTGATGAACCAGATCCGAGGACTTAAGGACAAGGTTGAGAGACTTATGATCTAAGGCAATGGACATGTTGGCTTGCTAGTATCAGCAGCTATGGGAGGATAAAACGGCGTTAGGCAAGGTTAAGAGGGCCTTGTAAATACTGAGAAGTTGAACAACAATTCACTATAATTGCGATCTACACATATAAATATCTTCACCTTGTAAACATGATGTTCTTCACTATTGAATCGCTGAAATATGAAATGTAAATCGGAGTTCTGTGAGGAGATTTTTTTTAGCTCAATTCAGAAATAAATTTCTCGCTAAAAGCTAGGCACCGTTTTTCAGTCCAACCCCAGACAATATTTATCACCAAAAAACCACAAAATTCCAAATAGTCCTCTAATTCTAGTCATGGGAAAGTTCAGTAAAAGAAAGGAAGGCAAGGTAGTGGGAAAGGATCTCCAAGACCGACCAGGCTGGAAAGGTCCTGGGCAAGCCAACAAGAAAGATGCACCACCATCAAAAGCTAAAAAGGAAAAACGTGTCGAGCCTGAACCAGAGCAGGAACTAGAACCGGAACCACCCGTTACCACCGGCTTGCAACAGCTACTATTAAACATATTCAAGGATACTTTCCCAGATCTTATAGCATCCAACTCACTTCAGAAAGTGCTGCAAGATGTCAAAGGAGCTCTTTACGAACGAGATTTCAGCCGTGCTTTTGGGACAGATGAATATCTTGAGGCATACTCTCTAAGATGGAGTCCAAGTAGAGCGCTTGGATATGTTTCAATCTTAGTAGACATTCAAGAGCACCTCATTGGGCTGTCCCCTTTATGTGCAAGGGACCAAGATTCCCGGGATAATACTGAAGCTGTTGACGCAGCACTGTCAAGCCTGCCTACTATCTGCTTTGGCGGAGGCGCAGCCGAAGTCATTGCCTTTGGTGGGTTTTCACGGTTCCTGAAGGATTCGGCCGCTACGAGACTGGGAGAAGCAGATCTTGAAGAAGCGTTGGCCAGTCTTTCGGTTGCCGAGCAGGTCAAAATTCAACTGCTTCTTGTAGATACCGCTAGTTGGGAAACCGTCGTTATGAAATTGGACTCGGGACTCACGTCTCTCCCAACTCTCAAATACGCAAATGCAGTTGCGAGAGAAGCAAATACAGCTCTGCTAAAAGAAGGAGATATTACTACCGCCTTCCAGTTGAAGGATGTTCTTGCACTGAGTCCACCACAAGTCATTGAGATGGTGGGAGGTGAAAGAAAGCTTCTGACACTACTCTTTACACTTAACGAATTATATACGACCTCGATAGGAAAGACTACGGCTTTCCTTCTCAACCTCACATTAGCTTCGAAGTCCGGCACCCTTCTCCTAGTAGTTGACAGTCCTGGTAGCTATTCGGAAACTACTGTTGGCTCGGAAGCCAAAAAGTACCCAATGAAATTTCTACTAGACCATACTCTCCTTGCAAAAGAGAAGAATGAAGCTGGTGATGGGGTAGCTAGCTGGGAGAAATTGGTATCGGAAGATTCCCGTTGGTTTAGGCTTCCTGAATCACTTCGGTATCCAATACCGCTCGAGAATATGCGGTACCAAATCCATCTCTACCAACGAGTTTGATCCCTACACGACTAACTACGCCACTAAAGGCTCACTTCATTACTGTTCTTAAATACTATAGAAGGAAGGCATTTGAACTTCGTTAATCATTACAAGAACTACGTATGATCATATACATCGTGTGCGGCCATGCATTAACACCGACTGAACATTAATGGCACTAAAGCAGTGTTACTCTGATAACCCATCAGTCCACCACCCTTCTTTGCTGAGGAACAAGAGTTCTTAAATAAGCCACGAAACTGATCTTTCCGATCCTGACTCCGGCTAAACTCTCTACCAAGCTGTTTCAAGACAGCCTCCTTTGCTTTCTTCAACGCAGATACTCTCTTCTCAGGATCATCAGCAAGCTCTTGTTGAGATGCCTCCCGCCGAATATCTCGTTGAACCCCTTGCACATCAGGTTGGAATACCGTTGGTTGTAGTATATCCAACGCTGGCACAGAGTCTAGGATTGGTGCCGAAACATCAATCATCTCTTGCTTAGCTCTGTGCTTGCGTCGTCGCCTACGGTGTCCCTTCTTCTTTTTAGTCGCGAGGACAGATATTCTAGGTACTTCCTGGGGTATCTCATATGGAAGAGTGGTTTGTGTGTCAACAACTTCGACTTCGATATCTCCGGACTGGTCGGTTTCGTAGTCACTAGGGAAGCTCCCGTATCCAGAATCCGAACTACTTTGTTGCGACAGCCATTCATCGGTGCCGCCAGTTTCGCTCAGAGGCGACAGTGCATCATGCCAGCTTCCCCCGTCAGATAGTATGACATTCTCAAAATCAAACTCGCGAACTGTATCTCGGTGGAGATAGACAAAGTCTGCGACTTGTTCTGATGTCATAGTTGCATTACGAACTTGCATGTAACGGAGTTTTGGGAAAGTCATTGCTTCTCGAGGTGGTGCGGCTGGGAGCGGTGACATGGGCGATGTGACTTCGCCAAAGAGCTTGGAGGTATCTCGAGGAGGAGCAAGTAGAGGATCAGTGAAGATGGTGAGTGGGCATGGACCTTTCCTCCCGTTCCATCCGAAGCTCACTTTCTCGAGATTTGCCGAGAAACTCCTGATATAATCGTCAAGGATCTTCAAATGATCTAGGCCGGGCCTAGGTCCATTGAAGTCCCATGAGTTCATAGTGATGTTGAGCTTTCTGATCTGCTTCCATCGTCGCCCTGCTGATGGTGTACAACCGAACCCAGGCACGTGACGAAGATAAACAAGTCCAGCTGGGTGCATTTGATGAAGGGAGAGCTTTTCGAGTCGATGTATCGGTGCTCGTTCGATAGCTATGCGAAGACTTATAAGTGCGTAGTCAACAGCATCTCGTCGATATCTTTGAGTTGGATCTTGATCGGGACATGAGATCGTGAGGTGTCGAAGATTTGGCAAGCGTGAGAATGCATTGATGAATGCGGGAACATTGGTTGCTGCATGGAAGATGGGAGGGTATTGTTGGGTCAAGATATCGCAAAGCTGTGGGTTTCCATATTTAGGACGCTGAATGACTGAGGCGGTGGACGTATGGGGGGCATATAAGAAGTTGACTTCCCTTCCTGTCATTGGATTTAAGAGAGGTGGAAGAAATGTTGAGTCTGTATGGGGCATAGAGAATATGAAGTGTTGAATATAAGGACCTATTCGAGAAAGTGCTTCGAGACGAGAGGGACGGGTGAGAGAACTTGGGGTGAAGGTCATGCGGGTTCTGGCAAAAAGAAATGGAGTTGCGAGTTCACGACACTCATATGTTGTGAGTCGTAATGAACATATGTCTTCTGTGTCGAGATGCGACAAGAGGATTGATCGTATCCCTTCGTTCTGCCAGAGGCAGAGGAAAGGTGGGCTAGCAGTGGCCATAACTTGCGCATATCGTCTAAGAAGAGGAAAAAGAGGAGTTTGATTTTTTGCGATATTCAAGTTTATGAACTAATGGCTGGGACTGAGATGGAGCAGACGAGTATGAATGTGAGTTCGCTTGAGAAAAGGGGCTTTGGTATCAAGTTTCAAAACGCTCATGCTTCAAAGTGAAAATACTGAATGCACCATAAACGAATAAGAGCTATCAGATAGCAAAATGAAAGAAAGGAAAGAAACAAATGGACCTAATATAACCTGAGGAATCATAGCAAGTGAAAATCCCTCATGCTAACCTACACGTGATTTTTCTTCAAATGTGACTCACTTCATTTGTTGTTGAAGAGGAGGTTGAGAAAACGAGATGCAGTAGTGTTGCTGCATCGCAAGCGTATAAACACGAGAATGCCACGATGCGCGACAGCAATATGGCATCGTGATAGCCGCGCTGATAGGGAGCGCCACTTCAGCAACAGATCCGTAGCGGAGACCTGTTGCATAGCTTGGCACGCTTTGTTTCGTCCATCACTCGGTGCTGGCCAGTCAAGATAGTTGAAACATTCAGCTTTGCAGCAACGGCACAACTCTGGGGTAGACAGCCACACGATACGTTGATAGATGCTTTAACGGTGGGAGGGTTGGGGAGCCAATGGGAGGAAGGGGGGGTTGGAACTTACGCGAATTTTCGTGGCGGTCTCGCGTTTATTTTGACGCCGAGTTGTATTTTCGCGGGCACTTGGCGATACATTCAGTTCTTTGCAGTGTTTATCTATTCAGATCATCCAGAGTCCCCGATACTTACTGAATTCAAAAGCAGATTCATCTGAAGATTTGTTCGCCGGTAGCTATAGCCACCCTGAGCCCCTGATTCGACATCCAATCCTAACTGCAGGTACAGGAGGTAGGGGTGCATTCTGTCAAGTAACTCAAACAACAACAACAGCTTTTTCCCACACTCGAGGTCAAACGACCACCCTGCTTCATATTCTTTGTGTCACTGTAGCGACCATAAGCAATTGTACGCATCTGCCCCACGCGATGAAAGTGGGATGAAGCTGTACTTTCTTGTCGCGACTCGACCACGTAGCAGTGGATCAGCGACTGCTTGCGTTCTATGGTTGCCCTACTTTTGGGATATGGAACGGGAGGGTTTGTTGCAGGAGGGATTCTATTCCTCTTCAAGGACAGATGGAAGCATCTGCTTGTTCTTTACAAAGAGGGGTCTCCTTACTTGTATGAAGCAAGCACCTCGCTTTTCCCAAGGCTCATACTGGCACCAGATCAAACTGTGTTCATATATTGCCATTTCTCTACGGGGTATTTAGACGTGTCGTCTTATGGCTCGTTCTGCAATTTGGATCTAGGGTTCCACCGGCTTGCCTGTATTATTCCCTCGATAGGTAATCTCTTTTTCACTTTAGTCTGGTAGTTTGTGACAGTTCTTTAGCAATACCCCTTGACTTCTTGCCACTATTGTTGCACCTTAGCACCCGCTGGTTGCAATGCTCTAATCTTGAACATGCAGCTAAGAGTTGACCGGATAGTGACCGGAAAGCAGAACAACCTGGTGAAAGTACCTGGCATTTTGTTGCATTCTCGTAGAACGTAACCACGAAATTCTTAGACACGGTTCAAATGTCTGTGCGATTTCAAAGATGCACACAAAGGTTAAACTCGTTGCATTTTTCTCTTTCGTGTCTCGCGCTCTAATAACTCTAGTGATGCGTTCGCGACACGTCTGTTTCGTTGGCAAGTTCGGGCAAGGTAATGGATATCGAGGATTGCATGCAGTCAGAGCCATATGTGCGTCTTGAGTCTCCGCGTATGTAGCTCTGTTAGGATTAACAGGCGTGGAAATGGAGGCACCTACGGATTAAAGTACTTCAAGGTTCCCGAGAAAGCACTCTCAGGCAAAGTCGTGCGCCTTTAAGTACCAATCAGTGGCCTGTGAAAAATGTCGGCAACACCACTGGAGTCTTGGTTTGGCAGACCAAGACCAGCTCGGCCTCTTTAGGGATTTCTGTACGCACCCCGCCTTTATGTTACATCAAGAAAGCAAAAGGAACATGCAGTTTTTGTGTTACGTCTTAGATTGTGTGAGGGTGACCTATTATAAAGTTCAACTGCCGTGGGTTAATCATTGCTCTCTTAGAGTTGCAAGTGAGTTGCGCTCCACTACATCAGAGCAATGTAGTAGAATTACAAACAAATCCCATTCGTGAAAACTCAAATGCAACTAGCCAGAAGCCACCGACTGACTTTGGCTTGAGTCGAAGTTTGAAGTGCGTGAACCTTAAACCTTAAACTCACAGAATAGATACTGCGGAATAAAAACATAAACCGGGGCAGAGAAATTAAGTTTTATAGTTGTGAATTCCACGTACCTGATCGAAAGGAGAAAGGAGATAAAACTCGTCTTAGCATAACTATCTCAAAATTTTAAATTTTAAAGTCTATACCGCCGTATAGTAACAAGCGCCCAAGTCACATCTCAACTCAACACTAGATAGCTATCAGAGGTAGTACGATATATACCCCCAGAGTCCTTCGCACATGCACGTAAAGGAAAACCTTATATTTTGGACCACGATGTACTGGGGTGGAGAAGGTAAAAGTACTGTACTGCTACAAGCAGCAACTCACGGCCTTGGAAAGGTTTCTATGTTAGATGGATCCGAATCATTCCATTTAGAACCTTTCGTGCATCTTCTTGGCGCTGAAATTCTTTGATTCTACTAGAAAAGGATCTTCGGGCCTGGGACCAGATCTGATCTATCTGATCTATATCGATTATTAGTAAGAAACCCATGTCCTATATTCCTCCGGGCAGCCAATAACAAATCCCCTCGGCCCCCAGCAAATTACATTTGCCATGGTGCCCCTGCCGGTGCTTTGCGATCTGGTCTTTTGCATTATTTTATTGTGCATGTCAATACTATACGATACTGTACTTTAAGGAACAATTTACTGCCGCTTATGCTTGCAATCCTTTTGCCACCAATAACGTACGAGTGCGCGGGAGCTAGAGATGGAGATGGAGATGGAGAAGATGGTAATGGAGATGGAGCGGGAACTGGAAATGGAGCTAGGAGCTAGCTAGCTTACACTCTTATGCGAAAAAGTGAACTAGTTGGTTTGACACGCATCACTGGGAATAATAATAACAATAACAATAGTTATAATGATAATTGTAACACTTCTACTGAGTGGTAGTACTACTACTAGTAGTAGTAGCTCGCTGCTGGACTAGATTCCATAGTGAAGGGCCGATGCCAAACAGTCCCAATCCCCATTCCCAACCTAATCCAAACCTTGCACCCGCGCTTCTTTTCATTAGTACTAAAAGTATCTAAACCAACTTCCTGTACTCCGTGCTTTCGTACTGTACCGAAGCCGACCCGGGTTTCCCGTCGGTCGAAGCTAAAGCAACAATACCTCGCATCTGCTGGCTTGTAAGGCGAAATACCATACACAGTGAGCATCAGATAGATGGCCAATTAAATAATAAGAGAGAGTGATATAGAGCAAAGAAGCAATAGCGCACCGACCTTTCGCGGTTGACTCTGGTTTTCTTAAGATTACCAAGTCCCAGTTTAGCCGACTGCCCCCGAGCAGAGACCGCTCTGGATTGTGGAAGCGAGAGCGAGCGAGCCTCAGCTCAACTCAACTCAGCTCATCTCTAAACTTAACACCCCCATCACCCGTTCTCCATCGAATATTCCACCAGAAAGCAATCATTCCTGGCTCGACGACTATCTCGCATTGCGCCCTGCCAGGAGTCAAGAACATGCTCATCGACATTTGACCGTTCATTTCCCAAATCGCCGGGCAATTGCCATCGCGCGGCGGTTGTCAGACAAGACCAGCAAGAAGTCGCTTGCGTTTAAAAGACCTAGGACCTGCGACGGATGAGGACAGAAAAAGGCAATAAGAGTGCGCTTTCGAAATGCGGATTGGTATACGAGAGCAGCTCGCAGGTTTAGTACTGCTTTGCTCTCTTGTCCCTCTTGCTGTGCTCGCGATAGCAACTTGGGTCAACAACCATGACTTTGTGGTCGATATAACGTCGCGGTCTCTGTCCTTAACAGCCAGCCTCAAAGCCGCCCAAATCGCTGCAGATCTACTCCTTATTCAATCGACTTGCTCAACCATTGTCACTCGAGTTTTGGTACAAAATGCCCTTCGGAACTTCTACAAAGGGAATGGGATACAGAATTGGACAAACGCCGAAACCGATGTCGCAGGAGCACTCGCCAGCGGAGGCCTATCTGCTCTGCTTCAGGTGACAATTTTCTCGCGCAATGGGACCGGCAATCCGTGGGGTTTGTTGAATGTGACGGCCGATTTGACAAATGCTGAGATTAACCTGCCATACAAATACGAGAATGGCTCTTCGGTCAAACTCGGTGATCCTGGCCTAGGCTATCCAGAAGCACTTTATCCAAATGTTACCTATGGAAAAACATCAACTCCAGATCCAATGGATCCATCAGTCAACTTAAGTTCTGTTGCCGCTTTCTCGGATTTCCCCATGAATACCTCTTCAGCATTATTTCTCGGTCCGCTTCAAATCAATGAGTGTAACTACAACCCAGTTCCCATCTCAGGTGAATGTTACTAACTCTTCTACGCTAGCCTTTGCGTTGGTCTCCATAACTTTGCCGATCGTCGATGGTGGGAATCGGCAAGTTGCATTAGGTTTTATGACAATAGTAGCATCGGCTGAATCTCTCATTTCGGTTACAAGATCTCGAGAAGGACTTGCTAGCACTGGAGTTGTGCTGATAGTTGGAGCGAATCGACGGTTGAATCATTTTAGATACATAAACAGACCAGCAGCTGCGGACTACTTACCTGCTCAAGAAGATCTCGCCCCAGCCACTGTCAAATATGTATTCCCCCCATCGCATTTCCAAGGTCAGCAAGGGAGACATCAAGAATACAGCGCAAATTTGAGCAAGTACGGTTCTTCAAATTTCACTCAAGCACAATACCCTGCCGTCCTCAAAGGATTCGGTAGCCAGAATGCGGAGATAAATAACGCTAGCAGCATGCTGACGACCCATAATGAACAAAACGTCTCTGTCGCTGTTGGGTACGCAAGACCTCAAAGTGCCTTGGTCGACTGGCTTCTCATTATTGAACAAAGTCATGCTGAAGCGTGGGCGCCAATCCTCAGGCTTAGGAATATCGTGCTTGCTTGTGTATTTGGAACAATTGGGCTCATAGTTTTCCTCATCGTGCCAATGGCGCACTACAGTGTCAGACCCATCAGAAGACTACGTGATGCGACAGAAAAATCAGTCGCTCCACCCGGGTACAGCGAAGATGGCGAAAGTATTCGGTCCGATGATAGCGCAGATGGTGCCCAAGATGAAGAAAACAATGTTTCACCCAGACCACGTTCGAAAAAAGGCTTTTTTGTCCGAATGAAAAACCTTGGTCGTGGCCAAAGAAAAAGATCTCAAGAAGAAATAGACCTTGACCAAAGGAGAAGGGTTTTCAAGATACCTGCTGAGGTTCCTGACCGTAAGCACTGGATTACTGACGAAGTCTCTGAGCTCACTACTACTTTCAATGCGATGTCAAGGGAGTTACTATTGCAATACTCCAGTCTCGAGGACAAAGTAGCAGAACGAACGGCAGAACTCGAAATCAGTAAGAAGGCCGCAGAGGCAGCGAACGAGAGCAAAACACTTTTTATTGCAAATATTTCACATGAGCTAAAGACGCCTTTGAATGGCATTCTTGGAATGTGTGCTGTATGTATGGGTGAGGATGATCTTCCGAGGATAAAACGATCGCTACAGGTTGTCTATAAATCCGGAGACCTTCTACTTCACCTTCTCAACGATCTTCTTACCTTCAGTAAGAACCAGATTGGTCAACAGTTGAGTTTGGAAGAGAAGGAATTTCGCTTGGTTGATGTGAAAAGCCAAATTACCACAATTTTCGACAAACAAGTAAAAGAAGGGAACATTCACTTCAAGGTGAAGTTTATTGGGACCGATGCTACCACAGGTATGGAACTGGTCGATGACAAGAAATTGCCAGCACTCGGCCCTTCTGGAACTGGAAGGTTGAAGGATATGTCGCTCTGGGGAGACCAGCACAGAATCCTCCAGGTCATCATAAATTTGGTCTCCAACTCCCTGAAATTCACTCCGGAAGGCGGAAAGGTAGAGGTCCGGATTAGATGCCTTGGGGAAGGTGATATCTCCTCGTCCGACGGCACACGAAATTCTATGGGATCAAAGCAAAGCTCTCAGCGGGGGTCCATCCCAGACTCAAAACATAGATCGTCCAAGACCAAATCGAAACATCGCGGCCGTCACGACTCTGGAGGATCGAACCACGATGTTTCTCGAAAAGGCTCAAATTCAAGCACAAGCAAGAAACCGCAAGGGACAGCTTTACTGATCAACCCAATGGACCCGAACGCAACCCCCAGAGTTCAAGTCCGGGAAAGGTCGCCTACGCCACCACCGTCGAATGCGAAGACCTTCATCTTTCAGTTTGAGGTAGAAGACACAGGTCCCGGTATACCTGAAGCTCTTCAAGCTCGTGTATTTGAGCCCTTTGTTCAGGCTGATCTTGGTCTAAGTATGTGCCTACTCTAGATCCAACAACCCCTACTGTTCTTGAACATGTAACTAACTTGATTTCTTCTAGGTCGGAAATTTGGCGGCACTGGTCTAGGCTTGAGCATCTGCTCTCAGCTAGCTGGCCTTATGGGAGGTCATATATCATTGGTAAGCACGGAAGGTATGGGTAGCACATTTACGATGCAGATTCCACTCAAATACGTCAAATCGCGAGCTCCAAGCACTAGCAGCTCTGATATTCATGGTGGATCCCGTGCTGCTAGTGTATCATCTCAGCCCCACGACGACATCAATGAAAGACGATCAGCAGACGGCACCCGAACACCTAATCTTCCCATCAACACTGGTCCCACCATAGGCTTCCAAAAGGACACCCAGCCTCGTCTGGTGGGTTTAAGCCAGCCTTTCTTCGCGGCAGCTCCTAGTCCAAACACCGCCAAGGACTCGTCCAATGATCACCTTGAAGCTTTGAACAGTGTGGCAAATATCCCAGGAAGAAAACTTCGGGTTCTTGTTGCCGAAGATAACCTGGTCAATCAAGAGGTTGTGCTTCGGTATGTGTTTACAAATCAATATTTTCCAAACCTGCGACTAACGTGAATCTCAGAATGTTAAAGCTAGAGGACATCTATGATGTTGTTATAGCTAAGGATGGCCAGGAAGCATATGATATGGTCCGCGAGAGCATGGAAAAGGGCGAGTTCTTCAACCTCATCTTTATGGACATTCAAGTAAGTCCTCCAGAGCTTTTCCCCTGTAGCAATGCTAACTTAACAGATGCCCAATCTTGATGGCCTAGAAAGTACTCGGTTAATCCGTCAAATGGGTTATTCCGCCCCAATTGTAGCGTTGACAGCGTTCGCCGAAGAAAGCAATATCAAGCAATGCTACGATTCCGGCATGGATGAGTTTTTAAGGTAACATCCTATTAGTTCTTTTCACGTAAAGATTTTGTGTTAACTCAAGGATAGTAAACCTATCCGGCGGCCTGCACTAAAGCAAGTTCTCAAAAAATTCGCCACTATACCCGAAGAAACCGAAACTTCGTCCTTGACTCGCAAAAGTACCCCGGAACTAGTCAATACAGGGAGTACTGCCACACCAGATCAGAAACCAGTAGCCTCAACTACCACCGTACCACCTCTAGTCCCCAATGGAAACACCGGGCACACCTCATGACAATAGTTGCGCATTCCCTTAGTCTCTAATAATTGTTTGCAATAATTTAGGCCGTGAACAACATAACGAATCTCATTTGTACACAAAACGGCTGGGTACACTGTTTAGCGCAGGAGTTAAAACACAAGATACCTGTTTGGGAAGTGCCAAATGCTGCAACTTGGCATGAATTTTATTGTATATCAGATCATTTAATCAAGGAGCGTCGAAAGTCGTCGAACTCCCGTCTTCTTGAGCCAAAATCTGGGTAGGCATAGTGAAGGAAAGGTCAGGAGACTTTTCACCATGTGTAAGATTACAGGCCGACTATATAAAAATACATACATTGGTCTTCTTCGCTTAATTGGTCTTATTCTTGTGATGTTCCTGCTCAGCTGATTTGCATCCTTCGATCAAGTATTGCGAGCTCGAGCCAGACCTAAAGTGTCCGGGCCCATCTTATTTTGAACACTAGATGATAGCCCAAAGTGCGCAAACGGTGATATATTAGACCTAGCGTTATTTTCCACGGGCGGTATGTCTTCAAGATATACGTAGCATATGACGGGGGTTTAATACCACTGGCACAAGGAGTTGATAGCTTCTGACAGTTCAGCACTGCTCGACTTGTCAATGCAACATGTGTCAACCCAGACCCATTTGAAGCCATCAGCAGCACCTTTCTTGCAGCATCCTCCTAGCTTCCTAAATCCAGATTTGCTACAAGCGGCGCCTGTACAAATATCATTGAACGAAATTTCATCTTGGCCCCACGTATGGCTTAGATTAGCATAAGGTGGAACCTGAGTCAACAAAACAAGAAAGCTCCAACGTGTCAGTATTAAGCAATGTCATGATGACTTCGATGGGATCAGGTGCGACATCGTTATAAATCTTAGAAGAGAGGACTCATTCTAAAATGTAGAGTGATTCACAAAAGCCAAATACAACCCTAACGCAGAAGCTCATTGTTTATTAACCTATATAACACCAATGCACCGCAACTTCCTTCGCTGCCAGACTGTCTCACTGTGTTGAAGTTGATCTTCGTGCCTCAGGTTTCAGTTACAACTCTCCATCCAAAACGCCTTCTATAGTGTACCAAGTGGAAGTCAAATCGAGGCTGACCTAAAAGGGTACACTTTAAATGACTTTAGCTTCTGCTACTATTAATTTAAGGTTATCAGAGACTATTTTTGAAAATCTGTATCTGCTTATGTATTAGCTTTTTGATAACTAGTATTATCAGGGATATATAGTTTGAGTCAAAACTTAAAGTAACTCCTAGGGTGTGTCTTTGATAGAAGTGGGTGATCTTTGACTTGGCCTATATCTGAATTTTCTATACTATGAATCGAGAGTATTTTTGTTCAAAGACAAGTCATTATATTGGATTCAGTTCTCATATCTAAGAAATGAAGATATGGGGTGTGACTAGGTTTGCTAAATAGGGAAATTCAAGACAACTTCAAGTCATGCTCGCTCTTCCTACTTTCCGCTGGTAATAAAAGTCATCTGTTACTTACATATGTACTGGGAACAAATCACCGCTTCAACTCACATGATGATTTCCGGACTGCGGGACATCGGGTACTTTTTGACCAGGGTGAACTTTAATGACCTAATGACGTGGGGCAGATTTTCCATAAGCAGAGTCGGTTTTCTCAGCGAAACACGTCCCCGGACTTCGATTTACAAATACCAATGTTAATAGCATCAGAAGCGGCAGTATGCCTGGGCTCGTGCGGAAACTTCTTATTTTTGCTGCGGTAGATGGCGTAATCCTACAGCCCATAGAAAGAGGGCAGCGCCCTGCGCCAACGACGAAAATCGCATATAGGGATAATGGTATTTCGCAGATACTAAAGAATGAATTCGAATCTGCAAAGCCAGGGAACAGCTTTGAGGCTTTCGGTATTATTGGTATGTAAAATCTTGTGTACTGCGACGTAGCGCATTATTTGCTGACATTGTTACAGGTCTTTTGACAGTAACTGGATCACACTCTTTCTTGATCTCGATTACCAGACGCCAGCAGGTCGCGCAAATACAAGGGAAGCCAATATATGTTGTTACTGAAGTTGCCCTTACTCCTCTGGGTTCAAGGGCAGAAGCGGAGACCTCGACTGCGCAGACACATAACGGGCTGCAGAAGAGGACTATTGACGGTCATGCCTCGGATGATAGTGATAGTGAAAGTGATGCTGGAGACTTCCCGGCAGCGGTGCATGATGATATTGACGACGAGACCACTACTGGCCAGTCAAGTCCTACGAAGTTGGGACATAATAGAACGAAGAGTGTGGCCGAGGATGTAATTACCAGGAAAGGATCTTACGGACGGTTTACTCGGAATTTCTTTTCAAAGAAGGGTTGGAACGTCGACCAAAGGAGGAACCTTGGTATGTCCGCATCTGATGTAGACCCGACTGTCTCTCCTGCAGATATAGAAAGCGGGGATGGCCAAAAGTCACTCAAGACTTCCATGGATCAAGCTAGAGATAGTAATACAACGGAGCAAAAATCTCAAGATGTTGCAAACACACTTTTACCAAAGCTGTTAAGAACCACTCAAATTCTATTCGGAGGGTCAAAGAGCTTCTTCTTTTCTTATGATTATGACATTACCAGGAGTTTTGAAAATCGGAAGACCACCGTCTCCGATTTGCCTTTATACACTGAGGTGGATCCGTTGTATTTTTGGAATAGACATGTAATACAACCTTTTATCGATGCTGGGCAGGCATCTCTCATTTTGCCGCTACTACAGGGTTTTGTCGGTCAACAAGCATTTGAGATGGATACAAACCCTCCAAAGTCCGCGTTCGGGTTGGATCAATCACAAAATTCGGTCATGGAAATGACTGACTACTCCACGGGTGATAGAGTAGATACATCTACAGATATGGATGGCTCCAATGACACAAATCTGAGATCACGAGAGGGCAGCAGTACAGAGAAATCTTTCCTGTTAACATTAATATCGCGTAGATCGGTCAAACGTGCTGGTCTCAGATATCTACGACGAGGTGTCGATGAACAAGGCCATACCGCAAATGGAGTTGAGACAGAACAAATACTGTCATCGCCCTCGTGGGACTCCTCCAGCAGCATTCACTCATTCGTCCAATTACGCGGTAGTATACCGATCTTCTTTTCTCAAACTCCATATTCGTTTAAGCCGGTGCCACAAATCCAACACTCGGCCGATACCAATTACGCCGCCTTCCAAAAACATTTCAAAAATGTCTCAGCTCGGTATGGAAATGTGCAAGTTGCCACCCTTGTAGAGAAGCATGGAAATGAGGCTATTGTTGGGGATGAGTACGAGAAGAACATGATCCGTCTCAACGCTGAGAATGGTGAAAATAAGATCGGATTCGAGTGGTTTGATTTCCATGCACAATGCCGAGGAATGAAATTCGAGAATGTTAGCATACTTACAGATGCTCTTGCAGATAAGTTAGATAGCTTCGGTCATACAGTCATAACGAAAGGGAAGCAGATGACGAAGCAAACTGGAGTACTGAGAACAAACTGTATGGATTGTTTGGATCGTACAAATGTTGTCCAAAGCGCCTGTGGAAGAAGAGCTTTGGAATTACAGTTGAAGGAAGAGGGTATAGATTTCAGCTTACAGGTTGATCAAACGGGGCATTTCTTCAATACTCTATGGGCCGATAATGGAGATGCGATCTCGAAGCAGTACGCTTCTACGGCTGCTCTAAAAGGAGATTTTACAAGAACTAGGAAGAGAGATTATAAAGGTGTAAGTGTTACACAAGTGATTAATTTTCATTCCTTAGCATTTCCCAACCGCGGTTGCCAGAGATTCCATCCTTTTCCTATAATGCTTGTCAAAATAACGCTCCATCTAGAGGACAAAGCTGATTTTAAACCGACTAGGCGCTGACAGATATGGGATTGTCGATATCGAGATTCTACTCAGGGTGAGTCTTAAGACATCCTTAACACACTTTACAATACTGACATGCGCCGTAGTATCGTCAATGATTATTTCAGTCAGGCAGCAATCGACTTTCTCTTAGGAAATGTCACTGCGTTGGTATTTGAAGACTTCGACGCCAACATGATGAGCAGCGATCCAGGAGTATCTATGCAAAAGCTGCGTCAACAAGCCATCGACGAAAGTCAAAAAATATGTATAGCAGATGAGCATGAAGAATTCATTGGAGGTTGGACGCTTCTTGCTCCACATGTCCTTAATACCATCAAGTCTATGCCATTTGAGGAAGCAGTGCTACTTCTCACAGATTCTGCACTCTATGCAACTCGTTTCGATTGGAATATTGAGAAAGTCATCTCGTTCGAACGGGTTGATTTGACTCATGTCATCAGCCTCAAGTTTGGGACTTATATTACCTCGACGCTCTCGGCTGCCCAGTCAGACGAGAAGAGAAATGTTGGGTTTGTGGTCACTTACAAAGCTGGAGTAGATGATATAACGAGGGTCAATACTCGATCAATGTCAACTAGTTTGCCAATTCCGGAGGCAACCCACATTCCTGAAGAGACTGTAGCATCACAGTTCGCTACGAATCTTACAAATTTGATTGCGGGAAAACCTGCCCCTGCTTTAGAAAAGGTATTGGCCTGGAAAGCACTACCATCTAGATCAGCAGTCTCAGCAGGAGATGAAGACACACCTTTGAGTGAGATAGATAATGTTAAAGCAATTTGTGCCGAGATAGATCGGTTAGTGCAACGCTGGAAACCAGTAGAGGCTGGTACGGTGCGGACTAGTGTTGTGGAGAGTGGTGATATAATTAGCCTGGCGGATGCTAGGAAGAGTACGGGAATCTTCGAGCAGCTGGGTCATAGCTTGAAGAAGTTGGTCTGGGCGTAATGCATATATATATATACAGGTGCTATTAGACTGTTTAATCAAAACATACATCCTACAAAAAAGCGCTCATATTTTCGAAGCTGCCCGTAGAAACTCTCGACATTGAGTTAGAGCAACTTATTGCCACCTTAACAAAATCTGGCCGAGTAAAATTCGATTTCTAATTCAAAGTAATGTAGATCTTACGGATTTATTTCCAGTGCCTTGTCTTGTAACTGATTAAGAATTGTGCTTACAAAGCTTTAATGTCTTAGGATATTATAAAAGCCAATAGTGACTAGAGAGCTACTAAAACTGTAACACGTAAATTAAATTTACGTAGCTGTTGCGTTGTGTAGTTACTAAAGAGGCATCCTATGTTCTTGAAATTCAATACCAAGGAAGAAATTAGCTGTAGTGGATCATAATTTATGAAGTAGGAAGAAACGGCCCAGAATCCTTCCAAGCTGGAGTACCAATATTTAATCTCAATTTCACTGGCATCCTACTCTTTTTCAAAGCCTTCCTCCATTGCTTTACTGATGCACTGAAAGTAGAATTACAGATTTCATAGCCTGGGATGACAAGAGGGTATGTATTTGTTACAACTGAGCGGCGTCTATTCCCTGTGTAGTTGCTGTCGACCAAGAGATTCTCCGCGCAGACATAGTATTCTCGCCATCTATTGAGTGCGGTGAGGAAACTACATAGCCAAGACCTGCTAGCATGGCCAGAAGAGGAAAGGAATACCAATTGAACCGCATGATTCGTATAGTATCGATTGGTAAGAGATCAAGCAAAATTTCACAATTTTATGCCAGAATGATGGAGGAGACCGGAAAATGTTTACAGCGATGCATCTCCTTTGAACAGACGCAGCAAAAGGCATAGCGACATATTCCACACTTTTGATATGTGAGACATGTACGGGCGTGTAAGCGAATAAATATGGAGACAAGAAAAGGGGTAAAGCCAACTTGGTACAATTGCAGCTTTCACATTATTTGTGAGAAATTTAAAATATTATTTCCTAAAGTTTGACACATTGAGTGGGCTTGAAATTTTCCGTAGACTTGCCATTTCTATCCTCCATGAACCTTTCCTTAGCCGAAATCTACTTTAAAACACGGCGATAGTGTAGATCTATTATAGTGGATGTATTTCTTTTGTTTTTCTGTAATATATAAGGGCAGAGTATTGGTGGGTTCGAATCCATCATTGAGGGAAATTATAAACTCTCAAACCTTGCATACACTACTCAATAGGAGGAGCATCTACTAAAGAACATTAATTATTTCCATTGAAAGACAAACAGTGCTAAGATACACTAAATACGCCATGCTCACTTGGTTCATTCTACCAACTCGATAATGAATGGGTGATAGAAAAGCTGCTATGCAATGATCCGGAAAACTCCATGCTGCTTCCAGCACCTCAAAAATACAAAGGGTATGGAAAGATAGGTTTTACTCCGAACGCATCGCTTCATCCCATATCCCATAACCACAATAAAGCTCCAAAAACAACAATAGTGAAAGATGTAATCAAACTCATGATACTGAATTCGAAGTTCAAGAGGTATATTACTCAACCTCTTAGGCCCATTTGACCGCCAGGACCGTAACCGATACCCATGCCCTTGTCACCTTCCGCCAGTTTCTTCATACGCTGCTTTTCGGCCCATTCTCTGCTGGCTTGGCGTCCGCGTTCAGCTGCCTCTTCTCTCGATCGCTTTGCAGCCGCCTCACGTTCGCGCTTCTCTCTCTCAATGTCCTCGGTTGCTCTAATGTCTCTGTTGTAGATTTCTTTGGCTCGCTGACGCTGGGCAAATTGCTCGTGGGAAGAAACAGTGCGTTGCATAGCCATACCGCTCATCGAAGGACCATTGAACTTCGTGGATGGTTTGCGTTCATTTGAAATCCTAGGGCCTGGGGCACGCGGTGCTGAAGAGTTGGCCACTGCATTGCTTTGGAGGATAGATGGGCGGATATTAGAACCCCTCTTGGCAACAGATAGATTTCCACCTTGTGGAATTTCGATTCCAACCTTCTTCTTCTTGGGCCTTCTGTAACTAGGTATTAGCTTCTAGATTAGGGTGACGGAAGTTTTCGGAATATGAGGCAACTTTTGGATTACTGACCAAGCGTGCCTCGTGAGCCTCCCTCTTTCTTCTGGACAGTGCTTCACCAGGTAACTCGAACACCGCCTTGGTTGGAGGCTTGGTCGACTTAACTCTCGTAGCAGACACTACGCGACCAGGTTGAGGAGCATCCTCGTTGGATTCCTGAGCAAGGCGAGCTTCTCGCTGCTCTTTTAGCTTTCGTGCAACTATCTCTCCAGGGAGTTCGTATTTCATAGGCTGAGTCGGTGGCTTGCTAGATCTCACGAGCTCTTTTGGTGGAAGAAGGCTCATTGGACGCTTCGAGGCAGCCTAAGGAGACATTGTGTTAGAACACTGCTTCAACGAATAAGACAGAACACGAATCAGACAGAGTTAAGGTTGTTCTAGAAGTCGACCGATCCGTGGCTTACCTTTTTTACTAGCTGAAGATTTGCATTCTCTACAGGTGAAGTCGGTGGAACCTGCTTGAATACCAAGGATGCCGAACGTTTGAGGATTGGTGCTCTAGGCGCAACTGGCTTGACTCGCATAGAGGCATAGCCAGGTTTCAAGGATTTCGAGCTACGGACATTGGGGTCAGCTCGAGAGGCACCCCGGGAGGTGGCTCTAGCAGAGCCTGCCGTTTCCTTAAGACTCGAGGTCGGCTTGCTAAGGTCTGGCCGGCTCGTTTTATAGCGAGATTTTTGGGGCGAAGCAAACTGTTCTGCCGAGACTGCTTGATCGAGAGCCTGACATATCCGGTGTTAGCATTGCTTGGAATTACCAAAAGTTTATTGCAAGCTTAGCAGGACGCAATTGAGAGTCTTAGGCTAGACCAAGCAACTCGAAGAAATCGAGTGATTCGAAGCTGACTTACATCAAAAGCATCTTCCAATTGATCTAAAGCTTCAACGGAATCTTCAATCCTAGAAACAGGCTTCGCTGGCGATCGACATATAATGTTTTCAACAAAGGAGTCATCGGTGTCGTTTCCAGCAGAATAAACCATGTCCTTTTCAACGCATTCTTTCTCTACTTGGTCTAGTGTTTTTATGGGGGACTTTGGGGGGCTTGTGAATGTATATTCTTGAACTAGATACTTCACCAATTCTGGCGCACCATCATCTTCCTTTAATTTGAATTGCTCCACGAGGGCCCTAGGAGAAACGCTATGCTCATTCACTGAGTCAAACCTGGGTTAGTAATGTTTTGTAGACTCGCTATTCTAACAACACCTGAAATGTACAATAGGTGGAAACAGTACAGCAAGCCAATGCGTAAAGAGTAAAAGAAGATAGCCATGCCGAGACCCAGACTCCTCAACTATTAAATAAATTAAAGTTTACTGACCTGGATGTGCGCTTTGACTTGGAGTGGTACCAGAAACCTTGTGTTCGTTCTGACTCTGCTCAATCTCGGGGGCATCGTTAACCTTCTGATCGGTTGGTGTCGTCGATATCTGCTCTTCTACCACAATTTCTCTGTGTACATGAGGTTCGTCTGGCTGTAGGACGACCTTCTGCTCGTCTGGTGCGGCCACAGTTTCTTGCTCCTGATCTTGTGTCTGACCCAATGCCTGGCTTAAATCTGGGGCCTGTGCCTCTTCCTTGTCCTTCTTCTTGTTGTTCTTTCCTTTTTTGTTCTTCCGCCCGCTCCCAATTGCGGATCGATAGGCAGCTTTAAGACTTTTAAGTGATGCGTCTATATTGAAATTGTCCTCCTCGATGACAGGCATGGTGTTGCTTCTTTGGGGGAGATCTGCTAAAATTTGGGCTTGTAAGGGTGCTCCATCAAGGGACGATACTTGGGAAGTTAAAGCGGTGCTATCTTCTGCAACATGAACTTTTTGTGACCGCGTTATTCGGGTCATTCTGGCAAACGCAAGAGACTCGGGAATGGATCGTCCTGGATGGGAAGGTACTCCGCTCCAACCTTGTTACGTAGGTTGTTTCTGCGATACCAGGCTTGGTTAATGCACGTTGAATGCGCGTTGAATGCGCAATTCCTGTGTAATTGAAGTTATAAAAGCTGTCCCAAGATGAGAATGAAGCGGCGGGATGCAATTGAGTAAGTGCCCAAGCTCCCGGGTGAATGTGGAGTGCGAGGATTGACCATGCGAAGTGCACTTAAGAGTTGGTGATATAAGGTGTGTTTTGGGGGCAAGCAGGGTTTCTGTAGCAACCTGCTGGGGATAAAACGCGAAAGTGCCACGGTTTCGCGTAACACGGTGGACGACGACCTGGTGGGGCACGTACCTTAGTATGAGTGGAAATTATCTAAAAGCTAAAATATTGTATCCAGATTGGGTTTGGGATATCGAGAGTCTGTTGTGGAAAGTTCTCTTCCGGAATAGAAACTTGCATATACTTGATTAAATAAACTCGCGTGGTCATTATATAGATACCTACGTAAGGTATGAAAAGGAAGGGGAGAAACCATAGCTATGTAGATGACTATTATTTCGATGGCGTAAAAAATGAGACGATGCATCTACGGTATCGCAACGAACCCCATCATGCTATCGGAGCCTCGTCTTTGCTATCAAGGGGTATCTTCCATGTAGAACTCTGGCAAATATGCCAGCCCAAAACGCCAGCTACCAGCTCCACCATTTCATAATTCGTAAGGTCTGGTTACACGAATATCTCATGACTCTCCATCCCCTCCATTAGTAGCTGCTTGCAACATAGGTGCATGTTCTGTTGGAATTCTAACAAGTGTTTGAGGTAAATCAGATTGAATCACATCATCGGTATCCTCTTCTGCCGCTTCTTTTGGTCTCGGGATTTTCACTAGGTATATCAGTTTTGAAGACGTCCTCGGCCTCTCGGGACAACTTACTTGAAGCCATACTAATTGCACGGAGAACATTATTCCAATTGCCTAGCACCATTGCAACAGCTAGAGGGACAGTCAGCAAGTCCTTGGAGCCACCCCGGGTCTGGATTCCTTTACCTTCGGTTCCATCCGAAAGTGTAGCAAGTTTTTCTTCCAGCATTTGCATCTGCCCTGCCAATCCCGCACTGAGGTCTCGCAGTTGCTTCAGATTTTCCAATTCCGCTTTCTTCTCATTGATGCGTGCTAAGAGTATTGGGGATTGTCCAGTAGAGCTCGATAGATTTCCAGAAGTGGTGGATCCTTGTCGTAAATGGGAAGGAAGGGTGCGCGAAGAGAATGCCATACTGATATCTCGGGTTTGGTATAGAAGCCCTTGTGTGCGAAGTAGTTGCTGTACTCTGTACCTTCGTATCGGCGTAATATACAAAAACTCGTGGTCGTCAATGCAGGTGGGAACCAGGTAATTATTGCCAAGTCGGCCGTACAGGGGGGGGTGCCTTTCAAGATGAAGTTGTAGAATAGAATTCTGATTGTAAGAAGTATTGCGGAATATTCAAATTGCAAATGAAAACACCTAAAAACAGCGTCTGTTTGACACGGAAGATAGGAATTGGCGAAACTTGCGATTGTGACAGAACGACGTGCTGAATGGAAGCGATCGATTAGTAACTCCAGGATATCCTGGCGTTGCCGAGGTGGCTTGGCCAGGGTGTTGGTCTGTGCCCAGTCTAACTGTATCGAGGTTTACGTCAACAAACATTGGAATTCTGGACAAAACTTTCTGTCTAAACCACCAGCACTCACTATTCTCGACTTTCACTTGCTGGAATATTGCGACACTCGAGTGATACCAAGCTAATTATTCATACCCCCGACTCAACACTACAATCTAATCTCCTTGCCGCATGTTCTAGCATAATGGCAAGACTCAACGAGCCACCAGCGCCGGTGGAAACCATGGAGTCTCGTGAGTCGCATAGCCATACCCTCTTATGATATCTGTGCTAATAGTGTACCAGTGAAACGCAAGTTCATGCGCCAGAACCGAGATATTGCCAGAGCCAACTCTGCTCAGTCATTGCGAATCCGAAATCTAGAGAATGAGACTTCAAGATTGCTAGCCGATAATCTTGGGCTCAGGGAACAAGTTTTAAGGCTGCGGCTCGAGATAGACGATGGTAGAGCGAGGAGAATTGCAGATAATACCGCTGTTATTAAGTCACAACTGGAAACGAAGTTGCAGGAAATTAGTGCGTTGATAAGCAATCTGAATCAAACACCCACTCCAGTCAAGAACCTACACAAGGCAGGGAGGATTACAAGAGAGGCTTCAAACGGAAGCCCGGACAGCCGCAATTGGAAGAATATTTGCACGCTGAGTGAAGCAGTGGCTGCCCAGGAAGGTAGATTACCGCCAATCTTAGAAAACAAGTCCTTCCCAAGAAAGACACTAGAGTAAGTTGGTCTTCAAATATGTCACAAATGAGTACTAATAAGAGGCAGGCAACAAGAAATTATGGCACTCATTTCCGAAGCAGGTGTGAATACGACCGAATCGCCAGAAATAGGGCCCCCTCCTGTTTCACAATTCGTTGACGAGGATCCCGTTAAAATTGATCTGCCATCGAGGGCCAAAAAGCTTGAATTAGATGAGCCCTCAAGTTTGGATCCAGCTATGTCAATAAATCTCGAGCAGAGAAAAAAGCGCAAAGATAGTATTGGAGGTTCGGAGTCTCGACGGGCGAGCAAAGGAGAACCTATTCAAGGGGTTAAGGAGCCCACGGGGGCTCTTAAGGTTGGGGCGAAGAGAAAGATGAGCGTTAGAGACGATGATGATATTGACATATCGACAAAAAGAACTGATGAATCGTCCGGCGATTTCAAATTTTCTCGAGCTGTGAGCGAGGACAAAACAAGGAACAAGCCTTTAGCGTTACCTGACCGGCCAGGCAATAAAGTCATGAAAGAACCTAGTATTGCTAAGGGAGCACCTCGAGAAAAATCTACTAGCACTACGGCAATTTCAGCGCGGAAGGTTCTTGCGCCAAAAAGTGTCAACAACTCACCTCGAAAGGGGTCAAGAATGGCTATACACAGTGATGTCAACGCTGGAAAGGCTGATCCTATCAAGCCAAAGCAGCTGAAGGAACGGCCACAAGAAATAAAACCAGAGACCAGTTCTATCCCAGAGCCAACAGTTGAAATTGTACTAGGAGAGCCCGAGCCAGGAACTCCAGCTGCTCTTAATATTTTCTCCCCCTTTGAATCTCAGCCTTCGACAGCTCGAGCTGCGTCTCGAGATACGCCACCACCACCTGATCTTGGGCCTGGCTCCGAAGGTCATAGACCGAGTCGCAGAGCAAGAGCAGCGGTCAGTTATGCTGAGCCAAGCTTGCGTGACAAAATGCGGAGACCAACAAAAGAACTCGTTGACGCAGTCGCTGGGGACGCCAAGCTGCATCGCAACAGTCTTAAATTGGAAGATGGTGCTGTGGCTCCTTATAAGGCGGGTGTTGACACCCAAGGAGCGGGTATCAAGACGGAACCGGAAGGAGATGACTCTTGGAAAGCAATGCCCGAGCCATCCGCTATAACTGTGGAAAATAGCCCTCTTGGAAGTAAGGCATCAATCGCAGAATCCTTACCAAGTACCATTACAACTCACAGGAAACGGCGAGAGTCTCTACTTAATCAAGTGGAGATAGACGCCCCTCGGTCCAGCTCAGGCAATGCTATCGTTGCACTTCTTGCATCGAATAGGAAAGCTCGAGCCCAGGCGATGGAAAAGTCCCTTGACAACCAAAACATACCCAAAGAAACAGCGAAAATTGAGATTTATGAGTTTAGAGGGTCATCGCCACTAGACGATGGAGCTCCTGTGAAGCCAACAAAGGCAGAAAAGGCAGCCTCATCCAGATTTTCTAGGAGACATACTACCATTTCACGCGATGCGGCTCTAATTGATGACAGTGAGACTTCTGAAATGGAGGCAACGAGGAAGACCGAGGGAGTTGTGTCTCGACGACGACAATCAACAATAGTACCCAGAAGCTCGTCATTAGCGAGTGTCGAACCTACATTGCAAGACAATACAGAGAAGTCCCTGAAGAAAGCAACGAGTACGACATCGATTGGAGATCCAGCAGCAGGAGGATCTAGAAGTGACAGAATTGCAGCAAGACGGAGAAGTATGATGTTATGAATTAATGACGCTTAATGTTTTGGGTTTGTGGTGTACCTGAGCGACTGGAGCAATTGGAGCACTTTTGTATAGTTAAGCGGGCTAGGTTTGGCTCTGATAAGATTTTGATTAGTGAATGATATGATACCACCAGCATAACCCAGCCTATGTTTGAAGTATATGAGTTGAGACTTTAGGCATGCTATGGGTATAGTGCAGTCTGGACCTTTGAGACCCAACTATAAATCTGCATCAGTTTCACCATAGGCGAAGTCCTTCGGGGGCTCTGAACTGCCTCCAATGTGCGCATTACTTTGACGCAATTAAAATACCCTCATTCCTCTCCAGCGAACCGCTTAGGGGTAGGACATGACCTCCATATTATTCCCTCAGCTACCACCCACCACCTTTGTATAAGTGATTTTCTCCACATTGACACTCTCCACCCCGTTAGCATCCTTCCTCAATTGGTAGACATAAAGAGTCAATCCAATTCCTTGAACATCCATCAAACAAAAACTAGGCACCATCTCCTCCTCCTCACCCACCCATCCCGTAGTAAACGCGCCCGTCGCACTTCCCGGATTGACAAAAAACTTATTCTCATACTCATATGCATCAAATCTATGTGTCCCCCCCCAACACAGAACATCCACATCTAGCTTATTTGCTTCCGCCATCATCAAATCCATTTCTGTAGGCGCTACCATGGTGAAGCCTTCTAGGAAGCCAATTCGCAGGGAGCCGTGGGTGACGACTTGGGAGAGGGGAAGAGAGGTAGCATCGGCGTCGAAACGACCTTTGACAATTTTGAGATCGGGCGCGATGGAGCGGAGATATTCATATGTTGCTTTGTCGGTTAGGTTGCCTAAACACAGTGTTTGGCCTATCTTGCCGGGTGTGAGAAGTTTCTTAAACTATAGATGGCATGTTAGAGGTACGATCTCTGTAGAGAGAGGAATATACATACTTTTGCAGGGATGTCGAGAGCTCGGTCTGGTATATGAAGGTCCCCTATTACGAGAACAAGTCGGGAGGTCATGGTGGAAGGAGGGTTATGAGGCTGGTCGAGGGCTATGGAAAGCCTCAGAAAAGATTGAGAAGTTTGTTCTTGGTTTCCGGGATGTAATACAGATACGTATAACTTCGTCCTATTCAATTGGCAGGTTGGAGGAGCTTGGGCGCACAGCGAGTGATGGTGGTGAACTTCGAGCTCAATGGCGAGGCGTCAGCGTCGTAGAGTGGTGGATGACTAAGCCATTTCATAAGTGCTAGTCGCATTGTTGGCAGCCACGTTCCTTTCATAGGAATTTTCCATGCTTCTGAGCCCTCGAATATTCAAATCAAGAAAGTGAAACATAGTGGAATCGTTCTATTTGATGTAGGCTCTTAATTTGGGTAGGTTCTTCTGAGAGTAATACCACCTAGTAAACGAATGTTAAAACATAAACCCAATAGTTCAGTTCCCTAGTCCTTAAATTCTTCACCTCCAAAGCTCGTGAGAGACCGAATGTTTTTATCAATCGCTCAAGAAATGAGATACTAGTGGCACCCGAAGGGTCTTTAGAGATCTGGCACATCCTGTCGACTAGTGCGAGAAGCAACACCATATGCAGCAGCTATTCTCTTACCGACGCTCTCACCACTTTCTACCCACGGCCAGAGTTAGATTTGTCAATAGAGTGTGGGGAAAGGTGAGAAGACCGTACCGTAAGCACCATTGACCGTACCCATCGCCATGAATGGAGCAACATGCTCACCCGCAAACCAAAGACTTCGACCTGGCAAGCCTTCCCTCATGATCTTAATGTCGATATCTCCTTCTTTTAATTTAATAGGAAAGTTACTATAGCTACCAAAGCCTGCGAACTCATCCGTTGACCAATTTGTCATGAGACAAGAGATGGGTTTGCAATCTGTTGAACCTTCAACATAATGGGGAAGGAGTGAGAAGTAAGGTCTGAAGAAATTGGCAATATGCTCATCTTTCTCTCCTTGTGGTAATAACGTGCTCAAAGAGGTTGAAAGGGAAGCTACTTGGTCACCATAGATGTAGAACAGAAGAGTCGGGTGGGCAAAAAGAGCAGGCAGTGATGACAGCTCTATGCACTGTTGTTCCCACCGATGAGGATTCGTATGAAGGGTATATGCTGGTGACAGCCAATACGCAAATCCGTTGAAAGACTTCCCGCCTGTATCCATATCGTCCTTCAACCAAAATGCCCGTGGAAACGTAATGAACACCTGTGAGATCGTCAGCTACAGGGGTTTCTAATGTTAACTATGGAGAATATTATGAGCATCAGCTAACCTTCTCGAGAGTTCCATAACCAATAGAATTGATAGCCGAGGAGAAACGTTTAGGTAAAGCTGGCGTGAACACTCGTTGATTCTGCTTGAGCCAACCAAGTGGTGCGGTCATCTGTAATTATGAAAGTCAGTAAAACAAGATTGCCTGCAAATGAAGTGAGCAGATTTGGAACCTGCAACATACAACGACTTCATCAAAATCTAACACAGTTCCAGCATTTGTTGTGACCCTGATGGTATCGTCCCTGCTCTCAATAGAGACAACTCTGGTTAAGAGGCGGATGATATTCGCTTGTTGTGCTGGCTTTGCTATGTAATCAATAATTCTCCGAAATAGACTTGCACAAAAAAGATTTTCTATAATGTTACACATTAGTAAAATCAGATGATCTTTAATCTGAGGATTTTTTCCATCATTTAATGTAGCATAATCCATAAGACTTACCTCCGTTTACACATTCTTCCAGCCAGAAGAATTTCAAGCTCTGGACAGTGATAGGACTTCCAACAAATCCGCCCCAAAGTTCCGACATCTGCATAATTATGTTTCTTTTATGTTCGCTATCAATCCCATTAGGGATATACTCAGCGACCTTCTCCTTAAAGAAATCATGTAAGCTTTTCTCGGGATCGATGCTTGACGTATTGTCCTTGGAGTAACGGAAACCCTCGTCAAGTATTTCCCACATCAATCTATCTAACATTTTACCGTCTTCAAGAATCCGTCCATCGTTACCGAAAAGGTTATTTTGTAAAACAAGCTGCTCCAAGATATCAGCAAGCTGAATTCATATTCGACCAGGTCGGCACTTCGGTCGGGGGATTATATCAAAAGCAATTACTCAAAGCTCGGGAAAACGAAACATACCGGAAACAGTGATGCACTTGTTCGTTTTGCAATATTAAACATTGCGTTGTGCTCTGTCCCGTGAATCCCTGGATGATACTTTAGTAGACGCACGACTAATTCTGGCAAGATATAATCCAGGAGTCTCCTAATGACGTGGTGGTGATTCTTGAAGATACTGTTGTGTTGAACTTCGCTGGGAGCCTCTATTTTATGTCTCCACATCATCTGGAAGTACTAGTAATCTACAAGAATGTTGGCTTACAATTAGGACCAAGGTCAACCTCATGCCCTGACGGTAATATATGTTGGTGTACACGTCCACCTATTCTGTCTCTAGCCTCTAAGCAACAACATTCTAGTAAGCACAGTTTCCTGATATCTACATTCATAGTTCGCTAGGAGACTCAAATTCATTTCATGCTAGAATTTGGGATCAGTTGTACCTAATATGATGACGTGGAAGCCTTTCTGAAGCAGAATATCCGCACAACGCAAACCCGCAATCCCAGCACCAACAATACATATTTGTGGCATTCTAGAGGGATTCTGAGCACGCACCTTACTCTAGTTAGCATAATGCATTTCATCAACTCTTTTTAGACATAAAAAGAGTGAGCAGCAGGTAACAAACTGAGTATAAATACTGAGTGTGGCGAATTGAATTGATGCAAAGCTCTTGGAAAAGTATACGAGTATCGACAATCAGCCACTAACAAGAAACTGTAATGCAAAGATATACGAGAAAGAACGAGCTTAACGTTTTCGCGAATCTTGTGCATGATATCCACTATCTTGATAGGGAGTTACGTCTGGTAGAATGTGACTAGAAATACTACCCAAACTGTAAGACATTTGTTTATGTGCAATGTTCCGCTTAAACCCCAGGGAAACGACATCAAAATTGATCTCGTAGTCATCTAGCATATAGATACTTCTAGATAATGTATGAGAAGATTGTCACAATAGTTCGCTAGTAGTAATAACCTCTTTTTCAACAAAAATGGTAGCATGAGGAACTGAGATGAGCAGAACCAAAACTTTTGTGGCATAGCTTTAAATCAAAGGATACCAAATAGAGGCTCAATAATATAACAAAATTTCACCGCAGTTGCAGTCAGTACTAAGTGTAACTTGACGTCTGAAGCCCAAAAACAAAGAATCTCTCGTTTCTGTCCATAAAATGTGGCCTACTTACACACCTTTGCCAGTGGATCTCTGATTAACTTATTCAACTGCTCATCAAAAGCACATGGAAACCTGCAGTGCTTCAAATCCTGACATAGTTCTTTAGCCAGATATCTATAAGCTTGAGGTCTACCTTCCATTTTGAAACTACTTCGTGAGTTGAGTTTTAGGGAAAAAGAACGTTCGAAAAAGAATAGTAGTAGGTCAAGATAGGTAGTGACAGGTAATGAAGAACTATCCAAGAAATCCAAATTTTGCAGTGCCAGATATGTAGTTCACGTGGTAATAAACGGCAGGAACGAGACAAAACAACCAAAGGAAACACACACTATCTTGAGCTTGAATTACCATGTACTTACTTTCATTCTGCAGTTTGCTAAATCATCTGTATAGTTGGGCGACTCCATGTTTTATAAATGCGTGGGACATAAAATGTAAACAGAGTCTGGCGGAGTCAATAACGTACTGAAATCTAGCATTGATCAGTTCTACTAAATAGCTATTAACTTGATACGTACTAACTGTCCAACCAAATGATATTTTGGACGGGTTTAGTAAAGGAGCAGCGAAAAACTCTTCAAAACTTCACATGAGTAAATGAGAAAGATCATACCACTTTGATACCAGTACACAATTTTAGCTAATGAGGAAATCTAGCCCTTCTGCTCTTTCTCATAGCATGTGATATACCCCAATTCTATCAGTCGTTGTCAATTTCATGATGTTGACTATTAAGGTGGATCTGATTGGTCTACAGTAACCACCACCACTCTGTTCGCCCCGCCAAAATATTGGGGTTCGCGAAACACCAGCCAGCCAACCAAACACCATTCCAAGCTGCAAGTCAACCGACCGCAAGCATCCACAACATGAGAACGTCAAGAGTTTCTCAAGAAACGTCGAAGTTACTTAATGCCACAAATCCTAGATCAGGGCGAACCACCAGATCATCACTGGCAAGCTTCGCATACAAACAAGACGACGTCAAGACTTCCCAACAAGACATCGAAGATGTAGTCCCGACGTCACGAAAGAGGAAGCATGAAGCAGCTCCTCGAACCCCCATAAAAACCTCCCCACGTTCTGTCAAAGTCAAGACCGAGCTAGAAGAAGTTGTTACATTTTCGCCCACAAAAGATCGCAAGCCTCGGAAACCGGCGCGGCAGATTAAGAATGAAGACGGAGAGATAGAGATACACCCTCCCAATGATTGGGCAGAGGTATACGCGGCTGTAAAAGAGATGCGGATTACAGGAGGAGCTAAAAATGCAGCTGTAGATACAATGGGGTGCGATAAGCTGGCACAAGAAGGCGTCCCTCCAAAGGTCAAAAGATTTCATACTTTGACGGCATTAATGCTTTCTTCCCAAACCAAAGACACTACAAATGCCATGGCCATGAAGCGACTACAGAACGAGCTTCCGGCGTACAAGCATGGGGCACCGATTGGACTGAACCTTGAGAACATATTGGCAGTTGACCCTGTGCTCTTGAATGAGTTAATATTTTCGGTTGGATTTCATAATAACAAAACAAAATATATCAAGGCCGCAGCAGAAATTTTGAGAGATTCTTGGGGTGGAGACATTCCAGATACAATTGAAGGTATGCTTTTTCACGTTCTTAATACTGCCCAAGGACATCAAGTGCTGATCTAATTCGCTAGGATTGATGTCCCTTCCAGGTGTTGGGCCAAAAATGGCGTACCTTTGCTTATCGAGTGCTTGGGGTAAAACTGAAGGCATTGGAGTTGATGTCCATGTTCATAGAATCACTAACCTTTGGGGCTGGCACAAGACAAAAGGTCCGGAAGAGACCCGCATCGCCCTACAAGCCTGGCTACCGCAAGAGCTTTGGCACGAAATCAATTGGTTGTTGGTCGGTTTTGGCCAAACGATATGTCCCTCATCAGCCAGGAAGTGTGGTGAGTGTACATTGGGGTTGAAGGGTTTGTGCAAAGCAGCTGAGCGGGGCAAGGTAAACATTGGTCGGAAGGTCAAGGAAGAGAAGATTAAAAATGGGGAGGTCGTTGAAGAGAAGACAGAAATTTTAAAGCTTGAGCTCGACGATTTGCCTGTTAATGCTGTAGTTTAGCAACAAATAGCAATCCGAGTCTCAGTCGTTTGCATCCAGAGCCTGCAAAGCTTGTTGGGTTCGCAGATTATGCTATTCCATAAAATATTGGGTCTATCAGTCCATTCTCTGCATATTTCTTGAGTTCTCGTTCACATTGATTGATCTAGCAAATGGTGCAGGTATTCGACACCAAGAGGCCGATGCTAATGCACCAAATGTCCTCATAATCCATCACGTTGAATGTTCATCTTGTGCAGGTTATTATTCCTCATTGAAAATAGTTTGTCTGTCCGGCTCCTACTTGCTATTTCACTGTCACAAATTCTTTAGCAAAATTGAAATTTTTTTCAAATCAAGGCGAGCGGCCCGCCTTTCCAGAGCGCCGACAATCCCACCATATTTACATTGTCAGATACCATGGAAACTGGGGGCAGATACTCTATACCGTATCGCTGATTGTATCTACTTCGCATCTCTAGCACTTCCTACGAACTTTTGCTTGAAGTCAAGATAGCATGAACACATCTTCTGGCATACCGTCTCTAGCTATGAAAGGTAACTTCTTTATTAGCCCTATAAAACCAAGGGTTCAAACTCTTTAGACTTAGTTCGAACTTTTGATGTACGACCCCTTCCCTATTGATATACAAGCCTTGTCACATTGCCATGTCATCTCACTATCTTAAACTTCATGGTAAAGGTAAGGGCTGTCCTTCGATTGGGAAGAACTTAGAATTTGGAGCTTGCAAAACGGTGTCCTTTCCAATGTAACTTGCGAATCCTCCATATTTATTGATCATGGTGCCGATATTCCGCTCTATCCGGCGCATCCTCGCCTGTTATTTAAAAGTGTATAGTCGTGTTACTCACATCTCTTGGAATATTTCTCGGAGTCAGAGAAGCCCCAATCTGTGCAATCCGTTCCATCCCGTTTTCCAATTGAAGTGTGACACAATAGGGCAGTATATTTAGGAGTATTCCGTCTCGGTAATTCATTGGGTGAATCATGATATTCAGTTGCGCGCGACTTCCTGAATTTCGAGATCGCGCCTGCCTGCTTGGTGGGTCGACCGACTGACTATTTGACTCGCTCTCTCTCTCAGCCCTTTCTCCCAAATCCAACCCATAATCATCTCAACACGACCTCAAGACGCCAACGACATCAACCTCTCAACTATTTCTCATCCAAGTCGAATTCGGAATACAACATCCCTAGTACCTGCGCCTATCTGAAATCACATCGATCTTTCTAATAATGCCTCCTAAGAGACGCCGCCAAAAGGCTGATCGTAGGTACACCTAATTAGTCCACAGCGGTTTACTGACTAGTTCCAGCTGATGTCGTCAAGACGGAAAAAGATGACCTTCGGGCAACTGGTCGTGATGATGAGAACGATTTTGAGGAGGAATATGAGCGCGACTTCAATGAGAACGATCTACTTCGTCCCTGGGCGGTACGTGACAAAGTCAAGAAACCACAATACAACAATGACTAATAACGACGATTGATCTAGACTAAAGGCGACAACATGTACAAGCGTGCTAAAGTCTTCGGCAAATACAAGGTCATCACTGACGCCAACGAAACATTCCCGTTCCTGAAACTGCCTCCGGAAATTCGCAACATGATCTACCGATATCTTGTTGTCTCTCGCTCTGATGCACCCATCAATCTTACCGACACGAGCAAGTGGTATACCGCTGGAGGAATCCAAACTGCAATACTCTCTATAAATAAGCAAGTAAGCTTGCCAACAAACAATACTAAGTGTCTCTACTAACTACTGCATCAGATCTTCAACGAAGCTGCCAAAATCCTCTACAGTGAGAACAGATGCGAGGCCATTTGGTAAGTGGTTAAGAATCGGAAATTCAAAAATCTCAGTGTTTGATACTCATTGAAGTCAAAATTTGTCCTCGTGTACTTCCTAGAAAAATTTAGCACTGACCTAATATGATACACAGGTCACGGTATTACCACGGTGTTGCATTCCGGGTTGATGAGGAGAAGAGCAAGTCGACCACATCGCGCACCCTTAGGAGTGGACGAGCCGTTGATATGATCAAATACAAAGGCATAATTTATAAGGAGGTCTTTGAGCGGCTCCAGAATGTTGAATTTAAGGTCAATGTGCTGCCATGCGGAGGTTACTGCGACTATCACGCTCTGCGCCTTGGGCTTCTCCTCCGAGAAAATCTATTGTCTCTTTACCAAATATGTTCTGACAGGCAGGTGTCAACCTACGCACAAGGAACTTTGGGAAAGAAATGGGAAATTATAATCACTGGCATGGGGGATATGGGAAATGGTCGCCGGTTCCTCGAACTGATTCTTGATCCACTTATTAACGAAAAGATATTTAATACCATCAAATGTGGCGACATGTCAATGACGGTAAAGGGGAGTTGGGGAAAGAATTGGCAAAACATATTTCGCAAATTCCGGAAATTATCTGGATTCTCAGCTGAAAATGTAGTGGAGGTTGAAGTTGGACGCATTATACCACGAATTCTAATGGACATGGTCGAAGAAGAGGGTGTAGAGGCATTTATGGAGTTCCCTCCTTGGTTCTACTGATGTACCAACACGGGGATGATTGACCAAGGATAGGTATCAGTATCAGTGATGGCGATTAGCTTCTATGAGATCCTGTTTTCCCCCCCTTTTCTTTTTCTAGAGAGGGTTGCTATTCATGCTCTGCGGAGATCTGTGCACTATTCATGGCAAATAATATAGCTACCTAGCATATCCAGATAGGTTGATAAGGGCCTGGACCAAACTATGCACCTACAGAAGACACCTGATTAGCCACGCCGTGAAAACCGAGCTTTTTGGTCTTTTTATTTCGTGTTGGTTGCTACAATACCCACTGGATAAAATGTATTTCCAATGCAACGCATCAACGACGTCTAGATTCGTACATATCTTCCATATACTTGCCATAGGTGATTTACACCATATCATAGGGAAACCTTTTTGTTGGGTTTCATCCTATTTCCCTGTAGCACTAAGGGACAAAACAAACGAAGTTAATGAAATTAAAATAAAATTTAATGAAATTAATGGAAAATTGTGTGTATTTTGTTTTACCTCTACCTTTAAAAGGGGGAGGAGGGCCAGGAAAAGAAAGTAGGAATGGGAAATAGGAAATGTGCCGGTGGCTTATGCTCTCTTGCCTGAAAACCATGGTTGTGCTTGATGTACTACTGTACCTTTATATTGCATGGAAAACGTAATAAACAAAGGAACAGAGGAACCTGTATTTTAGAAGTAAATATTAAGTGAGAAGTAAGTAGTAGGTAGTAAGGTAGTATAACTGTAATAAAAGCTACCTACCCCTACCTACCTAAGGTATCTACTTACCTACCTAAGGTAAGTAAGGTACTTCATACATTGTCTTCCAGATTTTCGTCTGTATATGCCCGCACCACGTGGAGATACACAGTATCTATATATTGATAATGGAACATCGGGGGACTAGTTGGTAAGGATGTTTGTTTTGTTTTGTTTCTCTTTTTGCTTTTCTTGATCCAAAGGAAAACATGGAATGAAATATTTTTGAGATCCCCCCCTCCCAAGAAAAAAGGACTGCAAACTAGCTTGCTAACTATTCGGCACAAGGAAGGAAAGAGAGCGGGGTGGGGTTTGTTTCTATACTTGGGTCCTACCACAAAAGTATAGCTGTGTATATTAATATATATATATATATATGTGTATGTTTGTGTGTGGAGGTTGCACAGCATATGCTACAGAATCCATCCATCCTTTTTTCATCCCCTTTAGAGAAAGATCTTCCTGTGCGTTAGACACCACGCTCTTGAGAACAGCAGTGTGTAGATTATAAATATATCCCACGTGGCTGGGCGCTGCTGTTTTTTGAAATCTTTGTAAATTTGCACAATAGAATTTTTTTTAACTACTTTAGGCTTTGCTGTATTTCAGCTATGGTTGGCCTTGGGTGTGGTGGTACGTAACCCAAAAGTATAAATTGGGGGAGGAGGGAAGAAGGTTTGGCGGCAGACAATTTCCCCGCCTTACTTTGCAGGTTCCCTCCCACGTCTTAATGAATTCTTGGGGTATTTCCCGTTTCCCCAGGATATCCCACAAATATATCAAAACATACCCTGGGGTATATGCACATAGCTCGTTTGTGGAGTTTCAGCTCAGCTATCAAGTTCTCGACAGAACCTTCGGTTGTCTTTCGTTCTCTGTACCGTTTCTTACATATTTGCCACGGGATGTAGGTCTATATATAAATGCCTGAGAGGAATGCTGAAATGGGTCTTCGCACCCAAATATATCTTCCGGTGAGTGCTCCATGTATTCTTCCCTGGCTGCATTCTGCATTCTACATTTTGCAGCCCCCATCGCCCATCCAATCGCCATCCAAAGCCTCACGCCACTATCACAAACACGAGTTTACTTCTTCACGCGATCTCGCAGCTGGCTACCTTTAAGGTATAAGGATCTGGGCTTACTTTTATAAGATGCACTATTGGCACGCACTAATGGACTAATGGGGATCGCCAAATGAACCTGCCTATCTGGGGCAGTTCATGTAGCCGAACAAAAAGATGGTGTGATAGATAAGACCAGAATCCTAGTTGGTATATGTACAATACAGTACAATACAGTCTTTCTTCTGGAAGGGTTCTGGAAGGTTTCGGGGTTGCAGGTCGCGAAAGGTTGCATAAGTCTTTGCATGGGTTTGTTGGAGATTCATTGAATGGAAATCATTTTTATAGACGCTAGAGCCTTAGCGCGGGGCAGGGGCTACATTTACTTACAACGTAGCAATATGTGGTTAATTGCGGGCTAACGGATTGGGTCTTGTGCGGGTTGGTGATTGGCTTTCGCCCGTGCTTATCTTCTAGGGTCCTCCTTGGGGAGGCACGGAGCGAATGGATGGCGATGATATGGATGATGGACGATGGATGATGGATGGATGATGGATGCTCGTTGAATTGGTGGATGGTGGATGTAGAGGGGCGCGCGCGGGGCGGATCGAAGGGCTGCCTACTGTATTTGAACGACGGACAGGACTCTACTCTACAGTAGCGTGAACTACACCACGGTGCAGTCGTGGAAGGTTTCTAGAAGCTTGCGTAACCCGGATGGGATGAGATTAATGCAGCGATTTAGCCGGAGCGAAAAGCTGGAGCGAAGGCTAGAGCGACAGCCACGTTAGAGACAGCTGTTTGCGTTGCATCGCATCACCCACCAGCCGATGGCAATTCCAACTGTAACTGGTTCGTACTTTCGTATAACCCAGAGGCCCGTACTTCTACAGTACTGGATAGTACTGGTACGGTGCATGCTGACAGCCTTTTATTGGCCCGACTGATAAAGTATGTCGTCCCCTGAGCTGGTCCTTGAAATGACCGAGCAATCCAACGTTCGAAAGTACGAAGTAGACGGGCGGTGGTGGTGGTGCCACAACATCCACATCCTTCCAAAATCACATGTTGATCCAACCACCAGATCGCGTGTCAGGCGTTGGACAGCAGACATAGTAGATACGGCGACCGGTACGGAGTACAGTCGGTAGTGTACAGTACTTGGATCAAGAGGAAGAGAGTGAGGGTTCACTTCTCGTAAACGGCGATCAGATTAAGCTTCTGGTAGTTCACAAGCTCCTCCTTGGTTCCTTGGTTCTTTGGGGTGTCGAATTTAAGCTTCGCTTGTTCTTGCTTGACATGTCTTGATTCCACCTGCTTTTTGCATGGACTCTTAACGGGCTCTGGCTTAGGGAAAGCTTGGATGACTTGGCTATCGGATCTTAGACATCTTGGCATGAGATGCGACGCGTGCCCGTTGTATACAAGACGGCAGTAATAATAGCAAGCTTATCATGAATGATCCCGCGCGCCGTGTGCCATTTGTTTCATCTAATAAAAATAGAAGGTATTATATCTGGATCGACGCTAGGGAGGAGGAGCTAATGGGGTTGATACCTTTCGACGAAGCTACGTATCTTAGACTTGGAGTATCTGCGGACGCTAAGATAGAGGGTGCACTAGTTGCGTTTATTTGGTCAACGTCAAGTGCTGTTTGCCGCGAAAGACTGGAAGATGTAGAAACACCTAGAGGGTGAGGTGAGGTCCGGTGAGGTGATTGGGTGGAAAGAGATCTAGGCCGAAGCCAGAAATACTCAAAAGTGATAGTATTTAACGTTGGATGGTAGCGTGACCGGGTATAGATGGCCGGATTGGTGCAAGACTCGCCCTTGATGAAATTGACGTTGGCACGGAATCCAAAGTGGTATCTTCACACGCGAATACGCTGTAATCATGATAAGATTGCAATCCCAAGTCAATGCTCATCAGCTTGCTTGCTCACTTGAGTAACCATAGTACGTACTTTCATACTTTCGTACCACGGAGGAACTGCTCGGCGAGAGGAAAATAGAACTTAGGTTGCACAACGGTTCAACTAAAGCTCCGGAGTAGGACACCAGCAGACATTTAAAACACTGGTAGAAAGGAAGATGGAGCAACAACTGCTCGAACTTACAGCCCTCCTCCGGAGAGAATTAGCGATAACCTGACGCCAAGTCCCAAGATACTGATTAAAGACGAAGATCTAAAGGCTACAGTACTCGGAAGGGCAGTATTTGATTCGGTGGAGCACAAGTGTTGCAGTGGCGCGTTTTCGTCCGGGGGCGGCTAGCCTTCTCTCTATTAGCTCCTGTCTGGGCTGGGCCAGTAAAAGCCAAAACCGTACGGAGTACATACAGCACGGTATTAGGCGATTGCGAAGTATCTGGTGAGAGTGCTGATCATGGCCAGCCCTAGAGGAGGAGTGTAGCCTCGGTTCTTTCACCAGATATAATATAAGTGAAGGTGCCGTCGGTACTATAGTATAGCTGGCGCATAACAAAACAGACGCAATGGCATGGAGCGAACAGTATGAGTAGGTGGAGTTGCCATATGGCGAAGTGCAATATATAGCTCGAGGCTGGGCAGAGCATCGGGAGGGCAGGTCGTCCGAATGCATCTCGAAGTAAATGGTGAGACCAGAACTCCAACGTATTATTCACCCTTGCACTTATTCCCCCGCTAGCGAGCTAGCGCATCCCCATGCACGACCGGGAGCCTTGCATCGAGATTGCATTTGCTTGAGCTGAGGACTGGAAAGGAAAGGCCAGGCTAGGTTCGCGGGTGTTTGGTCAACTGTGAGAGGTTGGAAGAGCGAAGGAAACAGGAGCAAGTGGCCGGGGATGATACGCACCTCCCCTACTCGTCCCAAGCCGTACCACCATTCCCACCACCACACCAACCCATTAACCCATCAACCACTTACCACTCTTCCACCACCAATAGTCCGCTACTATGGTCAGAGGTACCACACTCAACTGCGTACATTGTATTCACCAAAAGTGACCACTACCGGCGCCACTTCTTCGCCGCAAACGCTCCATTTACTCGGTTTAAACCTCCCCACGCGATTGGTACGCGCAGTGGCTTTCATCTATCGGTTTGCTTCACCTTGCTTGTTTATCTGCTTGGAGCTATAAAGCTCGGTCTATCCCCCTCGCACCACATCCATCGTCTCCTTTTCCATTTTACCTGTTCTTCCCATATCACTCTATCGGGACAGATTCCTCATAGCCATGGCAACTGAGAAGGGAGAGTATATTGTCGGCGAATCGCCAGACTACAACAGTAACAGTCCTGTCCATGAGACCCACAATATAGGAAAGGAGGGTGCTCTCGCCGAGGCTGCTGATCTCTATGGAAACAGTGCTGATGTTGAGCACTATGGTTATGTAACTCGAGGGTAAGTCTCTGGGAGGGCCTGTGTACTCGTATCATTCGAGATCTGAGCTGACCACCATTCTTTAGCCTGAAGTCGAGACACATCCAGTTCATTGCTCTCGGTGGTACCATTGGTACTGGTCTCTTCTTGGGTATCGGAAGTGCATTCACACGCGCTGGTCCGCTCTCTGTCTTGCTCGGGTACTCCTTCACCGGTATCGCAATCTTCGCCATGATGCAATGTCTTGGTGAAATGGCTACCTGGCTACCTCTCCCCGGATCCATTCCTCAGTTCTGTGCCCGTTACGTTGACGACGCCCTGGGATTCGCGGTTGGATGGAACGTAAGTTGCACCAATGAATAGAAACACCGAGGAATTGACAACTGACCGCGCCTTTAGAACTGGTATTCCTCTTCTATCACCCTCTGTGCTGAAATTTCAGCGGCTGCTATTGTCATCCAATACTGGGAGGGTGCTCGGGATATCAATGTCGGAGCCTGGATAGCCATTATCATTGTTTTGATTCTTGGCCTCAACATTTTTGCCGTAGCAATTTACGGCGAAGCCGAGTTCATATTCGCTAGTATCAAGATCCTCACCATAGTTGGGCTGTTGATCATGGCTTTCATCGTTGACCTCGGTGGTGGACCAAAACACGACCGACTTGGCTTCAGATACTGGAAGAACCCCGGTGCTATGAAAGAGTATGCTTCAACTGGAGACACTGGTAGATTTTTGGGCCTATTCTCCGTTCTTGTTAATGCTGCCTTCTCATATGGAGGTGTCGAACTTGTGGCTGTAGCTGCCGGTGAGGCCGAGAATCCTCGCAAGAACATCCCAAAGGCTGTTCGCAGAGTCTTTTGGCGTATTCTGTTCTTCTATGTTCTTGGTTCCCTAGCCATTGGCGTTCTCGTTGCCTCCAATGACAAAAACTTGTTGAGCGCCCAAGATTCCGGTGCTCCAGGTGCTGGTCGCTCCCCTTGGGTTATCGGTATTCAAAATGCTGGTATTCCCACCCTCCCATCTATTATCAATGCTGTCATTTTGACCTCGGCTACCTCGTCCGGTAATGCATTCTTATACACTGGGTCCCGCTATCTCTTTGCCCTGGCGCAGAACAGACAAGCACCAAGATTCCTACTTAAGTGCAGCAAAGCCGGTGTCCCAATTTACTGCGTCGTCATCACTGCGTCCATCTCCCTACTCACCTTCTTGTCCGTCAAGGAAGGTGGGCCATCCACGGTATTCACTTGGTTCCAGAACTTGACGACCATTGCCTCTCTCTTTACCTGGTGTTCAATTTGCGTTGCCTACATAAAATTTCACGCGGCTCTCAAAGCACAGGGAGTCGATCGTAACACGCTGGTTTTCAGATCCCGCTTTCAACCATACCTCGCGTGGATTGCACTATGCTTCTTCGCCGTGATTATCTTATTCAACGGGTTTATCGTCTTCGTTGGCCAGCACCACCAGAACTGGAATGTCACCAATTTCTTGGCCGCCTATATTGGAATTCCAATATTCTTCCTTCTTTTCACTTTCTGGAAAGTTTTCAAGAAGACTAAGTGGATCAACGCAGCTGATGCTGATATCACCACTGGTAAGGCAGCGCTAGATCTTGAGGATGACCAATGGCCCGAGATTCACCCAAGAAATATCATCGAGAAGATCTGGTTCTGGATTGCTTAATTGGTGATATTTGCTTTCGTTGGAGAGTGGTGATGTTGGTGCATTTGGGGATTTGACTCGCTTTGAATTCAGACTTGCTTGAGATATCCCAAAACAATCTACACATTTTAATCATTTTTTGACTTCTTGCTGTGACTTTTCCCCCCATCCTTTTCTTCTTTCTCCGCTGCTATTACTTGTATCAAAATTAGCAATTCCTCCGTATTAAATAAGTAGATTAGACCATTGTATACTTACAGATATACGTTCAAGATGATGTCCATATTCGCCTCTCGTTTTCCAATCGTCAATATTCACCAGCATAGAAACAACATCCATCTCTGGTTCATAGCTTGGTTAGACACTTTCTATTATATAAATCAACATCGTACTTCTAATTTGATTTCTTTTTACTCAAGTTTATGGTTGTACTTACGACCTCTCAAGTGTTCTCGGTGACCTTTAAGAGCTTTTCCTTCGCGCCGCTCTCTCCAAAAAAAACCCCTTGTTATTTTGTAGTCCGATTGCGTACCATGTATTCAAGCCTCCTCGGCATAGATGGGGAAGGATAAATTCATCCCATGCAAATTCCGATTCGCTCATCAAGGATTGCAAAAATTATACGGAAAGCAAAACCTAAACCAAAAGAACTCCTAAGAGCAAGGAAAGACAAAGACAGGAAAGAAAGGAAGGGATGGTGTGTGATGACGGTAAATGGAATGCGGAATATGGTTACGAAGTCCGTTTCGGAGTTTAGGATTATTTGCTCCACTTTTTGGGGGTTGGTATGTGTCATGACACAAGGACTAGCCGTCTTTGCGGGCGTGCGCCTTTTGACGACATGTTATGTAAGGGGGAAAGGAATTTGGGAAAGGGAACTGAGGTGGGAAATTCCATAGAAAGTGTGCGGAAAGAATGTGTTGCTTAGTAAGCCTTTGGCAAAGATGAGTACTGGCGTTGTGAAGTTGTATATTTTTAAAGATGTGTCTTTTTCGTTAGGAGTATTGACATGCTTGGGTCCTAGTGACAGGTTGGCCAAGCCTTAGATGGACCAGGAATAAATGAATGAAGTCATTGTTGCTGACAGTATGGAACTCCGGAACACGGAGTTCAATTGTTTGGATGGGGATATGTTTCATTAATTTCAAAGGGATTGGATATAAGTAGCAGCGCAAGCCTGTTTTGTTTAATATTTTTACGTCTGTTTGCTCAACTTTTTTCTCAAGATACAACACTCCTATACTCCTGACTTCCTCTGGTTGCTAAAATTTCTGACCGTTGTGGATGGAGTTGTAAATAACATCAAGATATCATCAGAGTAAGGATTTCTGCTTATGTAGCAAGCATTCTGGTTCTTCGTTGGAATGGAGTAAGTGTACATACTAACCAACCACCTATTTCAATTTCAGGTAGGAAGACATTTAGACATGAAAAGCTTCAAAATTAGAAAATTAGCTCATTGATTTCTAATAAAGATTGGCTTGTCCCGTATCCTCAGAAGAGAGCCTTCCAATTCAGTTGGGTGACTACAAAATTTAGGGATTTGAAAGTGAAGACACAAAAACCAAATAAAGATCGCCTACTACTTCAAAACCTTTCAAAGCGTAGGCTGAACACTCCATGCGTATCGGGTTGTACATGACATACAAATGGGCTCAATGTGAATCATGCGATATTTTTTAATGAGATGTTCGATACGTAAGAGCAATTCAATCGGAAGACACCAGTCAATACCGGAAATGTACATTTTCCACTTTACTTATTGTTTCCCCCTGCTTTACACCTGTCCTCCATACTGGTTTAATGAGAAAGCCTCAATATGTTATATAACTTTACTAGAAATTTTCTAGCCTCTTGCCCTCATATTCCATCTTATAATTTCTTGTTAGAAATATGAAACAGAACAAGCCTTTCTTTATTTGCCAGTGAAATCTAGAAGCGGCCATTGCGAATCGTCTGCTTAGACCACTCAAGATCCAAAGTAATTAAATTCTAGTAATAAAAGGCTCATAGCAAGCCATACTTAACAGGGTATCTACAATTGTAGATTTTAGCTGAGTTTTACAGATGCAAGAGTTGTTTCCACTCAATACATACACCTACTTCCGGTTGTCTGCTCTTTCTTCATGTAGGCTAGCTTCGTCTGCATTAGCGTTGCTGCACTAGCAGATTCAAGGGCCGAAAATTATAGTCTAGAGTGAAACCAACTGCTACGGGAGTTTGTAACACTACGGAATTTGCGCACTTTTGGTCTTTCGAATGCGGTTCGTCAGGATATAAGCGAGGGACAATAAGGGGTTGCCAAGGGTTTCGTTTAAGAGTATAAATATATATCCGTTGTCTTTTTCGACAACTATCAAATACATGAGATAATGATCAAGTACTTGATTGATGCTAAAAATGGAGTATGTTCCGTGAGCCGAATAAAGTTAAGAAACGAGTTTGAAACACAAGTGCTTTGGGAGTGTGCTCTTATCAGTTTTTTGCTCTACGGAAAAGCCCCACGGTACGATTGAGCCAGTCTTAATCTACCAGTGTCTAATATGTATATTTGTTGTGGCCGAAGGCACCCTTAGCCCCGCACTAGTATTACAGTACATAGCACCGCGAGCTCCTCCTTAGATTATGCCGACATAAGAACCCTTCTTTACTCTCGAGGAACCTCCCCTCTTTTGTGATATAGGGTCCTTGACAATATTACAGGGCAGAACTATTATCTGAAGTTCTTCAGCTATCAAAACGATTTTCTTATGACTGTCATTATGAATGTGTTTGCCTTAATCATGCCCCTCTCTTACATGCCCGGGAAGCGCTGCAAATCGAGCAATACACACACTTAGTTCTCTTGATTAATGTAGAGCTGAATAAAAATGAGCTACCAAAAATATTTGTGTTAAAATTCTCGAAGTGATGCATCCTGAAGTCTCAAAATTACCTGATCATTCTACTAACATGAGCTCTCGATAGCCAAGAACAATACAACCGATGCCACAAAGTCTGTAGAGATGCTTGTAACATCGCGTAATCATTATTGAATATAAACTAACCTCAATTAATCTTTAGTACTTTTGGAGTTCTTAAGGAAGCGGTAATAACAATGGTACGGTGTCATCTTGGTGCTTGTCAAAGTCAATAAACTATATAGTGCATCTGCTGTAAATATATGGACATGGACAGGAGCTTTTCACACGGAGCAATTTCACGACTGTGGAATGTGTACTGTACAATATAGTCTATTAGTCTACAAAGTTATGAAGATCAATGGCTCCATTGCAATATTTTATTCAACAAACCTTCAAATCCTTGGATGAATCTCCTGGATCCCGGCCTTCTTAATATCAGATATTGTATTACAAATCCTACACGGCTTCAAGCAATAAATTTTGCAGTGAAGCAATACCATGATAACTGTGGTATTGTCATCTAAGCAGGCTGTCTTGATTCGCTTTTCGCACCCTTCAGCTGGATTGTACATTAATTTTGAAAATGGTCAAGCACCGAAATTTCCAGGTATATTGCCTCACGTCTCTGCTTTTATGTACAATTATCCTGTAAGACACTGTTTGACGGCTATGAAACTATGTAGTTGATGCTCAACACTTCGCCTATCCCATTAATCTAGAATATCTAGCTGAAAACATAAGCCATATGCGGCTTGAAGCAGGGGTGTCGCTGTACGAGTCGATCGTACTGGCCTGGTTGAATGACACGACGGTAAGTTATAATGATGTGCAAACGTAGTTTTATTTGACGTCTATTTGTATTCCAATACTAATCCAGTAATAAGCATGTTATGGAGGCGAGGAGAAGTGATGCAAGGAGGAGTCGTGCAAATAGGTTTGGGGAACTGATACTGGAGATGGTGATTTTGGTAGTCATGGCTGATTTTTTGAGCTACTTTGATGGTAACCACTGATTAGAACGATAGGTCAACAATATTTTTAGTTAACGTGCTTATCATCTTCATCCTGACAAGGATGATGCTTTATGATGCTTTGTGATGCTGCGATGACAAGCCTCCCATCTCCTTTGAAGCCGGTGTCAGCAAAGCTACTTTTACACGACGTAAGGAGTCGCGAAAATTCAATATCAGGTGATACACATACATTTGCTAGCCCTAAAACTACAAAGTTTTCCGAGCAAATCGCCCGAGCGCAGGACCAAGCTCTTCGGCCGTTGCTTCATGTTTCTTGTTCCGTCTATCCATTTGCGCCTTCCTTATTTCTTCTATTTTCACACTCTTCTCATCAATGATATTTTTAGAGCCCTTCTTCCGGAGATGCTTTCGTAAGCTACTGTTCTTTCCACGGCCACGATTCTTCTCTATATGTGAAACATCTGAAGGATCTAATGGTCTAAGGCCACTAAGTTAGCATTCACCAAAACTTGACTATTGTGATGTTATCAAGGGACAATACAACTTACTTCTTATCTAAGTCCTTCTCTGCTTTCCTCTGCTCTGCAGATGCAAGATCCAGGTTCCCGATGTACTCAGGATTCAGCGATATCATTTCAGGCTGGAGCTTATTGAGAAGCGATTTGACCTGACCCTCTTGACGTTGCTTCTTGTTCTCATAAGGATTGACCTCAAGAGCATCAAAATTAGGTTCCCCGGCACCAGGAACTACAGCATGGTTAAAGCCTGTATCGTGGGAAACACCCAGGATATCCTCAAACGGACACCACCGTACACGTTCTATCCGTTTTCCCTCCCCTCCCCAGGACATATATGGGCGTTGTATCTTTTCTTGCTCTAAAGATGATTTGGAAAACAATCCTCGCCATACTGAGACCTTGGTACCCCATCCAACAGCTGTCAGACCCCGATCGGAAATAGTGACAGAAGATGCTGGCTGATGAGTGAAGTAACTATTCACTTCTTTGAACATTCGTATGTCCCATACTGACATCTTCAGATCCTGACCAGTAGAAACCATGTAACGACCTTCTCGATCGACTGCCAGAGATCTCACTGGGCCACGATGTGCAAGAAGTTTCACCAGGGGCGTGGTGGAGTTGGGGGACCACAGCGTGACGGTACCATTTTGATGGCCCATGTGAAGAATCTACATAAAGTACAGTTAGTATGGTGGTGATATGGTCAATATTCAACGGCTCATTGATTCAAGCGGTCTCCGTACGAATGAGAATACATACGGCGTTGTGAGGGTTCTGGGTAAGTGAGGTAGGTGATCCAAGTTTCGTAGGCATCTCCATAACCTGGAAAATGATTAGCAACAATCTCGGTCACAATATTCTTTAAATAGTGACAGCTTTAATGAGAGGATTCGAAGGAATGAGATGCAGCTTCCAAAAGCAACGGAGCATTGTAGAACTAAAGCAGTCTACCATCCATAGTGGAGGCAGTTTGTCAAGTACTGAGACAAAAATATAGAATTAACTTACCATTTGACCAGTTGATACGTCTTGATACTTTAAATACCCAGCGTTTCCCTAAAGTTGATTGTTAGAAGACGATGCTAAGCTGCAAGTTTCGGGTGAGGCACTTACTACGGTCGCTAAAAGAAAATGGTATGGAAGATATTCCATATTGGTGACCTCTATATGCTTTTTCAAACAATGTATCTCCTTTCCTGCATGATCGTAGATGTAGACGTATTTCTTCTGTGCCACTGCGAACATGCTGTTCGCTATCCATCGTGCGTCCCTCACAGTTTCTCCCAGTTGTATTTCGCAACCCAACTTTCCATCTCTCCAATCCATGGTAGCAACATGGCCTTTTCTTCCAGCAACTAACAGCTCACGTCCGTTTCTTGAATATTCCGTAAAATAAGGGCCATTCTGCATCTCAAGTTTGAATTTGCCATACCGCTCCGTTTGCACCGCTACTGACTTTAGGATCTCATTCTGGGTGACCTATAATAATGCATGTCAGAATTCATTGCTATAGAGTTGAGCAACAGCCTAATTGCTCTTTACCTTATACGTCTTCTCTAGTGAGCTTTCCGGTTCCAAAAATCCTTCGTCATGTTCTAACAAAATCGCCGAGTCTTTCGCTTTCAATGCTTGATCGGTGTCTTTCTTTTGCATAGACTTCAGCTTGCTCCGCAACTTTTTGTCCCGAACCCCCTTTCCTGCGCCATTGCCATTTTTAACAAGAGGTCCTGTCCTGGATATCATCCCGTTTCCAGTGGAGTCGACCATTTCGAGATTATGCGTGTCGAAGAAGTCAGTTGTGGGGTTATTCGTCGCAAGAAAAAGTGACAAGGCCCAACCAAGGCTGAACATTTGAACTTTTTGATGCCAAGCCTTGCGGCTACAGTACGATAAGACCGATAGGCTTCGGCTCACCCAAAAAAAATCTTGACCCCACCTCTTGATTTTCTGAATTGTATTTCGAATAATCCAAATTTTTTAACAACTTCAAACTGGATTCTCTACCATTTCGATTCAAAGCCGGCAGCAGCGGCAATAGCAATATGCCTTCGAGCGTCGCGTCTCACTCGCACAGGAGCACAACAAAGGCTACTCAAAAGGCTTTCAAGTCGAGAAAGGCAACCAAAGGCTCACTTAAGGAACTGACGAAGGGTTTGACTTCCTTTTAATGATCTCGAGAAAAATAATGCTAATTAAAGTTCAGGCAAGGTTGCAGATTTAAGTCACCGTAAATCCCCTCACCAGCAGCTTATGTCCAAGTTCGATCGCCGAAATCAAGCCAGACAAAAGCAGCAGACAAAACACAAGGAGCATTTAAGGGAGGCGAATGTCTTTGCTGGCCGAGATGGAGCACCGAGAATAGTCGCCGTCATTCCATTATGTGAGGATGGGAACGCTTCTATCGCAATTCGAAGCCTCAGCCAGAGTCTAGATATCGAGGTGGAAGTTCCTGAAGAAGGCTCGATTAGAACCGACATCGATCGATTTAAGCAAAAGGTTCAGTACATTGCGCTAAAACGAGACTTGATATCATGTTTGGATGCGGGACGAATTGCAGATTTTGTGATTTTTATATTATCGCCGGACCAAGAAGTAGATGCCTTAGGAGAACTTATAATTCGAAGTGTGGAAAGCCAAGGACTTTCAACACTTTTGACAGTTGTTCAAGGACTGGAGAAAATAGAACCTGCGAAAAGGAGGCCTCAAGTTCTCTCGTCACTAAAGTCCTACATTACTCATTTCCACCCAGAACAAGAGAAAGTTCACAACCTCGACTCAAGACAAGAGTGCGCAAATCTCATGCGATCCCTATGTACAACAAGTCCGAAAGGAGTGCGGTGGAGAGAGGACAGAAGCTGGATGCTAGTCGACGAGTTGCAGTGGCCTGAGAATGATGACGGGAATGTCATACTAACCGGTGTTGTTAGAGGCAGAGGCTTGAAAGCAGATAGGCTGCTTCAAGTTGGCGATTGGGGTGATTTTCAGATTGAGAAAATCACCGCGGCTCCGTTGGCATCTAAGAAACGAAAGACTGAAGATATGGTTATTGAGGAAGGAGAAAACATTCTAGAAATCCCAACAGCTGAACAGGATGATCTAGCAGACCTAGCTCCTGAAGAAGTCATGATGGACCATGATAACGATGCCGCTATGTCGATGGCTACGACCCAGACTCGCGGTGTACTTTTGGATGACCATCATTATTTCTCAGATGACGAAACCCACCTCCCAGCGGTACCCAAGCGTTTACCAAAAGGAACCTCGTCATACCAGGCTGCATGGTATTTGGGCGATACCTTCTCCGACTCAGGATCAGATATGGAGGACGTGGATGAGCAGGGTGATTTATCAATGGACCCACCTGCTCTCCCCCAGGATGGTGTCGAAGGATTCGCACCTAGAGAGCCAACAGAATTCGCAGCAACTGAATACGCAAAATCTGAAATGTTTTTGGACCCCAACCCAGAGGATGAAGCCGAGGCGGAACAGCTGGCGGCATTTAGAGGACGAAAGGGTGACGAGGCGGAAGATGATCGTGAATTCCCAGATGAGATTGAACTACAACCTCAAGTTTTAGCTCGCGAACGATTGCAACGATACCGAGGGCTGAAGAGTCTTCGCACAAGCCACTGGGAGGAGGCTGAGGATAGAGCTCATGAACCTGAAGATTGGAGACGTCTGCTTCAAGTGCCAGAATACAAGTCAGCTAGGGCCCAAGTATCTCGCGAGACCTTAGTTGGAGGAGTTGCCCCTGGGACTCGTGTTAACATTCACCTTCGAAACGTCTCCAAAACTCTCCAAAACTCGTTCAACCCATCACGCCCGCTCACTATATTTTCTTTGCTGCGTCACGAGCATAAGCGTGCGGCTGTAAATTTCAATTTCACACTGAGCTCAGAATACGGCAAACCAATAAAGTCAAAGGAGGAGTTGATCATGCAGTGCGGGCCCCGTCGGTTCGTTATTCACCCCTTGTTCTCACAAGGTGGTAACACTTCAAACGATGTTCATAAATTTGATCGGTTCTTACACCCTGGCACAAATGCAGTTGCCACGTTTGTTGCGCCACTTACTTGGGGTTCCGTTCCTACACTTTTCTTCAAGCGCAATGAAGATTCCAATAGTGATTTACCTCTCACCCTCCTGGGAACAGGAACTTCTCTTCCTCCATCATCCAGCCGTGTTATTGCTAAACGCATTATCATTACCGGGCACCCTTACAAGATCCATAAAAAGCTCGTCACAATCCGTTACATGTTTTTCAACCGAGAAGATGTGGAATGGTTTAAGGCATTGCAGTTGTGGACCAAAAGAGGAAGAAGTGGCTTTATCAAAGAGAGCTTGGGTACCCATGGATACTTGAAGGCTACATTCGATGGTAAGATCAATCCACAAGACTCCGTGGGTGTCAGTCTGTATAAAAGGATGTGGCCGAGACAAGCTATTGCGTGGAACCCCTCTCCATCAACCTTAGGAGAGGTCAAGGATGTCGATATGGGTGACATTGCTTAATCCTATGAAGAGACTTATGACGTTGATGTTGATGTTCAGGGGGCCGGCAAAAAGGAGTCTGGCGCTTTACTTTAAAATTACGAGTCACTTATCTCGTCGATTTGCCCATATCTAGATTCAATTCATAGCTGTTGTTTTACAATAGAAAATAAAACTATTTAGGATCTACCTAACAAACAAGGCATCTAAATTTGTGTGAGCCTGAGGTCGGGAAAGAACCTACCTCAAGTAAGAGAGCTGGATGCCTATTTCTTATTTACCAAACCTCGTTACATTACTGTAGCTTGATAGATAACGTATGAAAACCAGCCTGAAGCGTTCCCTCAACTCAGTAGCCTTCAAACTAAATTTCATAGAAAATCCTGTTGATCAAAGTTTTTGGTAACTTAGCGGTTTGAACTCATTTTCTTTTGTTGCACGTCGCACTTTTAAACGCCATGAAAGCAAGGCATCACCGCATCCATCTAATTTGAACGGTATGTATGTAACCTGAGGCAGTGACCGATATTGATCTGCTCTGGAACATGTCTCCTGTTGTTCGTAGAATAATTTAACCAGATATAACATCCTTTTTTCTCCTTTTGATAAGCCGGAGAGAAAGACGAGGTCCTATAAGTGAAGTTTTCATAATCCATATGACACTAGAACATTGGCAATGCACACGGAATCGTCAGCCTATTGTGGCTTCTAAAGCAACTAGCAGAGATATTGCTCTTTAAAATTTCTATATTATTTTGAAATCTAGACTAGCAACAGTCTTTCAATAAATATACTAGAACCCTGGAATTTATCAGTCAGTGCCGGGGTCAATTTAAGTCTGCAAGCTTCCATAAGTTCTCCTAAACAGTCCGAAACATTTATACAGTTACCAGAAATGTGGATTACAATGACAAAACAACCCAATCTCTGTCCCCTTCAGTAGCGACAAGGTGTGTCAGCCACCTTTTGAGCGTATTAGTGTGGTCTCTTAACGGTGTGGCCCGTTACCAGTTCTAGTGATCAACGGGGAAGTTCAAAAGTGACGTCGCTGGCGGCGCGCCTTGACAACCAAAATGAAAAACCTTAAAATCTACGCGAGCTCTCAGGTTACAGGATTCGCGTCCAAAAATAAAACACATCTCGACACCGTCCATATCTTTCACCTAACTCAACAAAAGTAAAAGAACCGCAAAAATGGCAGACCGACCACCCCCTTCCGCCATGGCCATGGTAATTGGTACTTCAATCATTGCTTGTCTCAGCGGCTATATGTTTGGTATAGCCTCCTCTCTCGGATTCTTCCCTATCCCGTTTATGCCCAGGGCACCACGAGAGCGCGGCATCTCGAACTATGACGATGAAGAGGAGAGCGATGGGACGGATATCGACGAGGGAGTTTTGGATCATGCGCCGAATTGGGCGAATGGGTTAGAAGCGGATAAGAGGGATGGGTTACGGAACACGGAGAAGCCAAAACCAGCAGCAAAGGAGATTGCGCAAAAGATGCCTTCGGGGGATCCTAACGAGGAATGTAAAATGGTGCTTGTAGTAAGGACGGATTTGGGAATGACTAAGGGTATGTTCTAGTTCGGATGCTATGGGCGCAAGAACTAATTAGTGGTGTTAGGCAAAATCGCAGCGCAGTGTGGACACGCTACGCTGGCATGCTATAAGCATTTCCTCAAGAATGATCCAAAATCTAGTATCCTTCGCCGGTGGGAGAGAACAGGACAAGCAAAAATCGCATTACAAGTTAAGAGTGAAGATGAGATGGAGGTCTTGCAAGCGACAGCTATCAGCCTTGGTGTTGTTGCTGAGGTTATACAGGATGCCGGAAGGACGCAGATTGCTTCTGGTAGTCACACGGTTTTAGGCATTGGTCCTGCTCCGAAGAGCGTTATTGATAAAATTACTGGAACACTGAAGCTGCTGTAATTACGGGGTGTGGCAGGCAAAAGCTGCATTGCTGGCGTCAGTATAAGGTGCATTGGCGTATTTATCAAAATATATCCTGGGAAGGGAATTATTACAACTCTATCTGATATCCAATCTATTCAAGAGCACAATTGAGGCCATTTAATGCTCCACTGGGGGTAATCCATTGAAATCTTCGGTATTAACGAAAGCCAAGTATGGGACTGATATCATTTGATCTTAGTGGGATCTGCCACTTTGAAAAGAGTCTCACGGCTTCTCCTACATGCTCAAAATTGTCTAATTCAACTCATCCAGACCAGCGGTAGGCTTTGGCCCCCCTCTCCCCTTGCTTGTGGCTTCAGCACCACTGGCTTTCCATGCGCTCACAATCAAGCCCACAATATGATCTACTCCCACCCCCTTCTTAACTTGTGCAAAGATAGTAGGCCCACCTTCTCGCATTTTTCTAGCATCTCGCTCCATAACATCCAAATCCGCCCCTATAAGCTCAGCCAAATCGGTTTTATTAACAATCAGTAAATCACTTTGCGTGATTCCAGGCCCTCCCTTCCTAGGTATCTTATCTCCACCACTGACGTCGATTACGTATATTATAAAGTCCGCCAATTCTCTCGAGTAATTTGCAGCCAGATTGTCACCGCCGGACTCGATCAACAGAATATCCGATTGGAAGTCTCGGTGCAAGTCTTCTAGAGCGGCAAGATTGGCAGATATATCTTCACGAACAGCAGCATGGGGGCATCCTCCCGTTTCGATTGCACGAATGCGGGACGCTGGAAGAGCTTTATGCTTCGTAAGAAACTCGGCATCCTCTCGCGTAAAGATGTCGTTTGTTACTGCCGCAATAGAGAATTGTTCTCGTAATGCGAGGCATAGAGCTAGCATCAGTGCTGTCTTTCCAGATCCTACAGGTCTGCACACAGTTAGTGACTCGTCTTTACGAGAGCAGTTCAAATCGTCCACAGGTTTGGGGGTTCCACCTCAAATGGACATCAGACCTGAAAAGATACTCACCCACCAATCCCAATCGTGAAAGCTCTCTCACTCCAGTCTCTACCCTCTATAATTGGCATCTCTCTTCCCATATAGCTTCCTGGCCCGTCTAGTATCTCATGTGTGTGTCCATGATCGATCGCAGCTTGATCATGAGAATGCGAGTGGGCCTGGTCATGAGAATGATCGTGAGGCATTTTCCTGCTGTATTGGAGGATGAAGGTAGGCTCTTTAGTGGAAGGTGTGAAAGAGAGTGGTTGTCTAAAGCAGGTGGGGGTTGACCTCAATACCCCGCAATCACGTGTATGGGAGAAAACTTATGGAGGAAGAAAGATTGAGTTATTGTTTCTTTTATATATGTCTATGTAACTGGAGGGGCCGGGAACCAGTGCAATCGGAAACCTAAGCCATTAATGATCTGGGTGGAAGCTATACTATCGGCCGAGGTTAGGTCAGCAGCTACCTATAACCCCACATGACAACACTTTCATAATGGCATCAAAAGTATTGAGAGCTTAACTCGAGAATCGACATGCTACATGGCGCTTGTACTTTGTCATGCAGACCAATTTCAATTCCCCGAAAACTTCTAATTTCGGAATCTTAACTTACCTTTTTGTTGGATCACTTTGAATACGAGGCACCACTACGCTCATATAACGCAAGTGATCATTGTATTCGGTGGTGATGGATGATTTTATTAAGACTAAGTACCAACGTGTCAGGATTACGTTTACCCGGCTTACAATAGCGAGCTAGCTTAAACTAATCTGATTTAAAGGCGGTGGGCCATGATAGTACCTCGAATACCAACAATAACCTCATACAATGCGTAGTTTGCGACCTAAACCACTATGACTAGTTAGTTGTATGTATAAGACTTATACAATAATGTGAGCAGAAACATCTAATAATCAAAAAAAAAATGGCAGGTGCCTCAGGATTAGAAGGACATTCTCAATCTAAAACTTCATCAAGGAAGCTGCTGTTTAGCTATATGATAAAAGTCCCTGAAAGGTAAGAAATGATCTAAGCATTCTCTTAAGGTTTATCTTGATCTATTTCGTTGCAAATAAAGATGCTAGCATATTCTCTTAGGAAAAAGATATAAGCTAGAGTTCCACGATATACAAAGTTGCCATCCCGGCAATTAATAAGGGCGACAGTGAAGAGCAAGCATATAAGGTTTGCGACAGCTGCTGTATTGCCTGGGTGGGAATAGCGTCTTCTTTTGTTTGCTCGAGCAGCGCCATAATGTAAGAACTAGAAGAATATAAAGAAAAAATTGCCGACCGGTTTTGCTTAAAATTTATATTTTGGAGAGGAGCAATAGCTCCAAGCCCCCTTTTAAAAGGATGTTCCAACATATCCATTAAAATTTTGTAGCGAGCCTTGGCTGACTATTGGACTAGCCTAATAAAGCTTTAAATAGCCCCAGTGACTGTAACATTTTATCAACCTCTCAACGCTAAACCTATCCAGACTCCGGTGTGAAGCTGTAAAAAACTCAGCTATCTTCAAGATAATAGCCCATTTGATTGATCTTAATAAAGATACAGCCGCCTATCCAACTTCCTGAGCATTTAATTTATAATTCGTCATGAACCCTCACGTGCCAACTCCAGTGCGCAGCTGGGTTCTTCAATAATATCTTCATTTCTTCAGCGTACTCATCGGAGCCACTACTCACCATACCCACTTCCAATGCAACTTTGGCATGCCGCTGAGCAGCTTCCGTGTCTCCAACGGCATTATATGCCAGCGCTGCAACTTTGTGTCCAGTTGCCTTGGCTGCGTAGAGATTTTCCTCTTCATAGAGCCGAATTAACTCTTCAGCCATCGTCGTGGTTGCTACAGACCCTGGATCAAAGTCTGAAAGAATCGTCTGAAGTTCGAGAATTCTCTCAAGACGTTTATCAGAGGCCTCGATCTCAAGTGGAGTGCCAGAACAGTGGCGACAAGTGCATTTAAAGCCCCACACCGCATGCAATGCTTCCTGCCGCTCGCGCCAGGACGCCAAAATGTTATTATCTGCTTCCATGTCAGAAGTTTTCTCTTCCTTGGGGAAGATGTGTTACAAGGAATTGTGATTTCCTCTCCGATTTCAATGGTTCGTGCTACTGTTGTAGTATGCACTAGAGTCTTAGGATCATCATAGTACATGGCACTATTTTAAAGTCAGTCAAAGTATTTCTGACAGGAGTAGGGTTGTTACTTGGGACGGCAATCATGGTTTATAAGCTATAGTGTGTTAACAAGAGACCTAGTAAGAAAACGGCATACATACAGCTGTCTCAGGATACACCAAAAAGTGTGATGCGCCGAACATTTCAGCACCAAAGGAGTTTTTGTTTACTCTCTCCATTATTGGATCACCTGAGCCACCCACGGTATTGAGGTAGAGTTTTTGGCTTGGTTCTGGAAGTTGCATAAAAGCGGTATGTAGATAGATGTAACCCAGCTCAGAGTCGGGGGCTAAAGCATCAGTGTGATAGACACCCAGAGGGAGCTCTGAGATTATAGTGTCCCCTCGTTGAAGTTGCCTAGTTGCAAATAGACCATTGCCGCGGCCTTGGATATTTTGAACCTCCCATGGCGGGTTTTCAGGCGGGTTGATGTTCTTGTGCACATCAATGTCCGTGAAGGCAGGAAGGCGCTTTATCTTCTCAATTATAGCTGGGGTTGTAAAGAATGAAATGCCCCGCCCACTTGCAAACTCGTTGCTTGTGTATACACAATAGTCTGTTTTTGAATCATTTTTTGGTATACATTTGACGGGCTCGGACCACTTAAAGTGGTCTTCAGAGACATTGGCCTTCGTGAGGCAAATTAGGGGAATTGTAGCTGCAATCAAGGAAATCAACATCGTGGTTGTAAAATAGGACGTGATGCTTTTAAAGGAGAAGAAAAAACGTGTACGAATACACTCCTGATATATTTTCTATGCCGTCCCTAGTATCCAAGGCGTTTCATCAAAACCCCTGGTTTCAGATTTGCAGATAGAGAACAAAAAAAAATGCACTTGAGCCAAACGTGTATTTACATATGTGTAAATGCTATATGATGAATTAAAGGGCGAGTTATACAGTGATATATCAAGCAAAATAGATCGCAATGTATGCCACTTGTTGTTTTGAGGAATAGGTTCCTCACTTTGCCAATTTGATGGCCATGGGGAATGGTGGCTGACTTTGTGGCTGAATCTACCCTTAGTATCACATGACTTCACATCACGTGAAGCAAGATTTGACTAGCGCACAGAAATCAAAGCCTGTTTCGGGTAAGCTTATTTCCAACGGATATGACAGGAAGAGGCTTCTCGAGGCAGCCTTCACTCACTTAGCCTCGGAATTAGAGGTGAGCTATTTAGCCCATCTTTCGATTTTACGTGCCATTATCAATTTGTGGGTAAGGGATAGTTTACTGAGTGAATCCTAGGTAGGCTAATGATCGTCCATTCGTTACACACGTAGATTATGAATGTAACCTTAGATATAGTTAAGCGGCTCAATCATATATTATATTACAGGATTAGAATTAGCGAAGCTTTAGTGGGACGGTTATATCTCCTCCACTGCAAAAATAGTTGGCTAGAATCGTGGGTACGAGTCTGCAGCTCTACTTTCTCTGGATGGTTTCGAATATACTTTGGCCGAATAAATATAAATGTCACAAATATATATATCTCCATCATACGCTGTCTTACATGGCTCTTGATATTACCCAAACATCCTTAATAGCACAGCTGTACTAGTTCAGGGGTACACTTTTCATAACAAATTATATCTTTCTACCAAGTCAACATTAATATTTGATTATCCATAATCAATAAAATACTTCCAGACCATAATATACTACATCATTAATGGGTTTTCTCCAAGATCTGAGAACCTCGCACCAGCTCTAGCCCAATATCACCAATTACTATAAAGATACTGTTGTGTGTGGCACTTGCCTTAGCGAAACCGCAGACACAACATAGAATATTAAAATGAAGTGGCACATGGAAATTGTTACTATGTTTGCACCCTGCACCCTATCAGGATATTCAGAGGCAGTGAGATGATCCAAATCGCAACCTTTATTTCAATGACAGGTCAATCTTAGAATTCTTACAAGCTTGAATCATGAAAAAGACTTAAGCATCCAGAGCATATGAGTTGTACCAAATCTACTAGGTGGATCATTTGATGTGACATAGTGTTGCAGACCAAAGATCAATATAGTCCCCCCACCTGTAGCCAACCTTTGCGACAGAAATTTCTTAGATTGTAAGATATTCAAGAAAAGGGGTTATTTTATAACCCTTGCGACGAGTCTGGCCGCAATAACTCTAGAATGAGTGGTACTTTTGAAAAGCCAGCTGCCATCTCTGTTCTAGGATTCTAGAAGCAAAGTCACGCTGTTGATGAATATTTTGTCGTCTCGGAGTTTAAACAATGTTCTTGGGAGGATTAGTTAATGATATCAATGCAGTGCAGGGAACCTTGGTGATATTTGCTGGGTTATTATCGCTTTGGTAAGTATCAAGTGAGTTAGTGCGTGAGTAGTCAATGTGTAGCAATCGTTCGTAATGCAGCACTGCTATTGTGTGCAGCCTCAAGATTGGTGTTTAATTTCATAGCCAGTTTGAGGTACCAAATATCTCAGGTAAGCTTGTATTGTCTTAAAGAATGGGACTACCTGTGTGTCTGTGTGAGTCTGCAGTGTTACGTATTACCTATATTATCACGAGATTCAACTACGCCACTATGTTAAGACTCATAGTATCAGCTTGTGTTACGTGCTAACCTAACCAGTTTAGGCTGTTCGAATATTGTGCTATTTATGCATAAGATCTGGCTCGTGAGACAAATACTCATCCTTCTTAGATTGCAATGAGATCGGCGGACGCCTCCCGGTTGGTGTCATACACAATTCTTCTATTGAATCTGTGAAAGATTCAGAGTACAAACAAGTGTATATTAAATAGCCAAACCAACCACAATAATCAAAGAACTTGGATCCCGAACTTACTGCCCATATATTTCCCTAGTGGCGATTTCAAGTTTCGCTTCACTTTTTGCGACTCCCAAGAGAAACATATTTGATTCATAATTTCATGGCTTCAATTTCCAAGGTCTCCACGACTGTAGTGGTCAATGGAGAGAAAACAATTTCTGGATATCCTGAGAATCCTCTATACGAGAAGCTTGGAGGACAACTAACGAACTACAATGGCATACCTCCTCAATCCCGGCCACTTTTACTTCATAAAATCTTTGAACTTCAGGTGGAAAAGACACCAACTCACGCAGCTCTTCAATGGGAAGACGATGTGGTAATGACCTACGATAAACTCAACAAAGCATCGAATCAATTGGCCCGCTATTTGGTAAGCTATTTCGCAGATTTCAGTAGAAGTTGAGCATGTCAATGCATGTCTGTATTCTGCTAGTTTCTTATCATGATTATTTAGAGAGCTAACCCTCGCAATTTCCAGGAATCTCAGTTTCCAGCTCACTCATCCGTTGCTATATACATGGAAAAGTCGGAGCTCCTCATTGTCACTGTTCTGGCAGTGCTGAAGGCAAATATGATATCAGTGCCACTTGACATTGCTTCTCCCGCTTCTCGACTAGAACATATTCTTAAATTATGCAGCTGTCACGCCATTCTCACAGTAACACAATCAGAGCAGTCTATTTATGAATTAGCACGAATAGTTCGAATTGATATTCTTGTGGCTAGTCCAGAACTTCAAAGACTCTCTGGCGATAATATTGATAATGCTAGTTTTACTACTGAACATCAAATCTGTCACATATTATTCACCTCTGGCTCGACTGGATTGAGTAAGGGCGTCAAAACTTTACACAGTGCTGTTGCTCACAATACCTTGGCTTTCGCTGGGGTATTCAAACTTGATCATAATACAAGGGCACTCCAGTTTGCAGCTCCAACCTTTGCTATTTTCGTTCTGGATACCTTCCAAACGCTTTTTTCTGGAGGATGTTTGATATTAGCAACTAGAGCAACTATCATGGCGGATATTACCACCTTCATACGCAACTCGGAAATTACATTCTGTTGGCTCACTCCTACCGTATCTCGTTTGATTGACCCAACTCAAGTACCTAGCCTGAAAATACTTCTCAGTTCTGGGGAAAACTTGCCGGTTGAGGTGGCAGAAAGGTGGAAGCAGCAAACATCTTGCTCACTCTGGAATACATTGGGATCTACTGAAACTTTAGCATATACGGTCCACAACTTGAGTGAATCATCTACAAGCTCATCCCATGTTGGTCAGGCAATTCCTGGGATGAAGGTCATTTTATTAGAGCAAGGATCTTGTGACGAAGTTGAGGAAGGTCGACAGGGGGAGATATGTGTTGCTGGTCCGCAATTACTTCAGGGATATCTAGGCAGTAGTGATCCTCAATCGCGGAATATTTACATAGGAGGAACTAGGTTCTTCCGAACTGGTGATCTTGGAATTGTTGAAAAAGTCGCCTGCGGCAGGACCTCGATCCGATACATAGGTCGTGATGACAGCCAGGTGAAGATCAATGGAGTTCGTATTGATCTAGGTGCCGTTGAGACATCTATAACAGGCTGCCCACTTGTTAGTCAAGGTGTTGCACTTGTACCTCGCGCTGGCAATATTACTGGCCAATTGACGGCTATAATTGCACTTAATCCTTCTTGTAACGGTTTGGCTTTGTCAACTAGGCCGTCTCACCAAAGCTCGCACTCCATCACCGCCCTGGAATCATCATTCATGCTTATTTCTCAACTTGGTCAAGTCAAAGACTACGTTCATAAAGCGCTGCCCGTTTATGCTGTCCCAAGGCATTGGTGGATTGTTGCGACCTTACCTATGACCACCAATGGTAAAATTGATCGTTTCAACCTTCGACTTTGGCTCGAACGAATGGATCGATCTGAGTATCTGACTCATATTGGATCTTGGACAAAAACAGAAGACATCTTCGCCCTAGAAGCCCTTGAAACAAAACTAAAGAGCCTCTGGGTGGAGGTCCTTGAATTACCTGAGTTAGTACTGCGGCATGACGCCTCTTTCTTCGAATATGGAGCCGACTCCCTCACAGTCACTCGACTAGTGTCTAAGGCGCGTGAGGTTGAGCTGAGCATCACCTACGAACAAGTTTTTATCCACAAAACTATCAGAAATCTGGCGAATTCGATGATCTCTCATTCGCTTGGGGTACCTAAGACAAGCTCTCAGGTCTTCTCTTCAACAATTAATCGAGGAAAAAGCAGACTCCAAAATGATACTCAGCTTCAGTCTCTCCCCCCGTTTTCTCTGTTGGGTACTGATGACGTTTCAGCCATACTTTCTAGCCAAAACGATATTGAAGACATCGTACCTGCTTCCGAACTTCAGTTGGACTACATTCTCTCCTCCCGAAAACTTGGTCACCCTGTGTTTGTGTGGTTCTTCATCAAGCTGGACAAGACTTCTTCAATTACCCGTTTGTTAGCCGCTAGCAAAGTTGTTACACAAAAACATTCGATTCTTCGGACGGAGTTCGATATTATTAGTGGAAAATGTTACCAGGTTATCAAGAAACATAATATTGATTTCAAGATTAGAGGTTGCACGAGTGACTACGACCAGATATGCTCAGTAATTGATCGAGAAATGGCTATTCCATCCCCTTTTGGAAAAAGACTTGCCCGGTTCCGTCTCTTTGTCAGTGATACCGGCACACAAAACCTCGGGATTGGGCTGTGCCATTCCCTATTCGATGGATTTTCGATGCCACTAATCTACCGCGACCTCGAGGCAGCGTATTCTGGAACGCTTGAAAATTTAGTTGCTCCACCCTATTCTCTTTATATCCGACACTCAATCCAAACCTCGCAGCATTCTGATACCAGTACATTTTGGGCTGAACTCTTGCGGGGCTCTCGGATAACGAGAATCTTTAAGCCACAACTGGAATCTTTGTCTGGTGGCATGATGCAGTTGACGCGGAGCTTTCAATATACTTGGAAGCGACATAATGGTACGAGCTTAGCCATAGTACTCAAAGCAGCTTTCGCATTGACCTTGGCTAAAATGTCTCGCTCTAATGATATTACTTTCGGGTCTATTGCCTCGGGAAGGAGCATATCTTTAGATGGCGCACTAGAAATCGTCGGACCGCTTCTGAATTTTATCCCGGCAAGGCTTCGTATAGATAATAACATGACATTCAGCGAACTATTGCAGAACATACTTGATCAGCAAGTTGCTACGATCCCCTATGAATCAACTCCCCTCACACAGATATCCAGACATGCCGGATGGGACTCCACACTATTTGGATATACCATTGCAGTTCAAAATGTCCCGACCCAAGGCGACTTTGCACAGTGGCGACTGGCAGGTATAGCAAGTTATGACTTTGATGAACATTTTCAAGAATGTGGGCTTGTGATTTTCCCCCGGAACGATGGATCATTAAGCATTCAGCTAGATTTCAAGAAAGGACTGGAAGTACCGAGGGTCGAGCGGGTGCTTGACTTGTTCGTTGACATCCTAAAAACAATTAATGAAAATCCGGAACATCAAGCCAGCACGATTCTTTCCGGTCCTCTCCTCTCCGAATTTTCACAGAAAAATGATGCAATTCCCAATGACATGATTCCAAAGGCACATAGGTGCGATCATGTCCCTTTTGGTGGCATTGAAATCCTGACACTTCTAAAAACTCTATGGGCAGATGTTCTTCCAGAAGTCAAAGACCCCGATCCTAATGAGTCCTTCTTCAATTTAGGTGGAAATAACATTATGGCTGCGCAGCTTACAGTACTCTGTGAAAAGGCAGGTTTTGACTTGAAGCTAAGTGATGTGATAGAATGTCCCACGCTCAATATGCAGTGCTTGCGCCTTTTAGGATGTGACGTTGGAGTAAAACGGGAGCCTGCAAAGTTGACGTTTTGGTCAACTGAGTAGTATAGTTGGTATAATTTAGAAAGCGAGATTATTGGCGGATTATATGTAAACGTTTGCCTAATGTCCCATATACTAATATTCTCAATCCGAACATTTTACTCTAAAATTTAGGATACTGATTTTAGTACAAAACTCTATATTCATCTTAGTCTTATATCCCGAACAAATTTCACGCTTCTAATATTATATCGTAGTTATCATTACTAAAAAGAACATATTATCATATAATAAAATCTACATGGAAGTACTTGGAAGAGTGGGATTGGCTTAACTGTGCCGATATCCAGCGAAGAGCACTCTTTGGTTTATGGTGCAGCATTATTGATAGAGTGATAGATTCAAATACGATATGTAGGTACGAAAACGAGATGACTTAGAGACCTGTGTACGGAAAATAATTTACCATATTCACTGCATTTTGTAGCCTCACACGCTCTGATATTCCTTTCCGTAAGCTATAGAAACGATTTTGTGAACTTTGCAATAACTGTATCAAAAATGATATCTTATTTATTCGTTTAAGAATTCTCCACTATCAAATTATTCTTCTGGGTACTTACTAATTTTACTTAGAATCATCTACCTGTGGATAATCCATGCTGCTTTCTATGAAGGTTATTGTAGTTCGTAGTTACTGGTTTTAACTTTATGTCTTATACTACACTCCAAATCTGACTTCTTCTACGTGCTACTGGAAGTCGTATACTCTGCGTTATAATTTATTTGGAATCGAAGGCCCATAAGAGCTTAGATTGAGGATTCAGTTCAATTCTCCTCGGTCTATGGCTGTATCATCTACACTTAATTTCTTACCGCCTTCTCCCTATATCATAGCGGGCTACTCATCAACCATACTCTGATTTCCATCTACTTCTCACACAAATCATCTGATCTCCGGCGGTTATCCTTCACTCCAAATCTAATTTTATACTCTAACAATGCAATTTAAACAACGACCTCCATTGGCTCTTGGTTTTCTGATACTGGCCGTCTCTATTGAGCTGGCCCATATGTTGCCTTCCACTAAAGCTGAGGCCCATGTTCAGTTACAAGAGCAGCTGCCAGTTTTAACCCAACAAGAAAGCCAAATTTATGATCCCGAATCAGCCTTGAGTTACAGCCCAATAAATGCAGCCTCATCCAGCGAAACATGAAATGAGAGAGAGGTCAACTCATCACCAAACGCTCGACAAAATCAAGAGCTCACATCCCAGGGAGACTTACCTGTAGATATTACAAGCCTCGCCCATATGGTGCAAGAGTGCCTCAAATACAAGCCTCTAATCTGTTCAGACCAAGACTGCGTCGGCTCCAACTTTCGGCTGCACGAGCACAAACCAGATTATGTCCGAAAGCATGGTTACAACTCGCTATGGTTGCTAATATTGTCCCGATCAAGAACCCAGTTGCGATGACAAGGGATGTCGCGGAAGCGCAGCATCATATTACGTGTGTCAGACGGAACTGTTGAAGGGGTTGCTGGTGTACGTACTGTACACCCAGACACCTACCTTGGGACGGGGATCCCCCGCAGTAGCTTTGGATACAGTCAGAGCCCTTTTCCAAACAACGGTGATCTTTAGCAGGAGGGGAATACAATACGCAACTCTCCAAGGAAGAATACCAGCCGGGAATTCCGTCACACTTCCTTCTCCAATCCTGGTGCATTCACAGCTTCAAGCTCAGTCATAACTAGAGTGGTTTCTTACTTAGAACCTTGATACCGCCCCAACTGTACCAGCGCGTGTTTACAACATCAGGCCCAATCAGTGAAATAACGCAGCAATTACACTGCATTATGTTTAATTTAGCCGTTCCGCATCTATCGGGGTAATTTTCTAGGCAGACGGGTACGTACACGACAAATTTCAACTACAAGGTTGTTGCTCGGTACAGTAACGGAAAACCGTTGCATGTTGAATTGTTTGGTAGTTTGTATTTAACCGCTAATATATTAAGTGATAAGTAAGTAGTTACCTGTGATGAGACAAAGGTACGATGATACCTCCGCTGAGGGTTACATTTACTGGGCCCTCCCAGAGGTAGGGTTACAGTGCAGTTTCTGGTCCATGTCCGGGAACCAATCTCTCCCCTGTTACTTGTCTGGTATGCATGTGAGCACCACCAGTAAAACCCGAGACTCAGCATTTCTTTGACTGTGGTCAGAACCCACATTCCTCCACAATAAGCGTAGAGATCACCACCACCAAATGGCACAGAACGCAAAGAAACGCCCATGCACGTGATACCAGACGAGCAGATGTTATCAAGTAAGGACCAAACTTTAAGAGGCGACTCTACAGGTATCTCTTTGCCTGGGAGGATGAATGAAGAAGACGATGGAATCCAAGCTGGCGAAGGTGATGGCGAAGGGCATGGTCAAGTTCGCTCAACGACGCCTGTGGAGAAAGGCGCAGAGACAAGAACTGATGATGACTACGATGGGTACTTATCTGGATGGCGACTTCAGGTCCTTAACCTTGCGTATGTATAGCGTCATTGAACTCTTGTTACCGTTCGCAGAATTAATATTGAATTCAGCATGTGCCTAAATCTCTTCTTGTCAAGTCTTGAATCGACAATCGTTAGCACATCCTTGGTCTCCATCTCGAACTCTCTGCATAGTTTCAACATAAGCAGTTGGATTGTGACTTCATATCTTCTTACTTATACCGGTGTGTATCCTATACGCAAAACTATGATCTATCTAACTTTCAGACCTCAGGCTTCTTGATCATAATTGCCAAACTCAGTGATATTTTTGGGCGAAAGCTCTTCATGATAGGAGTCTTAATTGTATTCGTGGCCTTCTCCATTGGGTGTGGCTTGAGCCAAAACATGACTACCTTGTGGGTATTTCACAGCATCTTAATAAGTTATTGTACTGATTTAGGCGGGTACTAGAATTGTACTACGAGCGTTTCAAGGAATTGGGGGAGGAGGACTGTACGCCTTGTCCTTTGTGATCCTCCCAGAAATGGTTCCAATGAAGAACTATCCATTCTATGCAGCTTTGCTATCATCGATGTCAGCGCTTTCTAACTTAGCAGGGCCACTTTTCGGAGGCATTATTAACCACAATGAAGATAGCAATAATCTATGGCGATGGATCTTCCTCCTCAAGTAAGTCTTCAGTTATGGTTTCACATTTCACCACTATTAAGTGACAATCGATAACATAAGCATGATAGTGCGCCTGCTGGAGCGGTATCATTAATTCTTATACTTGTTGGAATGCCATCAAACTTTCCATTTCACAAGAAAACCAAAAAGTCACCAAGAAAATGGACACTCAAAAACTTTCGCAGAATCGATATCATCGGGGCAGTGCTTCTATTAGCAGCCTCAGTTCTCCTCGTAACTGCTTTAGAGCAAGGAGGAACCCAATTCTCCTGGCAGAATGCTGTCCCTATTAGCTTACTGGCCCTAGCCTTCGTGCTGAGTCTAGCTTTTCTGGGCTGGGAATGGTATCAAGAAAAGCGAGACTCGTTGCAAGAACCAGTACTTCCGTGGCATTTGGCCACTGATAGATTTGCAATGGGACTTTTTCTGTGGGTACTGCCACGCAAAATGCATAAAGTTTCCTAACTGTTTTCTAGGAACTCATTCTTCTCTGGTGCAGCGTTACTTTGCGTTGTAATAATTTTGCCTCAGCGCTTCCAAGTAGTGAATGGAAATTCTCCACTTCAGGCTGGCTATCGCTTGCTGGCACTCACTGTCGTGTTTCCTGTCGGCGCTTTCGTTGCTGGGATACTCACCCAGAGATTGAAACTTCCCCATCTATGGGTCTTGATTGGATCAGCACCTCTTCAGATCATCGGTCTTGCTCTCTTGGGAACACTGAACTCCAAATTTCCCATACAAGCTGCTACATATGGATATGAAGTAATACTTGGCCTTGGATTTGGTGTGACCCTTGGTACTTGTATCATGATGATACCGTTAGTAGTTAGTAAGCGGGATATGGGTATGCTATCCCCCTATCGCCCGCCCTAGCTAAATTATCAAACTGACCTTATTTTCACGACAGCTGTCGGCATGGGCGGTGTGGGGCAATTCCGATTTCTTGGAGGTGCAATCAGTATTGGAATTGCAACAACAGTCTTAAACAACCATCTAACCTCTTCTCTATCTGGTGTCTTGTCCCCGCTGCAACTGAAAGCGCTGCAACACTCGGTGCAAGTTCTGGATGACCTTCCTCCAGGATTACAGACATATACCAGACATGTTTTTGCAGAAGGTTATAATAAGATCATGAATATCATGATTGCATTTGCAACAGGAGGTTTACTGTCAAGCTTTCTAGTCTGGGAGAGGGTTCCTAGAAGGATGGCCTAGTAGATTTACATTCTAATACTGTAGACTATCTACCTAATAGTGCAGTTGCACCACTACGCTAAGTCTGAGAATTTGGTACTGCCCATTTCCATGCCACGAACAATGCTATAGCAGAGAACACATAAGGTGAGCTTATCTTGATGCATTTGAGAACCACACCGACAGCCACGTAATTTCTTGCCCATCTGCCCTTGTTCACATACGGGAAATCGGTGTTTTCTGGTACCTCTTTACCAAGAAACTTACACAGAGGATCCCATCCATCTCGAGGATGAAACTCCAATAGATTCTCGGGTGGAACGAGTGAGCGTATGTATTCAATGTGTTTTGGCATATACTCTGCTAATGCACGACGATCATGCCACGGAGCCGGCTTTGTCCAATCTGCAACTGCTAGCTGAAGAGTGTCGTGGAAAGTCCCCATTCCTTCCTATGCACACAGGAGTCAGTTCATGTCTGGCTTGATTCCACAATCACTCTTTCGCGGTGGCCATACCGGGTCAATATATCTCAAGAATGGCCACAGCCTCCATTCTAGAATATCATATATGGTACTATTCATAGATTTGATCCATGATTCCGGGTCTCTCTTGGTCAATACTACCTTTGCGTTTGGGAACGCTGCCACCAGTTCTTTTGCAAAGTTTACACATGGCATATCTGTTACCGCCTGCCAGTCCGAACACATATTAGCATTAATTATCCTCTATTTGACCATAAGTGACATCAAGTAGAGACGGGACAAACATTGTAATCCTGAAGTATTTTATCAAAATCTTCGGGAGCATACGCCTGCCCAACACCATTCACCTTATACTGTAGAGCCTCTAACCAGCAATTCAGATGCCGATTCTTCTTGTTCGCAGGTTTCGGCGCTTCGATCATGTGGTATGATCTATATCCCAAGGTTCCTAATGCAGTGTACATTGCTGCAGCATTCATTAAAATCTTCATGTATGTCGTGGGGGATATTCAGAGCCTACTCATTGTGGAAGTACGGGACAGTCCAAGACAGAGTACTTGCATCTCAAGTGGCCGTGGATTGATGGCTACAATCTTGTCTACTTCTCTGGATTTGACAGTAGATGCCATGATTGATGTCGAGATCTTGAATTATTTCTTGAGCAGTAGTATGTTGATTGCAGTCAATTTCTCAGTAGTAAATTCGTCGAATCTACACTTGTCACCCTTTGGTAGACTTTCTTGCTGAGCTGCTGTGGATGGATATGGCCCGATCGACTCGACATGACAACGTCTTTGGGATAATTTAGAGCTTGATGCTGTACGTACAGGTAGTAACAGAGTTTCCATGCAGCTTAGAGGCGTTTTTCAATTTGGTGTTACCAACAATAACCGAACTGTGACTCCCGGATGAGGTAACACCTGCACCATATTAGCCGGACAAATTAAATGCGTGGCAAGAACTATATTATAAGATATGCGAACCGAACTAGTAAGCTTACTGCGCCGCATGCACAACACTAAAAGCGCGGGCCTTTATTGGAGATCGACTTTTATCTAAGGCAGATCCACGGGAAAGGCGGGCTGTGTGAGGAGAATATGTTTGTCATTGAGACGCGCTCTCGAATTTGTTTGGTGGCCAGCTTGAAGAAATACACCCTGTCGCTATATTCGTCTCACCCGTCGATCGCACTAGCGTGGCCACGAGAGTAGCAGCTGTAAGCAAGACCGCTTTAGAAGACTGGCCACGACATTGGAAGTCTCTGGCCAACTCTTGTTCAATTCCTATCGACCAAACCTCCCACAGTTCGACATCTTTGACACAAACAGACTGTCCTTAAAATGGTTCTGTACAATGAGCATCGCACAGACACTATTGTTGTTGCCTCTGTGTGTATTCCTATAGCAACCCTAGCCGTTATCCTTCGATTTTTTGCTAGATTCAGCAAACGCCAGAGCTACTATGCGGAAGAATGGCTTGCTGTGGGTTCACTTACTGCTTTTCTTGCATATGGTGGCATCTCAATTTATGGTAAGCTCCGCAGCTTCCTTTCTATACTTCGGCGACTTCTGCTAATGCTGATATTTAGAAAGTGACCATGGAAGTGGCTATGACCCACGAACATTACCTTATCCAGTCTTGGTGGCATACTTGAAGGTTTATGACTACAATAACGATTGTTTTCCACATGCTAACGGATTGAAGTTTATTCTACCTGCCTCGATCTTGGTTGCTGTATCAATCGCCGCTGCGAAGGCTAGCATCCTTATGCTGTATATGAGGGTTTTCTCAGTTGATGATCGGTTTTTCCTGTCGGTAAAGATCGCACATTTGTTGAACATCATGTGGCTGATTGCTGCAATACTGAGCTTGGTCTTTCAATGCTCACCTGTTGAAAAGGCGTGGAACCCTTTGAAGAAAGGGAAATGCTTCAGCTTTGCGAAGCTGACGATCGCGATTGAAGTTCCAAATGCGTTGCTTGACTTTGCGATCATGGCGCTTCCAATGAGTATGTTGCGGAAACTTCAAGTACGGCTTCATGATAAGCTTGTGCTCGCTGTCGTGTTTTTTCTAGGCGGAATGTAAGTCTGAATGGTGCCCATCCTTGATTGACACACTTCTTATTCAACCACAGGGTTGGAATCATTGGATTTGTTCGCATAGCTATTCTATATAGACCACAGCACTGTAAGTTAACCCTTTTCCACATTATGTTACATATTTTAACAAGTTTTTTAAGTCAACAGGAGTGCAACTGGTCAATGGGTTATGGTCCAACTAACCTTAGCCATTATATGTTGCTGCGCACCAACTTATCGACCTCTTCTAAAGTACTTTAGCTTGTTCCAAACTATCAAATCTCGCTATCATTCAATCACAAGAGGCGGCACATCTGGCAGATCCACTGCCCCTAGATCGAATGTGGGCCATGATGAGTCTATGTCAAATCGGTACTACTTGGGAGAAATTGGGCCAGAAAGACGAATTTTGACCGTGGTTGAAGGAAATGCGCAAAATGATAGCCTCAGCGAAGACAGAAGAGACTATCATTCGAAGACAATTGATGTTCAAAGAACAGTCGAGATGGTGTAACATGAGCTCCTATGGTCAAACTGTCCATGTGAGTAATTCTAAGTAGGAATTTCGAGTTCCGGAATATATTTAACTCTGGGTATATATGTATACAGTATGATTAGATGGTTTAGCATTTACTGAGCATTTGTTGCTGTATATAAAACTCTATTGATACATGATGCGATCTCAGAGACAGTCCCAGGGTTTCGAGGGACCTCGTGGCCCCCAGGGAAAAGAAATACCTCTCTCGTGCGGCGGTCACAGATCTTGCTCACTTCTATGCTTATATGCACAATTTCATCCTGAGCACCAATTATATGTGCAGTTGGCATGTGAATAATCTCCCCATCCACGCTGGCATCAAACACTCGGAGTGTCTTCTCAACATCTACGGCGGGAGCGGAGCATAAAAATATGGCGAATTTGAATATAGGACTAGAACTATGATCCTGTCGTCGCGTTTGCTGTGCTATCAATGAGGCTGCGAATGCTGCTCCCTCCGAGAATCCAAGAACACCATCATATGGGCCATTGTTTACAATGTAATCTAATAGATCTTGTAGTGCTGTGCGAACACTTTCGAGGTTGCGGTCAAAATACGCATAGCATGGTTCGCCTTTGGTGAGAAGATCTCTCACTCCTGATACAAAATGTCAGCACTGCTCAGCTAGCTAGTCTTAAAGCTAGCTCGGTAATATCTGGTTGTTTTGCCGTAATATATCTGCGGCAACGTACCTACCTGGGTGAGGTGGGCAAGGTATTGAACCGTCCACGAACTCATAATCATGTTGATCTCCTCCCAACTCAAAACAAAGTGCTGCTGCGCCGTACAACGTGCATTAGCGGGACTCAATCAAAAAAAAAGTAGCAATATGAATCATTTGGGTTTCCACCAGAGATTTGAGCTGACTCGATCCGCATGTATCTGTCTGGGCAAAGTTTTACCTATCTGCAGTTTGAGTATCTAGCCACACAGGTTCTTATTAGCCAAAATTCCTTCTCCTTTATCTTTGCCTTGCCGCTCACATTGCTGTTGGTCCCACGACCGTGTAAACAGAGAAATTTCATGGCCTTGCTTCTATTCTAGTAGGCTGATGGGGTTTGTCCAAAAGCCAGCCGAGAATATTCCAAGTGGAAGTAAGTAGGGGGAGTGTGTGTTGGTGGTGTCTGTTGGTTCGCATTTTCTTGAAAAATGGTCTTGGTTGCCTGCAGCAAGCACAATGCATGGCAGTTTGGCGTATCCTGGCAACTCTTAGAATATTTCCAGCCTTGTATCTGTATAGGACTAGACGAGGCTTAACCCAAACAAGTGGTGCTCTCACGATGAGAGAATATGTGGGCATTTTTTCAGCCAATACGGGGGTGTGATAAGCATATTATTTAGATCTACTATGCGTACCACCCGAGGCGATTCACTACGAGCATAACGATAACTACCTAATTAGCCAAGCAATCTACCCGAGCAGACTTCCGATCGTCAAGAGATGCAGATGGCTAGTCCAGTGACATGTACCGTAGCTCGCGTAGTTAATGTTTCAGTCCTGCAACTCCCCTCACGTAATGCAAAGTAGAATACAGTACAATGAACTTACTCACTAAGCTTACGGAGGGGGGCTTGCATCGTACTGTATGGAGTAAGTTGTCAGCCAATTTCAGGTTTTGAAGCAACCGACTTAAGCGAGCTGACCGGAACCAGGATAACATAACAACGGATGCATGATGTCAAAAGCTACGCGCCCATGGCGGAGGGCATTGCCCCGCTATGTGTTGCCGTTGAGATTGTGTCTGCATTGCATATGGATGGAGCCTCGGAGAATCGTAGCCCTAATTCCACCATTGTATCAGTGCCCAGGGGTTATTCGTGCCTCATAGCGCGGCGGGTGCAGCCATTAGCTTGAGTTTGGGAACCGATACAACCATGCCGATGGTAACTTCCAGCATTCAACAGTTGTTACTTGGTAAAAAGCTTGAAGCTGCAGAGAGACCTTCCAATGTAACACAATGATGGGCTTTGCATGTGCTTTATGCCACGTACTTGCCTTGCCGAACTCGGTACCCAAATCTGACTTCTCCATGTTATCTAGTTATCTACTCAGTATATTCAGTATTCCATAAGCGTGAGCTTAACATACGTGTTTATACTGTTCTATCTAATATACTTTATAAGCTCTTTAATATAGAGAGAGAAACTCCTTGTAAGATCCATAATTTCGAAGTTCTATTTCAATTTATAGATTTTTAAGTAATCGAAATGTGAATGCATGATATAATGGAAAAGATTTGCATTTACCCCCAAAATTATATTTAGTATATGTGACACGGCCCACGGGATTACGCGCGATTTTCGTTAGTAATTCCTCCGCAGATAATTCCAGGGTAAGCTTAAGAGTTGTTACGGGCGCCTACCGACTCCAATGTTTAGTGGAAGCGATAGCCACAAGAACTTTAAACACATGACTTATAGTTCAGTGAACAGATCTGTCTCTTTCTCATCTTAGATCCAACTCCTCAGAACTTCCTCTTTCCACTATTTTCTTAGTTTAAAGATGGCCGTGGAAAGTATTCGGAATGTTGATCCAGATCATCCCAATCATCACATACAACATGAAAGGATATCCACAATAGATGGCTGCCCCCCTTCTAGCAAACTTCCCAATGGCTATAAAAATGTTAATGGTAACGATACACCTTCCGTGAAAGAAAATGAGAGGACCCCAGAGCCAATAGCAGTTATTGGTTTGGCCTTGAAGTTCTCCAAGGAAGCTACATCACCAGAAGCCTTTTGGGATCTACTCCTTGAGGGCAGGACGACCAGGTCAAAAGTGCCCAAGGAAAGATATAACGTAGATGCCTTCTATCACGCGGGTGATACTAACAAAACTGGCATGGTAAGTTTCTCCACCCCAATAATCATTTGTATATCTAACACAGTTAAGGTAAATGTACAGGAAGGTAATTTCATTGAAGAAGACATTGCGGGATTTGATGCACCGTTCTTCTCTCTACCTCCTGGTGAAGTTGAATGTATGGATCCAATGCAAAGATGGCTACTAGAAATTACATATCAAGCTCTACAAAACGGTATGTGAAACAATAAACTTGCTGTCACTAGTTTGTTTCAGAAGAAGTAAAATTCCACCAGATCTTGTCAGCGACTAACTAAAGAGCTAGCTGGAATTCCTATGGAAAGGTGTGCGGGCTCTAAAACTTCTGTATTTGTTGGATCGTGCTTCCACGACTATCAAGTAGTTCTCGAACGTGATCCCATGACACCCCACAAGTATAAAGCACCTGGGGTTTCTCCTTCAATCCTTTCCAACCGACTCAGTTGGTTCTATAATTTCAAAGGACCAAGTTTATCGATAGACACGGCTTGTTCAAGTAGTCTTAATGCATTCCATTTAGCGTGCCAAAGCATCCAAAACGGGGAGGCGGATATGGTAAACACCCAGGTCGCCTTGATGCTGCAAGCTGTCTGCTTATATTCATATTCTAGGGCATTGTAGGGGGGTGCAATTTGATATACAATCCAGAAACCTCGATGGATTTAGCTGATCTTGGTTTCCTGTCTCCCGATGGCCAGTGTTATAGTTTTGACCATCGTGCTAATGGTTACGCTCGCGGAGAAGGTATAGGCGTAGTGATTGTAAAGTCATTATCGAAAGCCTTAGAAGATGGTGACACCATACGAGCAGTTGTTAGGGGAACTGGAGCAAACCAAGATGGCCGTACACCAGGTCTTACTCAACCAAGCATACAGGCACAAGAGACTCTTATACGTAGTGTTTATGAATCCAATGGGCTGGATATGAGTAAAACTATGTTCATTGAAGCTCATGGCACTGGAACAAGCCTTGGTGATCCTATTGAAGCCCGTGCAATTGGAAACGCATTTAGAAGTTGTACAGGTCGAGATCCGTTGTATGTTGGTGCTGTAAAAGCAAACATTGGGCATCTAGAAGGTGCTAGTGGTGTCGCTAGCTTGATTAAAACAATACTTTCACTCGAAAAAGGAGTTATACCTCCCAACGCATCATTTGAACGTCTCAATCCAAAGATACCTGCAGACGAGCTAAACATTAAGGTACGTAGCAAATTTAGTATGTTTATGTTAGAAAGCTAACAGCCAATTAGTTTCCTATCAAATCCATCACTTGGCCATCAAAGGGTCTTAGAAGAGCATCCATCAATTCATTTGGTTTCGGTGGTTCAAATGTACATGTGGTACTTGATGATGCCTACAACTATTTACGCCTTCATAGTTTATCAGGTAACCACAGAACCGAACATACCAAAATCCCATCCGATCTTTTGATGAATGGAAACTCTACGATCAATAGCTCACAACAATCCTATACTCAAACCTCAACAAGACCACGTCTTTTTATATTCTCGGCACCAGACGAAGGAGGACTGAAAAGACTTTTGAGAAGCCACAGCAAGCACTTAGCAAATACTGAATCAGCAAGTTTTCTTTCTGATTTGGCGTATACACTTTTGCAGAAGCGAAGTATGTTTGCTTGGAGGTTGGCTACGGCTTCTTGCTCTATATCAGACCTCAAAGCCAGACTAGGGGATGAGAAAATTATGTTCGGAAGATCAACTCAAAATCCTAAGCTGTGCTTTGTTTTTACTGGGCAAGGAGCACAGTGGAGCACTATGGGTCGCGGCTTACTCATATACTCGGTATTCAGAGATAGTTTGGAGGAATCACAAACCATTTTCCGAGATTTTGGATCCGAATGGTCGCTTCTTGGTAAGCAGTCACTTTATCCCAACTTTGTTTTCAATTACTTACAAGAGCTTAGAGGAGCTTGCAAAGAATGAAAACGATTCACGTCTGGATGAACCCTCTATCTGCCAGCCTGTTTGTACTGCTTTGCAGCTAGCATTGGTTCAGCTTCTCTCATCATGGGGTGTCCACCCGAATGTGGTCATAGGCCATTCTTCCGGAGAAATAGCGGCTGCATATTGCATAGGCGCACTATCTCACCATTCAGCATGCAAGGTTGCATTCTATCGAGGATTTACTGCTGCTTCTCTAACATCAAAAGGTTCCAACAGTAGTATGCTAGCAGTTGGACTTTCATCTTTGGGAGCAGCTTCTTACCTTGAGCAGCTAGGCATCAGTGACACTCAAGTATCCATCGCGTGCATTAATAGTCAGCGAAGTACCACACTTTCTGGCGACCCAGCTTCCCTGGCGGATCTACATATAATACTTGAAGAAGATAACATCTTCTCGAAGAAACTTCCAGTAAATATAGCTTATCACTCGCCCAAGATGAAAAGCGCTGCACCTTCCTACCGACTTATGCTCGAACACATCACTCCTGGTCAACCAACTAACAAAGATGTAATTATGTATTCATCCTTAACGGGTAACAAGGTCTGTTCTGATGAGGTATCCAACCCAGAGTATTGGGTACAGAACCTAGTTTTACCCGTGAAGTTCTCTGAAGCCATGGCGAATATTTCGATGCCACGTCAAACGAGAAAGCTAGGGAAATCATCTTCAAGAGTGACAACTGTTAACCATATTTTGGAAATTGGTCCACATTCGGCGCTCAAGGCCGCGGTTAAAGATAATCTTTTAGGGGTCTATGATGGCACTCAACCCATCTACAGTTCTGTACTGATCCGAGAGAAACCAGCCATGGAAACTGCCCTTGATGCTGCGGGATATCTTTTCGGAATTGGTGTTCCCGTCAATGTAGGGATAATCAATAATCCCGAGAGGCATTCAAATGAAAGTCAAATGCTGGTATCGCTACCAGCCTATCCTTTCAACCACGAAAAGAAATATTGGGTAGAAAGCCGACTAAGTAAAGAATATCGGAACCGCGAGTTCCCACCTCATGAATTTCTTGGAACAAGAGTGCCGGACTGGAATCCTCTTGAACCTCGATGGAGGAATATCATTCGAATACCAGATCATCCATGGATTTTAGATCATCAAGTGCGTATTGTTCTATGTAAAAAGTGTCTGCAAATACTCTCACTAACATGATAAAGGTCAATGGTGCAATAATTTATCCAGCGGCTGGTATGCTTGTCATGGCTATCGAGGCAGCAAAACAGCTGTCTGATAAAACATCAAGCTATAATGCATTTCAGTTCAAGGATGTCTCAATAGTAAGAGCTCTTGTTGTACCGCAAACTGAGAATGGGGTAGAAGTTCAGATTATTCTTCGCCCTGCTAGAGAACGTATGGGCCAATTTCTGTCTTGGAATGAGTTTCGAATTTACATGTATGAAGCTGATCAATGGTCGCTCATTTGCAAGGGATCTGTTGTGGCTGATATCACATCTGAGGTGATCACAACCCTTGATAGTCCAGCCAGAAAGTCGATCTCAGAGTACCAGGAGTCCGAATATGTATACGGTATGGAACACTGCACAAGTACTATGTCCGAAGCCCAAATATATCGTCTTTTTAAAACCTATGGGCTCAATTTTGGCCCAGCTTTTCAATCTCTCCGCCAAGTCCGCTTCAGTCAAGATGGAATTGCTACAGGGAAGACAAATGTCAACAGATTGACAACCACGCTTTGCCAGAAGAACGAACAGTCTCCCATAATACATCCGGCGGCATTAGATGCCTTTTTGCAACTGCCTTTTATGGCTTTGGCAAGTGGCGTACATGGTTCATTGCCCACAATGGTCCCTACCATCATCCGGAACATGTGGATATCTGCTGATATTGGGAAACCACGCGAACTACCACTTGCTGAAAATAGTGAACTAGACAATAGTTCTGTTTCAATTCATGCAAAGGCAGTACTAGAAGGACCCCGGCAAGCTCATTCGTCGATCATTGCTATGAATATCCAGTCAAAGAAAGTTTGCCTGTATGGTGATTTCGACACAACGGCAGTGGCAGATTCCAGCTCCCATCCCATTACAATTGGTGACGCTGATCGAAAGCTGTGTTATAGTATTGATTGGAAGCCCGATACTGATCTCATGAGCAAGACGGATATTTCTGCTTACTGCTCCATTACAAATGAGTTTCCATTGCAATTGTCAGATACTAATGACCAAAAGTTACTTCTATGTCACCTAGCCTGGGATCGCTTTCTTCACTTGTATGATGCTGACAAATCAGTCTTAAATATCGCTGACAAGCCACATATTTTCAAGTACATAGATTGGATGAGACACTGTTTGCAAGAATTCAGTGCAGAAACTCTGGACAGGGGCCATAAGTTGACCAGCGAAGAATACTCAAACGTCTTTACACAAGTAGAAAACAGTGATCCCGAGGGAAAACTCCTGGTAAGTGTGATAAAAAACTTGGATGGTATACTTGGTGGTCAAGTGGAAGCGCTTGAGGTCATCTTCTGTGAAGGATTGGTGGACCAGTACTACAACTGGATGCTGGAAGCTTCATCCGGTTTTGAGGAAGCACTTCGTTACGTGGATGCTTTCAGTCATCAGTCGCCAGATATTAATATTCTGGAGATTGGTGCTGGAACTGGTTCGGCGACAGGCAAGGTCTTGAATATACTTGGGAACGGAGAGGATCATGCCAGTATATCCCGATTTGGACATTATACTTTCACCGATATTTCAGTTAGCTTCTTTGAGGCAGCAAAACTCAAGTTTGCGAGTCATGGCAACAAAATGGATCACAAGGTTTTGGACATCGAGAAAGAACCGACAACTCAAGGATTCGAATCAGGATCGTATGATATAATCGTTGCTGCGAATGTAGATCAACCCCTTCGCTTCTTGAAATTAAGAGAAACCCAAATCTGACTGTTATCTTTCTAGGTCATTCACGCTACAAAAAACATCCAGAACACACTCGAAAATGTCCGAAAGCTACTTAAACCGTTAGTCATGGAGAACTATTACCACTATGTACCTACTAACCTTTCAAAAGTTGCGGCAAATTGCTCTTGTTCGAAATTACAGCAGTAAATGATCCGTTGGCTGGTTTCATATTTGGATTACTACCTGGTTGGTGGCTAGGTAAGATTTCCATGCTTCCGAGAAAGCATTCCACACTCACCATATGAATAGGAATGGAGGAATCCAGGAAATGGGGTCCTTTGCTAAATAGGGAGTCATGGGATGCATCACTTTCATCTGCTAACTTCACTGGAGCGGACAACATTTTCCCGGCTTTACACTGCGAAAGATCAGCTAGTGCTATTATAACTACTGCCAAATCGGCAGTGCAGTCTCCTGAAGCGGCTCCAAACGCTACTATTTTGATTAATAACAACGTGTCATGTCAAATTGAATTGGCGAAACAACTTCAACTTGCTATTGAGCAGACAAATTCAAAGTGCGACATCTTACACATTCACGAAAGTAACACACTAGACGAAAACTCCGGAGTCTGCATCTCACTCCTAGAGATGAGCAGCAATTTCATATATGAAATGCCTGAAACTGCTTTAAGAAGGCTACAAGGACTATTTCATAATTTCAAAACGATTATATGGGCATCGTCAGACTCGACATCTCCTGAGAATCCCATGAATGCTTTGGTCACTGGCCTTGCAAGATCCATCAGAGCAGAGAGAAATGACCTCAAATTTGTTACAGTCCAACTTCAAGATACAACTAATATCTTTGCAAACGTAAAATACCTGTCTCGAGTTATTAGGAAGACTGTAGAAGCAAGGCTAGACAATGTCGAATCAGAGTACGCAGAAATAGATGGATTATTGCATATCAACCGAATCACTGAGAACAAACATCTGAACAGATTCGTTTCTCAGAAAACACTTATACAAAATGCGAAGCTGGAACAATTTAATGGCCCCTCCTCTAAACAACTAAAGCTTGTAGTCGCCGAGCCAGGGAATCTTAGCTCCCTTCAATACATCCAAGAGCGCTCATGGCAGGATGTTCCTCTTGAACCAGACGAGATAGAAATCTCCGTAAAGGCAATTGGATTAAACTTTCGCGATGTACTCATCGCGCTCGGTCAAGATCCTGTCCCATATCTCGGCATGGAATGCTCGGGAATAGTCACCAAATGTGGGCCAAAAGCCCTGGAACACTTCCAGCCAGGAGATCGAGTATGCTGCCTTACACCTGGTTGTTTTAAATCCTTAGTTCGCTGCCCGTTATACAATGCAACCAAGATACCAGATTCAATCTCTTTTCTGGAAGGAGCCACTCTGCCGGTGGTGCATGCCACTGCTTATTATGCACTGGTACACATTGGACGTCTGCTTGCAGGCGAAACCATATTGATTCATTCAGGGGCTGGTGGATTCGGACAGGCATGCATACAGTTTGCGAGCTTCATCGGCGCCAAAATATTTACAACTGTGAGTAGTGAAGAAAAGAAGAAGTTTCTCATCGAAAGATATGGAGTGGCGGAAGAAAACATATTTTCTAGCAGAACACCACTGTTCTCCCAAGCAATCATGGCCATGACCAAAGGTAAAGGAGTAGACGTCATCGTAAACTCACTAGCGGGTGAAGCACTTCGATGTACATGGGATTGCATTGGTCAGTTTGGGCGCTTCTTAGAAGTTGGTAAGAGGGATATTTTTAGCTTTGGTACTCTACCCATGTTTCCCTTTTCTAAGGGGGCCACATTCGCCGGAGTTGATCTTCTGGGTTTATTGTTGAACAAACGAGAGTTCACTAAGACGTTGTTGGATGCGTGCATGGTGCTTTTGAGCGAAGGGAAGATTTGCCCTCCAAGCCCTTTGAATGTTTACGAAGGATCAAAGATTGAGGATGCATTTCGGTATTTGGAGAGTGGGAAAAGTATTGGTAAGCTTGTGATAGAGGTTCATGATAATGATATGGTACCGGTAAGTCTTTCGGTGTTGATCTAATCATAGCCTCAACTAACTAGGCGAAGGTTGTCCCAAGCTCTGCACCCACATATAGCTTTGACCAAACTGCCACATATGTCATCTCTGGCGGTCTTGGTGGTATAGGCCGTAGTATATCTCGGTGGATGGTAAATAACGGTGCTCGAAATCTCATCTTGTTGTCTCGATCAAAAGAGCACGGTGAATCGGCCACTGGTCTACTGCAAGAATTACGCGCAAAGGGCGTCTGTGTTGCCACACCTGCCTGCGATGTGGGCGATAAATCATCATTGAAATCAGCTCTCGAGAAATGCTCATCAATGCCCCCAATTAAAGGATGTATTCAAGGTGCTATGGTCTTACAGGTACAAATTCTTCTTCAATGACTCCAGTGACCATCACTAACACAAAAGATAAGGATGTGACATTTGATGAAATGAGCATTGCCGATTTCAACACTGCCATAAAACCCAAAGTCCATGGATCATGGAACCTCCACGAGTGTCTACCCTCCGGAATGGATTTCTTTATTCTCCTTTCCTCTGTTGCTGGCATTGTAGGAACATATGGTCAATCAAACTACGCTGCAGGTAACACATATCAGGATGCTCTAGCCGCTTTCAGAGTAACAGAAGGGGAGAAAGCGTTCACTATTGATCTCGGAGGTATGGAAAGTGTCGGCTACATCGCCGAGCGAAATCTCGGAGAAGTCTTAGGCGCCGAGTTCTTTGGTACCCTGTCCGAAAGGGAACTTCACGCCATCTTAGAATACTGCTGTGATCCGCATACGCCACTGCAGACACCATCAACCTGTCAAATAGTCACCGGAATAGATCCACCAGCTGTCCTTGCGGCAAGAGGAGTAGAAGAGCCATACTGGATGCATGGGAAGTTATTCAAGCCGTTGTATCAGATGCTCTCAGCTACGAGCAACATGCAAAGTAACTCGAGCGACACGGTCACTAATTATCGGGAATTAATCTCAGCTGCAGAAAGCCTACAGCAAGTAAGATACATCATAATCGGCGGCCTACAAACCCGACTATCAAACAGTCTGGGCATAGAAATCGAAAATATCGACCCGTCCAGACCGATGCACACTTTTGGCGTCGACTCACTGTCTGCGGTCGAAGTACGGACCTGGTTCCGCAATGCGGTGGGAGTCGATATTACCGTTTTTGACATTCTAGGAAATAGCAGCATTGAACAGCTTGCTCAGCGTGTTGCACCAACAAGTTCTTTTATTACAGAAGCGTTGAGAAGGGATGAATGAGCTGGTAGTATTTGTTAGTTGATACTTGACGTGGTTGAGATGTGGACTTTCAAGAACACGAGTTTTTCCTTTTCGTTTCTATACACTACCTTTGAAACAATGATATTTCATTAAACCACTAAAATACAATACCTCAACTCTTGAACACTGATCATTGTGCTGTGAGGAAGCGAATCCGGAAGGCTCTTCCAGAGTGTTGAGGTAGGTATATTAACATCGCTACAGAACATCAATATCAGTGTTATTAAAATTCACAGTTCGAGGCCAAATACTGGCTGTGCTAGCTCTTGCTACCTATTATTGCTAACTGGGAGGAGAATATATGTAGATATATTGGCGTTCTAAGCGAAACCCACATTCGCCTCCCAACCCCGCCCTAATTTAATTTCCAGGCAGCTAATATTTAATTTAGCAGAAATTTAGTCAGCAAAACCGGGAAACCAGGCACTTTGGCGGAGTGGTTAACGCGATGGCCTGCTATTCTTTCGAGAAAGCTGGTAGCCATTTCCTTCGGGAGCGTGTGGTATGTTATAATCTCTAACAGATACTTTACAACTCAATCTAATAAATGTTCTAGTTCGAATCACACAGGTGTCGCATCAACTTATATTTTTGGCCTTGTGGCCTTTTTTTGCTTTTGGTTCATGTACCTAATTAGCTGGTTCGCTGGGCTAGCCAGCAACACCCACTCACTATGCTTATCGTCTAAAATTGCCAAGGCACCAACCAACAACACAGGAACGAACACTTAATGATTATGGTTCAATCCCAACGACTTTCGGTTATATTGCCGTTTTTAGACAAGTCTACCTTAGTGACGTACTAATTAATACTCTTCGTTCGCTTTATATACCTTCGACTTCTATATTTTCCTCGCCGATTATCTTAGCCTTTTAGCTTTTGAGGCAATTTGTCTGCATACAAACTTCCGCATTTTCATTAAACTAGAGAGGGCCCTGTAAAGCTAACCTAAACGGGATGATAGCGGGGGTTGTATTTTTTTCCTTTTTGTAGAGAAATAATCTTTAAAAAAGGATACTTTTGGGCTTTGTTTTTGGTATGATGAAATATAATAGTAGTCATGTCGATGTATTGGTATCAAGAACTTCGTGAACAGAATTTGAAGTTAATGCCAGATACCCGGCTTCATTGTATAATATCTATGTTATACCTCAGCACAACTCTCAAAAGTCGCATTCATCCAACGACTCTATAACCCTACTAGCATTTCTGACACTATGCGTTGCCTCACCCAGCACACTCCGGACCTTGTGCACACAGATAATCATTCCCCAAAATATTCCCTAAGATAACTACCACTCTCTTTCCTATACCAATCCAGGTAACCTTTCTTCCTGAAATCGGGCAGGAAAGCATGAAGTGCAGCAAACTGAAGGCGATTACAAAGGTCCTAAGTAAATAAGCTACTTCGATGAATTGAACTCTGTCGAGAGGTTGGATTTGAAGGTGGGTAAAAACGAAGACATTATGGGTAGCTAAATGGAAGAGGGAAGAGACTTGGGATTCCAGTGCAATTCCATGATGATATATTGAAGAGAATCCCTTGGCTTCGTATTCCGAGGGTAATAAAGTAGCTAAGAAAAGACACCATTTTTATTTGTGGGGGGAAGCACCAAACTAAGTGATTGATAGTATATCATAGGGGGTGGAAGAGAGATAACTATTCTCGAATAGAAAAGGTACGAAGTGTTATAAATGACATCCTTAAGCCCCCAGACTCTATGCTAAATCACGCAGCTGAATGCTTTAAATCTGAGGGCATATATCGAATTCATCATACTATGGTATTCTCCAAAGTACAAATGCGTAACGCCATGTCTCTAATTATGTGTACAGTATCTAGGTGTAATAACATGTTTAGATCGAGTCCCAAAATCTGTCGCCTCGATTTTCCCTTACTTTTGAACATAATCATTGTCCTATGACCGTCTTTGGAGATCGGCCTAGGAAATCAGTCGATAGTGCTATCTGCCCTTGTCTCTTGTTTTTGAATGATCATGATAGTGTGTTATCGTGTTAGTTTAATCTAATAAAACCCTCAGATTGAGAAAACCAAGTAAATAATAAGTAAATAATAGCTGGAAGAGCTATGGCATATGGCGCATAATAATGGCAGCTGATCTCTGTCTAAGATTCAACTTCGCCAGTTTTCCCGCAACCTTTGAATTCCAAAGGCAATAATAAATCCTTAACACCTTATTTTGTGAAGCATAATTATGTGCTGTTTCAAGAAAAATACCACAAACCTTTAATTACCTCAAGGCAGTTTATTAGGCTCATTATCAAAATCTCGAAAGATACACCCAAGAAAGGAAAATTTGAAGAATTCATAGATATACGAAAATATCTGAAGATGCAAAACACCAAAACACCAACACAGTAAAAAACTCCCCTAAATTCCAAACACCCTCTACCAAGATGGCTTGGAGATAGACAGAACCAGAAGCATATCCTGCTTCATGACAAGATAAACCTAAAAAAAAACCAGATTCAGACAGACCGTGAACACCCCCATTTTGTACAACATCATCGGACCTACACGACATCAAACCAACAACCTGATCGTAATCCACCAGTCGCTCATCGGCTTACACGCTCGGAGTTGATGCCGACCTTCTAGAAGATATTAACGTCATACTCTGGTCCATGCTCTTTTTTGTTTTAGTCTGGACATTTCCTAGGCTCAAAGATTTTGAAATATTCAGCTTGGTCATATGTATCGGAGTATGTGAAGGCTTCGAAACTTGCTTCGTAGGTTTCGTGTCTGAGACTTTTGGGAGGCCCGTTACCAGAACAGGCTTAGAAAACTTCACAGTGCCAGTGTCTGTTTCTGTGACGTTGCTGATTGACTTTGCCACACAGGCCATTGCTGGCGGCCTTGATGTTCTTTTGGACTCAATTACAGTTGCAGCCCTTAGACGAAGTAGAAATCGCCGATATATAGAATTAGAGCCCCCTCTGCCGGAGCCTGGTCTATCCCAACCGTAATTGGCAGCATCTTGTTGGTTACTTGGAGGTGTTGTAGATCTTCTTGGGATATGATATTGACTTGGTATAGTGGGATTGTCAGGTGCATAATAGTAATATTGATCATCAACCTCGTTATATTCCATTGCCCAGCCTCTCGGAAGTCTTGGTGGATTAATTCCTATCGTTGGGGTTGTAATTCGGATTGTTGCGTCACAGTCGTACTTATTGATGAATTCGAATATGCCGTTTTCTGCGTCCCACTGATCAAATAGTTAGTAACTTCTATCAGGTTCTTAAGAGTTTCTTAATCATGGTAACCACAATCGTCATAATAGTGCTAGCTGTTGAAATAACCCCAACCAGGCAACCATCAAGTGGCAACTTACAACCAATTTCCAACCTTGAGGTACTTGTGGTGGATCCGGTATAAGTCCTTCCGGATGTATCATCCTTGCCCCATAATTGACCAAGTTTGTACGGCAATAAAAACACGAATCCCTAAATCCAATTGATCGAGCTGCCCAAGAATAAGAGAGGACTCTACCACCATCGACTCTCCCACGGGAAGCGATAATTATGTTCGGCTCTGCATGGCCTGCACCCTCCAGCCCATTTCTTCCATTAGAGCTTGCCAACCAGACGTCACCGTTTCCAGCTTGCCAGACAGAGACAGTCCCTGGCCTATTCCCACTCGCGACCAAGTTGTGGTTGGCTTCCCACATGGCTTTCAGTTGTTGGGTCGCATAGTATGCGATAGTAGCTATTTGCTGAGAAGTCAACTGTCCTTGAACATAGCTTACAGGATAAAAGCCGGTCAGAAACTCATGTGCATTATCATGATAGCCCATCCAGTTTACCCCGCCATTATAGATAGGACTTGGTAGGGGAATGCTAAGAACAAGTTGGGCTATTGATAGCCAGCATGTGGCAGAGATGACCGTAGCACGAAGAAGCATCCTAATGTCAATTTGGTTTGTTTGTGAGTTGAGAACTTTTAGAGATTTTTCGTAGATGGAGTGAAGACAAGAAAGAGCACGCCGGTTTATGGTAGTAAGAGAAGGCTATAGAGAGAAGAGTTAAATTGATAAATCTCCAGAGATGCATCAAGTTATATACAACTTCTTCAAGACACACAAGGACAACTGAGTTTTGAGAGCGAGAGCAGTGTTGGGCCATTTTGCACAGCCAGACTTCCTAGAGGATGGGCCGCGGTCACAATAAAATATGGAGAATCTTTTAATTATGTAGTTTCTCGATCCTTCTTGACTACCTACCCAGATCCTTTGGTATTTGATCATCATGTCGATCAACTGCACCAATAGTGATTGTGCCAAACTCCAACAGTGCCAACATGTGTGGACCACTAACGTGGTTCAGGGAGTCTTGGACAGTTGGTGCAGGTTAAAACCTACCAAAAGTTAGTAAACATAGAAACACAGCCTCATATCACCTGCCTTTCCGGTGACTTTTTCATGAAGGATCTCCAGGTGTTTGTAGAACGGTGCCCAGCAATAGCAGTGTCAAACTTTGTGGTGTGCCAACCAGTCCCAAATTTGTTCCCAGAGTATTCTTTGAATGTCAATTTGTTCCTCCAATATGAACTAAGCTATATTTGGCATGTGATTAGTACTATGAGAGATGGAAGGCTTGATAACCAAGAGCATATTTTTCATGCTCGGCTTGAATTGTTGGAATTGTTGGAATTGTTGGAATTGTTGGAATTGTTGGTACCATTAGTGGTGAACAGAGAAGGTGTGATTATGTAATCCGGTACTCCTTGCCTAGCACCTCGCTCAGCGCGACGGTACAGTAACATCACCATGGAAACAAAGTCATCTGTCTACGTTTTGAACCATCATTCTCTCAATTAAACGGCACTTTAGTACTAACGCTACTGTCGATGTGAAACTACTAAACAATATGCCAGCCCAAAACTTTACACGCTTCAAAAACCTCCCTACAGAGTTGCGCTTACATATTGTATGGATGCTTTCATTATTCGACATAGAGACTTGCTAACTTTTAGTTCAGTGGTCGGATGCCCTTCCAGGACCACGAATTGTCTTTGTGGAAAGAAGTCGCCCTCCAGGTCGAGATCCGGAAGAAGAATGGGCTTCCCGCCAGCCTTGCAACCAAACGCATACGGTCCAAGACGAGCCATCGTATTTCATGTCACCCAAATCGAGTGACCAGATTCTATCGCTTGTACAAACGTGCCAAGAGTCTCGACATCTTGTCCAAGAGAGCTACACCCTATTGTTTCCTGTATCCTCAACATGGTTTTCTTTTGAAAAAGACTTTTTGTATCTGGACTTTAATAAATCGCCCCACATTCTCGATGTTCTACCGCGATCTTTCACCGAATCATTGCACGATCCCCAACATATGCCTAATCACCTTGAACTAGCACGATATCTACCAAAAAAATATGATGAGATTTTGATCAAACGAGTAAAAAAGTTAGTTCTGGGTGATGTTGACGAGGCATTTTGTGGTGGGCGAAGACATGCAGACATATTCCGCAAAAAGCTGCTCGCGGTTTTCACTGGGGTGGAGGTCTTGGCATTCGTGGATCGCGTCGCGAAGTTTTCTTACGAAGCAGGCGAAGAACTTGTCTGGCTGAGGGGCGAAATAGGAGAGGAGTTGGTTGCGAAGTCTTCGCTCGAGATAACACCCACTGTTTGGTCATGGAGAGGCCAAGATTTTGACTTGGAGCAGGGATACAGGGCTCTTTGGAGAGATATACAGCTCTGGGAAACCCGAACACATCGGTATAGTTTCGAAGTACCTGTTGAAGACATATTCATTGAGGGGCTGGAGGCAGCAACGAGGCAGCCTACGCCAGTTGTTGTCAAGAAGATAATTACTACTGCAAATGTCAAACGCAGGCTCCTTCAGATATGTGGCTCAGAAGACAACCTGAGAGCGCTGGGGGGCCTTAATTGGAATTTTGTAGCTGGGATGGACACATACCATGGATCTTTGACCTATTCACAGCAAATCTTATTCTTGGAACTGGTAATGGACATGATATCAGTGGTCTGTCACCAGGTGTGTAAAGGGAAGAGGGAGTGTTGTAAGGGATATGAGATAATGTATAGCCTAGAAGAAGGAGTATTTGAGTTGAAGGCGAAGATCAAGGAGCTTGGTTTTGAGAGTCTTTTCGTACATGAGGCGGAAGAAGAGGTTTGAATTGAATCTCAAGCCTTTCGATACGACCGTTGTTTTATTTTCAGTTGGCCAATGAACCATGCCTATGCTATCTTGTAGATTCTCTGCCGAAATGAGAATTTTTCCTGCTCGGGTCAAAAACAAGTCAATTTAACTCTTGTAGACATATCATACCATGATGCTCTTATTTGATCCCCGTCAGGACTAACAGTCCTAATAGTGTACTTAACAAACTCGGAGCTACTGATTGTAATCCGCGTAATAATTGCATATCTCCAAATGCTGCTGCTTATTAGTTACAGGAAAATGGTGCTTATCACGATGGTCATATAGTCAGATCCTGCTGGGGTGACTATGGCCATCCCTGGGAAATGTCTCCTCTCCGCGCTGATCTCTCCTTGCAAGCTTTGGGAAGTAATGACAGAGTACTCCAACAAACAGAGGTTGTATGTCACCTGACTAAATCCTCTAGATCTTTAGGCCCCATGCTTTCATGTGCTTATCACCCATACTACCTCATCATTGTGAGATATGGCACCGGCGGAATCTCAATAGCACTATGCTTTCCATTAGTTTATGCTCTATCACCTGACTTCCAGGTCGCTTTATGAACCTTGGGGGTGCTCAGAGGGTTAAAATATTGACTAAAATGAACTTGGATGATGAAAGCCATATTGAGCCTTGGTAAGGCACACGGTTATTGACAAGAATATAGAGATAAAAGGCTGTTTCTGAGCTGATATTTTATGAGGACTCAACGTCCAACGCACTTTCCTTTTAGCAATTAGTACATTTTAGATAAGAAGTCTTTTGAACCTTTTAGAAGAATCAGACACTGTTACCAAGACAGATTTCACCCTTGTGAGGTCTGATATATTTCTAGTCATCTGACTATCAGCGGAATTTTGGCACGTGTTTAATTTGATACTTCAACTAAATTATTAGAAATCTTATGATTAGCTGGATGTGTAGAAGATTGCTTAACCTTCGTTTGTTAGTAGGAGACTCATGGCCGGTATGACGTGGAATAGAAATAGTTCCATGAGATAGTTACTTATTCAGTGTAGTTGCGAAATATATACTTAATATGATTTCGTTCAGAGCTTTGCAAAAATAGGGCAATGTACTATGCTCGCTTATTTTTATATGGTAATGGATGAAAACGCCGTGTATAGATCGCTTAAGGGCCTAAAGTCACGTACTACGCCGAGTGTGAATATGTCATACTCCAAAAAACAACAAGAGTCTTTCTTAAAAGCGTCTTACGCAAGTACAACTTTTAATCTATATACAGTTAGTAGTCCGACCATAAAAGATGAGGTTTTTGTGCTGTGAGGCTTTCGGTTGTAGCTTATATAACATGCATCGGAGGATATGGAGGATAGTAGGGCCGTGTAGGCCTCTCTCAACCGATCATTTAGAGGGCTTTAAAGTGTCATAAGAAGAAGAGTGTTTAAAACACACTAAGTATTTGCAAAACCACCAGTTGGTGAAGGCTATGCAGCTGATCTCGCTTCTTGCTTTTACCGTAGTAGCGGGATCTAATACGTCGTGCACCTGGTTGAAGGATGCCATCCAAGAACCTGTTGTCGGGTTAGATATCGGCTTGACTTATGGGTTTGTGTTCTGGAAGCTCTAGATATCGTTGGTTTCTAATGCTATAATGTAGGTCTATTACTATAGCGTTTCCTGATGGATCAGTTCTCGATGCTGTTCGTTTAGAGGTCGGACATTGTTATCAGTCTCGAGTTCTGCAGCGGCTTCGGATGAACATAAAATCCCATTTAACCACAGTCTACAGAGAAGAGAAAACTTTCCCTCAGTTACGCTAAATCATTTGGGGAGAAGTCTTTGGAAGCGAGCTCTTCTCTCTGCGCAAACTCTGTTAGGCATTGGAACAAATGTGTCTGCTGCGGACCACATCACATCGCAAAGTCTCCCTCTCGCTCAGTCAGAGCTGGTGGCCCTGCTTCTCGAACTAAAACGTATAACGGAAGGCTATCTTGAGAAGCCCATTAATCAAATCACAGTCACCACACCTAGCTTCTTCACCTCGGCAGATAGATTAGACCTTAATCGCGCGCTCGCCGAAGTGTCTCTCCATCCCTCATCATGCGGGGAAATTGAAAAGTCATCTATAGCAGCAACTATCGCAACCCGATTCTCACAATTCCCTCCTGACCGGGGCATAAACATGACATCTGCAGAGTGTATTCTTGGTTCTTTTGGGCTGGAAGAAGTCGTTACTGTGGAGTACACCGAAGATGTCTTTGCATTCTCAATATTCAAACTCTTCGTTGGAAAACAAACCTGGAAATACCACGGTGAAGAAGAATTTGTCGCCATCAGGAACATTTCGACCAATAATTCCGGACTAGACGAAGACGAAGACGGCATGAGATATTGGAACGAAATAGAGATGGGCATCAGACAGACAGCACTGCGGCGCAATATGGTGGATGACCGCACTCTCCGTCTCGTTCTACACGGACCATCTTCTCTCAGGCCAAAAGTGCTCTCAACTATCCGAGCAGCCCTTGGCTCCTTTCTACCCAACGCATCTCAACCGCGCGCTATTCGCATGATCCTCACTCGAGAAGAAATGGATGTTAAAAAGGAGCAGAGACGACTTCTCAGCAGGTCATCCATGTGTGTTTTGTTCGACCAGGAAAGCGAATGGTGGGTGAAGGACTACGAGGAGGACCTACTAATAACTATATACGGGGCAGACAATGGGTGGTCGGATTTCAAACAAGGGTTTGTCGGGAGTCGGGGAGCTGCCCTAATGGGTTTGCATTACCGGACCATGTCTTGCAAGGAGAGACAAGCAGCGTCGGCGAGACCGTGGGTCTGG
>Ga0247734_1000071_pt1 | contig 91078 bp, 84 predicted proteins | sample UWRJL103311B2_FD_180933 | JGI IMG/M metagenome (GOLD analysis project Ga0247734, IMG submission 180933) | Plant litter microbial communities from Arlington Agricultural Research Station in Wisconsin, United States - UWRJ-L103-311B-2 | ecosystem: Environmental > Terrestrial > Plant litter >... | reverse complement strand
CGCAAAACGAACTACGATTTCGAGCGCCGGGAGCGTGAGAAAAATAAAGCCGCCGATGCCGCTGCAAAAGCGAAGGCGAAGGCCGATAAAAAGGCATTTGAGACAGCGATGCCGAACGAAGGTAACCCGACCGACCGATAGGTGGATGGCGGCCAGGTCGCATCGGCGCAACTGGTCGGCGGTTCGTCACGAGCCTCGAGACAGGTTTCGTTCTCGTCCAACAGCTATCACCCGCCTCGTTGAATGACGCCGTGAAGAGGATAACGTGGGATCGTTAGATCCTGGAACGCTCCTCCATCATCGCGCATGTGCGCTCTAGGGGAGCCGTCATTAAGCCAATGAAAACACTTGCTGTGACGCTTCGTCAACTCGGCTGGAAGGCATTCTTCAACGAACAGCTATCGGTCGAGGACCGCCTGTACCAACCTGTTCGGGTGACATCGGTCCATCGCGGAATGGTTGAGGTGTTGGGTGAGGGTATAGATGGCTTCATTTCATCCAGCCTCGCGGTATCGAGAGGGCCGGCGGATCGGCCGACAGTGGGCGATTGGAACCTGATCAATCCGGATAGCCGGAGCATCGCACGCATTCTGGACCGCACCAGCTTGTTCGCGCGGCCGTCGCCCGGCGATGAGCGCCGTCTTCAACTCATCGCCGCAAACGTCGATACGCTGTTCATTGTCACGTCCTGCGATCAGGATTTCAATGTCGCCCGTATCGAGCGCTACCTCGTTCTCGCCCGAGACGTGGGCGTGGGACCGGTCGTCGTGCTCACAAAATCTGACCTTTCCCCTTCGCCCGAACATTTCGTCGAAGCAGCGCGCGCGCTCCAACCGGGGTTGCAAGTGGAGCTGGTCAATGGGCGCGATGCAGGAAGCGTCGCCGGCTTGGCTGGCTATTGTCGCGTAGGCGAAACGGTTGCGCTTGTCGGATCATCCGGCGTTGGTAAATCCACGCTTGTTGGTACGCTGACAGGAGCCGATGGCATCGCCACGCAACCTGTGCGCGAGAGCGACGGCAAGGGCCTTCATACGACGACCGTTCGTCAGATGTACCGCTTGGGTCGTGGCGCGGATGCCGGCGGTTGGCTTGTCGATACGCCCGGCATGCGAGAGCTGCAGATGTCTGAGGTAAGCTCGGGCGTCGCCGAGGTATTCGATGACATCATGACGCTGACACTCGAGTGCCGGTTCTCGAACTGCACCCATTGTGAAGAGCCTGGATGCGCTGTTCAAGCCGCGATTGTGGAAGGGGTGATTTCACCCATGCGCATCGAACGGTGGCGCAAGCTTGCAAGTGAGGACGCGGTCAACACCAGTGCCGCTACGGCTCGACGCTCCCGCCCCCAGAAGGGCGGCAAAAAGAAATGATCGGTGCTGGGATGGCTTCCTAAACCATTACCATCGTGGCGATCAGATAGCGTCCGTCGTCATTCGCCCGTCGAGGCGAGCGCATCGGCCGTCACTCAGCTTACGCAAAAGGGTGTCGTCTCTACGTACTTCGCATCGCTCGCATCGAAGCCCGGGAATGGCACAAACGACGTGGTCATGACCTTAATGTCCTCGAGGCCGGACAGTTTGAATGTCGCCAGCCTTGGATCGAGCAATGACTTACCATCGCGCTCGACAGGGATGGCATCGATAAACGGCGCGCCATGTCGCGTATACAGCACGTGCGGCGCAACCTTCATCCGCATTCGATTGTAGGTGAATTCGAGGAAACGCTTTGCAGCTATCGCCCCCTGAATCGCTGTGGTGTCCGTCATTGTGTGATCCTCGCGGCGATTGGCGACCTTGGCAAAGCAATTATGATCCCACCCAGATTGGCGGCGTTGGCGCGGTAGGCGTTGGCGAACCGTTAATAGGCAAGGCTACTGACCGGCAAAATCGGCTTGCCTTCGGTGACCTGTCTATCAGCATCTGCCACTTGTCTATCATGCTTCCTGGCCCCCTTGGGTACTGTCTTAGCCCAGCCGTCGACAATAGGGCTCGGCCGTGTACCGACGGCGTAGGGAAATAGTCGGCGCTGGCGGGCGTTGGGACCGGTCCCTGACGAGGACTGCCGACACATGAATGTGCACGAAATAGAACAGCTGCCCTGGACCGGTGAGCAGTTCTGCTTACCCTGGATCTCCGTCTCCAAAGGCTCCTCCTATTTCGTGGATGATCAGGGCGAAGCGTGGACGCCGATCGGTCAGAATGACGCGATCAGCTGGCCCGAACTTGCCGGGTTGTTCCGTCGGCGCGATTTGACGGCGGTGGAGCGCCACCTAGAATGGCTGGTGGAGAGCGGGGTCACCTGTCTGCGGCTTATGCTGGAATATGCCCAGGTGCGGCACCGCTATATCGAAAGGCCCGTCGGCCGGTTCGTACCCGCCATGGTCCAGCTATGGGACGATCTGTTCGCCCTGTGCGAGAAGGTGGGGCTGCGCATCCTGCTCACCCCGGTCGATACATTCTGGACGTGGCTGCATTGGCGCCACCATCCTTGGAACCAAGCGAATGGGGGGCCGTGCGCGGATCCGTCCCGCTTGTTGCTCTGCCCGGCGACGCGCGGTGCGATCAAGGATCGGCTCACCTTTGCGGTACGGCGCTGGGGCGGCTCCGGGGCACTCTTCGCGTGGGATCTGTGGAACGAGATCCATCCTGCCCACGCGGGCGACAGCGCGGATTGCTTCAACGACTTCATCCATGATCTCTCGCAGCATGTTCAAAGGCTGGAGCTGGCGCTTTATGGGCGTAGCCATCCGCAAACGGTGTCGCTGTTCGGGCCGGAGCTGACGCTGAAACCGCATCTGGACCTGCGCGGGCCGATCTTCCGGCATCCCGATCTCGATTTCGCGACGATCCACATCTATCAGTCCGGTACGATCGACGCCCCCCGCGATACGATCCGGCCGGCGGTCGCGATGGGCGCAATCGTGCGGGAGAGCCTTGCGGAAATACGGGATGGCCGACCCTTTTTAGATACCGAGCATGGCCCGATCCACAGCTTCAAGGATCGTCACCGGACCTTGCCCGAGGATTTTGATGACGAATATTTCCGGCACATGAGTTGGGCGCACCTCGCATCGGGTGGCGTCGGCGGCGGGATGCGGTGGCCGAACCGGCATCCGCACGTGCTGACCGCCGGAATGCGGCGGGTGCAGCGGGCGATGGCGGCGTTCCTCCCTTCGATCGACTGGACGACGTTCCGCCCTCGCAACCTGAACTCGGAAGGTAAGGCCGAGGGTTACCATCTTTTCGCGTGCGCAGACGATCGTCAGGCGATCGCCTGGCTTCTGCGGAAAGGCGAGTGCGATCGTCGCGGCATGCTCCCCCAGCTGGCTATCGGCCGCCCGGCCTGTCTGACGCTGCCGGTAGCGGAAGACGGCGCGTGGACGCTCAGCCTTTTCGATACGAGGACCGGAGACCGGACGTGCGTTCAAAACGCGGTTGCCCAAAACGGAATGCTGGAATTCCGGATCGAACAGGTTCCGGGCGATATCGCCGTGGCTGCTGTCCGTACCGGTTGCAGCGCCTAAGCGGCCCTGCCGTAAGCCAGGCGACGATAAGCTCTTAGGGTCCATCGCGCCCAAGTCACATACAGGCGAGGTTCGCCGGTGGCACGGGCGAGCGCGAAGATACGATGGCTGAGAATACTGATCCAGCGGCGGCTCCGGTATAGCAGCTTTCGCCGGATCGGCAGAGTGCGCCCGCCGGGCGGCACCCGCTTGACGAGCGGCAGGGCCGGCGGTGCGATGCGCAGACGATAGGCGAGCCCCTCACGCCTCTGGCGCAGCCCTGCCGCCTGCGTCTCGGCCACGAAGTCCGCGTCGACGGGCGACAGTGCCGCACGTCCGTCTACGATACCGGCACCGATGATCTCGCGTAACTCCGGCGACCGCACGATCACCACGTTCGTGCCGCGCCCATCGGAAGAGTAAGGCTCCACCCAGGCATCGCCGAAGGCAATGTCGGCCGTCTCAGCGACGACATCGTCGCAATAGTCGCAAGCGGAATGCTGGAAGAAGCCGCCCCCCCAATCGCCGTCCACGAGATGCCACCAGTCCTGCCATCGGGCCGTGCCGTCGGCGAGCGTCAGGTGCGCGGTATACCAATTGGCCGGACGATCGGGCGCCTTGCGTCGGTAATCGACCGCCCGCACGTCGGGCATTGGGGCGTCCAGCTGCCATGCGAAGCTCTCGACGAAGCGCGCGCTCTTCATGTGGCCGCAGAACAGGCCGAGCGTGTAGGCGATCCGCTCACGCAGCACCGGCTCCTCGGCGCGGAGCAGATGGATCGCCTTGATGAAGCAGGGGATGCCGACCACGGCATAGCGGCCGGGCGTCGCCCTGATTTCGGCGAGCACGGCGGATAGGTCCACCGGATAGTAGCGCGATTTGGCACCTTCGAGGATCTCAGCCTCGCTGCGTGCGATGCGAAAGCGGAAGAAGCGGCCGTCCTCGACCGGATCGGCCGGCACGACATGCGCGACGCCGTCGATCAGCCCACGCCGGAGCAGTTCGGCCGCGACCCAACTGACCATACCCCCGGAGCTACCGCGCGCGCGAAACGGATCCTCGGCGGCGTGGCCAACATAATTGGCTTCGAACCGGCCGATGCGGACATCCTGCTCCGGCGCCGCTGCGAAGCGGGTTTCGGCGATTGCGTCCTCGTTGCGGGCCAAGGGCGAGAAGGGGCAGACGCGGTCGAGGCTGGGATGAGGTGCCGTAGCCCAGCCGCCTTGTGGCTCGAGCTGGCCGAAGCGGTTCCAGTCTAGCAGTCCGCTCTCGCCCGCGCAGGCGCCGCAGCCGATGCAGAGCCCCGCATCCGCCACGGTGCGGGGCGTTAGCGTCGGATCAGCCAAGGAGGGAGGCCAAGTAGGCCGAGGACTGACGGCGCATGGCGGCGATGTGGGTTGCAATCTCCGGGACCAGCGGCGTACCGAGCAGCGCGTCGTATTGATCGCGCGGCGTCTGCTCGGTCACCACGTGATGTTCGGCGGCGAGCGAGCGGGTCAGATCACGGATCTTGTTGCGTCGATAGGCCGAGGGCGCGCTGACGAACGGCCGCTGATGATGCAGCGCGAAGACGCAGCCATGGAAGAAGTTGGTGGCCACCGCGTCGGCATCGGCGATCAGGGCTGAGAAGTCTTCAGGGTCGGCATCAATCCGTTGCTCGTCGGCCCACTCGTTGCGGTAACCGATGCTGACGATCGTGCGCCCGTTCTGCCGCGCCCAGTCGCGGACAGAGGCTGCAAACCAGTCGGGAAAACCGTGGCCGTACACGGCGAGGTATGGCTGCGTTTTTCCACTCGTGCCCACCCGTGGGGGTGGGAACTGCAGGCATGGATCGAGCACGACCGCCGGTTCGCGATCAAGGCTCGCACGGACGAGCGTTCGGCTATTCTCGTCGCGCACGGACAGGGTATCGAAGCGCCGAAGCTTGTCCGCCCAATCCGGATCGATGCCTTCCTCGGCGTCATGATTCCCGAAGCTCGCCGCATAGGAAGCGAGGCGACGCGTGCGCAGCCCCTCGCCGAAGAAGAGGCGCTTGTAGCCGTACCAGGGATGGCGGAAGTTCCAGACCTCGTCGCTGCCGACGATGACCGTATCGTACGGGCCGGTTTGCTCTGGATGATCCAGCGAGAAGCGGGGCGACTGAGGCAAGCGATCGAACGCATTAAGGAACAAGCGCGTCTTGGCGGCAAAGCGGGGCAGATCGGCGCGCGGCGTACGCACTGGCATCTGCGGCTGGAAGGCGCAGCGCCACTCGACGTAGCGGATGGCCGAGGCATCGTGATCCAGCAGCTCCGCGTCATGCCCGAGCCTGCGCAGCCCCTCCACCAGGCAACGCGCCTGCCAATAGGAGCCGTAATTGATGCAGCGATGGAAGGTGAGAACGCCGATCTTCATTGCGTTAACGTCCGTAGATGCGGTCGAGTACCTTGGCCGAGCTGACGAACTGCTCGGCCTCTGGCATGAAGGCGACAGAGTGGCTGAGTTGCTTCGCCCAGGCGGATGCGGCGCGGCCACCCCAAGCGTCCGGCGGGCCAGCGAGGAGTGTGGCGGCCGTTCCATCAAACCGCTCAGCCGTGAAATCGTAGAAGGAGCCTCCGACGTTGCGGAGCGCAGCGCCACCCTGCGTGCCATAGAAGGCGGCTTCGATCACGGCCTCTTGTCCTGCGTGCAATCGCCAGGAGCAGGTGAGCCGGACTTGCGTGTCGCCAGCCGCAAATTGCGCGACGGCATAATCCTCGACTGAGCCGGGGGCGAGCGGGGAACCTCCGCTCCACAGGCGTGCATCGACGTTTGTGACCTCCGGGAAGCCGAGCGTCCACAGCGCCAGATCGACGAGGTGCACTCCAAGGTCGACGACGCATCCGCCACCGGACTTGACGGGATCGTAAAACCACGGCTTGTCCGGACCCCACGCATTGTGGAAGGTCAGATCGACGGCGAAGATCCGCCCAAGCGCGCCGGAGCCGACGAGATCGGCAATGTGACGCGTCCCCTCAGTGTAGCGATAGGACAGATCAACGCCGAGCAGGCGATCGGCCGCGCGGGCGGCCTCGACCACCGCGATAGTCTCGGCGGCGGTGCGGCCGAGCGGCTTTTGGCAAAACACCGCCTTGCCGGCTGCCAGCGCCTGGATTGATTGAGCCGCGTGTAGCGCACTGGGCGTGGCGATCACGACCCCGTCGAGCTCAAGGCGGAGCATCTCGTCGAGCGTCGCGACGCGTTGTGCGGCGGGAGCGAGAGAGGCGCCATCGGCGGCGCATGCGTCAGAGGGATCGCAGATCGCTACGGCCTCGACGAAGCCCGTCGCCAGCATCGCTTCCATGCGATGGCGCCCGATCCAGCCGGTGCCAAGGAAACCGATTCGCGGCTTCATGCAAGCGTCACCAGCGCCTTGACGAAATTGCCCGGCTTGTCGCGGGTCGCGTTCAGTGCGTCCCCCAGACGATCGAGCGGATAACGGTGCGTGTAGAGCGGTTCGGGATCTAGGCGGCCGCTGCTCACGGCATCGATCGCCTCCCGCAAACCCTGCATCTGCACCGCAGGATCGCGCTCATGGGCGTTGATCACGTCGATTCCCTTCCAGTTCCAGTTCTGCACGTTCACCTGCCGGGGACCGTCCTGGTGGTAGCCGGCAATTACCAGCCGCCCGCCGAAACCGACCAGCTCGCCGGCTAGATCAAGCGGCCATTGCTTGCCGACCGCTTCGATCACGCGCGCGCACATCGCGTCTTCGGTGAGCGCCTTCACACGATCGATAATCGCCCAATGATCGTGCATCGGGATCGTCTCGGCGGCACCATAATGTCGCGCGAGTGCAAGCGACTCCTCGCGCCGCGAGATGGCAATGACGCGGGCGCCTGCAGCACTGGCGAGTTTGGTGAGCACGGCGCCCAGGAAACCAATGCCAATAATCACCACTGTCTGGCCCGCATGGATATCGCTGCGCCGGAAGATGTTGAACGCACAGCCGAGCGGCTCGCCAGGGAAGGGCCGGCCTGCAAGATCGGGCGGAAGCAATGCTGCCATGTCGGCGCGCACGATGTCATATTCAGCGAAGCTGCGGCCGGAAAGTGTAGCGATGCGATCGCCCGGCTTCAGGTGAACGACGTCGGTACCCACAGCGTCCACGATGCCCCACCCTTCGTGGCCAAGGCCGCCAGGCTCGCCCGGATAGGTCATCCACTCCTGCCCGGCCCACGGCTCAAGGTTCGATGCACACACGCCGCATCCTTCAAGGCGCACGCGCACTTCGCCCGCACCCGGCTCCGGCAAATCGATGCGATCTATCCGCACCGCGCCGGGACCCTCCAGTACCGCCACGCGCATCAAAGCCATGAGATCACCAGACAGCCGGTGTCGGCGAAGGTCGCTCCCGTGGTCGGCCAGCCGAGTGCATTCGTGAACAAACCGCTCGGCCGGCCCTGCATCATCGTTCGATTCATCGTCATCAACATCATCACCAGCAGAAAGGGTGGAACGGAAAATCCCTGTACGATGCCGGACTAGACGAGCGCCCGCATCGGATTGAAACCCAGGGAATGAAGTGCGACCGCGAGCGCTGTGATCGCCACGAAAATCGCGTAAAGCCGGTTACCACGTCGGTGCCCACGATCCGGGCAACCCGCCACTCGCTTGCTGCGGCTGCAGCTTCCGCGAGTGGAGGGTATCGGCTGACGTCATGTAAGGAAGGTTTCAAGCGCGGTGTGAGCGTCGTCGTCCGTCATCTGCACAGGCGGATGCTTGCAGAACCAGGCGGAAGCCGGAAACAGCGGGCCCGCGATCCCGCGATCCCGCGCCAGCTTGGCGCAGCGGATCATGTCGATGGCAACCCCGGCGCTATTAGGGCTGTCCTCCACGGAAAGGCGTAGCTCCAGGTTCATGGGCACACCGCCAAACAGCTGCCCTTCCATGCGCAGGAAGCAAACCTTGTTGTCGTTCTGCCAGGCGACATAGTCGCTCGGCCCGACATGGATGTTCTCATCCTCCATGCGCGTCTGCGCGACGGACTGGACCGCTTCGGTCTTGGATTCCTTCTTCGATGCCAGCCGCGTGCGGTTCAGCATGTTTAGGAAATCGGTATTGCCGCCCGTGTTCAGCTGGTAGGTGCGGTCCAGCTTCACGCCGCGCTTCTTGAACAGATCGGTCAGCACGCGATGCACGATGGTAGCGCCGAGCTGCGCCTTGATGTCGTCGCCGATGATGGGGACACCCGCCGCCTCGAAGCGCGCCGCCCATTCGGGATTGCTGGCGATGAAGACGGGGATGTTGTTGACGAAGGCAACGCCCGCTTCCAGCGCACACTCGGCATAGAATTCAGTCGCCGTCTGGCTGCCGACCGGCAGATAGTTCATCAACACATCCGCCTTGCTTTCCCGCAAGGTGGCGACGACATCGTCCTTGGTCGGCTCGGGCGCGTTGGCGACTTTAAAGGTGCGGTCCTCGGCATAGTCGGCCATGTGATCGGCGACACCATCCAGGACGCGGCCCATGCGCACACGCGCTCCGGTCGGCTGCACCGTTTCGCAAAATACGGTCGTGCAGTTCGGCTTGGCAAAGATCGCATCGGCGACATCGCTGCCGACCTTGCGGGCATCGATATCCCATGCGGCGACGACGCGAATGTCGCTCGGCTCGTAGCCGCCGATGTCCTGATGCATCAAGCCGACGGTATCGTTCGCGCCGGCGCGATAATGCGCGATGCCCTGAACGAGCGAGCTTGCGCAATTGCCTATGCCAATGATGGCGACGTTGATGCCGCGACGGTCAGGAGAAAGCATCAGGCAGCGCTCCGTTCGGCGGCTAGGCGTTCGTCGCGATTGAAGTTCAGCGGGTTGAACTCGGGAGAGTCCGGTGCCTGCTCCGGCCCCAGGGGCGCGGCGATGCCGAGGCGCACGCCCTGTGCCGGCGCATAGCGATCGATCATCCAGGCGCAGAAATCCGCGAACGCCTGCGGATCGCGCGCGGGGCTGGTATGGTGCGGAGCAAGACCAAGATGCTCGGGCGTGAAGCAGAAGGTGACGGTCACGTCGAAGTCATCGAGCGCTTCCATCTGCCGATCGAACCAGTCTACCGCATTCGGGCGGAAGCTATCCGCCCAGCTCAGACCTGTACGGATGTGCCGCGTGCCCAGGCGCTTCATCCATGCAACAGCCTCGTCCAGCCGCGGATCATGATAGTGGAACCACTGCATCAGGCCGACCTCGGCTGCGTGTTGCGCATAGGCCTCCAGCGCAGGCTTCGGTGTGCCGTCCTCGCGGATCAGCCCCAGATAGAAGTGCCGGTAGTAGGAGGAGCCCTCCGCCTCACGGTGCCGCGTCTCGGCGCCCCAGCTTTGCGGCAGATCGAACAGCGAATACCAGAAGATGCGCTCAGCGCGGCCCTTCAGCAACGCGGCGGTGCGATCGAGACCGAAGACCTGCACCTCCTCGGCGCCGAAGCTGCTGACCCCTACTTCGGTGACCCACACCGGCTTGTCGGTGACCGCCTCGATCTCGGCGATCTTGTCCGGCCAGGCGGCAAGCGGCCACAGGTTCCAGTCGAGCGGAAAGCCATGCACCGCAACGACATCTACCGCATCCAGCGCGCCGTGGTCGGCCATACGCCCCAGCCAATGTGGATCGATCGGCGACATGCCGCCGAGCACACGGCGCATTGTCGGGTTGACCTCGTAAATGGCCGCACCTGCCTTTTTCACATGTTCGGCGAAAAGAGACCAGTCGGGATCGAGCGCGATATCCCAGTGCGACTTGTTGTTGGGCTCGTTCCAGAGCATCGCCGCTTCGATCAACGCGCATTCCCCTTTGCTGGATAGACGGCCGCCGGCCCATATTGTTGGTATGGCATGGGTGCTGTGCGGCAGAGATAGACGTCGGCTTCCGGATTCGCCTCGATTGTGAAGCCGGCCGCGCGCAGCATTGCCTGGCTGCCTGCCGCGTTCGGCGCCCACCAATTCGTCCAATCGTGCGCGAACTCGCGCTCGATGAAGTGCATCTTGGGATAGCCTGGCTCGTCGAAATAGGCGGGCGGGGCGGTGGTGCCGGGCATGAAGAAAGGATGGTCCTGCGGGACCGGGAATACGGCATCGGATCCCTGCTGCATCGTTTGGAAGAGCAGCATGTCGCCCGCAACATGCGCGCGGATAAGGTCGAGCGCCAGCAGCGGGTGCCGCAGATGATAGAGAACGCCCATGAAGATCACGAGATCGAACGTCTCGCCGATCGCGGCGACATCATAGACTGACAGATTGGCGAATTCGATGCCGTCAAAGCCCAATGCTTCGCTCGCCAGCCGCGCCTGGGCAAGGTAGCGTTCGTCGCTGTCGATGCCGAGCACACGCGCCGCGCCGCGCCGCTTCATCTCGATTGCGTAGAACCCCGCATTGCAGCCGATATCCAGCACGGTCTTGCCGGTAAGGTCTTCAGGGAGAACGTGGGCAAAACGCGCGAACTTGGAATGTGGATAATCACCAAGAAAGTGATCGGGCGCTGTCTGCAGTCCCTTTCCCAGATCGATATTGTGGAACCAAGGCGAGAGAGCCTCGATCTGCGCGCGTAAACCGACTTCGGGCGAGTCTGCTTGCGGATAAGCCAGCTGCTGCAATCCTTCTTCCCCTTGGCTGAGGATCGATAGCGGGCGCATCGCCATCGACCGTTCAGCCATCTGAATTCCCTCCGCGAACGAAGAGAAGAGACGCGAGTTCCCAAAGCAGGAACAAAGCTTTCCGAGACTGATCTATGTGCATCTGTTCCAATTTTTGCCGCGACGCGGGAACCGCTCGCCGCCGCGACGATTGCAGCCGCAATGGCAGATCGTATGAGCCAATGGGTCGAGGCGATGCGGAGCGGCGCATATGACGCCGCATGGGCCTTTGCGGAAGAGACCTTGCGGGAGCGGGAAGCCGCCACGCGCGACGATCCTGCCAAACCCTATCATCAGCGTTGGGTGTGGGACGGACGCCCTTTCGAAGGGCGCAATGTTCTCGTGCGCTGCTATCACGGTCTTGGTGACACGCTCCAGTTCGCCCGCTTCTTGCCGCTGCTAGCGGCGCGGGCGGCGAAGGTCACGGTGGAGGTGCAGCCGCGCCTGCGCCCGTTGCTAGAAGGGCTGATGGGCGCTGGCTCGATCAACTTCCGGTCTTTCGATGTTGCTAATCCCCTGCCGCCCGCTGACGTGGACGTGGAGATCACGGAGCTGGATTTCGCCCTACGCGCGTCGCCGCAAGACGTGCAGCCGCCCTACCTCGCCGTGTCGCCCGCATTCCTGCCATCACGCACAATCGGGCTGTGCTACGGTGCGGGCGATTGGGACGCGGACCGGTCGGTGCCCACAGCTATGTTCGCGCCGCTGTGCCGCCGCGCCTCGATCCTGACGCTGATGCCGGAGCCGACCGCGCTCGACGTGTTCAATCCCGGAGGATGCCCGTTCGACATCGGCCAAACCGCCGCTCTGGTGGCGGGCGCGCAGCTCGTGATCACAGTCGATACGATGATCGCGCACCTGGCCGGCGCGATCGGCAAGCCTGTATGGCTGCTCCTCAAATCGGAGCCAGACTGGCGCTGGTCGCCGGACGCACGAACCAGCCCCTGGTATCCGTCGACACGCCTCTATGTTCAGCCTCGTGCAGGCGACTGGGAGGCGGTTCTGGCGCATGTCGAACAGGATCTCGCGGCGCTAACCGCCCTGCAGCCGGAGAGGATCGCATGAAGCCATCGACCAGCCCGATCGTACCCGTCTCATGGGGCGAATTGCTCGACAAAATCACGATCTTGCAGATCAAGCGCGCCCGGATCACCCGGCCGGACGCGCTGCGCAACGTGGAGACCGAGCATAACCTGCTCGGGTCGATCGGCGCCACCGCGCTGGAGCGGCGCGACGTCACTGCGCTGTTCGATGAATTGCGGAGCGTCAATGAAGCGCTGTGGGACATAGAGGACGCAATCCGCGAGGAGGAAGCAGAGGCGCGCTTTGGATCGACCTTCATCGAACTGGCGCGTTCGGTCTACCGCCGCAACGACGAACGCGCGGCCCTCAAACGGCAGATCAACGCGCTGATGGGGTCCGAACTCGTGGAAGAGAAGAGCTACGTCGATTTTGCGAACGGCGTCGCACCCCGGCCGGCGTGCCCTCCTGTCAGCGGGAGAGATGTGCGGGCTTTGGCGACACTTGGTTGAGCGAGACAAGGCGTCCGCCACCCGGCCATAAGGCTAACGTCGTCAGCGAGGCGGGATCGCAATCGAAGGCCAGAAGGCGATCAAGATGCAGGCCGAGAATGTCTGCCACGATTCCGCGGATGATGTCGCAATGGCTGACGCACAGCACGTCGCTGTCGGGCAATCGATCGATGAAGCCGCGCGCGCGGGCCACCGCGTCCACCATCGCCTCTCCGCCCGGCGCTGCCCCGATGCCTCGGTGCGCGTTCCATAGGTGCCACCGTGCGTCCCGTTCGAGCGCCTCGAAGGATCGACCGGTCCATTCGCCGAAATCGATCTCGTCGAGATCTTCTGCGATCTCGATCGGCACCCCGATGCGACTGGCGACGATCTGGGCAGTCTCGATGGCACGCCGCCTTGGGCTCGCAACGATGCGTCCGATGGGAACGCACTCAAGGCACAGCGCCAGAACCTCTGCTTCCGCCTGTCCCGCGTCGCTGAGCGGGATTTCAGACCGGCCACTCAGTGTTCGGCCCACCTCGGCGTGCGTCGCATGTCGAGCAAGATGAAGAACGCGGCTCAAGGCGAGAAACGAGCGAACATGATCAGGAGATGCAACCGTTTGTTGAAGCGCCCGTTCCGCAGCTCGACGGCACAATGTCACATTTCGTCGCGCCGACGGAACAAAGAAGAACAAGAAGCCTTAAGCGAATGAACCAATGTTAGGTTTCATGTCGATTGATCTAGATCAATTTGGCTCCTGAAAGGGTGCGGGCGAAGCGCGTAAGTATCCGGGCAATGAAGAGGGCGCAGGGTGGAAAGAATTCTTATTACCGGCGGGGCGGGTTTTATCGGCAGGTTCGTGGCCGACGAGCTTCTGAAGCGCGGCAACGAGGTTCGCGTGCTGGATAGCCTGATCGATCAGGTGCACGGCCAAACGGACGGATCCGCCATGCTGAATTCGGAGGCAGAGCTGATCCGCGCGGATGTGCGCGACAAGGAGGCCGTTGCGGAGGCCTTGAAGGGCATCGACGCGGTCGTGCATCTCGCCGCCGAAGTTGGCGTTGGACAGTCCATGTACGAGGTCGAGCGCTACACCTCCACCAACGACGTCGGAACGGCGGTGCTGTTCGAAAAGTTGATCGACAGTCCGGTGCGCCGTGTCGTCACCGCCTCCTCGATGAGCATCTATGGCGAGGGCCTGTACCGCGACGCGGACGGCGAACTGGTGCAGGATGCCGATCGGCCTTCGCTACGTGACGGGCAGGCTAACTGGGAGCCGGTCGATGACCTTGGCCGGCCGCTGACACCGGTTGCGACGCCAGAGTGGAAACGGCCGAACCTTGCCTCGATCTATGCGCTCAACAAATATGTGCAGGAGCGCACGACGCACATCATGGCCGCACCTTATGGCATGGAAGGCGTCTGCCTGCGCCTGTTCAACGTCTATGGGCCGGGGCAGGCGCTCTCCAATCCCTATACGGGCGTGCTCGCCATCTTCGCGTCGCGCCTACTGAACGGGCAGCAGCCGATGATCTTCGAGGACGGCGAACAGCGGCGCGACTTCGTGCATGTGTCGGACGTGGCACGCGCGTTTGCGGATGCGCTAATCCTCCCGCAAGCGGCCGGCGGCACCTTCAACATAGGATCCGGCCACCATCGCTCCGTAAAGGAGATTGCGATCGAACTCGCCCGAGCGATGGGCAAGAACCAGATCGAGCCGGAGATTGTCGGCAAGGCGCGCATCGGCGATATCCGGCATTGCTTTTGCGACACGAGCCTAGCCGCCGATCGCTTGGGCTTCCGCGCGCAGCAGGACTTCCAAGAGGGTCTGGCCGTGCTCGCCGAGTGGGTTGCCCAGCAGACGGCGCACGACGGCGTCGCCGAGATGCGTGCGCAGTTGGAAGCACGGGGGCTGGTGGCATGACGGGCGCCGACGATCGGCCCGTCCTGATCACCGGCGGGGCCGGCTTCATCGGCTCCAACCTTGCCGATCGTATTGCCGGCGAAGGTCGCACCGTCATCGTCTACGACGCGCTGTCACGTGCGGGGGTGGAAAACAATCTGGCTTGGCTGCAATCGCGGCATGGTGGCCGTATCGAGGCGATTACGGCAGACATCCGAGACGAGGATCGCTTGGCCGCCGCCGCAACGCGCGCCGGCGCGGTCTTCCACCTTGCCGCGCAGGTGGCAGTTACCACCAGCCTCGTCGATCCGCGCGACGATTTCGCGATCAACATTCTCGGCACGCTCAATCTGCTGGATGCGCTCCGCACCCGCAATCCAAACGCGCCGATCGTCTTCGCTTCCACCAACAAGGTCTATGGCGACCTTGCCGACATCACCTTCGAGATGGAGGGTGACCGTTACGTACCGGCCGACGCACAGGTGCGGGCGTACGGGATCGGCGAAACTCGCCCCCTCGACTTCCACACGCCCTATGGCTGCTCGAAGGGCGCCGCCGATCAGTATGTGCTCGATTATGCGCGGAGCTATGGCCTGCGCGCGGCCGTGCTGCGGATGAGCTGCATATACGGTCAGCGCCAGATGGGCACTGAAGACCAGGGTTGGGTCGCGCACTTCCTGATCCGCGCGCTCGAGGGCAAGCCGATCACGCTTTACGGAGATGGCCGGCAGGTACGCGACATCCTCGACGTGTCCGATGCTGTGGACGCTTATGTCGCAGCCTGGTCCCGGATTGATGCGGTTACGGGCTGCGCCTTCAATCTCGGCGGGGGCCCTGGCAATGCCGTCAGCTTGCGCGAACTGCTCGCCTATGTCGGTCAGCTTCTAGGCCGCGAACTAGATATCGGCTTCTCCGATTGGCGTGCAGGCGACCAGCGCTATTTCGTCGCCGACACGCGCGCCGCCGAGCAAGCGCTTGGCCTTGGTTCGAAGATCGGGTGGCAGCAGGGGGTCGAACGGCTTGCACGCTGGTTGGCGGAAGCCAGAGGCCTGCCGCTGACCTCCTCCCGTCAGGTCGCGTGATGCAGCTGCTGATGACCGCTGACACGGTCGGCGGCATATGGACCTATGCGCTGGAACTAGCTGCGGCTTTGACCCCGCTGGGGTGCGAGACGGTGCTCGCGATATTAGGTCCGGCGCCTAACGCGGCGCAGCGCGTTCAGGCTGCCCGCGTGCCCGGCCTGCGGTTGATCGAGACCGGTCTCCAGCTGGATTGGCTGGCAGCAGGGCCCGTCGAAGTTCGCGAGGCGGCGCGCGCGATTGCATTGCTCGCAAAGACGGAAAATGCCGATCTCGTCCAGCTCAATCAGCCGGCGCTGGCGGCCGAACCGATGCCAGTGCCGGTCGTCGCGGCGGTGCACAGCTGCGTCGCCACTTGGTGGCGGGCAGCGGGCGAGGGGCCGTTGCCCGAAAGCTTCGAATGGCAGACCGCACTCGTTCGCTCGGGCCTGGCCCGTGCCGATGCGGTGGTGTGCCCCAGCAGTGCCTTTGCTGCCGCCGTTGCCGATACATATCAGCTGCGTACCCCGCCCTTGGTAGTTTATAACGGGCGCTCGGCCGTTCCGGCCAAAGCTGGCGCGCTGCACGATTTCGCCTTCACTGCCGGCAGACTGTGGGATCCCGGCAAGAACGTCGCTACGCTGGATCGCGCGGCCTCAAGGCTGGGCATATTGGTGAAGGCGGCGGGCGCGCTCACCGGTCCGAACGGAAATCATATAACGTTAGAGCATATCCACGCCACCGGCATGCTTGATGAGGCCGCGCTCGCCAACTGCTACTCGGCGCGACCGGTCTTCGTCTCCACCGCCCTGTACGAACCATTCGGATTGGCGGTGCTGGAGGCGGCATTGGCTGGCTGTCCGCTGGTGCTGTCGGACATTCCGACGTTTCGTGAATTGTGGGGCGGTGTTGCGCTGTTTGTCCCGCCGAACGACGCGCTCGGCTTCGCCGATGTGATCGAAGAACTGATCGGGGATACGTCGGTCCGCCTCGCGCGCGGGGAAGCGGCGCGTCAGCACGCAGCACGATTTACGCCGGAGAGGGCGGCTAAGGCATGGGCTGCGATCTATCGATCAACTGGGCACCGAGTGGCCGCATGAAGATCGCCTACTTCACCCACTCGCTCGCCTCGTGCTGGAACCACGGCAACGCGCACTTTCTGCGTGGCGTGCTGCGCGCGCTGCGGGCACGTGGGCACGACGTGCGCGCGTGGGAGCCAGAGGGCAATTGGAGCCTTGCCAACCTGCTGGGGGATCATGGATCGGCCGGGCTCGACGCCTATCATGCTGCGTATCCCGACCTGTCCTCGACCAGCTTTCCGACGGACGCGGATCCCGAGGCCTTGATCGCCGATGCCGAGTTGGTGATCGTCCACGAGTGGAACGATCCTACGCTGGTTGCTGCGATCGGCCAGGTCCGCGCGCGCGGTGGGCGCTTCCGCCTGCTCTTTCACGACACGCATCACCGTGCCGTCAGCGATCCGGAGGCGATCCGCGCCTTCGATCTGCAAGGCTATGACGGCGTTCTTGCGTTTGGCGAGACGCTGTCGGAAATCTATCGTGGCTGGGGCTGGCGGGATCGGGTTTGGACTTGGCACGAGGCAGCCGACGTTCGTCTGTTCCATCCGCCCGTGGAGAATGGGGAACGCGCCGGTCTCGTCTGGATCGGCAATTGGGGCGACGGCGAGCGCACCGAAGAGCTGGAGAGCTTCCTGTTCCGCCCCGCGCAGGATGCGGATCTACCGCTCGACGTTTACGGCGTCCGCTATCCGCCGGAGGCGCTAGCGACCCTTATGCGCTACGGTATCGATTATCATGGCTGGGCGCCCAATGCGGCCGCACCCGGCATCTTCGCCCGGCATCTTGCGACCGTGCACGTTCCCCGTCGATACTACACGACTATCCTGCCGGGTATTCCGACTATCCGGGTGTTCGAGGCGCTCGCCTGCGGGCTGCCGCTCGTCTCGGCGCCGTGGGATGATGCCGAGCACCTGTTCCGCGCTGGCGAGGATTATCTCACCGCCCGCGACGGCGCAGAGATGACGGGCCACCTGCGCGCGCTCGCCGCCGATCCTGCGCTACGTGTCACGCTGGCCGCGCAAGGGCTGGAGACGATTCGCGCCCGTCATACCTGCGATCACCGGGCTGACGAACTGCTCGCCATCGCCGCGTCGCTTGGCCTATCGGAACTGGAGAACGTCGCTTGAAGATCGCTTTCTACGGATCGAGCCTAGTCTCTTCCTACTGGAACGGCGCCGCGACCTATTATCGCGGCATCCTCCATGATCTCGCGCGGCGCGGCTACGATATCACCTTTTACGAGCCCGATGCCTTCGACCGGCAGCAGCATCGCGACATCGATCCGCCCGAGTGGTGCCGCTCAGTCGTCTATCCCGCAACAGAAGCCGGGCTGCGCTCGGTGCTGGCGGAGGCAGGCGGGGCGGACATCGTCGTCAAGGCCAACGGTGTCGGCGTGTTCGATGCCGAACTGCTGGAAGGCGTGACTACTCTTGCGCGCCCTGGTGCGCTCAAGCTGTTCTGGGATGTGGATGCGGCTGCAACGCTCGACGAGATGCGAGCCGATCCCTTCCATCCGGTATTGAAGGCGCTGCCCGCGCTGGATCTCGTGCTGACATATGGGGGTGGCCCGCCAGTCATCGATGCCTACGAGGGATTCGGTGCGGCGTTGTGCGTGCCCATCTACAATGCCTTAGACCCCGCAACGCATTTTCCAGTCGAGGCAGACTCTCGCTTCGTGTGCGACTTGGCCTTCCTCGGCAACAGATTGCCCGACCGGGAGGCGCGCGTGGAGGAGTTCTTCTTGAAGCCTGCCGCGCTGTTGTCGAACCGCAGCTTCCTCATCGGCGGCAATGGCTGGGAGACAAAGGGAATGCCCGCCAACGTCCGCCATCGTGGCCACGTTTACACGAGCGAGCACAATGCCTTCAACGCGAGCCCGCGCGCCGTACTGAACGTGGCGCGCGATTCGATGGCGCATATCGGCTTTTCGCCAGCGACGCGGGTGTTCGAGGCCGCTGGTGCAGCCGCCTGTCTCATCACCGATGCGTGGGAGGGGATCGAGCACTTCCTCACGCCCGATAAGGAGGTGCTGATCGCGCGCGACGGGCAGGACGTAGTCGAGCATCTCGCCGCGCTGACCCCGGAGCACGCCGAGGCAATCGGCGACGCAGCGCTCGCGCGGGTGCTTGCGGAACACACCTATGCGCTGCGCGGCACTCAGGTGGACCTGCTGCTGAAGGAGCAGGTCGCGCGGTTGCGAGACGCCGTATGAAGCTCGTCGTCCTTGGCCTCAGCTTATCTTCCTCGTGGGGCAACGGCCATGCCACGACCTTCCGGGCGCTGCTGAAGGCGTTAGCCGGACGCGGCCATGACATCCTGTTCCTAGAGCGGGACGTGCCTTGGTACGCCAGCCAGCGCGACGTGACCAATCCGGATTACTGCCGGCTGGCTTATTATAGCAACCTGATCGATCTGGAGCGGTGGCGGAGCGAGATTGCTGCGGCCGATGCCGTGATCGTCGGCTCCTATGTGCCGGAGGGCGTCGCGGTCACGCGCCTGGTGCGTGGATGGGTTACCGGCGTGCTCGGCTTCTACGACATTGATACGCCGGTGACGCTTGCCAAGCTGGAGCGCGGCGACCACGAATACCTCTCGCCCGAAAGCATCCCGCTCTACGACGTCTATCTGTCGTTCACCGGCGGGCCAACGCTGGACAGGATCGAGCAGGCGTTCGGGTCGCCGATGGCGCGCGCACTCTACTGTTCGGTCGACCCGAGCATTTATCATCCGGCCGATGAGTCCAAGCGGTGGGATCTCTCCTATCTGGGCACGTACAGTCCCGATCGCCAGCCGGCGCTGGAGCGGCTTCTGCTGGCGCCAGCCCGCGCCAAGCCCGATGCCCGCTTCGTAGTTGCAGGACCGCAATATCCCGCGGACATAGACTGGCCGGCCAATGTCGAGCGCATTGAGCATTGTCCGCCCGCCGACCACGCCGCCTTCTACTCGGCTTCGCGCTTCACCTTGAACGTCACGCGGGCGGACATGATCGCCGCGGGATGGTCACCCTCCGTGCGGCTGTTCGAGGCGGCGGCTTGCGGAACCCCCATCATTTCCGATCGCTGGGACGGACTGGATCAATTGTTTCCTGCTGGGGAGGCGATCATGCTCGCGGACACAACGGACGACGTGGTCTGCGCACTGAATTGCGACGCCGAGCCTATCGGTGCGGCGGCGCAGCGCATCGTGCTCGCGGCGCATACCGCTGCTCACCGAGCAGCCGAGCTAGAAAGCCACTTGATGGAGGCGGCGGAAGCCCGCGCCGCCCCGATTGCGACAGAGAATAAAAGTAAGGAGGCGGTGTGATCAACGACAACCCAGGAGTGGCACTCGTTGCCGGCGGTGCTGGCTTCATCGGCTCGCACCTGTGCAGAGCGCTGATTGAGCGCGGGCATGAAGTCCTATGCATCGACAATCTACAGACCGCGCGCCCGTCCAATCTGCGGACGCTGGAGATGCTGCCCGGCTTCACCTTCGTGGAAGGCGATGTCGTCAATCTCCTGCCCGACGCGGTTCTGCGTATGGCCGACCAAATCACCCGCGTCTACAATCTCGCCTGCGCTGCCTCTCCGCCACAATATCAGGCTGATCCCGAGCATACGATGCTGACGAATGTTGTGGGTACGCATCATCTGCTGCGGCTTGCGGAAAGGGCCGGCGCGCGCTTTCTGCTCACCTCTACCAGCGAGGTGTATGGCGATCCCGAGATGCATCCGCAGACAGAAAGCTATCGCGGCTGGGTCAGCTGCACGGGGCCCCGTGCCTGTTACGATGAAGGCAAGCGGGCTGCCGAGGCCATGACTTTCGATTATGCGCGGATGGGCCGGGCGGAGGTGCGCGTGGCGCGCATCTTCAACACGTACGGGCCGCACATGAGCCCGGACGATGGCCGCGTCGTCTCGAACCTGATCTGCCAAGCGCTTTCGGACCGGGCGATCACGATCCACGGTGACGGCAGCCAGACACGCAGCTTCTGCTATGTCGATGATATGGTGCGCGGGCTGATCGCCCTTATGGAGAGCGAGTTCGATGGGTTGGAGCCGGTGAATCTCGGCAATCCGACCGAACTGACTGTCGGCGATCTATGCGATCGGATTCTGGCGCTGACGGGAGGCTCGCGCGATCGAGTTATCTTCCGCCCGCTGCCGCAGGACGATCCTCGCCGTCGGCGGCCTGACATCGCGCGCGCGCGCGATCTTCTGGACTGGTCGCCCTCGATCGGGCTTGATGAGGGCCTCTCTGCGACCTGCGACTGGTTCAGTCGGGAGTTGGGGAGCCCTCTGCCATCACTGGCCGCTCCCGCGCGGCCAAATTGAGCCATCAGGCGGCCGGTTAAGAGCGGGCGTTCTTCAACCGTCGGCCCGTTCATCGGTGATGTAAGCGCATCGACTACGATGATGGCCACGGCAGCACAAATCGACAGAGCCTGGCGTGACCGAGTTGTCTCCTTCCGCAGTTTTGCCACAAGCAAGACTGCAGCTTGCCCAATCGTGAGCACGAAACCTGCCCGCTTAAGATGGACCGCAGCTTTTTGCTCACGTCCATCGAACGGCGGAGACTCAACGATCGCGGCCCGCCGCCTGAGCGCCAGCTGTGATAATCAAAAAGTCCAAGCCGCGCTCAGAACATGAACCAACGTCTGTTCGGAGTCCTGGGTTAGGCGGCCCGAACGGTCGCTTTCGGGTCTAAGCTGGCGCAACCTCGCTGCTGCTGTTCCGTTGGGTCTGCTCGCTGACGAGGAGCCCGACATGACCGACCAGCCGATTGATCCCACCGTTAAGTATTCCAAGCCTCCGTTTGAGCGCCAGACACAACCTTGGCCGGGCCTCGCGCGCGATATGAACCCGCAGCCCGATCACGGCGAGACGAGCTATGTCGGCTTCGGGCGCCTAGCTGGTCGACGTGCCCTCATTACCGGCGGCGATAGTGGCATGGGGCGGGCCGCTGCGATCGCTTTTGCCCGCGAGGGCGCAGATGTAGCCATCAACTATTTGCCAGCCGAGCAGCCGGATGCCGACGAGGTCGTCGCGCTGATCCAGGCCGCCGGTCGCAAGGCGGTGGCGATCTCAGGAGATCTCAAGGAGGAAGCATTCTGCCGCCGGCTCGTTGCTGATGCCACCGCGGCACTAGGTGGTCTCGACATCCTCGTCAGCAACGCTGCGCGCCAGCAGCAGGCTGACAGCATCGCCGACATTACCTCCGAAAGCTTCGATGCGACGATCAAGACCAACGTCTACGCGATGTTCTGGCTCACCAAGGCGGCGCTCGAGCATCTCGATGCCGGTGACGCGATCATCATCACCACCTCCGAACAGGCCTATGATCCTTCCAACGACATCATCGACTATTCGATGACTAAGGCGGCCGGAATGAACTTCGTGAAGTCGATGGCCAAGCAGCTCGGCCCGCGGGGCATTCGGGTTAACGGGGTGGCGCCAGGACCGATCTGGACACCGCTTCAAGTTTCGGGCGGTGCGACGATGGAAAAGCTCGAGCAGTTCGGTGGGAAGACCCCACTCGGCCGGCCCGGCCAGCCCGCCGAACTCGCGTCGATCTACGTCCAACTCGCTGCCCGCGACGCGAGCTATGCCACTGGGCAGGTCTATGGTGCGGCAGGCGGGGCCGGTCAGCCCTGAGCGCGTTTCGAGGAGATGGGAGGCGGCAAAGCATTCGGGTCCTGCCCGACGGATCGTCTACTACGAACCTCGGAAGGTGCTCGGGACACGTGGCTACTTCGCGGTGGCGAAGGCCGCGGAGATCATTTCCGACGCCGCGTCGGGGGGATATGTTCCTCGCGGTGATCGAACCCGGGAGCTGTCTCGACTTCGGCAATCCCGTGCCCTTCTCCGGGCCTACCGGCGCCGTCATCAAGCGTGGCGTGTTGAGTGAAGCCGGCCGGATATCTGGCCGCGCGCAATCCGCCGTAAGGCCGCTCTCTCCAGCCGATTTCAACCGCATCGTTGAGGCGGGCTTGGCAGAGCAGAACCCTGTGTCGCCGCGGATTGGTGCAGCCGAGACCACCTTTGGCGTGCAGGAGGATCGGACACCGTTCCTGTTCGACGAAGTACGCGAGCGGGTCGCTGCGCCTGTCTGCCGCGTCGTCCAAGACCGGGTGTTCCGCCGGGTCGTGCTTCGCGCCTATGACGAGCGCTGCGCAGTCGCCGGACTGAAGCTGATCAACGGCGGCGCCGCGCCGAGCTTGAAGCGGCGCATATCCGGCCCGTCGAAGCAAACGGGCCGGACATCGTCAGCAACAGTCTAGCCCTGTCGGGCACGGCGCACTGGATATTCGACCGCGGGCTCATCGGGCTCGACGATGACCTGCGGATCGTCATCTCGCGCCAGGCAAACGACCCGGACAGTATTCGCGCCATAATCAACTCGAGCGGCCAGGCCCTGCTGCCTCAGCGAAAGGCCGACCGGCCGCACCCGCAATTCATTTGCTGGCATCGTGAGCACTGCTTAAAGCGCTAGCGCTAGCCCCTGAAATGAGATCTGTGGCGGTCGCGCTCATCAGCTGAACGAAAGTCCTTTTTCCGGAACCGATCGAGGCCCCCTGAATGTCGCCTCCTGGGTCTTTCTGGCCGTTCTGGATGAACGAGACAGGCTTCTTCTGGCCTGTCATCCAAATTGCTCAGACGTATTTTCGAGAACGTTGCCGCTGAGGGACCGCTAGCGTCGGCGCAATACCAGCGACAGATTGTTAGCCGGCATCTCGATAACGCAGTCGGGGACGAAAAAGCCGTCAGCTGCCTCAACGACCTCATCAAGGCTGCGCAAGCCCCAGCGTGGATCGCGGATCTTAAGCGAAGCGTCGAACGCTTGGTTGGAAGGGGCAGTCGGGTAACCCGCGCGATGATAAGGGCCGTAAAGAAACAAGAGCTCCCCGGGCTGCAATAGCCGGGCGGATCCAGAGAGGAGCCCCAGCGTCGCCTCCCATGGGCTGATATGGACCATGTTAATGCACAGCACCGCCACCGCCTGTGTGATCGGCCAATATGGCAACGCTGCGTCCAGATCGAGGGCCGGACGTGTATTAGAGAGGCCATCGCACCACGCAGCGATCGAGGCGCGGGCAGCGGGTTCGGGGTCACTCGGTTGCCAGGTGAGCCGGCTAAAACGCTGTGCCAAGTAGGCGCAGTGTTCGCCAGAGCCGCTGGCGACCTCAAGCACAGTGCCACTCGGTGGCAGCACATTTGCAAGCACGTCCGCGATCGCCTCGCGGTTCCGAAGCGTCGCGGGCGCGTGGCGGCGCGGTATATCGCCGGGCGCTTCCGCTGCAATCGACGGCGTCGGCTCAGCCATGAGGCGGGTAGCCGTCGTGGATGTAGCGTGCATGATGGGCGATCATGCGTGAAGAGTGCCACGATCATCTTCGGTACGACAGCGAATTGCACCTGAGCGGCAGAGCGAGCCATGTAAATTGGGTACTCAAAAGTTCCTGTGTCACCGGAGGATTATCGAACGTGCTCATGTTCCGCTTAGGCTCCCGGAACGTCGAGGCCGTCGCTTCGCTGTAGCCGAACGAACCACCCGACTCCTCGAGAGGCATCTCATGGCCGACGACAAGACTGCGACACTCTACCGCATGATCCTTCCGGAGGAGACCTGCCCCTTCGGCGCCCATGCTAAGGAGCTCCTTGAGAGGAACGGCTTCCAGGTCGAAGAGCACGTCCTCCGAACGCGCGAGGAGGTCGATGCCTTCGAGCAGAAGCACGATGTCCGGACGACTCCTCAGGTCTTCATCGACGACGAACGCATAGGTGGCAGCGACGACCTCGAGCGCTACCTCGCAGCATGAGCAAGCTCAAACGGGCCGATCGCTCCAAGGGTATGTCACCGCTCGCCGCGGGCGGTATCGTCATGGGCGTACTCGGCCTCAGCGCGCTGATTGGCCGCCGCAACGCACCGGATCCGTCGCATCCCGGGATCCGCAAATGGTACCGCCACCTCGACAAGCCGGGCTTCACGCCGCCCGACGCCGTGTTCGGGGTTGTGTGGCCAATGCTGGAGACCGGTATGGCAGTCGGCGGCTACCGGCTGCTGCGACGCGAGTCTTCACGCGAGCGAAACGCGGCGGTCGGACTGTGGCTCGTCACCACCGCCATGATCGGAGGTTGGACCGAGATCTTCTTCCGCAAGCGCGCGTTGGCTGCCAGCGCCGCCGCTTCCGGGGCGATGCTGGCGACGACGGCCGCCTATGTTACGACGACGCACAAAGTTGACCGGGTCGCCCAGGCGGCTGCGGTCCCGCTGCTGGGCTGGCTGGGCTTCGCGACCGTGATGGCGACGGGGGTCTGGCAGCGCAACGCGTCGGATTGCTCGACCGGATGAGCCTGACCGTTTGGCACGATGGCGGCTGTCCCCTATGCCGGCGGGAGATCGCGCTTATGCGCCGGCTGGACCGTCGAGGCGCGATCACCTTCGTCGATGCGAGCGATGCCGGCAGTGTATGCCCGAGCGGCAGGAAGGCGCTGCTGGCGCGCTTCCACGCCGAGGAGGATGGCCACATGCTTTCCGGGGCGGCCGCGTTTGCCGCGATGTGGCGGGCCATACCTCCGCTCAGACCGCTGGGCCTCATAGCCCGAAACCCACATGTCCTCGGCGCCCTCGAATGGCTCTACGATCGGTTCCTGGGCATCCGGCCGCGGCTGCAGCGGATTGCGCGGCGCATCGAGAGGCACACGGCATGAATTGGCCCGCGCCCGATCCGGTCAGACCTGGGCAGGAGAGCGTGTGGGCCTTCCCCCGTCCTTCCGTCGCACAGCCCGTCGAAACCCATTTACGGGTCGTGCTCGACGGCCGGACGATCGCCGAAACGCGCGACAGCGTCCGCACCATCGAAACGAGCCATCCGCCAACCTACTACTTTCCTCCGGACGCCATCGTTCCCGGAGCGTTGCGGCGGGTCGGCGGGAGCAGCTTCTGCGAATGGAAAGGATCGGCGATCTACTTCGACGTCGTGTCCGGCGAGATCATCCGTCCAAAGGCGGCCTGGTCCTATCCTGATCCGACCGCGCCCTTCGCGATCATCCGTGATCACGTGGCCTTCTATGCGGGAGCCATGGACGCCTGCTTTGTCGATGGCGAACTGGTCACGCCTCAGCCGGGCGGCTTCTACGGCGGCTGGATCACGTCCGGCGTCGCCGGCCCGTTCAAGGGCATACCGGGGAGCTTCGGTTGGTAGACGCGACTGCGGTCGTGATCGGAGCGGGCGGAGGCATCGGCAGTGCGCTCGTCGAGGCTCTCGCGGCGTCCGGCCGCTACGCCCGCGTGCACGCCCTATCGCGCGAACCGTGCCAGGACAGCGGTGCGATCTCTGGCGGCTTCATCGACGTCACGGATGAGGTCAGCGTCCGCGAAGCGGCGCATCGTATCGGCTCGCCGCTCGATCTGGCCGTGATAGCGGTCGGCATCCTTCACGAGGACGGACGGATGCCGGAGAAGGCTATGCGCGAGCTGGACGGCAGCGCCCTGGCGCGGGCGTTCGAGGTGAATACGATAGGCCCGGCGCTGGCTCTCAAGCACTTCGCCCCTCTGCTCGCTCGGGATCGGCGCGCCGTCATCGCCGCGCTGTCGGCGCGGGTCGGCAGCATCTCCGATAACCGCACCGGCGGCTGGTATGGCTACCGGGCCTCCAAGGCGGCGCTCAACATGATCGTCAGGACTGCCGCGATCGAGATCGCCCGGTCGCGGCCGCTCGCGGTCTGCGTCGCCTTGCACCCGGGAACGGTCGACAGCCGGCTCAGCTTGCCCTTTCAGAGAGGCGTGCCGTCCGACCGGCTGTTCACCCCGCAGCGAGCCGCTGGACAGTTGATCGACGTGCTCGCCGGTCTCGATGCCAAAGTGAGTGGCAGGCACTTCGCCTGGGACGGGAGTGAGATCGAACCCTGAAGGGTTACGGACGTGCTGCGGCCACGAAATTGCGATGTCCGTCGCAGCTCCCATATTGGAGGCATGCAAGCCAACCTGATCCAGCTGGGTCTCGTCGAAGACGAGGCCATCGCACTCGATGAGGCCGCGCTCGCGCTGGCGCTCCTCGACAATCCGGAAACGGATCTCGCTCCGTATCACCAGCTTCTCGCGGACGTTGCGTCGCGGCTTCGGTCCGTCGCGCCGGATGCGAGGACGTCGTACGAACAGGCGGACGCCCTTTCGCTCGTTCTGAATGGCGACTTCGGCTTTGTCGGAGACAGCGAAACCTACGACGATCCCGCCAATGCGGACCTCATACGCGTGATCGATCGGCGCTGGGGCCTGCCCGTCAGCCTGTCGATACTCTACGTGTCGGCTGCACGCAGGCAAGGCTGGACCGCGAACGTCCTCGACGTGCCCGGCCATGTACTCGTGCTGATCGGGGAGCCCGACGGTGCAATCGTGATCGATCCGTTCCGCGGCGGCGTGATTCCGTCATCGGAACAACTTGGCGCTCTGCTCTCGACATCGGCACCGCCGACTTCTCAGATTGTCGAGGTCGCGGCCATGCCAAACCGGGCGGTCCTCGTGCGTCTTCTGCTCAACCAGGCCACTCGGGCGGAGGCGGAGGGGCGGGGACGCCGCGCGCTGGAACTCTATGTCCGGATCACCGCGTTCGCCCCCGATGCCGGGCACGCGTGGTGGCAGCGGGCGAGACTCGAGCTCGTCGACCATGACGTCACCGGAGCGCGGCGAAGCCTCGCCGCAATGCTTGAGGTGACCCGCGACCCGGCGGTCCGGGCGACCATCATCGAAACCCTGGAGTCTCTCGTCGCTTCCTGATTGAGCGGTAGACGTCGTTGCGGGCGGTCCGAAGCGTCGCCCCACGCGTAGTTCGTGCTGGCTAGCGAGGGCGCGGACTGACCGCTGCGCCCCTGAGCTCCCTCGGCGGCGCGAACGTCATGCCCAGGTGGTCGGGCGTCGGGTGGCGGACCTTCGAAGGTCGCCCTTCCAGGCGCATGCGCCGATCGGCCTCGAACCAGTCGGGAAGCGTCGGCCCATCCTGCTCCCAATTCACCACGCTCGCCTCGTCACACCATTCCATGAGCTTCGGCATCGCCGTTCTGTGCGGACCTGTCTTCATGTAGGCTCGCATGTCCTCGGCACGTTCCCAACAGGACAGCGTCCAGAAGGTCCTGTGACGGTCGGGCAGAAAAGCGCCGGCCTTGAAGCCGACGGCGCCGCGCAGCTGGCCATTCGCCCGCATCGCGTGGAATCCGAAGGCCGGCAGGAAGCGAAGCGAGCGTATCCTCAGACGTGTCACGCTGATCAGGGGCATGGGCGGGTTATAGATCGCGGATATGCCGATTGGCCATCAATGGATATCGCTGCCGCGCATCTGATGCCTCCGGAAGCAGCCGTCCTCATGGTCATTGGTCAGACCTACCGCCTGCATCCAGGCATAGACTATCGTCGGTCCGACGAACTTGAAGCCTAGGGCCGTCAGCGCCTTGGAGAATCGCGGCAGACAGTCCGGTCTGCGTCGTCGAAACCTGACCCTCGATCGGGCTGCCATCCACGAACGACCAGCAGTAGTCGCCGAAATCCTCTCTGCGTTCCTGCATCTCCAGAAAGAGCCGCGCGCCGCGGATCGTAGCCTCGATCTTCGCGCGAGCGCGCACGATGCCCGGATCCCCCATCAGCCGTTCGACGTCGCCCTCTTCAAAGGCTGCCACTTTGACCGGGTCGAAGCCCGCGAATGCGGAGCGAAACGCCTCCCGCTTGCGGATGATCTCCCAGGAGAGGCCGGCCTGGAAGCCTTCGAGCATCCGCGTCTCCCACAGCATCCTAGGATCGCGCTGGGGTACGGCCCATTCGGTGTCGTGGTACTGCTGCATCAGGGCGTTCGACTGCGCCCATCGGCAGCGTTGCTTACCATCCACGGCTTGGTTCCCCCTTATTCTAGATCAAGCGCGCTTGGGCCGGTTGTTCGAGCGCCCGGCGCAGCTTAGCGCGTCACCTGCCTCGGCGCAGCGTGCCAGCGTTACCTGCGGATTGGTCGCGGCGATCGCTCCCGAAACCTTGATGTCGTAGTGATTCGCTTCCAGCGCGAACTCGCTGGCGAAGCCGCTTTGCCGCACGGATGCTGGGCTGAGTACGCCGGCAAACCTTTTCGACGGGCGAGAAGTTTGCGGCGATATTACGGGTCGGGATCGTTCCCCCGGCCTTGATCGAAACCGAGTTCGAAGTCTGCGGCCGCTCCTGCTAGCGATCACCGGACGCATCGCAAACTTTTTAGAGCACATGAACGAGCGTCCCGTTCTGCTTGCGCTGCTGCATTATCGCTGCAGGGGTGGATGCCGACAAGCATCCTCTCCGGCCTGAGACTTCAAACGGTTCGAACGGTGCCGCCGTCGATGATGAACTCGGCACCATGGATCGCTGCGGCCCGATCCGAGGCCAGATAGGCGATCAGATCAGCGACTTCGTGCGGCTCGGCCGCCCGTCCGATCGGGATGCCGCCCAAGCCATCGAGCGCCAGCTGCCGCGCTTCCTCGATCGTGCCGCCGTTCGCGGCCCGCAGGCGCTCGAGAAATTCGTTCGCAGCCTCGGTCATGATCCAGCCGGGCGAGACGGCATTGACCCGCACGCCCTTAGGACCGAGCTCCTTGGAGATGGACTTGCTGTAGGTCCTGAGCGCGGCTTTGGCGGCGGCGTAGGCGGTGGTCGACTCGGGCAGGGGCAGGATCGACTGGATCGAGGTAACGTGCACCACCGTGCCAGCGCCCCGATCGATCATCTGCGGGACGAGCAGCCGATCGAGCCGGACGGTGGCAAGCAGATTGAGGTTCAATTCGGCAAGCCAGTGATCGTCGGTCAGTGCGACAAAGCCGCCGCCGGACGACACTGAACCGCCGACCACATGCGCCAGAATGTCGACGCCGCCCATCTTGTCGAGCGCGGCATCGGCAAGCGCTTCACTGCCGTCGACGGTCGTCAGGTCCGCTTGAACGAAGATTGCGCCGGCGATCGGTGCGGCGTCGCCCCTGGCGGCTGTTATGACCTGCGCTCCTCCTTGCAGGAAGCGCGTGACGGTCGCACGGCCCAGTCCCTTGGTTCCCCCGCTGACAAGCACCCGCTTGCCGGCGAACTCACGCGCATCGATCGCTACGGTCACAGCGTGATCTCCAGCGCCTTGATCGCATCGCTTTCGAGCGTCAAGGTGTAGGTGAAGCGGATGGGGCTGTTCTTGAAGTCGCCATGCGCCGGCCCCTCGACCACAACCTTGCCCTTCTCGTGGCGGACCGCGTCCGGCGTGAAGATCGCCTTCACCGGAATGACCTCTTCCTCGAACAGGGTTTGCAGTTCATCCTGCCCTTCGAATCGCTTGCCGATGCCCGCGTCGAAGACGACCGCGTCAGGCGCGAAGGGCTGGAACATCCCGCTGAAATCAAGACGGGCGTTCGCTGCGACATAGTCGGCGATTGGCTTGGGAAGTTCGATCGTCATTGTTCGCTCCTTGGCGGGACGAGCGCAATCTAGCGATACGATTGCCAATGATAATCGTCACAGAGCGGCATCTTACGGTGCGGAAAACGGGATAATGCCTGGAGATGGTCTGAGCGAATTCGATGCAGTTCTTGCGATAAAGCGGCGGGGATCGTTCCGCGCTGCGGCCTTGGAACTTGGATTGTCGGCAACGGCTTTGAGCAATCTGATCGCCAAGCTCGAGCGTCGTATCGGCGTCCGTCTATTCAATCGCACGACCCGCAGCGTCTCGCTGACAGACGCAGGACAGACCTTCGTCGAACAGATCAGGCCCGCGGTCAGGACCTTGCACGATGCGATGAGCGTTGCCCGTTCGCATCTGGAGACGCCGTCTGGCACACTTCGCATCAACGCCTTCGCGGCGGGTGCGCGAGAGATTCTGAGTCCGCTTCTGCTCAAATTCATTCGGCGTTATCCTCAGGTGCATATCGACCTGGTCACCGAGGGGCGGATCGTGGACATCGTCGAAGCGGGGTTCGATCTCGGTCTGAGAAGCGCTGATCTCGTGCCGAGCGACATGATCGCCATTCCGGTCGGCCCCCCGCGTAGCTTCGCGGTCGTTGGATCACCGACGTATTTCGAGGTCAATGGCAAGCCCCACACACCCCCTGATCTGATGCGACACGCCTGCCTGCGCATCAGGCTCCCGAACGGCGCGCTGCATCGCTGGCAGTTCCAAAAGGACGGCGAGCCGCTTCAGGTCGACGTCAACGGTCCGATCACGCTCGACGAAGCGAGCCTTGCCCGGATGGCGGTGCTGGATCACGTCGGTATAGGTTACTTTATGGCATCCGATGTCCTCGAAGACATCGAAGCGGGACGACTGGTCCGCGTGCTTCAGGACTGGACGCCGCTGTTGGCGCGCCTGAGCCTCTATTATCCGAGCCGGCGTAACCCTTCCGCCGCGTTCACGGCATTAATCGAAATGGCCCGACACGTAGGCTGAGGAATGACAGCAATTTGGCGGCAAACGTGCCTGTGAATGAGAGTCTGGTTTCGAAAAGCATGGAAACACGACTGAATGGCCGGAATTGGCCTTATACCCAACACTGTCGGTGATGAGCGGTTACGTCATTCCGCTTTCGGGGGCGCATCCGGCGCCGACCAGCCGCCGATATGATTGTAAACTGCGTTGCGAAGCTGGTTTATCTCGCCATTGAGTTTGGCGAGCGCCGCCGGCGTCTGTCCTGAAGCCTCGAGCAATGTGTCGCCGAGACATCCCGCCCGAAAACGAAGCGCGTCGCCTTCCTTCGTGAGGGCGATGACGACCTGCCGCTCATTGGCAGGGTTTCGGGTGCGACGAACCAACCCAGCGGCTTCAAGCCGCTTCAGGAGCGGCGTGAGCGTGCTCGACTCTAAAGCAAGCTGTTGGGCCACGCTCCCGACCGTTTGGCCATCGTGACGCCACAGCACGTTGAGCACGAGATATTGCGGGTAGGTCAGCCCGAGCGCATCGAGCAACGGCTTATAGGCCCGCTGGATTGCAATTCCCGCCGAGTAGATCGCGAAGCAAAGCTGATCGTCGAGTGGAACTGGGGATGTCGCGGTCTTGGGCATTCAGGCTCCTTCGCTGCCAGCATCAAGCGCAACGGCAAAACATATATCGCGATAAATTTAGTTATGGACAAGCGCGAGCTCGTCGGGCATAAACATATCGCGATAAACAATATCGCGACATCAAGTGGCTGCTCTGAAAGGTATGCGCGATGCTCGGAACGATAAGAAACATCATTCTCGCGACAACGGCGGCAGTCAGCATCCCTGCTTTGGCCGCCTCTGAGGTTGTCAAGGGTCCGAATGCGCAGGTCGCGACTTCTGCGGTGAAAAATATCGTGCTGGTCCATGGCGCGTTTGCCGATGGTTCGGGATGGCGGGCGGTATACCAGGATCTCACCGCACGCGGTTACCGTGTGTCGATCGTTCAGAACCCGCTGACCTCGCTGGCGGATGATGTCGCGGCGACCAGGCGGGTGCTCGACCGGCAGGATGGACCTACAATTCTCGTCGGCCATAGCTGGGGCGGGACGGTCATTACCGAGGCCGGCATTCACCCCAAAGTGCGCGGGCTTGTCTATGTCTCGGCCCTTTCCCCGGATGCCGGGGAGACCACGGCTCAGCAATATCAGGGCTACACGACCCCACCGGAATTCGTCATCGAAACCGACAAGGATGGGTATGGCTTAGTGAAATCCGACAAGTTCGCGGCCGGTTTCGCAGCGGATGCAACCGACTCCGACGCTGCTTTCCTGAATGGATCGCAGATACCGATTAACATGACTGTGTTCGGCACCAAGCTGCAGAACGCGGCATGGCGTGCCAAGCCGAGTTGGGCGGTGATTGCGACGCAGGACAAGGCATTTGACCAGCAGATGCTGCAAGCCATGGCCAAGCGGATCGGCGCCAAAGTCACCAACATACCCGCCAGCCACGCAGTTTACTTCACGCAGCCCAAGGCCGTCGCGGACGTCATCAATGAGGCCGCCCATCAGGCGCTCGCCACCCGACAGTAGTTCCATGCTGATCTTAGGCCCGCCGCTCTTTTTCAGAGCGGCGGGACGATGACAGCTTAAATCAGGAAAGACACACGACATGACGAACGAAATGCTCTCCGGCGAAGCCGGGGAAATGCATCGCCGTGCCCGCAAAAATCAGGCTTGGCGTCGATCCCACCTCAAGGGGACCTATGATTTCATCGTCTGCGGTGCAGGCGCTGCCGGCTCAGTGATAGCAGGGCGTCTCGCCGAGAACCCCGCTTGCGAGGTCCTTCTGATCGAGGCGGGCGGCAGCGACGAAGCAGAAGCCGTGTTGAACCCGGCGTTGTGGCCAACCAACCTCGGGACCGAGCGGGACTGGGGCTTCCAGGCCGAACCTAATCCTCATCTCGATGGTCGAGCACTCTCCATGTCGATGGGCAAGGGGTTGGGCGGTGGGTCCAGCGTGAACGTCATGGTCTGGGCGCGGGGCCACCGAAACGATTGGGACCATTTCGCCGCAGTCTCCGGCGACCCCGGCTGGGGGTATGACGCTGTGCTCGACATATATCGTCGCATCGAAAATTGGCAGGGCACGCCTGATCCCAAATACCGGGGCTCTGCCGGGCCGGTATGGGTTGAGCAGGCCCGCAACCCCAATCCGCTTGCCGGTGCCCTGCTGCACGCTGCCGAGGCACTTGGCATCCCTCGTTTCGACAATCCGAATGGCGCGATGATGGAGGGCGCTGGTGGAGCGGCTTTTACCGACATGCTCGTTCGCGATGGCCGACGCCACTCGCTCTACCGGGCCTATGTGTCACCGCTGGCGGATCGTCCCAATCTGACCATCCTGACGAACACGCTCGTTCGAAGAGTGTTGTTCAATGGCCGCCGGGCGGCTGGCGTCGAGATCGAGCGCGCCGGCGCTGTCCTCGAAATCATGGCCGGTACTGAGGTCATTGTCTCCACCGGCGCGATCAACACGCCGAAGCTGCTTATGCTCTCGGGCGTAGGTGATCGCGACGAACTCGCCCGTCATGGCATTCCGCTCGTGCAGCATCTCCCGGGTGTCGGTCGAAACCTGCAAGATCATGTCTCGTTCGGCTGCACATGGGAAAATCGCGAGCCAATGGCATCCCGGAACAGCGGGAGCGAGGCGACTCTTTACTGGAAGAGTCGGCCGGATCTGGAAGCGCCGGATCTCCTATTCTGTCAGGTGGAGTTTCCGGTTCCCAGCGAACGCACCGCTGTTCGGGGCGTCCCCGATCACGGCTGGACCATGTTCGCGGGCCTCGCACAGCCGTTCAGCCGCGGAGAGATCCGATTGACATCCTCAGACCCGTCTGCAGCGCCAATCGTCGACGCCAACATGATGTCTGATCCTCGCGATCTTGCGGCCGCCCAAGCTTGCGTGAAGCTCTGCCGCGAACTGGGCAACAGCGACGCCTTCAAACCCTTTGTTAGCCATGAGGTTATTCCCGGCGTTGGGAACGAGATCGACGACAGCTTCATCCGGGACGCTGCGGTGACATATTGGCACCAATGTGGAACGGCGAGGATGGGCCTCGACGAAATGTCCGTAGTGGATGCCGCTCTTGCGGTCCACCATACTGAGGGCTTGCGCGTCGCCGATGGTTCGATCCTGCCTAAGGTGACAACCGGCAACACCCAAGCTCCCTGCGCCATCATCGGCGAACGTTGCTCTGAGATTCTGCGAACGAAATACGGGCTCTGACGATCGTGGGGGAGTCGATCTGATTGATCGATCCTGTCAGTTCGGCTGCCCCTGCGATGTCGCTAAACCAAAGTTGAGATCTTTAGCGATCCGGTCGTGACCACCAGCTCTAAGGAACACGGGGTCCTTGAGGTGGGGCAATTGTCGCGGCAGCTAGCGACCGGTGTTGCGCATCAGCGCCGCCCGACCGAATGTCAGCTCGCGGCGGAGGCTGTCGATTGAAGGAACGATCTGCAGTTCCTCTCTCGGGACAAGGGGGTGGGCTTAATTTAATCGTTCAACCAATCAGCTGTGATCTCGCCCCTATGCCCTTCCGGCGCCAGCGCTGCGCGGAGGGCTTCCAACAGAGGCGGTAGCGCCTGCGTGAATGCGTATGGCGGGTTAACGATGAAAAGACCCGCGCCGTTGTAGAGGCCGGGCTGAACGCTATCATACAGCCAATGCTCAACGCCCATAAATTTGGGGATGCCGAGCTCGCGTAAATGCTCTTTCCACCGCCAATGCGTGGCAGGGTCCTTCAGCGGATACCAGATCACTGTCACGCCATGTGCCCATTTGCGGTAAGCGGCGGCGAGGGTGGCTGTGATACGGGTGCGTTCGTCTGTCTGCTCGTACGGCGGATCGACCACCACCACGCCGCGCCCGGTGCGAGTCGGGAGTATCGCCAGCCAGAGCTCGTAGGCGTCGCGCTCATGCACGGCGGCGGGTGTGCCACGCATCACGCCGCGCAGTGCACTGGCGTCCTCGGGATGTTTTTCATTGAGGATCAGGACGTCCTGCGGGCGCAGAAACTCCGCCAGAATGCGCGGTGAGCCGGGGTAGAGATGCGGCTCGGCCCCCACATTCACCGCCTGTACGGCGGCGCGATAGTCGTTCAGCAAAGGGTTCGGGTCGGCAAAGATCCGCAGCACGCCCTGCGCGGCCTCGCCAGTGCGTTGGGCCTGACCGCCGTCAAGGTCGTAGAGCCCGCAACCGGAGTGAGTGTCGATCAAGGTCAGCGCGCCCTGTTTGAGCTGCAAGGCTCGGACGAGGGCGATCAGAAGGCTATGCTTCACGACGTCGGCGCTGTTGCCAGCGTGGAAGGAATGGCGATAATTCATTGGAATCCTAAATCCTGCCGATCGGCCTTTCTGTGATCTGCTAAGGGGGGAGCCGAGCGCGAGACGATTGAAGTAATCAGTCCGGAGCTCTTACGAGCCAGACCGAAAGCTTCACAGCCCTCTTACGCGAAGCTCCAATTCAGTTTAGCGGCCGGCGGCAACTCACGGCAGGTACGGCTTTGATCCGCAATCCCGCCAACCGGCTGACCGTCACCCGCCAAAGTGCGTCATCGGTCGTTCGTGCTACTGCTAATCTCGCCCGGGACTAGAGAACTCCTCGAACTGGCCCGGCGCGATCCCGGCGACCGCCCAATCGCCGATTGACCAGCGCACCAGCCTAAGGGTGGGCAACCCGATCGCCGCCGTCATTCGGCGCACTTGTCGGTTGCGCCCTTCGCGGATGGTGATTTTTAGCCAACTGTCGGGGATGAGCCTGCGCTGGCGTATTGGGGGATCGCGGGGCCAAAGGTCCGGCTCATCAATGCGAGAAACCTCGGACGGCAGGGTCATGCCATCCTTGAGCAGGACGCCCCGCCGCAAGCGCTCCAATTCCAGTTCCTGCGGATCGCCTTCGACCTGCACAAGGTAGGTTTTGGGCAGCTTAAAACGTGGATCGGCAATTCGCGCCTGCAGCCGCCCATCATCGCATAACAGCAGGAGGCCCTCGCTGTCCCGATCGAGCCTCCCGGCCGGATAGACGCCCTTCACCGCGATGAAGTCCGACAATGTCGACCGAACCGTTGGCGATCCGCGGTCGGTGAATTGCGACAGGACCCCGAAGGGTTTGTTGAACAGTAAGAGCCGGGCCATCCCGATTTCATATCGTCCGGTTGCGGCTATGTCTTCAGGCCCATGCCGCCGTCGGATTGGCTGCGTCCGCAGGCTCGCCCCCAACAAAAGTTGTCGGTCGGCTGTTTTGCGTCTCAGTTAGGATCGCTGTTCAGCTATCGGTCCAAACCTTCATCAATCGCTGATGGCATCCGTACAGGGCTCGAGCGTCTGCTCTCGCCGAGAGCCGGGTTAAAGCGATGTTTCGGGAACAATAGCTTCGTTCTTAAGCTCAGCCGTTCCGACGTGCTCTCTGGGCTCGCTCACACCGTCGGTCCGCTCAGATGAACGGGCGGTAGGTATCGGGCAGCGGAAAGAGGCGCACAAATGACTGACTTTAGGTCATTGCGTCAGCCAGGGCGCAAGAGAATGACGCGCGATTGATCGTGCATCTCTCGAGCTAACGTTCCTGCTTCCGAAGCGCGCGTAGAGCGTAGGTAATACGAAGAGCGTGAGCAAGGTGGCCGAGATCAAGCCCCCGATTACCACCGTCGCGAAGGGCTTCTGAACCTCGGCACCGGCGCCGTGGCCTAGCGCCATTGGCACGAACCCGAAGCTAGCAACGAGTGCCGTCATCGCGACCGATCTGAGCCGGACCGGCGCTCATGGGAGCTGGCATTTTAAAAAGCATGTGACCATTGTGAAGGCGTCGAATCCGCTGAACGTCGCCATTTCACCCGTAAAGCTGATTTGTTTTGATTCCGGTACTCTCAGATTGTGGCGCTCCCAAAAAGGGGAGCTGAACTTCGAGGTAAACCGTATGGAACCGTTTTGGGCGACTGCGGCTCATTGTGTACTACGTGCCCCCCAGGGAGGCCTTTTCAGAAACGTCAGTGCTGTCTTACACTGATCTGAGCTGACAGTGCATCGATGCACAGACTTCGCCGTCCAAATCAGCGGTTTGATTTATCTTGCCCGGCTATTTGTTACTGCAGCGCAAACTTGATCGCCAAGGTTCAGCCAAATCCGCTAGCGACCGCCATCCCGTGCAGAAACACCGACCGGCCCATGTGAAAAAATCGATAATTTACATTCGCTTATCGCGAAGATTTGGCGGAGCGGGAGGGATTCGAACCCTCGATGGGCTTTTGACCCATACTCACTTTCCAGGCGAGCGCCTTCGACCACTCGGCCACCGCTCCGCATGTCCCGGAAGCGGGCGCCCTAATGCGGTGCGGTGGGTTTCGCAACCCGCATTGCCGTGGCAATCTCGCACAATGCGAAAGACCCGCCGATCAATAGCCCTTTTATCCATGCTGTTTGCCTGTTTGGGGGCACACGCCGAGGCCGGCTCCTCCACGCCGGCATCCGTTCTCGCGCAAGCGCCAGCCGCGGCCTGGATGACGCCATCGCCCGATGATCTGCTGGTCATGGATCTGGCGGGGGGGCGGCGTGTGGTGATCCTGCTCGCTCCGGAGTTTGCGCCGGTCCACGTAGCGAACATCAAGGCGCTGGCGCGGGCGCATTGGTATGATGGGCTTTGGATCGAGCGGGTTCAGGACAATTATGTCGTCCAATGGGGCGATCCCACCGAAAAGAAGCCGCTTCCGGCCGATACCGTAGCCAGCCCGCCGCCGGAGTTCGACCGCGCGGCGAGCGGCATCGCGCTCTCGCCGCACCCCTTTCGTGATACTTTTGCCGAAACAGTGGGGTTCGCATCCGGCTGGCCGGTGGCGGAGGAAGGCGGCCGCGCCTGGCTCACCCATTGCTATGGTATGGTCGGCGTCGGCCGTGGCAATGCGCCGTCGACGGGCAATGGCGGCGAACTTTACGCGGTAATCGGTCATGCTCCGCGCGCGCTGGACCGCAATATCGCGCTGGTTGGCAGGGTTGTGACCGGGATCGAAGGTATGACGGCCCTACCGCGCGGCAGCGAAGCGATGGGATTCTACAAGACCGAAGCCGAACGTCTGCCGATCGTCCGTATCAGGCTGGCAAGTGAGCTGGCAGCGGCAGATCGGCCGCGCCTTCGCGTTCTGGATACGAGTAGCGCGACGTTCGCCGCGTGGGTGAAGGTCCGCGCCAACCGGAAAGACGATTTCTATGTCCGCCCGGCAGGCGCGATCGATCTGTGCGGCGCCGTGCCTCCAGTGAAGGAGGGCGAATAAGCTGCGGATTGCCGCTTCAGCCGACCAGATATGGAGAGTTTATCAAGGCGCTGATCAGCGAGTGACGACGGGGGCGAACAGATAGCCCTCGTTGCGAACGGTGCGGATCAACTCGCTCGCGCCCGCGCCATCGGAGAGCTTGCGGCGGAGGCGGCTGACCTGCACGTCGATCGCCCGATCATAATGATCGCTCTCCTCGCCGCGCGCGAAATCGAGCAATTGGTCACGCGTCAGCACCCGGCGTGGATGCTCCGCAAATGCCCTGAGAAGCCGGAATTCACCATCAGTCAGCGCGATGAGCTGGTCGGATGGATCGTAAACCATGCGCATATCCACATCGATGCGCCAGCCGGCGAAGCGCAGCGTGTCGCTCGCCGGCAGGCTCGCATTGTTCGGGGCAGTGGCATCCTTTCTGTCGCGCCGCCGCAACACCGTGCGGATGCGGGCCAGCAATTCGCGCGGGTTGCAGGGTTTCGCCAGATAATCGTCGGCCCCCATCTCCAGCCCGACGATGCGATCGACGTCGCTGCCGACAGCCGAGAGCATGATGACCGGTGGCCCGCCTTCGCGTTGCAAACTGGAGAGCGCCGAAAGGCCATCTTCCTTCGGCATCATCACGTCGAGAACGATCAGGTCATAATGCTGCGCTGCCAGCATCGTCCGCATCTCAACCGGGTTGGCCGCGGTCTCGGTCTGAAATCCATGCTTGTCGAGGAATGAGGAGATCAGACGGCGGATGCCGGCATCGTCGTCGACGATCAGGATATGCGTGGCCAGATCCATGTTTGCAGTGATGGTATCCACACGCCTGAAATACCAGCATGTTGTGCCGGGCCTATTTCATTTGCGTGTCCGAAGCCGAGCGCAATGTTGCATCGGCAACTTTCGCGATCGGCACGGGTTGCAGCCGCGAGCCTTGAGGGGGAATTACATGCCGAGCGGTACGGATATCATGACCCATTCGCCGGTCACGCTGCGCCCGGATCCCTCGCGCACCGTGCTCCGGCCGTTCGATGTGGGAGATCCCAAGGGTTTCGAGCAGGCGGAGCCGCGCGCCCATCGCATCGCGGATCGGGTGCGGGATATGGACGACGGGCTGTTGCATCGGGAGTTACAGCGCGTTCTCGAAAATCTGGGCGAGCGCCATTACGATGTCGAGAATATCGTGATGCGCCGCTATGAAGACATCAAGGATCGGGCGGGCTGCGTTGGCGTGGATCAGGATCGCGCCCGATTGATCGGCGCCTATTTCAGCGAGGAATATTCCTTCGAATCCGCCGCGTTGTTCAACCCGAGCATTGCCATGCTCGACGATCAGGAAGGCGTGCCCGAAGGCGGCATCCGCTTCGCCTTGTCGCTTCGCGGCATCGGCGAGGGACATTTGTCTTCCGTCACATTCCGAATTGGAACCTGGGATCCGAAATACGGCTTCCGGATCGACCCGCCTAGCCCGCATGCGATCACGCCGGAGATCGAACATAACGTCAGCAAGGATGACGGTAGCTACACGCAGATCCGCTTCAACGGGGCCAAGGATCCTTCCGAGTGCGTCCTTTTCCCGATCACGCCCAGCCAGTCGCGCGGCATCGAGGATTTACGGATGACGCACTTCATCGAAGATGATGGCCGCGTTCGCCGGCTGGGCACCTACACGGCCTATAACGGCTCCGAGGCGCGATCGGAGCTGGTGGAGGCCGTGGATTTCCAAGTGTTCGATCTGCATGCCATGACCGGCAATGCCACGGCCGCCAAAGGCATGGCCCTGTTCCCTCGGCGCATCAACGGTCGTTATGCGATGCTTGGTCGGCAGGATAGCGAGAACCTCTGGTATCTAGAATCGGATGAGCTCACGCACTGGCAAGGCGGCGAGATCATCTTCCGACCGGAAATGTTCTGGGAATATGTTCAGGTCGGGAATTGCGGCTCCCCGATCGAGATTGACGAGGGCTGGCTCGTCATCACCCACGGCGTCGGATCCGTCCGCAATTATTGCATTGGCGCGTGCCTGCTGGACCTGGATGATCCGCGCAAGGTCATCAAGCGGATGCAGTTGCCGCTGGTTCATCCCAGCCCGAAGGAGCGGGACGGCTACGTGCCGAACGTCGTATATGGCTGCGGCGCGCTGGTGCACGATCGTATGCTGCTGTTGCCTTATGGTGTGGCCGATAATTTCACGAGCTTCGCGACCGTGCCGGTGGATGATCTGCTTGCCGCAATGAAGTGATCAGCGCGCCGCCAGCGCCTCTCCCGCTGCGCGGCCGCTGGCCCACGCCCACTGAAAATTGTAGCCGCCGAGCCACCCAGTCACGTCCACGGCTTCGCCGATGGCGTAAAGCCCGGGCACATCGCGGGCCTCCATCGTCTGGGAGGAAAAACGGGCGGTGCTGATGCCGCCGACCGTCACCTCGGCCTTGGCGAAGCCCTCCGTGCCGTTGGGGTGAAAGCGCCAGGCAGAGAGGGTTTGTTCGGCGGTGGTGAGCTTTCCATCGGTGAGCGAGCCGAGTTCGCCGCCGAGGCCGAGCTTCGCCCGCAAAGCTTCGGCGAGCCTGTCGGGCAGGTCGCCCGCAAGTTGCCGTTGTACGTTGCTTTTTGGGCTGGTGCGTTTTGCCGAGAGCAGCCAGCCGGCAGCCCGATCCGGTACGAAATCGATCGTGACGGCTTCTCCGTGGCGCCAGTAGGATGAAATCTGGAGAATCGCCGGTCCCGATAAGCCGCGATGCGTGAACAGCGCCGCCTCGCGAAAGGCGGCCTTGCCGGCCTTGACCACAACCTCTGCCGACACGCCGGCGAGATCGCGAAACAGCAGGTCTTCGCCGCCCAGCGTCAGGGGCACGAGAGCCGGACGCGGCTCGACGACCTTGAGCCCGAACCGGCGCGCCAGATCATATGCGAAGCCGGTGGCGCCCAGTTTCGGAATGGATGGACCGCCGCACGCGACCACCAGTGCCGGAGCCTCGACCGTCTGGCCTGCAAGCGTGATCCGGTAGCGCCCGTCCGCATGATCGATTGCGGAGATCGGAGAGCCGATCGCGATCCGGACCTGGCCAAGTTCGCACTCGGCCAGAAGCATATCGACAATCTGTCGTGCCGATCCATTGCAGAAGAGCTGTCCCAGCGTCTTCTCATGCCAGGCGATCCCGTAACGTTCGACGAGAGCCAGGAAATCGGCCGGAGTGGTTCGAGCCAGCGCCGATCGCGCATAATGCGGATTGGCCGACAGAAAGCGTTCGGGCGCGGTGCCGAGGTTCGTGAAGTTGCAGCGCCCACCGCCGGAGATCAGGATTTTTTTGCCGGGGGCGTCCGCGTGATCGATCAGAAGCACGCGGCGCTCGCGCTGCCCGGCCACCGCCGAGCACATCATTCCGGCCGCGCCGGCCCCGATAATGATGGCGTCGTAGCGGCCGGTCACGGATCAGGATCGGCGGGGAAGGGCGGATGAGAGCATGGCGTCATCCCTAGATGGGCCAGCGCGACGCGTCATCCGGAACCGACGGACGGCAGCATCATGCCGCGACGCCACTCGTCCAGTCGAAAGTGAGAGGTGCCTCGCGGAAAGCGAAGCGGTCCAGATGGCGAGCGACCACACCCTGCAGGGCGTGCACCTGTTCGTCCGTCGCACCATCGATGCGAACAGTTAGCGCTTCGTCTGCGGCATCGAAGGTGACGTGGCCATCGGCGGGAAAGGTGCCTGCCCGGCCTTCTGCTGGAAAGACGATCGTGCCGTGATCCGGGGTGAATTCGACCTGCAAATTGTGTGACCAGTGCTTGCAGAGCTGCTGAAGATATTTGCTGGCACTGTTTGTTGGGACGCGCGCCGATGTGGTGACCTTATCGTTCATGAAGTGCCTCGATTGTTCGTAGATTAGTGCCGCGACGTCCGGAATGCAGCCGGATCAGGCCGCGCGGGCGTGTACTCTGCCGCCCGCGTGAGCGACGAGGGCGGGGGGTGCGCCTTCGACAGGATCAAAGCCGCTCAATCCGGCGCGTGGCGTCATCCAGGATTTCCGCGATGGCATGCGCGCGCTCGCCATCTTCATGCACCGTCTGCCGCAGCGCCATGTGCAGATTGGTCATCGCGCGTCGGATCGGCGCATGATCGCTTTTCTGGCGGGCCTCCCCGATCTCCGTCAGCCGAGCCATCAATGCTTCGGCGACCGACCTGCGACTCTCGAGTTCGGCACGTCCTGCTTCCGTGATGGCGAAACGGCGCCGGGCACCATCCTCCTTCACTTCTTCGATCTGCCCCATCTCGTCGAGCATCGTCAGGGTGGGGTAAACCACGCCGGGGCTCGGCGCATAGGCATCGCCCGTGCGCTCCTTGATCTCCCGGATCACGTCATAACCGTGGCGGGGCTGTTCGGCGATCAGGGCCAGCAGCAGGAGCTTCAATTCCTCTCCGTCGAACAACCGACGGCGTCCCTCCCCGTGGCGCCCGTGCCGGCCATGTCCGCCCCAGCTTTCCATGTCATGCCGGAAGGGGCCGCCGTTACCGAACACCCAGTGTCCGTATCCTTTACCGAAGCCCATATGTCGTCCTCTGCGTATCATCATGCGCGCAAGATATATCTTGAGTCGATCTGTACAAGGGCTTTTTCGGCGAAGCGTCTGCGCTTCTGGCGAAAGGGACGATCATGTCTATTTGAGAGACATGGCCGATTTGTTTTCTCCGGACTCACCGGATCACGATCCCGCGCCCGCGCCCGCGACAGGGCCATTGGCCGATCGGCTCCGGCCACGCGATCTGACCGAAGTGATCGGGCAGGAGCATCTTACCGGTGCCGAAGGCGCGATCGGACGGATGGTGGCGGCAGGACGGCTGACGTCGATGATCCTGTGGGGCCCGCCCGGCACCGGCAAGACGAGTATCGCGCGTTTGCTGGCCGATGGGGTGGGGCTGCGCTTCGCGGCGCTATCGGCCGTCTTCTCGGGCGTTGCAGACCTAAAAAAGGTCTTCGCCGAAGCGCGGGACCAGGCGCGGCTGGGCAAACGCACCTTGTTGTTCGTGGACGAGATCCACCGCTTCAATCGCGGCCAGCAGGACGGCTTCCTGCCCTATGTGGAGGACGGCACGGTCGTGCTGGTCGGGGCGACGACGGAAAATCCTTCGTTCGAGCTCAACGCCGCTCTGCTCAGCCGCGCGCAGGTGCTGATCCTCAATCGGCTCGACAGTATCGCGCTTGGCAAGCTGCTGGATCGGGCCGAAGCGGTCGAGGGGCGGGCGTTGCCTCTTACGGGGGATGCACGGGCCGCGCTGATCGCCAGTGCGGACGGCGACGGTCGTTTTCTGCTCAATCAGGCGGAGACATTGTTCGCGATCGGCCTGGTGGACGAAGCACTGGATCCGGCCGCGCTGGCGGCTTTGCTGCACCGGCGGATGCCGGTCTACGACAAGGATCGGGAAGGACATTACAATCTGATTTCCGCACTCCACAAATCGGTGCGGGGGTCCGATCCGCAGGCGGCGCTCTATTATCTTGCCCGCATGCTGGTGGCGGGTGAGGAGCCGCTGTATCTGCTCCGGCGCATCGTGCGCATGGCATCCGAGGATATCGGGTTGGCGGACCCCAATGCGCTGGTCCAGTGCCTCGCCGCCAAGGAGAGCTACGACTTTCTTGGTTCGCCGGAGGGGGAACTCGCGATCGCGAATGCGGTCCTGTATCTGGCCACCGCACCCAAATCGAACGCGGGCTATAAGGCATGGCAAGCGGCGAGCCGCAGTGCGAAGGAGACGGGCTCGCTGATGCCGCCCGCCAATATCCTCAATGCGCCTACCAAATTGATGAAGCAGATCGGGTACGGGGCGGGCTACGGCTACGATCATGATGCCCCGCATGCCTTCTCAGGCGATAATTACTGGCCGGAGGCGATGACACCGCAACTCTTCTACGAGCCGGTGCCACGCGGCTTCGAAGTGAAGATCCAAGAGCGGCTCACCTACTGGCAGAAATTGCGAGAGGAGCGGCAGTGAGGACGCGCGGGGCGGCCTCCGCTTTCGCTCTTGTCGCGACGTGACCTGGTTTGCGTTCGACGCCTTCGCCTGCATCGACTGGTCTGGCGCACGCGGGGATCGGCTACGTGGAATCGCAGTCGCCGAATGTGAAAAGGGGGAGGGTGCGCCACAGTTGGTTGCGCCTCCCCGGGAACGATGGTCGCGGCAAGATGTGCTGGATTGGCTGATCGCCCAGTGCGGGAGGCGCATCCTGATCGGGCTGGATCTCTCGTCATCCCTGCCCTTTGCCGACGAAGAGGCGTTTTTCCCGGGGCTGGCCGATGCGCCGACGGATGCACGCTCTCTCTGGGCCTATGTCAACGGGCGATCCGGCACCGAGCCGCATTTTGAGGTGACGCAATTTGTCTCCGATCACGCGCCTTATTTCCGGGTCGGTGACCAGACGGGCGTACTCTTTCAAACGACCGGCAACGGCAGGATCAGGCAGACGGACATCGCCGCGCGCTCCGGAGGTGTGAGGCCCTGTTCCTCCTTCAATCTCGTCGGCGCATCGCAGGTGGGCCGCTCCAGCCTGACCGGCATGCGGGTACTGCATCGGTTGGCGGGCCGGATCCCATTCTGGCCGTTCGACGATGTGCCGACAACGGGCGCGCTGCTGGTGGAGATATACACGAGCATCGCGGCCCGCCGGGCCGGCGTAACCGGGGGCACCAAGCTACGGACGATCGAGGCACTGAACCGTGCGCTGGCATCTCCTGCAATCGCCGCTGGGCCCGTGGCCGGCGGAGGGGCGATAGACGATCACCGCAGCGATGCGCTTCTTACCGCCGCATGGCTTCGGCGGGCGGCCGAAGACAGCGCATTGTGGCATCCGGCCAATATGGCCCCCGTTCGTCTCACCGAAGGCTGGACCTTCGGCGTTCCTTGACGCAAAGGGGCGCAGTAGATTCTGTTTGGGCCTTAGGCTCCGAGGGCCGGTTTAGCTCAGCTGGTAGAGCAGCGGTTTTGTAAACCGAAGGTCGCGGGTTCGATTCCTGCAACCGGCACCACCTTCCACCAAGTTGCTAAACGCGATTTAGTTGTGGGCCGCGTGGATAGAGAGGCATGAAGCGCCGCCAAACTAAAATTTAGCCTGTCCTCAATCGCCTTGGAGGTAGCCGATGGCGGCCCGGCGATCGGGGTCACGCGTATGGAGGCACCAACTCGCGAAAAGGCGCGATGCTCGCAATCGTCGCGCGGGCAAATGCGAAAGTACGCGCCTATTTTCGTCGCTAGGGCATTTCACATCAAGGTTTGCAAAACCACAATTGCATGCCAGCCATTGGTGGACAAGATGAGAGTAAGGAGAGCGAGACCATGTTATCCGTACTCGCCGATCTGGCGAAGCGACGCGCATCGGCACACCTCGGCGGCGGGCAGGCGCGGATCGACGCCCAGCACAAGAAGGGCCGGCTGACGGCACGCGAGCGCATCGCCGTGCTGCTGGATCCCGGCTCGTTCGAAGAGCTGGACATGTATGTCGAGCATAATTGCGTCGATTTCGGCATGCAGGATCAGGTGATCCCGGGCGACGGCGTTGTCACCGGATCGGGCACGATCAACGGCCGGCTCATCTTCGTCTTCAGCCAGGATTTCACGGTGTTCGGTGGCTCGCTCTCGGAGCGGCATGCGCAGAAAATCTGCAAGGTGATGGACATGGCGATGAAGGTCGGTGCGCCGATCATCGGCATGAATGACAGCGGCGGCGCGCGCATTCAGGAAGGCGTGGCGAGTCTCGGCGGCTATGCCGAGGTGTTTCAGCGCAACGTTCTGGCATCGGGCGTGATCCCGCAAATCAGCCTCATCATGGGGCCATGCGCGGGCGGCGCGGTCTATTCGCCGGCGATGACCGACTTCATCTTCATGGTGAAGGATTCGAGCTTCATGTTCGTGACCGGGCCGGACGTGGTGAAGACCGTCACCAACGAGGTGGTGACGCAGGAGGAACTGGGCGGCGCGATCACGCACTCCACCAAATCCTCCGTCGCCGATCTGGCGCTGGAGAACGATATCGAGGCGCTGCTCGCCACGCGCGATTTCGTCGATTTCCTACCCTTGTCGAATCGGCGGGACGTGCCCGAACGGCCTACGGATGATCCCTGGGACCGTATCGATCAGAGTCTCGATACGCTGATCCCAGACAGCGCCAACAAGCCGTATGACATGAAGGAATTGATCCGGAAGGTCGTGGACGAAGGCGATTTCTTCGAGGTGCAGCCGGCGCACGCGGCGAACATCCTCATCGGTTTCGGCCGTGTGGACGGGCGCACGATCGGCATCGTCGCCAATCAGCCAATGGTGATGGCAGGCGTACTGGACATAAACTCATCCAAGAAGGCGGCACGGTTCGTGCGCTTCTGCGATGCGTTCGATATCCCGATCATCACCTTCGTGGACGTTCCGGGTTTTCTGCCGGGCATGGCACAGGAGCATAACGGCATCATCAAGCATGGCGCCAAGCTGCTCTTCGCCTATGCCGAGGCGACCGTGCCGAAGATCACCGTCATCACCCGCAAGGCCTACGGCGGCGCCTATGACGTGATGAGCTCAAAGCATCTGCGCGGCGATCTCAACTATGCTTGGCCGACGGCCGAGATTGCGGTGATGGGGGCCAAGGGCGCGGTGGAGATCATCTTCCGCAAGGACATTGGCGATCCCGACAAGATCGCCGCCCGCACTGCCGAATATGAAGCGCGCTTCGCCAATCCCTTCGTAGCGGCGAGCAAGGGCTTCATCGATGAGGTGATCATGCCCCATTCCACCCGCAAGCGGATCGCGCTGGGGCTGCGCAAGCTGCGGGGCAAGCAGCTGGAAAATCCTTGGAAGAAGCATGACAATATCCCGCTGTGATTCCGGCACCCCCGCAAAGGCTCAGTTCCATGGCTTTCGCGACCAGGGGCAACGCTTGTGGGAAGAGACATGGATGCCAGCCTGCGCTGGCATGACGAGCGAGAGGGCGCACGCATGAAACTCGGTCGTCTGAACCATGTCGGTGTGGCCACGCCTTCGATCGCGGCATCGCTCGCTTATTATCGTGACGTGATGGGCGCGACGCTGACGCACGCGCCGTTCGATCTGCCGGCGCAGGGCGTGAAGGTGTGTTTCGTAGATACGCCGGGTGAGAATGGCACGGCGGGCACACAGATCGAATTGATCGAGCCTCTGGGTGAGACGTCCCCGATCCGCGCTTTTCTCGCGAAGAATACGGCCGGTGGGCAGCATCACATGTGCTACGAGGTGCCGGACATCCATGTTGCGCACGATGCGTTCCTGGCGATGGGCAAGACGGTGCTGGGCGAGCTCCGCATCGGCGCGCACGGCACGCCGATCTTCTTCGTCCATCCGAAAGACATGAACGGCGTGCTGACCGAGATTATGGAAACGCCGAAGGCGGGGGCACATTGATGCCAGTCCTACTCCTCACCGTTTGGGCTGAGCTTGTCGAAGGACCGAGCTTCGACAAGCTCAGCCCAAACGGTTTGATGGCTTCCGCATGACGATCGAGATCAACCTCGGCGAAGATGCAGGCGCCGCGCCTAAGCCGCTGGATCTGCCTGAGCCATCAGCCAAGCCCACTCTTGATCTATGGTCAGCCGCAGCCGCCAAGGAGGTGAAGAGCAAGGATCTCACCTGGAACACGCCAGAGGGTATCGCGGTAAAGCCGCTCTACACCGACGCCGACACCGAAGGCTGGGATCCGGGCCTACCCGGCTTCGCCCCCTTCACCCGCGGTGTGCGCGCTTCGATGTATGCGGGACGGCCGTGGACGATCAGGCAATATGCGGGCTTCTCCACCGCGGAGGCCTCCAACGCTTTCTATCACCGCAACCTGAAGGCCGGGCAGAAGGGGCTGTCGGTCGCTTTCGATCTCGCCACCCATCGTGGCTATGACAGCGATCATCCACGCGTCACTGGCGATGTCGGCAAGGCCGGCGTCGCGATCGATACGATCGATGACATGAAGATCCTGTTTGACGGCATCCCGCTCGACAAGATGTCCGTCTCGATGACGATGAACGGCGCTGTGATCCCCATACTCGCCTTCTTCATCGTCGCGGGCGAGGAGCAGGGCGTGCCGCGCGCGCAATTGGATGGGACTATCCAGAACGACATCCTCAAGGAGTTCATGGTCCGCAATACGTACATCTACCCGCCCGAACCCAGCATGCGGATCATCTCGGATATCTTCGGCTATACGAGCCGGCAAATGCCGAAGTTCAACAGCATTTCGATCAGCGGCTATCACATGCAGGAAGCCGGCGCGACGCAGGTGCAGGAGCTGGCCTTCACCATCGCCGACGGTGCGGAATATGTGAAGTACGGCGTAGCCAGCGGCCTCGACATCGACAAGTTCGCCGGGCGGCTGTCCTTCTTCTTCGCGATCGGCATGAACTTCTTCATGGAGATCGCCAAACTGCGTGCGGCGCGTGTGCTGTGGCATCGCGTGATGTCCAATCTCGGCGCGAAGGACGAACGCTCCAAGATGCTGCGCACGCACTGCCAGACGAGCGGGGTTAGCCTCACCGAGCAGGATCCGTACAACAATGTGATGCGTACCACGATCGAGGCGATGGCGGCGATGCTGGGCGGCACCCAATCGCTCCACACCAACGCGTTGGATGAGGCGATCGCGCTGCCAACCGATTTCTCCGCGCGTATTGCCCGCAATACGCAGCTCGTGATCCAGGAGGAGACGGGCATGTGCAACGTCGTCGATCCGCTCGGCGGCAGCTATTATATCGAGAGCCTGACCAGGGAATTGGTCGACAAGGCCTGGGCCATCATCGAGAAGGTGGAAGCCGATGGCGGCATGGCCAAGGCGGTCGCCGCCGGCTGGCCCAAGGCGATGATCGAGGAAGCCGCCACCGCCACCGCCGCGCGGATCGACCGAACCGAGCAAGTGATCGTCGGAGTCAACAAATACCGGAAGGACAATGAGGATCCGATCGAGATCCTCGATGTCGACAATCATGCCGTGCGCGAGGCGCAGATCCGCCGCATTCAGGCGGTGAAGGCCGGCCGTGACGAGGCGGCGTGTCAGGCGGCGCTGGACGCGCTGCGCGAGGGTGCCGGTGCCGGACCCTCCACCGTTCGCCCTGAGCCTGTCGAAGGGCCGTCCTTCTCTTCGCGGAACGCAGGAGAAAGCGCGGGACTTCGACAAGCTCAGTCCGAACGGGATTTGAACGAGACCAACCTCCTCGCTCTCGCGGTCGAGTGCGCCCGCAAGCGCGCCACGCTGGGCGAAATCTCCCAGGCCATGGAAGACGTGTTCGGCCGCTACGGCACGACGCCCACGCCAGTGAAAGGGATCTATGGCGGGGCCTACGGCGAGGACGCCCGCTGGGCCGGGCTGAAGGACGGCGTAGTCTCGATCGGCCGCGCCAAGGGCCGCAGCCCCAAATTGTTCGTCGCCAAGATGGGGCAGGACGGCCACGACCGTGGTGCGAACCTCGTCTCTTCGGCGTTCGGCGATCTTGGCTTCGATGTGCTGGCGGGGCCGCTGTTCCAGACGCCGGCCGAAGCCGCGAAGATGGCGATCGATGCCGATGTCGATATCGTCGGCGCATCAAGCCTCGCGGCGGGACACAAGACGTTGATCCCCGAACTGATCGGCCATTTGCGGGAGGCAGGACGCAGCGACATCAAGGTAATCGCCGGCGGCGTGATCCCTGCGCAGGACTATCAGATTTTGCGCGAGGCAGGCGTGCAGGCGATCTTCGGGCCCGGCACCAATCTGGTCGTCGCCGCCGAAGAGGTGTTGCGCCTGCTGGGCCACAATATGCCACCCGAAAGCATCGGCGAGGCGGTGGAATGATTGCGCTCATCCTGTTGGCCGCATCGGCGGCGGGCTGCGGCAACGCCGCGACCCAGGCCGACATGAACCGCTGCGCCGCAAGCCAGCTCGCGCGGGCCGATGCGGCGCTGAACGTGCAGTGGCAGCGCACGTTGGCCGTCAATCGCGAGCGAAGCGCGAAGCTGATCGCCGCTCAGCGCGCGTGGATCAATTTCCGCGCTGCCGAGTGCGAGGCGGAAACCGCTGGCAGCATCGGCGGATCGATCCATTCGATCGACGTCGCCGCATGCCGCAGCCGCCTCACCGAAGACCGAACGTCCCAACTCGCCGCGATCGCAAAGGGCCGCTGACACGTGTTCAAGAAGATCCTGATCGCCAATCGCGGCGAAATCGCCTGCCGCATCATTCGCACCGCCAAGAAGATGGGGATCCAGACTGTGGCGGTCTATTCCGACGCCGATGCGCGAGCGCCGCATGTGGAGATGGCGGACGAGAAGGTGCGGCTGGGGCCGCCGCCCGCGTCCGAAAGCTATCTGCTGGCCGAGATGATCATTCTGGCCTGCAAGGAAACAGGAGCGGAGGCCGTGCACCCCGGCTACGGCTTCCTGTCCGAGCGGACGTCGTTCGCGCAGGCGTTGGAGGATGCCGGCATCGCTTTCATCGGCCCGCCGATCGGCGCGATCGCAGCGATGGGCGACAAGATCGAGTCCAAGAAGCTGGCCAAGGCGGCGGGCGTCGCTGTCGTGCCCGGCTATCTGGGCGAGATTGCCGATACGGACGAAGCGGCGCGGATCGCGGGCGAGATCGGCTATCCGGTGATGATGAAAGCGTCCGCCGGCGGTGGCGGCAAGGGCATGCGGCTCGCTCATTCCGAGCAGGACGTGCGCGAGGGCTTCGAGGCCACCAAGCGCGAAGGCCTGGCCAGCTTCGGCGATGATCGCGTCTTCATCGAAAAGTTCATCGAAAGCCCGCGCCACATCGAGATTCAGTTGCTTGGCGATAAGCATGGCAACATCGTCTATCTGAACGAGCGGGAATGTTCGGTGCAGCGCCGCCACCAGAAGGTGGTGGAGGAAGCGCCCTCGCCGTTCGTGACGCCCGAGATGCGCAAGGCGATGGGCGAGCAGGCCGTCGCGCTCGCCCAGGCGGTCGGCTATTATTCGGCCGGCACCGTCGAGCTGATCGTGTCCGGCGCCGACAAGACCGGACAGGGCTTCTACTTTCTCGAAATGAACACCCGCCTGCAGGTGGAGCATCCGGTAACGGAATATATTACCGGGCTGGATTTGGTCGAGCAGATGATCCGCATCGCCTATGGTGAGAGGCTGGCCTTCACCCAGGCGGAGATTGGCATCAAGGGCTGGGCGGTGGAGAACCGGGTCTATGCGGAGGATCCGTATCGCGGCTTTCTGCCCTCTACCGGGCGCCTCGTCCGCTATCGCCCGCCGGCCGAGAGCACCACGGTGCGCGTGGATGACGGCGTCTATGAAGGATCGGACATTTCGATGTTCTACGATCCGATGATCGCCAAGCTCATCACGCATGGCGAGACGCGCGAACAGGCGATCGACGCGCAGGTGGCGGCGCTAGATCAGTTCGAGATCGAGGGCATTGGTAATAACGTCGATTTCCTATCGGCACTGATGCAGCATCCCCGCTTCCGCTCGGGCGAGATCACCACCGCCTTCATCGCCGAGGAATATCCAGAAGGCTTTCAGGGTGCGCCGACGCCGGACAAGTTGACGGCTCGGCTCGCCGCCATAGCCGCTGTTGCGGGATCTGCGGAGGCCGCGCGGGCGGCCGAGATCGATCAGCGGCTGAACGGTCCAATCGTGCCTAACGCGGAATGGATCGTCACGATGGACGGCGCCGAACATCACGTGCTGATCAGAGGCGAGACCGTTACGGTCGACAGTCATCCGATGACGATCGAGACCAACTTCGTCCCGGGCCAGCGCCTCATCGAAGCGGTATTTGGCGAAGAAACCTTGTCGGTAAAGGTCGATCGTACGCGGTCAGGCTGGACTTTGACGACGCGCGGCAATAGCCACAGGCTTCGCGTTCTCCCGCCACATGTGGCGGAACTCGCTCGTCACATGATCGCGAAGATCCCGCCCGACATGTCCCGCTTCCTGCTCTGCCCGATGCCGGGACTAGTTACGCGCATCGATGTGAAAGCGGGCGACAAGGTGGAGGCCGGCCAGCCGCTGGCGGTAGTAGAAGCGATGAAAATGGAGAATATTCTGCGCGCCGAGAAGGCGGGCACGGTGAAATTGGTGGACGCCACGGCGGGAGAAAGCCTGGCCGTCGATGCAATCATTCTGCAATTCGAATGACCCGCTTCCGGCGCGGAACTCGGCCCATTTCAACACGGTTTAGTCAGGCGATCTTTCCGTCAAGAAAGCGGATCATCGCGGAAAAGTCCCTTCCGCCCATGCCGGCATTCGACATGGCCTGATAGAGTGCCTCGGCCAGACCGGCCATCGGGACGCTTGCGTCGACGCCATGCGCCGCCTCCATCGCCAGCTTGAGATCCTTGAGCTGCAATGCGGCCGCGAACCCGCCCTGATAATCATTGTCCGATGGCGTCTGCGGACCGACACCGGGCACCGGGCAGTAGCTGGTCATCGACCAGCTCTGTCCCGAGGCCTTCGATGAGATGTCGTAGAACGTCTGCAGATCAAGACCCAGCTTCTCCGCAAGCAAGAACGTCTCGCAGGTTGCCACCATCGTCGCGCCGAGCAGCATATTGTTGCAGATCTTGGCGGCTTGGCCCGCTCCTGCCGCACCCGCATGGATCACGGCCTTGCCCATCTGGGCGAGGACAGGTTCGGCGCGGGCAAACGCATCGGCTCCGCCGCCGACCATGAACGTCAGCGTACCGGTATTGGCGGCCGCGATCCCTCCGGACACGGGCGCATCGACCATCGCCAGCCCCTTGGCTTCAGCATCCGCGATCACGGTACGGGCGGTGGCGACGTCGATCGTCGAACAGTCGATGAGCAACGCGCCTGCGGGCACCGCGCCTAGAATGTCTTCGCTGTAAACTGCGCGGACATGCCGCCCCGCCGGGAGCATCGAAATGACGATCTCGGCGTCACCGACAGCTTCGGCGGCTGAGGCGGCGCGGATGCAGCCTGCCTGCTCGGCCCGGACGAGCGCGGCCTCTGCCAGATCGAAGGCACGAACGGTATAGCCCGCCTTGGCCAGGTTGGCCGCCATGCCGCCGCCCATGTTGCCGAGGCCGATGAATGCGATCCTGCTCATTCTCTCTCCTGTCGCTTGGTTAATCGAGCCTTTCAGCGACGGATCAGACCCGATTTAGCGGGCGAAGCTTCATCGTGCTGGCGTCCATTCCGGCTCGGGATCCAGCGGCGCAAAGATCCGATCCACCATGTGGTCCGTCACGCCCTCGGGACGCGCGGGATCCCATCGGGGCTGATTGTCCTTGTCGACGATCAACGCCCGGACGCCCTCGATGAAGTCGCTGCGCTGGACCACGTGGCTCGCGACGCGATATTCGACCACCATCTCGCTGGCGAAATCGGAATGATCCCGACCCTGGGTGATCAATCTGAGCGAGACCTTGCACGCCTGCGGGCTTTTGGTGGCGAGGATGGCACGCTGTTTAGCGGCCCATTCCGACTTATCAGCTTCGAGGGCTGCGAGGATCTCTTCGTAGCGATCGGACGCGAACAGTCGATCGATGTCGGCACGATGTGCTTCGATCCCGGCCGTTGGCGGGATGCGGGAAGCCTTTGTGATCGAGGCCTGCGCCTCTTCCGGATGCGCTACGATTTGCGCCTTCAGCGCATCGAGTTCGTCCGAGAGGACGTAATGCGTCGCAAGCCCGAGAGCGACGCACTCGGCGGCATCAAGGCGCGTGCCGGTAAGCGCCAGAAATTCACCCATCCTGCCGGGCAGGCGCGATAGATACCAGCCGCCGCCGACGTCCGGGAAAAGCCCTATACCCGTCTCCGGCATTGCGAACGTCGTCCGCTCGGTCGCGATGCGGAAGCGCGCGGGCTGCGAGATGCCGACACCGCCGCCCATGGTGATTCCGTCCATGAAGGCGACAATCGACTTTGCGTAGGTGAACAGCGCGTGGTTCAGCCGATACTCGTCGAAGAAGAAGTGCCGGGCCGCAACGCCATCCTCGCGGCCGCTCTCCCAGATCGCGCGAATATCCCCACCGGCACAGAAGCCGCGACCCTCGGCGTGATCGATCATGACGAGACGAACTGCGTCGTCAGTCTGCCAATCGGCAAGGGTGGCTGACATATCGATGCACATGCCATGCGTGAGCGCGTGGATCGCTTTCGGCCGGTTCAACCGCAGGCGACCGACGCCGCCCTCCACCGAGACCAGGACCTCCGGGGAGGGGGCGGAAGCCGGATCGCTCAAGACCGCACCATCTCGCGGCCGATGATCATCTGCATCACCTCGTTCGTCCCTTCCAGGATCCTGTGGACGCGAAGATCGCGCAGAAGCTTCTCGATCGGATAATCCTTCAGATATCCGTATCCGCCGAACAGCTGGAGAGCGCGGTCGGCCACCGACCATCCGGTTTCCGTGGCGAGCTTCTTTGCCATTGCCGCGAACTTGGTCTTGCCCTCGGCATTCTCGGTGACTTTCACCGCAGCCGCGTAGAGCAGCATGCGTGCCGCCTGAAGATCGATCTCCATATCCGCCAGCTTGAACTGCGTTGTCTGGAAGTCGGCGATCGATTGGCCGAACTGCTTGCGTTCCTTCGTGTAGGCCAGCGCCTCGTCCAGCGCCCGCTGGGCGCCTCCCAGCGAGCATGCCCCGATGTTGAGGCGGCCGCCGTCCAGGCCCATCATTGCGATGCGGAACCCTTCGCCTTCCGCGCCGATCCGGTTGGCAACGGGTACGCGAACCTCGTCGAAATTCACCTGTGCGGTCGGCTGCGTATTCCAGCCAAGCTTACGCTCCTGCGCACCGAAGCTGACACCGGGCATATCCTTATCAATGGCGAGGCAGGTGATGCCCTTCGGGCCGTCGCCGCCGGTGCGGACCATCGTCACGTACAGCTCGTTTTCGCCACCCCCGGAGATGAACTGCTTGGATCCCGTCACGACATACTGGTCGCCGTCCAGCACGGCCTTCGTCTTCAGCGCTGCCGCATCGGAGCCGGAGGACGATTCCGTCAGACAATAGCTCGCGAGAATTTCACAGGTCACGAGACGGGGCAGATATCTGTCCTTCACCTGCTGACCGCCGAAACGGTCGATTATCCAGGCGCCCATATTGTGGATGGAGATGAAGGCGCTGGTGGAGGGGCAGCCGTAGGCCATCGCCTCCATGATGAGCGCCGCCTCGAGCCGTCCGAGACCAACCCCGCCCGAAGCCTCGGACACGTAGATCGAGCCGAAGCCGAGTTCGGCCGCCGCGACGATGACGTCGCGCGGGAAATGGTGACGCTCATCCCATTCCGAAGCATGAGGCGTGATGGCTTCGGCAGTAAAGCGCCGCGCCATCTGCTGAATGGCGCGCTGGTCTTCGGTCAGGTCGAACTGGCTCACAATCTCACCCCATTGTCGGAATGACGAAGGAGCTGTCGCCGATAGCACCTCCGTCCGGCCAACGCTGGGTGATTGTCTTCACCTTGGTGAAGAACTTCACGCCCTCCATGCCATGCTGATTGGTGTCCCCGAAGGCCGACCGCTTCCAGCCGCCAAACGTGTGGTACGCGACCGGCACCGGGATCGGCACATTAATGCCAACCATGCCGACATTGACGCGTGCGGCGAATTCGCGGGCGGCGTGGCCATTGCGCGTGAAGATCGCCACCCCATTGCCATATTGGTGTTCGCTAGGCAGGCGCACCGCGTTCTCGAAGGTCTCTGCCCGTACGATTTGCAGGACGGGGCCGAAAATCTCCTCCTGATAGGTGCGCATGCCGGTGGTCACCTTGTCGAATAAGGTCGGTCCGACGAAGAAGCCCTCCTCATGGCCCTGTAGCGTAAAGCCGCGGCCATCGACGACGAGTTCGGCTCCCTCATCCACGCCCATCTGGATGTAGCTTTCGATCTTGGCCTTATGGGCGGCGGTCACGACCGGCCCGTAGTGCGCTTCTGTATCGGTTGAGATGCCGACGCGCAGTGCATCGATCGCCGGGATCAGTTTTTCCCGCAAGGCGATCGCCGTCTTCTCACCGACGGGGACAACCACCGGTAGCGCCATGCAGCGTTCGCCAGCGGAGCCGAAGGCCGCACCGGCCAGATCGGCGACCACCTGATCCAGATCGGCATCCGGCATGACGATGCCATGGTTCTTCGCGCCGCCCATTGCCTGTACGCGCTTTCCGGCAGCGACGCCGCGCTGATAGACGTAGTGTGCGATATCGGACGATCCGACGAAGCTCACCGCTTTGATCTCCGGATGGTCGAGGATGGCGTCGACCATCTCCTTGTCGCCCTGCACCACCTGCAGGATCCCTTCCGGCGCACCCGCCTCCAGCATCAGTTCGGCCAATCGAACCGGCACCGAGGGATCCCGCTCGGAGGGCTTCAGAATGAAGGCATTTCCCACCGCAATCGCGACGCCGAACATCCACATCGGGATCATCGCGGGGAAGTTGAACGGGGTGATGCCGGAGACGATGCCCAGCGGCTGGCGCATCGAATAGACATCGATGCCGGGGCCGGCGCCCTGTGTATAGTCGCCCTTCAGCAAATGCGGGACGCCGCAAGCGAACTCGATCACCTCAAGCCCGCGTTGAATGTCGCCCTTGGAGTCGGCGACGACCTTCCCATGCTCCGACGAGAGCAGGACGGCGAGTTCCTCCATATTCTTCTCGATCAGTTCCTTGAAGCGGAACATCACGCGCGCCCGCCTTTGGGGATTGGTCATCGCCCAGGCCCGTTGAGCCTTGCTGGCCGCGGCAACCGCTCGCTCCAGATCGGCGGCCGTGCCCAGGCCGACCCGCGCCTGCACCTTGCCGGTATTCGGATCGAAGACGTCGGTGAAGCGGCTCGCTGCGCTACCGGCGCTACCGGCGATCAGATGGTCGATGGTGCGCATCGTTCGTCTCCTGGCCACGCCGCTTCGCGCGGCTTGCTTTTCAACGCGCCTTTTCCTCCATCATTGCTGTGCAAGACAACTGCATGGACGTGCAGGTCAGGCCTGCATAAATGCAGGGCATGAACTGGGATGACCTGCGTATATTCCTCCGCGTCGCCCGAAGTGGGCAGATCGCGCACGCCTCCTCGATGCTCGGGGTGGATGCCACGACGGTCAGCAGACGCATCCGCAGATTGGAAAGGGATCTTGGGCAAACCCTCTTCGAGCAGCAGCGTGACGGTCAACGGTTGACGGAGGCCGGAGAACGGCTGCTCCAAAGGGCGGAAGAGGTCGATCGCTCGATGGGGCGGCTGGACGAGGAGGATATTGAGGGCGACCGCCAGGGCGGTGTGGTCCGAGTCAGCGCTTCCGAAGGGTTCGGCACGTGGTTTGTCGCCCACCATCTGCGCGCCTTTGCGAAACAGCATCCGACGATCGGCGTCGATCTCGCCGCCACCAATGGCTTTCTCAGCCCCTCCAGGCGCGAGACGGACGTTGCGATCCTGCTGGCGCGGCCACGTCGCGGGCCGCTCATCACGCGCAGGCTCGCCGACTATGGCCTGCGGCTGTTCGCGTCGCGCCGGTATCTGAAGGCGCATGACCCGGTCGAATCGACCGCAGACCTGCGCCGCCATCGGCTGATCGGCTACATTCCCGATCTGATCTACGCGCCGGAGCTAGACTATCTGGACGAGGTAGGACCGGGACTGGAGCCGCACCTTAGATCTTCCAGCATAAACGCCCAATACCGCATGGCCGCATCTGGAAACGGAATCGCGGTGCTGCCCTGCTTCATCGGCGATGCCGATCCGGCGCTTGCCCGTCTTCTGCCGGAGGTGTGGATCCGCCGCTCCTTCTGGTTGGTCACGCATCGGGACACGCGACGGACCCAACGCGTCGACCGGTTCGTGGACTGGCTAGTTGCTACCACCAACGAACATCGCGACGCACTGCTCGGCATGTAAGCGATCCCGGAGCAGCGGCCTTCCGGCGCAGGCTTTTCAGAACAAAGATGTGACTTCGGTCGCCCACATGAGCTGTCAGGCCGATAGCTCCCGTCGGACGATCTTGGCGCCCGCTCCCAATGCCCTCAGCTTACCCCGCGCGACGTCGCGGGGGAGGGGCGCCATGCCACAGTTGGTGGCGGGGTAGAGCTTGTCCGCATCGACGAACTTGAGCGCTTTCCGCAGGGTATTGGCAACCTGCTCCGGCGTCTCGACAGTGTTGGTTGCGACATCGATCACACCGACCATCACTTTCTTGCCCCGGATAAGTTCGATCAGGTCTATCGGCACGCGAGAGTTTTGGCACTCCAGCGAGATGATATCGATCTTGGACTTTTGCAGCTTGGGGAAAGTTTCCTCATATTGCCGCCACTCCGATCCCAGGGTCTTCTTCCAATCGGTGTTTGCCTTGATGCCGTAGCCGTAGCAGATATGCACAGCGGTCTCGGCCTTGAGCCCCTCGGCCGCTCTTTCCAGAGTTGCGATCCCCCAGTCGTTTGCCTCGTCGAAGAAAACATTGAACGCGGGCTCGTCGAACTGGATGATGTCGACGCCGGCAGCTTCCAACTCCTTCGCTTCCTCGTTCAGAATCCTGGCGAACTCCCAAGCCAGTTTTTCGCGGCTCCGGTAATGATCGTCATAGAGGGTATCGATCATCGTCATCGGCCCAGGCAGCGTCCATTTGATGGGCTTATCGGTCTGCGCGCGCAGGAATTTCGCATCGTCGACAAAGACCGGCTTCGGGCGCGATACGGCGCCGATCACCGTCGGCACGCTTGCATCATAGCGATTGCGGATTCTGACGACTTCCCGCTTCTCGAAGTCGACACCGCTGAGATGTTCGACGAACGTGGTGACGAAATGCTGGCGCGTCTGTTCGCCATCGCCCACTATATCGATGCCCGCCTGCTGCTGATCGTCCACCGCCAGACGCAGGGCGTCCCGCTTGCCGGCGACCAGTTCTTCGCCTTCCAGTTTCCACGGTGACCAGAGCGTCTCGGGCTGAGCCAGCCAGGAGGGCTTGGGCAGACTGCCTGCGGTCGTGGTCGGCAACAACGTCATCATGATCAACTACCCTATGCTGTTCGTGCTGTTCGTGCGTTCAAAGGCCGCAGGTGGCAGACCATTGTTCCAAAACCGCGCCATGCGGTTTGATGAAGTTCTCTTCGACGAACTTGCCCTGCTCTAAAGCCAGACTGCTCCGCTCTTCGCGATCGTAGACGATGCGCGTCAGCGAATAGTCCTGATATCGCAGACTCGGCTGATAGTGCGCGGCCGCTACAGAGTTGGCGTTATAGATTTCGGGACGATATATTTTCTGGAACGTTTCCATGGTGCTGACAGTGCTGGCGAGCTCCAGATTGCCATAGTCGTCGACCAGATTGCCAATATGGTAGAACGCCAAAGGCGCAGCGCCATGCCGAGGCAGGAAGTATCTAACCTTCATTCCCATCTTTGCGAAGTATTCGTCGGTCTGGGAAAACCTGTTGTTCTTATATTCTACTCCGAGAATGGGATGCTCGTTGGAGATCCGGTGATAAACCTCCTTGCTGGACACGCTGAGGCAAATGACAGGCGGCTTGCTGAAACTGCTCCGATAGGCCTCGGAATTGAGAAAATGCTTGAACAGCTTGCCATGCAGGTCTCCAAAACCCTCCGGCGCGCCACCGTTGGAGGTGTGCCGGAGATGATCCGGTAGACGGACGCTGAAGTCATAATCTCGAACGTAGGATGAGAAATTGTTCCCAACTATGCCGTCGATGCGATCTCCGGTGCTGTTGTCGATAACGGTCGTTTGCAGGATTTCGATCAGCGGAAATGTATCGTTGTCGTGCGCCCCGATCTTTAACTTCGCAGAGATGATCTTGATTTCAACGGAGTAGCGATCTCCGGCCGGGTTGTCCCAATGCGTCAGGGAATTGAAGCGATTGTTGATCATCTTCAGCGTATTGCGCAAATTCTCCTGACGGCTCTCTCCGCGCGCCAGATTGGCGAAGTTGGTAGTGATGCGTGTGCCGTCGACGGGGCAATAATCCTCATCGAATGGGATGCCGCTTATCGTGAATGTGAACACGCAATCCGTCATGACTCACCTGTTTTGCTGGACAGGGCCAAAGGAAGAGCGCGCGAGACACCGGCTCCCCGGATGGCGTAAGCCACGGGTGCTGCTTCAAGCGCGATCCACCGGAGGAACCCCCGTCCGAGGAACGTTATGGCGCCAAAGGCAGGTCTCCTGGCTCACGGGTCGTCACGGCGGTTCGGGCCTTCCCGGGCCCGTTGCAAAGCCCAGTGACACAAATTCAAACCGCCGCTCGCCGCTTACAGTTGCGGGGGCAGCGCCGGATTTTGCCTGCAAAGACATCACCGGCTTCCCGTCTTAGCCTCATCGCCATGCCTGGAATGAAGAACCTCGACAGGCCTGTTCAACACCATCTCCGACTCCCTGTCAATAACGATATAAAGATATCCTTATGTCGTTATGCGCTCTCGATGTGCCGGATTGCGGGAGCCTAAATTCGTCATCAGACTGGCTGGAGGCAGGCTTCTTGCAGCCCGACGCCGCCCGAGCCTGTGCCTTGCCGATGTCGCCATGCTAGACTGCCGACATGTCAAAATCTCGAAGCAACGCCGGCACCATCGATGTGGAGGGCGTCACATATGACTGGCGCCTTCAGCGCGAGCCTCATCTGTCAGATGACGAGGGTTGGAAGGGAATGACCATTTCCCTTGTTCAGCGAGACGCTAAGCGCGAAGCGCTCCTGGAATTTCCGGCGCCGAAGCGGCTGATGAAGGGATTGCCGCCTGGACGCCTCCAACTTGATGACGCGACGATTTCGCGCTGCGTGCGGGCGGCTATGGCGGCGGGCTGGGAGCCGATGTCGCGGGGCAGGCCGGTCGTGTTCATGGTCGATGCCGATGGCAATTGAGGCGCTCGACGAGCGGCGGGCCAGACCCACTTAGGCACATCTACATTTGGCCAAAGGCTTCAACCAGCAAGAGAGTTCTACACTGGCGTAAGTAGATTTCCACTGAGCTGTAGCTGTTCGATGTCGCGGCGGGGAGGGGCGCCGAACAGGCGGGCGTATTCGCGGTTGAACTGCGATGGGCTTTCATAGCCCACCGCAAAGCCGGCGCCGCTTGCGGTTGTGCCTCCCGATAGCATCAGCCGGCGTGCCTCCTGGAGACGCAGCTGTTTCTGATATTCGAGCGGCGTCATTCTCGTCACTGCCTTGAAATGTTCGTGCAGCGACGATGGGCTCATCCCCGCGGCGGCGGCGATGTCTCGGATTCGCAGCGGCTGGTCGAAACCCGTGCGGATGGCGGCGATCGCGCGGCTCACCTGATTGAGGTGGCTGTCGGCGACAGCCATGTACCGAAGGGCGGGCCCGTGCGGGCCGGTAAGCAGGCGATACAGGATTTCACGCTCGATCAACGGCGCCAGAGCCGGGATGCTGTCGGGCCGGTCCAGCAAGCGGATCAGCCGGCACGCTGCATCGATCAGATCGTCATCGCTGCGATATACCGCAAGCACCGGTAGATTGGCCCTAGGCGCACGGCGACCCTCCACTAAAATTAGTTCCGCAAGCATCGCTTGATCGATGTCGATCTTGCAGCAGAGATAGGGAGCGTCGCCATCCGCCTCGATGACATGCCCGACGAGCGGCAGGTCGACCGAGACTAGCAGATAGTGCGCGGCGTCATAGACCAGGCTTTGCTCGCCTAACGACACCCTCTTGGCACCTTGGGCGATTATGCAAAGCGAGGCGTCATAGACGGCAGGCAAGGGCACGGTCGGCTCATCGGCCCGGAACAGCGACAAGCGGTGGATCGGCGTGCTTGCCATCCCTGTTCTTGGAACATGGCGAGCTACAAGCGCAACAAGATTCGTGATCGAGCTCATGGCCAACCTATGTTCGCCACCTCACGATACCGCAAGCGCGTCAGGCTTATTCGGAGGATCGTGCAAAGATTGCGGGCAATCGTTCTAACGAACGTAGCATGTTCGGTGCCATCTGTGATCCGTCTCAGAAAGGAACCATCATGAACAATGTCATCGACAAGACCGTGCTGATCAGCGGTGCCTCTAGCGGCATCGGTGAGGCAACCGTGCGCGAACTCGCAGCCAAGGGCGCACGCCTGTTCATCGGCGCGCGACGGACCGATCGCCTTGAAGCGCTTGCAGCCGAACTCGGCGCCACCGTAGCGTGGCATGTGCTGGACGTCACCGATGCAGCGAGCTTCGCTGCTTTCGCCCATGCGGCAGAAGCGCGGTTCGGGCGTGTGGATGTGCTGATCAACAATGCCGGAGTGATGCCGCTGTCGCCGCTCGCGTCGCTGAAGCAGGACGAATGGACGCGGATGATCGACGTCAACATTCACGGCGTGCTGAACGGAATCGCGGCAGTGTTGCCGCGTTTCGTCGCACAAAGCGCGGGCCATGTCGTGAACGTCGCCTCGATCGCCGCGCATTTCGTGATGCCGAGCGCCGCCGTCTACTGCGCAACCAAATATGCCGTTTGGGCGATCACCGAAGGCCTGCGCCAGGAGCATGACGACATTCGCACCACCATCATCTCGCCCGGCGTCGTGGCGACCGAATTGGGCAACGACATCACCGATCCGCAGATCGCCTCGGCGCTGACCACATGGCGGCAAAAGTCGCTCACCCCCGACGCGATCGCGCGGGCCATCCGCTACGCCTTGGAGCAGCCGGATGGTGTCGACATCAACGAGGTCATCGTTCGACCGACGGCGGCCGGCATGTAGGCGATCTAATAGATGCAAGTCCCGGTCGACTAGCGGTCGGCCGGGACGGCGTTCCGTTTCCGTCAAAGCATAAGCTCATCACATCGCCCTCCAGCATTAAAATCGGATGCGGGGGACGACGTGAACAATCGTTCGCTTGCGAGACGGGGACCATACGCGTCCCTGCACTGCGCTTTGACGGGCTGCCGACGGCGCTCAACTCGCCGGATCGGCTTCAGGCTCGGCCGAGCCCTTTTCGTCGAGGTTCTGCATGGCAGGCCGGGCAGGGGAGAAAGCGGGCCATTTCGGAAGGCGGCCTCCGTTGGGATCCCCCTTCTTCACAAAATTGACCAGATATCCGCTGGCCGTCTGCCCCGCCGCGCGGTCCGTGGCGCTTGTCTGCGCGCCATATTTGATGGCCTCAGTGTTGAAAAAGAAGGGAATGTCGGTTGCGTGCTTGGCGCCCTTGCTTTCGGGGGTCCGCATCGAGTCCGCCACGTACGAGAAGCGGTAATAATAGACCGGGACGCCCTTGCCCGTAAGCCGACCCGCGACGGATCGCGCGCCGCTGATCATGTACCCGTCCGCGCCACCGATGTCGTCGCTGGTGGCACCTACCATCACGGGCACATTGACGAAGCGATCGGCGCGGTAGGCGGCGACGGGATCAACTGCGACCTTCCCGTCGGCGAGAGGGCCCACATACGTTTTTGAAGCACCCGGCTCCGAGGGGCGTGACGCCAGGTTCAGCCCGTCAACTACCTGATCGGCCGGCAAAGCGCGCAACTTGTCGATCGCCTGCGGATCGTTCGGCGCAATCCCCTTCGATCGCGCAAAGGCGGTGCCGGCGGCCTCGGCATCCGCGAGAGCAGGGAGCGAGCTTGAAGTCGGTCCGCCGGATTGGATGACCGCCTTGTGAAAGAGGCCTCGGGCTTGGGGAGATGTCAGGAGGGCATGGACCGACATCCCGCCGGCACTTTCCCCTACGATCGTCACGTTCGTAGGATCGCCGCCGAAGCGGGCGATGTTCCGCTGGACCCAGCGGAGCGCAGCCAGTTGATCCATATAGCCGTAATTGGCGAATAGCCCTCTGTCCGCGTCGGCCTTGGTCAGACTTGGATGCGCAAACACGCCAAAACGACCGAGCCGATAGTTGAAGCTCACGACGATAATGTCTTTGGCTGCCAGCGCTGCACCTGAGTAGGTTGGCGGTGACGAGCCGCCGTTCACGAAACCGCCCCCGTAGATCCAGACCATTACCGGAAGCGCGGTCACTGCTCGCGCAGGCCGCCACACGTTAGCGTAAAGACAGTCCTCGGAAGGAGGCGTACCGAGCGGAGCAGCGTCGCTCGGGAATGGCAGTTGCATGCAGTCGTGGCCGTAGTGTGTCGCATTCCGCTCTCCCGTCCAGGCAGCGGCGGGCTGCGGTGCACGCCAGCGGAGTGGCCCGACGGGCGGAGCGGCGAATGGAATGCCTTTGAACGAAAGTACACCGGCGTCGCTGCTGCCGACCAGCGTTCCCGTCTCGATCTGAACGCGCGTCGAAGTCGCGGATTGGGCGAAAGTAGGCGTTGCCGAGGCGAGCGACAGACAGATTGCAAAGGCACGCATCTTACTCTCCTATCGAGGCTTCTGCCCCCCGTTATTGCAGTGTCATCCGTGACGAGGCCGTCGCGAAGCGCGGAGCCACGAAATGAAGCCGGAGCGCTTGAGCGCCGATTGGTCTTACCGGGATCGGTATTTCGCGAACCAAGCCAGGATTGCGGCATTTTCTGCCACAAGCTGGGACGGCCGATCCGCAAGGCCACCATGGCTTGCGCTAGGCACGCGGATCAGCGCCGTCGGCACGGAGCGGATCTGCAAGGCTGCGTAGAATTGCTCGGCCTCTCCCGGCGGTGTGCGATGGTCTTCCTCGCCGACCATGACCGCCGTCGGTGTCTTGACGTTTCCGACCAGGCTGAGCGGCGACCGCCGCCAGAATTGCGCCTGATCCTCCCACGGCATCTTGCCGAACCAGTATTTCGCCATCGTCGTATAGCCGTCCGTCGTCAGGACCTCGCTTGTCCAGTTGATGACTGGCTTCTGGGAAACCGCCGCCTTGAACCGATCGGTCTTCCCTACGATCCATGCGGTGAGAAGACCGCCCCCCGAACCACCCGTGACGAACAGCGCATCGGGATCGACACTTCCTGTTGCAATCGCCGCATCGACGACGCTCATCAGGTCATCATAATCGTCGCTCGGATAATTGTGATGAATGCGGTTGGCGAATTCCTCACCATAGGATGTTGATCCGCGTGGATTAGCATAGACGACGACATAGCCGGCCGCAGCGTATAATTGATCGTCGGTCGACCAGACCGGGCCGTAGCTGGCAAAGGGACCGCCATGGATTTCCAGGATCAGCGGATATTTGCGGGTCGGATCGAAATTAGGCGGCGTCACCATCCATGCATCGATCGGCAGACCACCTGCGGTCGATGCCACCGTCATCGCTTTGACATTGCCCAGCGTTTTTCCGGCGAACAGATCCTGGTTGAGATTGGTGAGCCGTCGTAGCAAGCCGCCGCGGCCGGCAATTGCGACATCGCCGGGATGGGTCGTATCGCCAGCCGTCACTGCGACCGTATCGTTCTTCGATACGCTGAAATCGCCACTCGAATAGGGCCGGTCCAGTTCGCCGCTGGCGAGCCCAGTTGCAGCAACGGTCAGGCGACCGTCCAGTGTGATGCGCGCGACTTTGGTGGTGCCGTGATCTGCGTAGCTCACGAAAATCGACTTGCCATCGCCGGACCATTGGGGATCGCCGACACTTCGGTCGATCGTGGTCAGCACGCGAACGTTGGTGCCATCGGGATTCATCACCGACAGTCGCTTGTTCTGGTAGCCCAGCAACTTATCGTCGTAGCCGACAAAAGCGATCAGGCGGCCATCGGGCGATGCGACGGGTTGCTCGTCTGGGCCATAGCGGGTGGTGAGTTGCCGTAGCGCACCGCTTTCGGCGTCGACTGCAAAGAGATCGGTATTCTCCGGATCACGATCGGCATCCTTGCCGCGGTTGGCCGAGACCAGAAGGCTGCGCCCGTTGGCTGTCCAGGCAACGCTCCCTCCATCATCATAAGGACCGAACGTCAGCTGACGAGCAGCGCCGCCATCGGCGGATATCGCAAAGACATGATTGTACCCTGGCCGAAGATAACCTGCACCATCCTCTCGATAGCGTACCTGACCGATGATCTTGATCGGCTCGGCCCATTTTGCGCCTTCGGGCTTCGTAATCGTGGTGCCGAGCTTGGCTCCGTCGCCTGGTACGAACATCGCAAAGCCGATCTTTTTGCCGTCGGGAGACCAGGCCATATCCGCAGGCGCTTCGGGGACAGCCGTTATGGCTGCATTGGTGCCTGTGCCGAGCCAGCGAACATAAATTTGGGGCCTCTGCCCATCCATTCGGGCGGCAAAAGCAAGCCGGGTGCCGTCTGGCGACCAGCGCGGCCGTGAACTACCGGCCACCCCGAGCGGCGATTGCCGCCCGGTTGCCACATCGATCAGCCAAACTTCCTTGCGGTCGCCGTCGATCATGATGTCGCCGGTCGCGCGGGTGTAGGCGATATGCTTACCGTCCGGGCTGATCTGCACATCGCTGGCCTGTGAAAGCGAGAATACGTCGCGCGGCCCGAATGTGGCAGACGGCCCGGCGGCTTCCGGCACCTTCTGCTCCGTCTGGGCCAGTGCAGCACTCCCCGCGAACAGGGAAAGCATCATAGCGTGGCGGAACATGAACTACTCCAATCCCAACGGTCTTGACCGAAGCGTGGCGGATAGACCTTGTTGCACAGCATAAACAGTGGCGAGTCGGCGCGATGTTGCAGGCCGGCTATTTACCCGAAATGGCGGCTGCGGAAGTTGAAAAGCTGAAAATAGCAGCGGACGGCCTGAAGTAAGTTTTCCATGTGCAGCGCTTCGCATGACGTACACACCTCTCGCGCAAGGGCGTCGGCTTACAGGCTTGCAGAGCGCGATCCTTCGCTAGGCACGCCGCCGCCATCACGCCGTCCATGCGGCCGGTTCGTCCTCGCAGGCGACGAGCGCAAGACCATGCGCGATCGAGGTCAGTTCACCACCTGACATTATCCGGTCTGAACCGAAGCGATCGGCAAACAGCGCGCGGACGGCAGGCACCAGCGAGGTGCCACCGGTCAGAAACACGCGATCGATATTTTCCTGGATTACGCCCGCGTTCGCCAGTGCTTCATCGACCGCTGCCGCGATGCGGGCCATATCGGGGGCGATCCAGCTTTCGAAATCTGCACGCGTCACCGTTGCTTCGATTTCCACTCCCGCACCGGAAAAGCGGAAGGTTGCGCGATCCTCCTCGGACAAAGCGCGCTTCAGTCGGCCGACGGCATCGTAGAGCGGCAGGCCAAGCTCATGCTTGATCATCGCGATCATACGACCGATCGCATCCGGATCTAGCGCGGTCCTTTGCAGGCGTTCCAGCTCATCGAGCGTGCGGCGATTGCGCATCAGCGCCAGCTTCGACCAGTCCGAGAAATCTGCAAACCAGCCGCCGGGTATATCCAGGAGCTTATCGAACGAGCGATATTGGCCGCCTTTACCGAGCCGAGGCAGCACAAGGCGATCGACGATGCGCTGGTCGAAGCGGTCACCGGCCAAACCGACGCCGGCATGGCCGAGCGGCACGCACCGTTGGCGAGCGCCGGGTTCCTCCACGGTCACGACCGAGAAGTCGCTGGTGCCGCCTCCGAAGTCCGCGACCAGCAACGTGGCGGGCTCCTTCAGGCGGGAGGCATAGCTGAACGCCGCGGCCAGCGGCTCGTAGACATAGTGGACCTCGTCCGCGAACCCGGCAAACATCGCGTCGTAGCGTGTCCGCGCCAAAACGGGATCGGGCCGTGCGCCGGCATAGTGGACAGGCCGGCCGACGACGACACGCTCGAGCCGGTCCAGCTGGCCGCTGGCATGGCCGGCGAGCTTGTTCAGAAACAAGCGCCCGAGTTCCTCGAACCGATAACGCTTGGTGAACACCGGTGCGGTCTCGAACGAAGGACTGGCGGCGACCGACTTGAAAGACTGCAGGAAGCGGCTGTCGCTCGGGAGCTCCAGATATTCGTGAATGGCCGCCGGGCCTGCCTCCGCTGCCAGGCCACCTCGCACATCCTCGTCTTGCCAAAAGCACAGTGCTGAGCGGAACACTTCGTCCGCGCCGTCCGGCCCGTCGAGCGCGATCAGGTGCGGTGGTTGGTCGCGATCGCCAGCAAATGCTACGACGCTGTTCGTCGTGCCGAAATCCAAGCCAACTGCGCGGGCGGGGAAAGACATAGGAAAAATCACTGCTGCAAAGTGGACGCCGCGCCTATTGTCACTGGCCTTTCAGGGCAAGCGGCTCGCACCACTGAGTGCGGGTATCACGTTCGGCGATCCGACGAACGAGGCGGCAAGGCGTGCCGGCTCGGGCAGTCCATTGCGAGCGAAACATGGCCCGTCGAAGTCTTCTTACTGCTCATCGATGCGTGGAGATCGCCGGATCTTTTAGAGTCGACGCAAAGGCATTGAGCCGGCGGCGAGCGTCGGGCATCAGGTGGCCGCAAATTGGGAGCGGATCGTGCCGAAGAAGAATGATCAACAGTTCGGCCCATCGCTCGATGCGATAGCTCCTAAATGGCAGCCGACCCGCCGTCGCTTCCTGGAGAGTGCGGCGTTTGCAGGCACGGTCGCGGGCGTTGGTTGCTTGAAGCCGGCAGTCGCGGCCCAGAAAGATCCTCGCCAAGGTTCGGCAGGTGACGCTGCGCTGGCCGATGGCTCGCAGCTTCAGAGCTGGGAACAGCCGCCAGCCTTCACCAAGTCTTATTATGTGGACAACCTGTCGGCCGCCGCCGACGATGCCGGACCCGGCACGGAGGCCCGGCCCTTCCGGACGATTGGCAAAGCGGCGGAATTGCTGCAGCCCGGCGAGCGGGTCGTCATTGCCGCCGGAACCTATCGGGAGTGCATCCGCCCGGCACGCGGAGGAACTGGTCCTTCGAAAATGATCAGCTACGAAGCCGCGCCCGGCGCAAAGGTCTACGTCAAAGGTTCGGACGTGCTGGCGGACGGCTGGAAGAAAGAAGAGATATCGTCGGCTTTCCCGGCTCCGGGCCGTCCGGCTCCAATGGGCGTCACCGTCTGGCGCCACGATCTCGATGGCGCGATGTTCCCGGACGCTTATAATCCATTCGCGTTGCCCTCCATCATGGGATCCTGGGCGTGGCTCGACGGAGCGACGGTCGATCTCGGCCCCTATCTGCGTCGACGTGCGCTGGTATTTGCCGATGGCAAACCGCTGGAGCCGATGGAGCAGCAGCGCGAATTGGCGATGGCCAAGCTCCAGCCCGTTCCCGACTTCACGAAGCCGGCCGTTCCGCAGGAAGGCCTGCCACCCCGCCGGCGAGGCGGCCCACTCATGCAGGAGATTGGCGGCTCACCGACTGCCCGCTTCTGGACCGATCATTCCGGCACTGCGATCTATGTCCGCCTGCCCTCGGGAACGCCGGCAGAGCATGTGATCGAGGTGACGACGCGGCAACATGTTTTGGCGCCCGTGAATAGCGGCACCAGCTACATCCGCGTGAAGGGGATCACCTTTCAGCATGCAGGCAACGCCTATCCCTTTCCCCAGTTCGGCATGATTTCGCTCGGCGGCGGTGATCACTGGATTTTGGAGAACAATGTCATCGAATGGGCCAACGGCCTGGGCGTGGCGATCGGCCGGGACGGCAACAGCGCCGGGGCGTCCCATCCCGGAGGGTCGATCATCGTCCGCGGCAATACCATACGGTATTGCGGGATCGAGGGGCTCGGCGGCATGGGGACGAGCGATGCCCTGATCGAAGACAATTTGATCGAATGGTGCGGCTGGGCCGATGCCGAGCGGGGCTGGGAGGCCTCGGGCGTCAAGTTCCACTTTGCGAAGAACATGCTGTTTCGCCGCAACGTCGTCCGCCACATTCGTCACGGCAATGCGGCCTGGTGGGACGTGGGCAATACGAACTGCCGCATCACGCAGAACGTCTTTGCCGATGTCACCACCGTTGCCGCCGCCGTACATTTCGAGATGACGCCCGATCAGAACATGATCGACAACAACATCATCTGGGACGTCCGCAATGCCGAGCCGGGCACGCCCGGACAGAGGGGCTGCGCCGGATCGGGCATTTTCGACAATGCGAGCAGCAATCTGACCATTGCGCACAATTTGATCGGTCGCTGCGACAATGCCGGCATCTTCGCGATCGTGCGCCCGGATAGAGGGCGTCCGGTTGCGAATGGAAATATTGTGGCGAACAATATCTTCACGAAGTGCAAGGTCGGGATCGTCTTCCTCGATAAGGACAACAAGGCAGACGATAATGTCTATGCCGACATGCCTGCCAAATTTCAGGGGTTCTTCGAGGGGAGCCCGGCCGACGCGGCCGGCTCTCAGGCATGGCGGCACATCAGTTACAGCGATTTGCCGGCTTGGCGTGCTGCCTATGGTTGGGATACGCGATCGGTAATCGCCGGCCTGGACGTTACGTTCGACAGCGAGACGATGAAGCTGTCCATGATCGCGGAAAAGCCGCTGCCCTCAGTGAGCGTGATTGGAAAAGTCGGGGAAGATTTTTTCGGACGGTCAGTTCGCTCTTCGAGAAATGCCGGACCCTTCGCCACTTTGCGTCGCAAGTGGCCGCTCGTTGTAGATCCGAGGAGGATGCGCTGAGGCAATAATCGGCGCTTGCCCCAGCGGATACCTTGGCGACCGGTGCTACCCTTGTTGCGCCGCGCCGCGCAGATCGGCGGGAAGCATGTAAGCCGGGCAGTAACGATAGGTCGTGTCGGTTCTGCGTGTCTTCAGCGTGAAGGTGAGCGCATCGGCGACGCTTACTGTCTGGCGTTCCGTAAAGCGCGGGGCCGGGCCGGCTCCGGCATCGATACAGGACTGGCTGACTTCGTAGCGGTTTCCCCGTCGCGACAAGATATGGGCGCGGCAAGCGCGTGTGTGCGCGCTGCTGATGCCGCGTCCGTCATATTGCCGGATCGCGGCATTCGGAGCGGATTGGCAAGACACATCCTTCTGCACGTAGATGCCCGGCTTCAGACGATATACGCCGCCAGGCTTGGGCGAGGTGTCGACGCTCGCCATCGCCGCGGTTGCGGATGCGAGCGTCGCTAGCCCGCAGATGATTTTTGCCAAGTGCATGGAATTCCTCGTCGGCCGATTTTCGAGAGACACATAGGATCCGCAACCTGAACGGCAGGCGAGTCCGAGCCAAAGCCTTCATCTGGCTGCCGGGATCGATAGGTATCGGCGAGGGCGATTTCGGCAGCGACGATGCGCAACGCTCAGCCCGTCCGTTTCGGGCCGGCGATCTGGATCAACACGGCGAGGGCCGAGAACGTCACGCCAAGACCAGCCACCGCAGTCCAGCCGCCCCCATTCCAGGCGAGCGTCGCAGCAGCCGACCCCGCAGCACCACCAAGGAACATCGCGCCCATGAAGATGGTGTTGAGGCGTGAACGCGCCTCGGGGCGCAGGGCGTAAACGATGTGCTGGTTGGAGACGACCGCGCTCTGGACGCCAAAATCGAGCAAAATCACCCCCACGATGAGGCCTGCGATGCTCTCGATGGCTCCGAAGACGGCCCATGCTGCCAGCGTGAGGATGGCACCGAGCAGGATCACGAGCTGGGGTCCACGCCGATCGGCAATGCGCCCGGCAACTGGCGCGGCAAGCACGCCGACGGCACCGACGATACCGAACAGCCCTGCGACGTCCGCGCCGAGCGAGAAAAGCGGCTCCTGCAGGCGCAGGGCCAAGATCGTCCAGAATGCGCTGAAGCCGGCAAACAGCAAGGCCTGCGTCACTGCCGCCTTCCGCAACGCGCCGAACTCCCGCCAGAGGCTGCCCAGCGAGCGGATCAGCGAGCCATAGCTGTGCGTCGTATCGGGCGCGCTCCTGGGGAGCACCGCCGCCATCAGTGCGGCGGCACCGACCACCATCGGCACGCCGAGCCAGAACATCTCGCGCCACCCGGCGTGGGTGGCTACAACGCCGGCAAGGGTGCGGCTGAGGAGAATGCCGCAGAGGAGCCCCGCCATGACCGTTCCCACCGTCGCGCCGCGCCGCTCGGGCGTCGATAGGTGCGCCGCCAAGGGCACGATCTGCTGGGCGACCGTCGAGAGGACACCGACGAGCAGCGAGGCGAGGATGACCATCACGGCACTTGGCGCAACCGCTGCGATCGCGAGCGCAACAGCAAGGCCGCCGAACTGAAGGATGATGAGGCGCTTGCGCTCGATCAAGTCTCCCAGCGGCACCAACAGAAAGAGCCCCGCAGCGTAGCCCAACTGTGTGGCAGTCGGCACGAAGCTGGTGATGGTGCCGGGCAGATCCCGCTCCATGATGCCAAGCATCGGCTGGTTGTAGTAGATGTTGGCGACCGCGATACCAGCAGCCACTGCCATCGAGAAGTTGAGGGTCGAGCGCAGCAGCGGGGTTGGCTTGGTCTCGGCGGTAGGTGCTACGATTTTCATGGGGCCTCTTGGGTGTCCGGTGATCCAGCCTCATCTGGACATTGTTGCCGTCAAGCATAACCTCGTCTTTGCCGCGATTTCGGCTTATTTCTCCGCTTCCCGGCCTACGTCAACAATGCCGAGCGGCCGTCCGTCAGGGGAGCGGCTTCAGCGTTCGCCCGGTCATCCGTTGCCATCGCTTCTAACAGCGCGTCGATCAGCCCGGGAAATCGTCCATCGAGTTCTCCGCGCCTCAACGCATTCGCATGCGACGTGCCTTGCGTGCGCGTCCTAACAAGCCCGGCATCGCGCAGAACGCGGAAGTGATGCGACATGCTGGACTTTGGACGCCCAGCATTGAGCGCATGGCAGCTCGCTTCGGACGTTGCGGCCAGCTGACGCACGATATCGAGCCGGACGGGATCGCTCAGCGCGTGAAACACCAGCTCCAGCGGCACGTCCTCAATACGGGGATGTTTGAACCCTCTCACGCGAGCGGCGTACCAGATGCCATCGCGGATGGCCATTGTACGATGGTATTCGAACAATGGTAATGGTAGGCGTGCGCCCGCTTGTGATGGAGATGCCAGTGCCGACCTTGTTCGATCCGTTTGCTCTGAAGAGCGTGACCTTGCGCAATCGAATCGCGGTTTCGCCGATGTGCCAATATATGGCTGAAGACGGTGTCGTGAACGATTGGCATCGGGTTCATTACGAAGGGCTTGCGCGCGGCGGTGCGGGCCTCGTCGTGGTCGAGGCGACAGCAGTGTCGCCCGAAGGCCGGATCACTCTGGCGGACCTTGGCCTCTGGAATGACGAGCAAGCGAACGCTCTCCGCCCGATCGTCGGATCGATCAAACGGTGGGGCGCGGTGCCGGGCATCCAGATCGGTCATGCCGGCCGCAAGGCGAGCGCCAATCGGCCGTGGGAAGGGGATGATCATATCCCCGAAAGCGATGCGCGCGCCTGGGAGCCGATTGCGCCATCCGCCATTCCGTTCGGCGGTGACCTGCCGCGTCTGCCCAGGGCGATGACGCAGGACGACATCGCCCGCGTCCGCGACGACTTCGTCGCAGCAGCAACGCGGGCGCGCGATGTCGGGTTCGAATGGCTCGTGCTGCACTTCGCGCATGGCTATCTCGCGCAGAGTTTCTGGTCGGATCATTCCAATCAACGGGACGATGACTATGGCGGCAGCACCGCCAATCGTGGCCGCTTCCTGCTGGAAACGATTGCTGCCGTCCGGGCCGTGTGGCCCGAACATCTGCCGCTTACTGCCCGTTTCGGCGTGATCGAATTTGACGGCCGGGACGAAGAGACGCTGACCCAGTCGATCGACCTGGTCCGCCAATTCAAGGAGCAGGGCCTCGATTTCATCGATGTCAGCATCGGCTTTTCGACGCCGCATGCCCAGATTCCCTGGGGTGCAAACTTCGTAGCCCCCATCGCGCAACGGGTTCGGAACGAAGCAAAAATTCCCGGTTCCACAAGCTGGTATATCAGTGATGCGGAGGATGCCGATGCGATGATCGCGAACGGACAGGTCGATCTGGTGATGCTCGGCCGGCCGCTGCTTGCCGATCCGCATTGGCCGTTCGCCGCTGCTCGGAAACTCGGAGTGGACCGTGCGGCGTGGACGCTGCCCGCGCCCTATGCGCACTGGCTAGAGCGGTATCGTACCGCTTAATCCGCTGCCCTCCTGCCAGCTTCGGCTGGCAGGAGCTGGGAAGTACGGGATGCGGACACGCGGGCGAAACCTGAACCCTATGCGGTCGGCATTGTTGCTTAAGCCAAGTCGACGGGCCGGGTCACGATAATGGTCGGCGGAGCAGCCCACAGATCGCCGGCCGCCTGGCCGAAGGCTTTGAAGTGGTCGGAGGCCATATGCTGCTCCACTGCCGCATCATCGACGTACAGCTCGTCGAAAACGACCCGCCGCTCGCCTTCCGCCTCGCGCCATACATCATAATATAAGGCGCCTGCTTCCGCCCGCGACGCCGCCGCACAGATCGATGCCGCTGCAAGGAATGCTTTATCCGCGCCAGGCTTTACCGTGACGAGCGCGACCACTTTGACGGGCATGTGTATCTCCTTGAACGTGGACCTGGTGGCCGCTCGCGCTGGCGACGGCAAGAGCTCCGAACTTCCCCATGCTCATGCGAGAGGCGCGCATTGACCGGACCCTGCATCTAAGGCCATCTGGCGGTTGATGAACAAGAGCAAGGGCCGCACCGGCGCGCACGCGCGCGCCAAGATCCAGCCGCCGCCAACGGCCGCCGAAGTGGACGCGGCCAAGCGGGAGGTTGCTCAGATCGAGGGCCGTCTCACCGGTCTGGCCGCCGGAAATCCGTCCGTAAAAACATGGAAGGCACGCCTTCGCTTGGCACAGGCCGTGATCGCGCGAAGCCCAAGAAACTGAGAGGCTGCAATCGGCTTTCGAGAGCCGACGATTTATTTCGACGTCGCCACTACTGTCCGAGCAGCTTCCTGCACAGCCAACCAACGTGCCCGTTCATCCTCGGCGTCCGCCAGCGCACGGTGAGCAGGTTGCTGATGGTCTGGGCGCGCCTCGGTTTGAGCGAGGACTTGGGCGATGACGTCCTCAAGACGGTCGGGAGGAAAAGCGGGGCCAAGGATCGTCATTGCGGCTTCGCGGTGCGCATCGTCACTATCGCGTAACCGCAAGCTGTGGCGCGGCAGGTTTGCCGCGCGCAGCAGCGTGCTCATCCATTTGCCGTCCCACGAGGGCGCACTGGCCAGCAGATCATGTCCTGTCAGTTCCGCGATCATGCGCTCCGCCACGGCATCGTGAGGTGAGCCATCTGCCAACAAAGTCGCACGGCCGATGTGATGAATAGCTTCTGCGGCATCGTCCCAATCGGTCCAGTCCAGAGCCGGCCGGATGAGGTGCGATTCAGATCGCCCGTCTTCGAAGACCCAACCCACCTCGATCGGGTAACTGCGCTTGCTCAGAGAAGAGGCTTCGAATCAAGGAAGACGAGCATCCGTGAAGAACGACAGGCAGGCGGAATGGCTGCGATCACGAACGTCCGCTCTTTGCGTTTGCTCGTCACAGCCCATCGATGCACGGAGTGCGCGCCACCGGCTTTGCTTTCGCGGCCGGGTGCGATCTACACGGGTGGACGATCCGGGGAGATAAGGCATGCGCGGGACGATTTTGCTGAAGAGCATTGCAATAACGGCATTTGCTTTCGCGATGCCGATCTCCGCCGCGAGAGCCGCGAGTCTGACCGAGCAACTCTCTTATCCTTTCGTGACCGGGTTGGTCGCAGCGGACCATGCCGACCGGATCGCTTGGATATCCGTCGTGAAGGGCGTCCGCACGATCTGGACGGCAACCGGGCCGGGCTATCGTCCGCGCCAATTATTCTCCACCGGCAACGATGACGGGCAGGAAATTACCGATCTTGCGATGTCCCCGGATGGCAAGGCGATCACCTGGGTACGTGGCGGCGATCACGACGCTAATTGGGATGCGCAAGGGGGGCTACAGCCCAACCCGGGTTCCGGCACCAGCCAGCCCCAGACGCAGATCTGGTCCGCGCGCGGGAACGGCGCAGCCGTCCAACTGGCCGAAGGTGGTGCGCCCGCCATATCCGTAACGGGTCGCATCGCCTTCGTGAAGGAAGGCGCGGTGTGGAGCGTGGACGGAGCGGGTCAGGGAAAGCCCGAGCGGCTGTTCTTCGATCGCGGCAAGGCATCGGGCCTGGAATGGTCGCCAGATGGGCGCCAGCTCGTCTTCATCTCGAACCGTGGCGATCACAGTTTCGTCGGCGTCTATTCGAGCAAGGACAAGCCGATCCTTTGGCTCGCACCGTCGACTGGCCACGACGAAGCGCCCGTCTGGTCGCCCGACGGGACGCGCGTCGCCTTTACGCGGCGCCAAGGCGATGGCGGCGCACCCGAGCCGATGCTGCGCGAGGTGCCGCATCCGTGGAGCATCTGGGTTGCCGACGCAGCCACCGGCGAAGGACGTGCTGCCTGGACTAGCCCGCGCACCCGCGATGCCAGCTATCCCGAAGTGCCGGACGGCGTGTTCTTGATGTGGGGGGCGGGAGATCGGCTGATCTTCCGTGCCGAGATGGACGGCTGGCCTCATCTCTACGCCCTTCCGTCTGGCGGCGGCGATCCGTTGTTGCTGACCCCGGGCGCCTTCATGGTCGATCGTCCGGTAATGAGCGCGGACCGGCAATCAATAATCTTCGACGCGAACACGGGTGGCCAGCCGGGTGATGAGGATCGCCGGCATCTGTTTCGGGCGTCGGTCGATCGGCCGGGCGTGACTGCGATCACGAGAGGTGATGGCCTGGAAACGTCCGTCATGTCGACTGGTGGAGGCCTCGCGTTCATCTCCGCGACGGCGCAGCGGCCTGCGGCTCTTCACGTTGCCGCACTCGATGGTAGCGGGGATCATGCGATCGAAGCCGCGCCGGCCTACCCCACGGCTGCTATGGTGGTGCCCCGTCCGGTGCGATGGACTTCGCCCGACGGGCTCGTCGTTCATGGTCAGTTGTTTCAGGCGGCGGGATCGACGGCGAAGAAGAAGCCGGCTGTCGTCTTCGTTCATGGCGGACCACCCCGCCAGATGCTGCTCGGCTGGTCCTATATGGACTATTATTCAAACGCATACGCCGTAAACCAGTATCTGGCGCAACACGGTTTCGTAGTGCTGTCGGTCAATTATCGGCTGGGAATCGGTTATGGTCGCGCTTTCCAGCACGCCGAACGTGCCGGCGCGGCGGGCTCGTCCGAATATCAGGACGTGCTGTCGGGCGCGCGCTTCCTTGCGAAGCAGCCAAGTGTGAATGGCGAGAGGATCGGCATCTGGGGCGGCTCTTACGGTGGGCTGCTGACCGCGCTGGCGCTCGCGCGCAATAGTGACGTGTTCAAGGCCGGCGTCGACTTTCATGGCGTGCATGACTGGTCTCGGATTCTGGGTGAGGGCGTTCAGCCCCCGATCCGATACGAGAAGGGGGATTGGGATCAGGCGTTGAAGGTCGCCTTCGAAAGCTCTCCTGTGGCGGCGGTCGCGGGGTGGCACTCGCCCATCTTGTTCATTCACGGCGATGACGACCGCAACGTTCGCTTTAACCAGACGATCGATCTCGAGCGCCGACTTTTCGCTCAGGGCACGCCCTATCGCGAACTGGTGATCCCCGACGAGATCCACGGCTTCCTTCGCTGGAGCAACTGGGTAACTGCCGACGCCGCGACGGTTCGGTTCTTGGAGGAAACGCTACAGCCCTCGTCTGACCCCGTGACGTTGGGAAAGTAAGCGAGAGTTCGGGGGCACTGCGGCGGCTGGGATTCCTGCCGTTTCTGGCTTCTGACCACGGTAGTAAGAGGGACGTGCACCGAGACTGCGCAGGCCCCACCGTGGAGGCCTTCGATGGGCAGAACGCCCACGCATCGCTCATGATCGCAGGGATCATTTGCTTCTTGGGCTCTATGCGTCCAGCGGAAGGATCAATCGTTTGTCGGGTGGTCCATCCTCCTATGCCTGCGGCACCAAACCGGGCACATGCTCGTTAACCTAGCTCAAGTTTTTTTTGATCTTCTGGATCGCCAACTCGATGACGTCACTTTCAACCGAAGACGAACAGCGCATACCCATATCCGAAACCGTTCGATCGCAGGCGCTGGCCGAACATGGCATAGCCGCATTGGGCGACGATCCCACCCTCACTGCGCTGACGCAGTTTGCAGCTAAGCTGTGCGATGTTCCGATCGCGCTTATCAGCCTGGTGGAAGAGAAGCGCCAATGGTTCTTGGCGCGTGCCGGCCTATCTGTCACCGAAACGCCCCGGGAAACGTCTTTTTGCGCGCACGCGATGGTTGGCGATGGGATCATGACGATACCGGATGCCAGGGCCGATCCAAAATTCGCCGATAATCCGCTGGTCACCGGAGCGCCCGGGATCCGCTTTTATGCCGGCGTACCGCTCGTAAGCGAAGACGGCATCCCGCTGGGATCGCTCTGCGTCATCGATACTCTGCCCAGGGCAGGCCTTACCGAGCTTCAGCGCGAGGGGCTAACCGTGCTGGCGGCGAGCGTGATGACGAGCCTGACATCGCGGCGGTCGGATCTTCGCGCGCAGCGGGAGCATGACGAGCAGGAGGAGCGGTTTCGGATCCTTGCCGACAGTATGCCCCAGATGGTGTGGTCGACCTTGCCGGACGGTTTCCACGATTATTACAACGCGCGTTGGTACGAGTTCACCGGCATGCCCATGGGCTCTACCGATGGCGAGGGATGGAACGGCATGTTTCATCCAGAAGATCAGGAACGGGCGTTCGCGACCTGGCGCCATTCGCTGGCGACCGGCGATCCGTATGAGATCGAATATCGTCTTAGGGACGCGGCGGGGCAGTATCGCTGGACGCTTGGCCGTGCGTTGCCGATGCGTGGACCGGACGGTGAGATCCGGCGCTGGTTCGGCACCTGCACGGACATCGATGAGCAGAAGCGGGTCGCGCAGCAACGCGAGATCCTCGCCCACGAGCTGAGTCACCGGATCAAAAACATTTTCGCGGTGATCGGCGGGCTGGTCATGCTCACCGCGCGGAGACAGCCCGAGCTGAAGCAACAGGCGGACGATCTACGCGACCGGATCATGGCGCTTGGCCGTGCCCATGATTTTGTCCGGCCGCACAGCGAAAAATCCCGTCCGGCGTTGTCTCAGACCAGTTTCCAAAACCTTATTTGGGATTTGTTGAAGCCATATGCAGTAGGATCGGACGCGCGCATATCGATCACGGGTATCGACGTTTCCATAGACGATCGCTCGGCAACGCCTTTGGCTCTGACCTTCCACGAACTGGCGACCAATGCCGCGAAATATGGCAGCCTATCGATTGACGAAGGCTATGTGGAGATCGCCGTTTCGCGGAAGGAGGCGACGGTGGAGATCATCTGGCGTGAACGAGGAGGGCCGCTCGTCGCTTCCCCGCAGCGGACGGGATTTGGCACGGAGCTGTTGACGTTGAGCGCCGTTCACCAGCTTGGCGGCAAGATCCATCAGGATTGGCGGCCGGACGGCCTCATTGTGACGGTCGCTCTTCCAGAGGCGTCAATGCACAGGACGTGATTACTCGAATCGGACTACGGCGCTGCTCACCGGATACACATGATCCTGGTTCGATAAGAGCGCGGCTGCCGTCAGGATGGCCGGCTCGTCGAACGGCTTATGAATATAGCCGATGGCCGTTGGCGCGGGCTTTTCGATTTGCGAAGGATTTGCGGTCACGTACATGACGCGGATGCCTTGCTCCGCCAGCTCACGCGCCAATGTGGGACCGGTCGGGCCATCGCGAAGATTGAGATCCACGAACGCGATTTCCACTTCCTTCGCCGCCGCGAGCGCCTCGTCCCGGTCAGCGGCGATGGCGGTGACGTGGTAGCCCGCGTCCACGAGAATACGCTCGATATCCATGGCGACGAAAATCTCGTCTTCGACAATCAATATGCGATGCGATGCCATGATGATCCCGCGATGATCGACGATCGGAAGCCGACCGTCGGCCGGAGATGTCCCTCGCTTCTGCCGGATGCAGAAGCTTTGCTGAGGCACATAACATGGATCAGCATGATCGGTTCCCGGCTAGACCGGGCTTGCACGCGTATGTCCCTAAGACGGTCATCCGGGACAGTCGCGTTTTCGTGCCGGTGCTGGTGCCGCCCACCGTCGTGTTGCCGCTCACCGAGCCATTGCCGGTCAGCGCACCGGCGGCGCTTATGGCTATGTTGACATGGGCGGCTGATTGGCGGCCAGGCAAAGTACGTGACGATCCATTATGTCGACTTCAACCTTATGAAGTTTCCCGACCGCGACCGTGCCATGGAGCGCATCCGAGATCTAACGATGCTGTCGGATATTTTGCCCACGGGCTTCCATGGCGCGATCAAAGCGGGTGTTGGCGTGGACTCGGTGGTTTATGTCACAGGCGCGGGGCTGGTCGGCTTGGCGGCGGCTGCGTCGGCGCGGATTCTCGGCGCCGCAGTGGTCATTAGCGGTGACTTCAACAAGAACGCCTCGAACATGCCTGCAAGGTCGGCTTCGAGCCGGTCGATCTTAACAAGAGCGATCGCTTCGGAGACACCATCGCGCACATTACCGGCAGCGATGAAGCCGATTCCGCCGTCGACACAGTCGGGTTCGAAGCACGCGGTCACTCCGGTCGCGAGCAGCCCGCGATCGTTCGGGCGACGGCGCAGGGTGCCACCGATCAGTGCGAAACCGGCGACCATCATCGCCCAGGTTGCGGGTTCGGGCACGGCGCTGTTATATTCCAGTTTGACGAGGTAAGATTGGTTGGGACCATCGCCATCGTCGCTGACGAGGTAGATGTTGCCTGCGTCATCGAGTGTCAGACCTTCGAACTTGCCGCCCGCATTCGTAGGATCGACCAGCGACTTGAAGCCAGACAGATCGTAATCGCTGACCACCTTGCCCGTTTGCGTCACCTCCAGAAGACTGAAGGAGCGGCCGCTGAGGATTAGCAGATTGTCGCCGTACGAGGTTGCTGAGAACTGGCCGTTGGAGAGCGTCGCAATATCGGACAGTCGATCCAAGCCAAGTATGGCAGGATTGAACAGGGAAGTGACGGTTGCGGTCTCATTATCGAAGTTGACGTTGGAAATCTTCCAGACCGTCTGCTGTGACGTTTCTTTCACCCCATAAAAGTCGCCGGTTACCTTGTTGTAGGCGATGCCCTCAAGGCCGCTATTGCCTGCGTTCGGGCCTACGCTGACGGTTGGGGCATCCGGATATGCGGTATAGGTGCGTGTACCGTTGGCACTGCCGATCTGGCTAAGCAGTGCGATGTCCTGGTAGCGCTCCTCGGCGACGACATATTTGCCGTTGCCGACGTACGTGAGACCCTCGGGATCGCACTGCGGGGAGCCGAGCGAGAGGCAGCCGCCCACGACAATGCTGGCGGTCTTGTTGCCGCTCAGATCGTACTCGCCGAAGCGGCTCGTGCCATCGCTTGCCTCTTCGTCATTCGTGACCATCAGCGTACGCGTATCCCAGTTGTAGGCGACGCCGCTGGCTTCCTTGGTATCGATCGCCTTGGTGTAGCCGATCTTGTAGCTATCAAGCAGGCCGGTTGCGTGGGCGGACGCGGCGGAGAAGGCGAACAGGGCAATGCCCGCGCGAACAAATGCAGGTTTCATGACAATCCCCCAGTTTGGTCGCGATGACGATAGGTATGCCTCTCGCGACCAAACGAGGCGGTAGGGCTATCGTCGGCTTGCATGACGGGATGATTACCGTCGCGTTGACGGTATCACTTTCCGAGTGAATACCTCCGGTGCGGGCTTATAGCGCAGGTCAGAATAGCTCGATTTTCCCCTGCGGCTCTGCAACATTCGATAGCGGTAGTGCGGCTAAGTTTCTTGAACAGCGGCGAAGTCGTCTTTGCGGCGATCTCCTCAATCTGACCGCATAGTGTCATGCTCCCGCAATCGTCCGTCGCCATCGAGCGCCCAGACGCCAGATCGGCGCGAAGGGGTTTCATCCATGACCAAATCGACGGCGCTGGCGAATGTCGCGCTCCTTGCACTTGTCGCGCTCACACCGGCCGCCGCGTGGGCCGAACCCGCTGCGGCAGACGCCGGCGCCGCCTCCGCTGCCGTGAGCGACGATGCGGGCGAGATCACCGTGCTCGGCTTCGGCCGCAGCCGTCAGGTTCAGGAAGTGACGAACCTCGATATCGCGCGGCTGGTGCCGGGGGCGAGCCCGCTCAAGGCGATCTCGAAGCTGCCGGGCGTGAATTTCCAGTCGGCCGATCCGTTCGGCGCCTATGAGTGGGCGGTGCGTATCTCGCTGCGCGGCTTCAACCAGAACCAGCTGGGCTTCACGCTGGATGACGTGCCGCTCGGCGACATGAGCTACGGCAACGTCAATGGATTGCACATCAGCCGGGCGATCATCTCCGAGAATGTCGGGCGTACGACGGTTTCGCAGGGCGCGGGTGCGCTGGCGACGGCTGCGACCAGCAATCTGGGCGGCACGATCCAGTTCTACTCGTCCGTGCCCAAGGAAACGACCGACATTTCCGCCGCCGGCACCTACGGCGCAGACGATACGGTGCGCGCTTATGTGCGGCTGGACTCCGGCGACATCGCTGGCTCGGGCCTCAAGGGCTATGTCAGCTATGCATATTACAAGACCGACAAGTGGAAGGGTGCCGGCCCCCAGCGTCAGCATCAGGCCAATGCCAAATTGGTCAAGGATCTCGGCGACCTCGGCAGCATTACCGGCTTCGTCAATTCCTCGGACCGCCGCGAGACCGATTATCAGGATCTCAGCCTGGATATGATCGCGCGGCGTGGGCTGCGCCTCGACAACTTTACACGAACGCAGGATTATCCGACCGCGATCGCGCTGGCGAAGGCTTATCAGAATCAGGCCTCGATCGCAGCCGGCGGCCGTGCGGTGTGGGCCGGGGCGGCGAACAGTCTTCCGGCAGGAGTCACCGTTGACGACCAGTATTTCGACGCTGGCGGTCTACGCCGCGACTATCTTGGCGGGGTGACGTTCGATGCTCATCTGACGCCTGAATTTACGCTCAAGACCACCGGCTATTATCACACCAACAAGGGCCAGGGCTCCTGGGTCACGCCCTATTCGCCGACGCCGACGGGCGCGTTCAACGCGGATGGCAGCATCATCGCCGCGCCCAGCCCGCTCGGCTTCCGCACGACCGAATATTCGATGCATCGTGGCGGCGCGCTGAGCCAGGCGACGTGGGAGCATGGCATCAATACGTTCTCGGTCGGCGGTTGGTATGAGAGTAACACCTTCCGCCAGGCCCGCCGCTTCTACGGCATGACCGACAGCGCCACGCCCAATCGCAAGACGCTGGCGTTCCAGAAAAACGCGTATCTCACCCAGTGGGATGGCCGCTACGATACCGAGACGATGCAGTATAATGTCGAGGATACGATCAAGCTTCTCGACGATCGGCTGGTCCTGAACGGCGGCTGGAAGGGCGTCCACGTCATCAACCGCGCCGACATGACGGTGGGGGGCGGCCTCGCTACCGGCCGCATCGACGCCAAGGATTGGTTCCAGCCGCAGGCGGGCGTGGTGTTCCATGCCACGCCGTCGGCCGAACTGTTTGCCGACTATACCGAAAATATGCGCGCTTTCGTAGGGTCGGCAACGACAGGCCCGTTCTCCACCACCCAAGTCGGCTTCAATGCGATCCGAGGGCAGCTCAAGCCCGAGCGATCCAAGACTTACGAGGGCGGCGTCCGCTTTCGTCATGGGCCGCTGCAGGCATCGGCCGTCGGCTATTATGTCGATTTCGCTAATCGTCTGCTCGCCTTCCAGAACGGCGCGGGCATCATCGGCAATCCATCGACGCTCAACAATGTCGGCGGCGTCCACACGTACGGCGCGGAGGTCACCGCTAATTATCGCGTAATGCCGGCGGTCTCGCTGTTCGCGAGCTACTCCTACACCAACTCCAAATATGCCGACGATGTCGTCTCGGCGACAGGCACGGTGCTGGTTGCGACAGACGGCAAGACCGCTGTCGACAGCCCTAAGCATATGTTGAAGGGCGAAGTCGTCTATGACGACGGGCAGTTTATGGCCCGGGCGGGCGCGGACTATATGACCAGGCGCTACTTCACCTATCTCAACGATCAGTCGGTACCGAGCCGGGTCGTCGTCGATGCGTCGGTCGGCTACACCATCCGCGGCGAGGGTTTCCTCGATGGCGTCGGCGTCAGCGTCAACGTCACCAACCTTACCGACAAGAAGTATGTCTCCACGATCGGCTCGAACGGTTTTACTGCTTCGGGTGACAACCAGACCCTTCTCGCCGGCGCACCGCGCCAGTGGTTCGTCACGCTCAAGAAGGGCTTCTGAGCATGACAAAATGGTGGGCCGCCTGTGCGGCGCTGGGATTGGCGAGCGCCGCCCCCGCATCGCCCGTGCTGCTGATCTCGCTAGACGGGCTGCGGCCCGCCGACGTGACGGCGCAGCGCACCCCCCGGCTCGCCGCTTTGGCGAAGCAGGGAACGCAGGCGAAGGGCGTGACCGGCGTCCTGCCGACGCTGACGTATCCGAGCCATACGACCTTGGTGACGGGGGTCTCCCCTGCACAGCATGGGATCGCCAACAACCTGACCTTCGATCCGATGAACATCAACCAGCAGGGCTGGTACTGGTATGCATCCGATGTGAAGGTAACGACCTTATGGCAGGCTGCACATGCCAAGGGCCTCCGCACCGCTAACGTCCACTGGCCGGTCACGGTAGGCGCTACCGAGATTGACGAGAACCTTCCGCAGATCTGGCGGACGGCCAATGAAGACGATCGCAAGCTGTTGGCGGCGGTCGCCACACCTGGGCTGCTGCCGAGGCTCGAGGCCGCGCTAGGGCCGTACGCGCAGGGTATCGACGAAAGCGTCGAGGGCGATGCCGTCCGCGTGCGCTTCGCCGCGCAGATCCTGACGGACGACAAGCCCGATTTCCTGACGGTCTATCTCGCCGGGATCGATCATGAGGAGCATCGCTCCGGGCCGGGATCGGCCGAAGCCGACGCGACGATCACCAAGACCGATGCCCTCGTCGGCAAACTGATCGATGCTGCCCGCAAGGCACGACCCGACGTGACGATCGCGATCGTCTCCGATCACGGCTTCCTGCCCGTTTCCACCGACGTTAACCTGTTCGCGCCGTTCATCGCGGCGGGTCTGGTCACGCTCGACAAAGATCAAAAGGTGAGCGCCTGGGAGGCCGAGCCGTGGATTGCAGGTGGCACCGCCGCAATCCGTCTTTCCCGGCCGGATGACTTGGCGCTCGTCGCCCGTGTGCGTGCACTGCTCGACAAACTAGCGGGTGATCCGGCGTATCACATCGCGGCTTTACTTGACCGCGCGGCGATCGAAAAAGCCGGTGGACCGCAAGACGCCAGCTTTCTCATCACCCTGCACCCGGGCTATGAGACAGGACGCGACCCCGCCGCACCGACAACGCGCGCCTCGGTGTACAAGGGCATGCACGGCTATTTGCCGGGATTGCAGGCGATGCAGTCCATGTTCATCATCTCCGGGCCGGGCATCATTTCGCATGGCGATCTCGGGCACATCGACATGCGCGCTATTGCGCCAATGCTGGCCACGACGCTCGGCGTGGATCTCACCGCCCTTGCCCAATGAGCGGGCGAGCGGCTAGCTGAGGTCCGGCAAATTCGGGCTGATCAGTAGCGCTAGTAGCGCGTCCCGCTAGAACCGTCGCGGCTAGCAACATCTTAGCCCAGCGGAACGAGCGGACCGGGATCACAAAGCGGGAACAAGGGGCTTTTCTCTCGGGCGAGAGTGAGGCGGAAGGCAAGCGCCCCGAACGTGATGAGCAGCAAAGGCACCTTCGGGGTGACGCCTACAAGGAAATAATACGCTATCCAGATACGCTTTCGGAGAAAAAATGCACCAGAGCAGCGTGGCAAGCGATCCGATCGGCGTGACAACGCGCTGCCCGACGAGGACGGCTAGATCATCGGTCTTCCGTAGTGGCGCATGGCGTTATAGAGTATCCGCTTGCCAAACTCGGGCTGGCAGCCTCCATCACAGGAGCTCGCCTTACGACGATCACTGAAGTTTACCCGGACAGCCCGCGCACCACGCCGGAGGAAGAGTGTGTTCGCGCGCAGGTTGCTTACGTTCAGCCGGCGAGGAACTCGAATAGCTCGGATTGCGCGAGTTGACGTTCGCAGATGCAGCAATCATGCTTCTTGGCTGGAGGGCCGGCTCGCTTGCGAATTGTGATCATCGATGGCAGCGGCCTGAGGGCGACCGAGCTTGAGGAGGGGCTGCGCGAGGCCGGCTACGAGGACATCCATCTCGTGCCCCCCCACGGCGCATTTGTGGCACGGCTGGAACGGATGGCGCCGGATGTTGTGCTGATGGATCTCGGCAATCCCAGCCGCGACACGCTGGAAGAGATGTTGGCGGTGAGCCGCGCTCTCGCGCGCCCAATCGCAATGTTCGTCGATCAATCCGATGATGCGATGATCGGTGCCGCAATCGACGCTGGCGTGTCTGCCTACGTGGTCGACGGGCTGCGCAAAGAACGGGTAAAACCGATCATCGAACTCGCCATCCGCCGCTTCAACGCTTTCGCGTGCATGCAGGCGGAACTCGTCGAGGCCAAGACGGCCCTTGCCGAACGTCGTACCATCGAAAAGGCGAAATCGATCCTGATGCAGACCCGCAACCTCTCCGAACCCGACGCTTATGCACTGCTGCGATCGGCCGCAATGAACCAGAACCGGCGCATTGCCGACGTGGCGGAAGCGCTTATCACCGCATCCAGCCTGCTGGGCCCCGGAACATGATTCCTCTCTCGATCGCGTTCCTGCCGCTCACGGATAGCGCGGTGCTGGTCGCCGCGAAGGAACAGGGCTTTGCCGCCGATGCCGGCATCGATCTCTCGCTGATCAAGACGACCTCGTGGGCCACGGCCCGCGATAGGCTGGTGTTCGGGCAAGTGCAGGCGGCGCATATGCTCGCGCCGCTCGCCATTGCGGTGACGCTGGGTTTGAGCCAACACCCGGTTGCACTTGCCGCTCCGTTCAAGCTCAGTGTCAATGGCAACCAGCTTGTCATGGCCACCGGTTTCGCGGTGGCGCTCGATCCGGATCTGCTCGCCCGCATTGCCGATCCGATCGCTACCGCGCACGATTTTGCGGCCGCTATCGGCTTGCACCGACGCAAGCCGGTCATCGGCATCGTGCACCGCTTCTCCAGCCATGCGCTGATGCTCCGCTACTGGCTTGGCTATGCGGGTGTGGATCCCGACCGTGACGTGACGCTGCGCGTGCTGCCGCCATCGCTGATGGTGGAGGCACTGCGCACGGGCGAGATCGATGGGTTCATCGCCGGCGAGCCGTGGGGCAGCATCGCGATTGCCGAGGGGCTCGGGGAGACGGCGGCGCTCGGCAATCGCATCTGGCAGCGCGGAGTAGAGAAGGTGCTGACCTTCCGCGCGGAGTGGTTGGCCACCGAAACGGGTATTGCCGATCGCCTGATCGGCGCGCTCGCCCGCTCGGCCGCCTGGTGCGATGCGCCGGAGAATCGTGCGACGCTGGCGGCCACGCTCAGCGCGCCAGCCTATTTGGATCAGCCAGCCGAACAGATTCTGCCGGCCCTTGCCGGACGAATGACATTCCGGCTCGGAGAACCACCCGTCGCAATCGACGACATGATGATCTTTCAGCGCGAAGCGGCCAACTTTCCGTGGCGGAGCCAGGCACTGTGGATTTATTCCCAATTCGTCCGCTGGCGGATGATGGAAGCCAGCGATGAGGCCGAGGCGGGAGCCGGGGATGTGTTCCGACCCGACATTTACCGCCGGGCGCTAGCCGGCGCCGGTCTGCCCATGCCAGGCGCCAGCATGAAGGTTGAGGGTGCGCTTGCCGCGCCGCTTGGGGTCGGTACGCATCAGAGTGCGCTCGTCCTGGGATCGGATCGCTTCTTCGACGGCGCGGTTTTTGATCCGGTCGACGTGGCGGGCTTCCTGTCGCGCTATGATGCAGAACGCAGCAGGTGATTTTTTGCACTTGCTAACGGACCTGGAATGATCCAGCTTCCGGGCTGATCTGCGACGGAGTGGATCCATACGGGAAAGCGCCAGCGTGGGCGTACACCCGGCCAACGCATCAGCAAAGCCGCTGCCCGGCGCCTGACTTTCAGGCCGCCGGGCGGCGGCTTTTGCTTTTTCCGCTACCCTTCTTTCCACGGGGAATTCCGATGGCCACCGCATTCTGGCAGAACGACGCTGCTCAACCTCGTGCCGGCAACGGCTTTTGGGCGAGCGGGCATACACCCACCCTGATCGCCGCCTTTCTGTATTTCGATCTTGCCTTCATGGTGTGGGTGCTGCTCGGCCCCCTCGCGCCCGATATCGCCAGGACGCTGGCGCTGACACCCGCCGAGAAAGGCCTGATGGTCGCAACGCCGACTCTTGCGGGAGCGATCCTGCGGGTCGTGAACGGGCTGCTGGTCGATCGGATCGGTCCGAAGCGCGCGGGCGCGATTAGCCAGATCATCGTCATCGTCGGGCTGCTTTCCGCCTATCTGCTGGGCGTGGACAGTTTTGGAGGCGTGATCGCTCTAGGCGTCATCCTTGGCTTTGCTGGCGCTTCCTTCGCGATCGCGCTCCCGCTCGCCAGCCGCTGGTATCCGCCAGAGCATCAAGGCAAGGCGATGGGTCTTGCGGGCATGGGCAATTCGGGCACGGTGCTCGCTTCGCTCTTCGCGCCGGTGCTTGCCAAGGCGTTCGGGTGGAATTCCGTGCTGGGCCTAGCCTGCATCCCGCTCGCCATCGTCTTCGTCCTCTACATGGCGATAGCCAAGGACGCGCCGGATCGCCCCGCGCCGAAACCTTTGGGCGCCTATCTTCAGCCGCTGAAGTTGGCTGACAGCTGGTGGCTGATGGGCTTTTACGCGGTGACGTTCGGTGGCTTCGTCGGGCTCGCTGCGAGCCTGCCGATCTACTTCACGGACCGCTTCGGGCTCACCACTATCATGGCCGGCTATTGCACCGCCGGCTGCGTGTTCGCGGGCTCGCTTGTTCGGCCGATGGGCGGCGCGCTGGCCGATCGGATCGGTGGCGTGAAGGCTTTGTCCGGCGTGTTCGTCGTGGCGGCACTGGCGCTGGCGGGCGTTTCGCAGGCACAGACGCTAGTGAGCGCGCTCGCCTGTTTCATCCTCGCGATGCTAGCCCTTGGCATCGGCAATGGATCGGTCTTCCAGCTCGTGCCACAGCGCTTCTCGGCCGAGATCGGCGTGATGACCGGCCTCGTGGGCTTTGCCGGCGGAATCGGCGGCTTCTACCTCGCCTCGTCACTCGGCATCGCCAAGCAGTGGACCGGCAGTTTCGCACCCGGCTTTCTGATCTTCGCCGGTCTGGCTGCGGTGGCTCTGATCGGCCTCACGATCGTCAAGACGAGCTGGCGGCGGAGTTGGGGCGCGGCGGACGGCGTGCGCATCTGACAAGCGAACGGCGGCCGGGGCGGCCGCCGTCGCCAATATCCGGGGGATACTATGAAGAAACTCATCCTCACGGTGGCCGGTCTGGCCGCCGCAGGGCCGGCCTGCGCTCAATCGATCGTGTTGAAGCCGCTTATCGAAACGCGTGCCCGCTACGAGCATGTCGACCAGGATGATCTGTCCCGCGACGCCAGCGCGCTTACCATTCGCCTGCGCGGCGGCGTCGAAGCGAGTGCCGGCCGTTTATCGGCCGTCCTTGAGGGGCAGGGCGCGCTGGCCGTGATGGACCATTATTTTGATGGCCTGCACGGAACGCAGCGCCGGCCGCTCATCGCCGATCCCCAGAATGTCGCGCTCTATCGGGCGCAGCTTCGCTGGCAAGGGGAAGGCGTATCGGTCACGGCTGGACGGCAACGGATCGCGCTGGATGATGAACGCTTCGTGGGCGCGATCCAGTTTCGCGACAACGGGCAGACGTTCGATGCAGTGCGGGCCGAGGTCATGCCGTTCCGTGGGCTTAAAGCGGACGTGAGCTATGCGTGGAGCCAGCGGACCATCTGGGGCATCGACGGCAAAGGCGCGCGCCAGCAAGCGGTTTCGGGCACTAACATCCTGGCGAACCTCTCCTATCAGACGTCGCTGGGCACACTCACCGGCTTGGCCTATCTGATCGATCAGGACGAGGGGGCGGTACAGAGTTATCGCCTGTCCAGCCAGACTTATGGCGGCCGGTTCGCCGGTGCTTACGCCTTCTCGAAGGCGGTAGGGCTTTCCTACCAAGTCAGCTATGCGCGCCAACTGGATTACCGTCGCAATCCAAACGATTATCGTGCCGATTACTACCTGATTGATGCAGGTCTCGACCTCCGCCGCGTCAAGCTAGGCGGCGGTTACGAGGTGCTCGGCGCTGACCGGGGCGCGGCACTGGCATCGTTCCAGACGCCACTTGCGACGGCATTCAAGTTCCAGGGTTGGGCTGACAAGTTTCTGACCACACCGCCGGACGGCGTGCGGGATGTCTACGGCAGTGCCGGCTACGGCCTGAAGACGGGCAGTCGACTGGGCATGGTTCTGCTTCAGGGCGTCTACCATCGCTTTCATAGCGATCGGCTCGTCCGCCATTATGGCAACGAGATCGATCTGATCGCCTCTGCCAAGGTCGGCAGAACGGCCTTCTCGATCCGTTATGCACATTACGAGGCAGACCGGTTTGCGGCTGACACCGACAAGCTGTGGCTGCAGGCCGACTGGACTCTCTGATTTCGTGCTGCGGATGCGAGAAGAAGCTTGCATCCACCGCCCGCTTTCGTCATCCTCCAGAGCAAGGAGCAATGCTGCTCCGTCCACATAGCTTAGCTGGTCCGAAGATGGATCGGTGAAGCGCGTCGAACAGGCCGCGGCTCGCCCGCGTCCCCAACGATGATGGCAAGGCCGCCATGCAGGCGCTGGATTACCCAGCGTCCGCATGGCGGCCTTTTTCGTTTTCC
>Ga0247734_1000070_pt1 | contig 91291 bp, 62 predicted proteins | sample UWRJL103311B2_FD_180933 | JGI IMG/M metagenome (GOLD analysis project Ga0247734, IMG submission 180933) | Plant litter microbial communities from Arlington Agricultural Research Station in Wisconsin, United States - UWRJ-L103-311B-2 | ecosystem: Environmental > Terrestrial > Plant litter >... | reverse complement strand
ACTACTGGTAAGGTTTTACTTTTGATCCTGAGTATGCCAGTTCCTACGGGCGACTTGATTTTAATCTCTGTCTTGCTGCAATACAATTCAATTTCACCTTCAGTTGTTGGTACCTTTCCCTGCATCCATTTTAAGCCACCTAGCTTTGGTGCGCAAACCCATTCTGCATAAGCGGGAGATAGCGGCTTTACTCCTATAAAATATTTGCCCAGCAAATAGAGGGGACTTGCGCCCCATGCATGACAAAGGCTTTTTCCAAACGGACGGCCATACATGGCCAAATGCGCCGTTCCTTTCTTGGCGGGGTCATACTCTTCCCAAAAACTGGTTGCTCCCTCTTTTAACATTCCGCCCCAGTAGGCCTTCATCTCTTTGAGCACATATGGTTGTTCGCCCATCGCACACAGCGCCTCCAATTCATAGAACCGCATATATGGTGTCTTAATCTTTTGGATATCATCATTCAGCAGCACGTGTTTTTTCACTTCCTGCTCCTGCCCGGGCGTAAAATAACCAAAGAAGATCCCAAACATATTAGCGTATCGCGTTACGTTAGCTGTTTGCTGCCCATCAACACTGCTGTGTACAAGCGCATGCTTGCCTGCATTCCAGTAGTTGGTCATTATTTTAGCTTTAATTGTTTTCGCCAACTGCGCATAGTTTGCCGCCTCTTCAGTATGCTTAAGCATTGAAGCACTTTCTGCCATCATTTCAAGGCTTCGCGCAAACAGAATCTGTTCGAAACTAAGTTCTCCCTTTTTGCTTAAACCATCCGCCCAATCGACAAACACCCAGTCGCCCGCCTTCCCTTCCAGCATACCATCCTTGTTGGTCCTGGACAGGCAGTAATCCATCAGGCTTTTCATCCTCGGATAAAACTGTTCGATGAAAGTTCTATCACCCGTATACAGGTAATAATCTTTAATGCCCATGAACCAGTAGAAAGTGTAATCCATGATCGTGTTGATATGGCTGGTCACAGGATCCTTTCCTCTCAACGCAAGCAATGTACGCGTCACCGTAGGCGAATCGTACAGCAGATAATAATTCATCAGGAAACTCTGATAGGCATCTCCAGACCATACCCAGCGGTCGCGCTTAATCCCATCTATAAAAAATTCACGGGTATTGAGGTGGAATGTATATTTTGATACGTCGTAAATCTTATTGATCTCTGCATCCGAGCACAGGAAACTACCTTTGTCTTTTACCGGTGCATACTCATATAACATAGACACAGAATCCATCGTTGCACCTGCAGGAAGCACAACGTTCACATGCCTGAAAGCCTTGGTCAGCGTAGTGATGGTATCTGTTTTAGCTTTAAAATTTACAGCTAACCTGTCCAATGTTTCCCCGCTGTCCAATGACAGCGCTTCTTCTCTAGATTCACCATAGTAAATACCAACATTACCCTGTCCCTGCAGGCCATGGATCTTTACATACCCAAAAGTTTCTTTTCCAAAATCAAGCAGCAGGCCGTTTCCCTTCTTTTCAGAACGTAATGCTGATTGCGCCTGCGTGGGTAAAGCATACTTTGAAGGAGGAACTGAGGGACTATCAAAATTCCAGCTGGCTGCTTTGAGCCAGGTTGTGCCAGACTGATCTGAAGCCTTACCCGACTGATCGATCCACTCTTTATCTTCATAAGTAACCAGCCAGGTAGAATCAGAAACCACCTTTTTTCCCTTTACATATACTGCCGGGACAGCCCCTTGGTTATATACTTTAAGACTTATCCTGTGTTTTCCAGCGGGGATTTCCAGTTTAGAAGGATAACCAAATGTCGCCTTCCCATCAATTTTAACGCTATACTGTCCTTCAACAAATAGTTCAGCAGTTTCAGCTTCGGGCAGGTCGAAATCCTTATGAAAATCTATCAGCACATAATGACTGTCAAATTTCCAGAACGGCGGAAGAAAGGTGCCGCGCTCAGTACGTCGGTTCTGCATCTTGTTGCCAAGCCACACCTCGAAATCGCCGGGATACCAAATCCAGGTGGGCCTGGACTGTGCCATTGCACCATCGACAGACAGGACGAGAATTAAGAAAATTGCGAATAGAAGCTTACAATACCGGGAATTTATCATTTCTAAAGTTTTAATATTATCCGAAAATGAGATAGAGTGTGATCATGACCACAACCAGCGCTGTCCACGCTAATTTAACACGAAAAGTTGTTTTTGGAAGTTCCTGAAGTTCTAAATCAGGTTTATAAATTTCTGGCGACCTGTCAAGCATCGAAATCATTACCGCCAGAAAAAAAAGAAAAGCGAAAATGTAAAATGATAACAGCAGGTAATGTGGCCAGAACGCATTTTTATCTGGCGGAAATACCCAAAGGTAAAATATGCCGGTGCCAAGGCTGAATGCAGATCCTACGGATAAGGTAAAATTAACTGCCTTCCGTGTTGTCCTTTTCCAGAAAACCGTGAGCAGGAATACCACAGAAAGCGGTGGGGCAATAAAGCCAAGTACCGACTGGAAGACATCAAAGAGGTTTAGCCCTTTTATACTATCAATTGCCAGGGCTATGATCACAGCAAAAGCACATCCCACAATTACCGTTAAACGTCCAATTTTCTTCAGTTGCTTATTGGTTGCATTTGTGTTGATCTTTTTAGCATATACATCCATTGTAAAAACGGTGCTCAGCGAATTTAAGGAAGAACCAATGGTGCCCACGAGTACGGCTATCAATACCACGATTACCAAACCATTCATCCCTGATGGGAATAAATTACTCACCATGGTCATGTAGGCTTCGGCAGGGTCTTTCAGGTTTGGAAACAACACACGGCACAGCACGCCCGTAAGAATGAATAACGGAAGTGACAAGATCTTGAGCCATCCAATAAAATTTACACCCAGTTGCCCCTGTTCCAGATTTTTAGCGCCTAAAACTGATTGCACCATCGATTGATCCGTACAAAAAAAGGCGATGGCGGCTACCGGATAGCCAAGCAGAATAGCCGGCCAGGGGTATTTAGTATCATTTGCGGGATGGATAAGATGCCAGAAATCTGCAGGCACGCCGGCATGCAATTTAGCCAGCCCACCTACCTTCAGTATCCCCAGAATAGTTAGCGTTAGGGACACACCAATTAGCAGGATCATCTGGAAAACGTTTACCCGTGCGATGGCTTTAAGACCACCCGTATAAGCAAAAACACCTGAAAACAATACGAGTACAATTACCGACTCCCACATCGGAATACCCAGGATCTGACGCACCAAAAAGCCTCCGGCAAACAGCCCCAGTGAAAGCCAGGAAATCATAATCTTAATCAGCGCATACCAGGCAAGTATGTTTTGTGTAGAGCTGCCATAACGCTGCCCCATAAACTCTGGCATAGTTGAAACCTTTGCTGCCAGATATTTCGGCGCAAATACGATCGCCAGTAATAACAAAAATGCAAAAGCATACCAGTCAAAATTGACAGCGACTATACCAGTGGAATAACCTATGCTGGCAAAAGCAAGCAACATTGAAGGGCCTACATTGGTGCCCCACATATTAAAACCAATGCTTGCCCAGCCCAATGATTTGTTGGCAAGAAAAAGCGATTCGTCTCCCTGGTTTTTACCAGAAAAACTTACCCTGTAACCAATTACCATCAGGCTAAGCAGGTAAGCAACAACAATGGCATAATCCAGGATGGTTAGGCGTTCTACTATGTTTCCCATTTGCCGCTTAGAGATTTATGGATGCCCTTGAAATATTGTTGGCAGATAAGATATCATCAATTTTAACCGGTAATCCTGTTTGTAATGATTGATCCATGGCCTGTAATAAGGCGATAGTGCCAATTCCTTCCTTGATGTCCGGATAGGCAACACTATTGGAATGGATGCTATCGGCGAAATATTCGAGGTAGTTCTGATATTCGCCCGCATGGTGGCTTTTGCCTTCAAAGCGGAAATAATGTTTGAGTTTATGTTCCCAGGTAACAAGTTGTTCTTCGCCTGTTTTATCAGTAATTGCATATCGCAGGTCCATGTAATCGGCCTGACTGCAGCCTTCTGTTCCCCGCAGAATGCAACTCATTTCGCTGTCGCGGATATTGGGCTGTACCGGCCCGGTATAGGCTCCACTAACCCTGGCAATTCTGCCATCGCGCGCTTTAAATATAAAATGCATGGTATCCTGATTCTTCAAACCAGCTTTGGCACCATTGGCACTGAGCATCCCATAACCCATTACTTCTTCTATATCAGGAAGGTACCAGCGGATAAAATCTGTGGGATGACTTAAACCACCATATAACCATTTAAAAGACTGTTTGAGCGACCAGCCTTTTTCCAGGAACCATCGGTGATCTGCATGGTAGTATCCTTCAATGGTAATCAGCTCGCCAATAAGTCCTGCTTCAAAGTCTTTACGCTGCCGTTTTACGGGTTCGAAAAAGCGCGAACTTTGTCCCACAAACACGCTTTTCCCCGATTGACGCGCCAGTTCAAGCAATTCGTTTGCCATTGACAGATCATCAATAAAAGGTTTGGTACATACCACATGTTTACCATGCAGCAAAGCTTGTTTAACGTGTTCTGCATGCAAATGATCAGGCGTATAAATTGCAATAACATCAATCTCTTCATCCTGAAGCATATCCTCATAATTTGTGGTGTAATGCCCAACTTTAAATTCCTCTGCCCGCTGCCGGCACAGTTCTTCATTGCGGTCGCAAATCATTCTTAAATCCCATTTTGAACTTTGCATTGCTGCTGAAATGGTGCTTCTGCCTTCGCCTAATCCTAAAATTCCTAGTCTTAACATGCTATATCTAATTTTTATATTTTTCTAAAAACACCCAGGTTTCGCCTGGTTTTGTGCCTTGAATTCCGCGCTGATACTTTTTCATTAGGTTATTCCATTCATCTACCCGCGGGTTATTTTTTGTAGTTTTCTTATTCAATGATTCGAAATCGGCACCTTTGGGTATGCTGATTACCAGCATCAGCTGTCCGCCATTCTCAAAAAGCTCTAATTGCTGAAACTGCGCATTGCAAAAACCTTGTGCTACCTCCGGCCATTTTGCAAATTGTGTAGCGTGGTAGTTGAGGTACTCCTGTTGGAGAAGGGAATCCCTCACCAGATCTGCCGTCAGGATAATGTGGTCCCAGTCTTTGACTTTAGATGCGCCTTTACAATGTTTGGCCAGGTCAAATTCGTAAAACGGGGCATTGTAAATTATAACCTCGCTGTTTTTGAATTCCGCTTTTAATGCCGTTCTCAAACGGCCTGGATCTTCTATGGCGCCATAAACTACATAGTGGTTTTTCCAGTGGTAAAGATTATCTGCCGAAAGTCCATTTTTCCCGCATACAGATAGCAGGCTTTTTTTATCCGGTGCTGCCCCATCATCCATGATCAGCTCAACCACTTTTGTAAGCTGCGAGTGGTTAATTTCAAGATTTGCAGATACAGCAGCACGCTCTTTCAGGAGATATCGAAAGGGCTTTTGTAACCCGGCAGCAAGTTTGATGCTGTCGGCTACCCACGGACCATTATTTTCCCAGACATTACCTGGTCCGTTGGCATTTTTCAAATACTTATCCGATGGGGTCCAGTTATTTTTAACTGTAAAAAATGAAGAGCCTTCATCAGTATATAAGTAGAACCAGTGATTTGGATCATGCGCATAAGGTGCCTTATAAATACTATCAACATAATTCCCTTCTATAACTGAAGCCGGCTGGGCGGATAAAGTATAAATGCCAGATACATCATACATATGTTTCCCATATCGTTGGATTTTGTTGGCGGTAATCCTGTTATTCATTGCCACGGTAACCGTGCGGGTCCAGCCCCAGCCAACAGAAATGCCTGAATAGGAAACTTCACTGATATCATTATGATCAATCTGCAGCCCGTTTACATACCCGCCGCTGATCCCCAAAGTGCCCCAATCCTCGTTTGACACATCGGTTATCAAGTTGTTCTTTACTTTAATATCTGTACAAACTTCGCGTTTATCGGATGGCTGATAGGGAAAATGAACCTCCTGGGATTCGTCTGAAAACACTCCTATTTGAATTCCCGTGCCAGAAATATCCTTAAAAAGGTTGCCTTGGATCAAATCGTCATGATTTCCGCGCTTGTAGTCCAGGCCTGTAGATCCCAGATGCTCAAAACTGCATTTTTCAAAAGAGGTATTGTTCGTGAAAATAGCTTCAACCGCAGCAGCCGGTCGCCCCACCCAGGCCTGGTTCTCCAGAGTTTTCTTGTCTGCCGTTCCCGGAATATCGAGTTTGTACGCATCGGTCATGTACATACCCGACTGATGTGGCACATGCCCCTGTCTGGAAGGTCGTAACCATGTAGCATATTGAAAAGCAATTCCATTAAAAGAAACATAGCTGACGGGCCGGTCTATTGTTCCCTGTATGTTAAGCAGGGTTTCCAGTACAGGCACAGTAACCTTCACAGTTTGCATGTTCTCATTTGCACGGGGCCAGTAATATATTTTTTGACTACGTTTATCCAAAAACCACTCCCCCGGCTCGTCTAAAAATTGTACTGCATTGGAAAGATAAAATGCAGAATTACCATCGGTTTTTGAGATTCTTGGCGCCGGCCAGGGGTGTTCTGACTGAACACGGCTTTCTGGCTGATAAAAAGAAAGGCGTGCACGATCACCTTTAACACTAATAGATTTTACGCGCAGGACAGCGATGGACCACCACTGGTGGATAAACATCTCCATTCCTGAAGCCTGACTCAAATCGTTGGCTGGTTTTGGTATCCAGCAGGTTTGGTCTTTATGGTTCCATGACAAAATCCTATTCATCTCGCCGGTTTTAACATCCCTGGCGCGGAGGGCCTTTTTGTCGTTAACGTAAAGCTGGCGGTAATCCAGCAACTGATCGCCGACAACAGGCGCATCGGCCATCCAGACATTCCCTTTAGCTGCAGCTGGTAGTCCCTTTATTTCTGCGGTTGCTTTTTTCCAGCCGCTGATATTCATTCCGCCACTAAGTACAGGCTTTTGACCAGTCACAGCCTCTATTATCGTGGGGCTTAATGGGGTACCAGAATCTTCTGGTCTGAGTATAACAGGTTCTGAAAGTTCGTAATTTCCACCGCCAACATAAATATGAATACCATTTTTGATTGACGGATCAGACAAGCGTCGAAGTTCCCTGGCTTTACGAAGCGCCATATCAATTGTTAAAAATGGCGTTTTCCTTTCTCCTGAAAAGCTGTCGCTTCCGTTTACAGAAACATATATATTAGCTGTTGTGGTTTGGGCCAAAGCCCCGTAGGATATGAAATAACTATAAAATAATAAGTGGATAAGACGCTTGTAGATTTGTTTCATCTTTGAATATCTGAGGGTATTTGCCAAATATGTTCAGGTTGGAGATTCAAAATATATTAGATCATTTAGAAATGATTGCAACATGTCTAATGGACACGTTTTTACAAGATACTATAGGAATAGATTGTTGATCAGTGATATGCCCCTCCAGGGGAACTGCCGCAACTTGGGCAAAGAATAGTAGTTTCATCAGCGATATTATAAATGGTTAATTCAAATATATCATTTCTATCTTATCGGAATAAAAGAAATTACTTTTCGAGAGACTTGTAGATCATTTTGTTACACTGACTGCTAAAAGGGCGTCATACGTGTTAGAGATTGCGAAAAAATTGATCTGAATGGTACCACACCAGGAAAAATGTGATGCCCATGTAAAGCCACAACATAGCAAATAAGATATGAATGGTAGTTTCCATTCTTTTACCTCTCCATAATTCTGACGAATAGCCAAAGAATTGTATAATAAGTCGTATGATCCAAAAAATGCTCAATCCAAGCGAAATTCTACTGCCCAGTTTGGTGGTGCTGAGCTCATGGGCAGATGTTGTGCAGAGCAGTCCTATTAACATCACTACCAGGGCAATAAAAAATGTGTGTATATACATCATTTCCCTGTTGATCAAACTAATCTTTTCCAGTTCCTCTGCCCATTTAAAATATCTGGGGAAGATGATATGTACCAGACTTAGTACTATTAAAAGACTACCAATAAATTTAAGATGGTCTTCCATTTTTCTCAAGCATGAAACGGGTGATAAATGGAGTGAATTTAGTTTGCTGCACTACCCGAAGGTCTGAATGTTTAAAGGTGTTAAACCATGATAATTTTGATAGAAAGTGAAAGAAACCAATATTGTAGGCGCAAAAGTTATTGATATCCCTCAAATGTTCGAGCAGAATGATTTTACCATTAGGCTTTAATACTCTTGTCAGCTCGGTAAAAAAAACAGACCTTTCATCCTGGTTTCTAATCTCATGGGCCGAGAATATCAGGAAGATATAATCGGCATGGTTATCAGGCAGAGGTATCTTTGATGTAGAAATAGCACGGGTGCCCTCAAATGGCAAATACGCCTCTCTTGCCCTTTTTAACAAATAACGATATCAGCGTACTGGATATGATCAAGCCTTGTAGTGCATAATCGACCATTAGGTAAGGCTCAATCAAAACATAACTTATCAGGAATAAGAAACAGATAAAGCACGCTGCGATCAGATAAAAATGCCAGTTGAACCGCAGGATGTTTGTTATGCCTCGGAACGGCTTCCTTACTGCAACCATTTTTCAATTTTTCCTTTTTTCCACTGATATGGAATGTCTTTAATTATGAATGCATCAGCTAACAGACCATTTGCCAGTCCTCGGGACTGCAAGAATGGTATATGATAGTCAATTACTTGAACCAGCTGTGGAACCCAGTGTTCCCTAACACCTTCAATAATCAGCACTTCCGCTTTTTCGCGGTTATACGTAAAAGTGAACGGCAGGGGGCCTGCAAATCTTCTTGCTTCTTTCCAATCTTTAAAAGGTGATCCTGGTGGCAAAGCAACATCATGATGAGAGTCGATTTTGATATCAAGCCGGATTGTTACGATCTGATATTCATTTTACTTCCCTCTTCGCTTCCGATAAGATCTGTTGTGGTGTAGTTATAATGTGTGAAAGTGTTTCCTAAGACCTGCATTAACTTCTTATTTGTTTCAGACTTGAAGATGCACAGGCCACGCAGCCTTTTCCCCGCAGTACTATTATATCTGACAAAGCCTTTTCACGTAGCTAAAAACATGCGTTAAAGACTATAATGTTGAACTACCCGGCACAAACAACACCGCATCTGCCACAACATCCGCATCGGCACCTTCAGTTGAGATCTCCACATATCCGTTTTTGCCCGCAGAAAATTGATAGCTGCCCAGTTTCACCCATTCGCCTGATGTTTGGCCGAGCACCTTTACATCAGCATCTTTGAGCGCTATTGCATGCAGGCGTTTTCCATCATGAACCTTAATTTGAGTTTTTGATGAGGTATTATTACGTTTTGGATAGTAAGTATAAACATCGTACTGACCACCTTTAAGCAATTTAGCGTGATAAACTACAGACTGCGGCCCTACCCTATCCTGTCCTGAAACGTAAAAATCTGGTCCGTATCCACCACGGGGCTCGCTGTTCCATTTACCTTTACGCTCAACCAGGTCCGCATTATCATTATCAATGAGTATTTCAGCAGTTTGCCCATCTACAAGCGGATCTTTCTTTAACGCAGCTTGTAATTTCTGCACATCAATTTGCTGTACTGCCTGTTGATTATTAATTGCCTGTACAGCAGCCGTTGCTGCAGATTGTGCCAACACCATAAACACGGGCTCCATACGAATAGAGCCATAAGCAATATGTGTTGCAGAGAGACAAACGGGAACCAGCAGATTTGCGGCTTGCGATTGCTTAGGAATGATCGACCTGTATGAAATTGGATAAGGCCCAAAACCTCCTTCTTCTACATTTCCTTCATTCTTCACTGCTCCATCCAATACCAACCTGTCACAATTGTGGGAATCCATCGTGTAAGCTGCCATGCCAATTCCATCATTTACCTTTTCTTTGCCCTGGCAATGATGCTGCGTCATAACCAGCTCCCCTATCATTCTTCTAGCTTCACGGATGTAAAGCTGGTGCGACCAACCTCCGTTTCGCGTATATTCATCCTTTGGATAGCCCCACGTCTTCATCTCATTTCGTACTTTTTCAGGGACGCGGGGATCATTGCCAACAAAATACAACAGGCCCTTGGTATAATTTACATGGGCAGTCCATATTTCTGCCCGCCTTCGGTAATCCGCATCGGGATAGTCCCAGTTCATGCCTATCATATCCGTAGAGAAACCATTTCTGTTATTGATATCGGTTTTCCCGTTTGGCATTAGACTCCAGATGAAAACGTCCTGAAGCGATTTCCATTCCCGCTTTTCCATTTGCCTGATCAGCAATTCATACCGTGCGGGCTGATAGTCTTCCGGCTGAGTAATGGGAATCAGGTTACTTGCGTTATTGGTCAGGCATATGCGAAAATTATACGCCTGCACTTTTTTATCTCCTGTTCCTTTTGCAGCAAGTTTACTGTTTCCTATACCCCACAGCAGCCCGCTATTTGAATTCCCAGGCACACGATAGGGATCAATTCCATCGGGAAGCTGGTGCCCTGTCATTAACTGTACCCCATTGAATGTTTCGTCAAAATCCTTGTTATCTTCCCTGCCAACAGAGTACGAAACACCTGCCCGCGCCATCAGGTCACCTTCATAGGAGCAATCGATAAACATCTTTGCGGCGACTACGTTTGCTGGCATTGAGGTAACCGAATTTTCAAGACTGACTTCCTGAATCACATTACCCTGCTTCCGCAGCGCACTAATCCGGTTACCGTATATTACCTCAATGTCCGCTCTTTTGATATAATCCCTAAAAAGGTCTTCCGCTACATGTGGTTCAAAAATCCACTGTTCAAATTTGCCATAATGTTGCCCTATCCTTCGGTAAAAATCAAGCGCGAGCCCGCTGATGGCATACTTATTACCAATATCTGTCAGGCCCAATCCTCCGGAACTCATTCCCCCCAGGTTCCGTCCCGGCTCTATCAATATAACTTTCTTTCCAAGTTTAGCAGCTGTATAAGCGGCTATTACCCCAGCGGAAGTTCCGCCGTATATACAAATGTCATAATTATGCTTTTTAGTCTTTTGCCCGGAGGCGTTGCCAGCAAACAATACGCTTACCAGCAACAGGATGATTATATGTTTATTATTCATTAGTAATTGGGATTTTGAACCAGTTTTGTATTGGTAAGCATTTCAATATTTGGAATAGGCCATAGGTAATCGCGGTTTTTATTAAAATTCCTCACTTCTATCACCCTCATGTCTGCCCTGTTGGGTACGGCTGAATAATCTGCCAAACCATTTTCGTCAATCTGCGGGGCCGCCGCTATTAGCCCTCGCTGTACCCGTCCGTAAAAATTTCCGGTCATGGCCTTTTCTGCGATCTGCCATCTACGCAAATCGCTTAACCTAAAACCTTCCATGGCCAGTTCATACAACCTTTCCTTGCGGACCAGACTTCGGAACGAAGCAGTTGACTGACCAGCAGGAATTGAAGGCATATTTACGCTGGGACGGTTCCTTACCTGATTAATGGCCTCGTAAACCGACTGATCCAACTGACCGAGCTCGTTTTTAGCTTCAGCATATATCAGCAGGATTTCTGCATAACGGATCTGGATGACATTTAATTCCGAATTGGCACGGTCAATCTTATCTTCCAGGTCTACATACTTTCTCCAGCAATATCCCGTAAAGGTGGCAAACGCATTGATCGCCTCCTGGTTATCCACCCTTCTGGGCTGCGCCAAATCATAATTCCAGCATTTGAGGCTGTCCCTGTGTGTTTCAAACTGGTAATTAAAAAATATAGACCCCGGTAAGGCAATGGTGAACCCCAGCCTCGGATCCCTGTTTTGGTAAGGGCGCTGTGGATTAAATAACGGCGATTCATCTGTGTTTAACCCATCTGTACAGGGATACACGTCTACCAGCGACTGCGAAGGAACCTTGTTTGAAAAACCCTGACCATTTCTTGAAAGCAGCGCAGTTGGCGTTGAGTGTGTTTTCGTTTTAGAGGCGCGCAGGTATTGAAATGCCCAAATGATCTCGGTTGAACTTTGCCCCGCATAACTAAACAACGCGCCAAAATTATTATGCAATGTATAAACCTTTAGTTCCATCACCGCCCTGGCAGCTTCTGCTGCTATTGCCCACCTGCCATTGTTTAGTGCCGCCCGAGCTTTAATAGCAAGTGCTGCCCCCCTGCTGGCCCTGCCAACATCCGATCCTGTGTAGGTTACTGGAAGATCGGGTGCCGATGCGGTAAGTTCATTTAGTAAATAATCCACAACTTCGCTTTTAGGTGTCCTGGCGATCTGTGCCTCTTCAATTGACAGCATTTTTGTCACCAGTGGTACGTCGCCGAAATATTCTGTCAGATAACTATAGGTATAGGCCCGTATAAAACGGGCTTCGGCAGCAGAACGCGCATAAATTACAGGAGTAGTATTTGCCTGTACCTTTTGTATATTATCAAGTATAAAATTACATTTTGCAATTACCCTGTATGCCTCTGTCCATATATTTTTGGCATAGTCATTATTGCTGTCGTGATTGCCCTTTCCCAGACTTTGCAAGGCGCTATTGTTCCTGTCCCAGCCTATGTCCGTTCCATCATCCAGTGTGAGGTTCAGCGGCAAATTATCCAGCGGGGCATACGAGGCATACTTATACAGGCCGTTTACAGCAAGTACCAATTCGTCCTGATTGGTAAAAAATGTTTCGTCGGACGGACCGGACAAAGGTTGTTTATCCAGATAATCTTTTTTACATGAGGGACTGATAGATATCAGTACCAAAGCTATTATTGCAGTATATATATTTGTCTTCATGTGATAGTTCTTAAAAAGTTGCATCCAAACCAAAAGTGTATACTTTTACCTGGGGATAGATATTTCCGGCCCCTACCGGACTCTCTACATCGTAACCTTCGATAAACCGGTCGAACGAAGCCAGGTTAGATCCGTTGGCAAATAGCCTTAACCTGCTGATCTTCACTTTTTTTGAGATGGTAGCCGGCAAGGTGTAACCAAGCTGTATGTTTTTTATCCTTAAATAGGATGCATCCCTAAGCCAGAAACTTGATGCCTGTTCGTTGTTAGATTCCCCAAATGCCAGTCGCGGATATTTGGCATTGGGGTTTTGTGGCGACCAGCGGTCTTTGTTTTCTTCGCGGATGGTCCCTCCCAGCGCTCCTCCTACATTAAAAGGTAAAATACCCGGTCCGTTGAGATATCCATCGGCTTTTCCCACACCCTGTACCAATACCGAAACATCAATCCCCTTGTAACCGAGGCCTATATTGGAAGCAAAAGTGTAACGCGGAACGGTACTGCCAATGATGATCTTATCCGTTTCGTTGATCAATCCATCGCCGTTCTGATCTTTGTACCTGATGTCCCCGGCTTTTACAGTTCCAAATTGTTTGGCATGAGCAGCAACTTCTTCATCCGAATTGAAATACCCCTGCGCCTCATATCCTAAAATAGACCCGATCGCATAACCCTCCCTGTTTACTGTCAGCAATCCGCTCTGATTGATCCCTTTGAGATCCTTCACGGTATTTTTCACATCAGAGAGGTTTAGTGTTACATTGTAATTCAGCGCTTTCACCTTTCCCCTGTAAGTCAAACCCAGCTCCCACCCGTTATTATCTACAACACCGGCGTTTTGGTACGGCTGGGCCAATCCAATAATGAGCGGAATGTTCAACAACAAAAGGATGTCTCTGGTGCGCCTCCTATAATAATCCGCTACAATGCTGAGGTTGTTAAAAAGGGTAAGGTCAATTCCGATGTTTTTTTCTTCCGTGGTTTCCCATGAGATATTTTTATTGGATAATGCGTTTAGTGCCGCGGTATTCACAATCTGTTTGCCCAAGGCAGTTGATTCGAGTACAAGGGCTGTCACTGACGGATAAGTACCAATGTTCTGGTTACCCAGTCTTCCCCATGATACCCTCACCTTTGCTTCGTTAATTGTATTCTTAAGACCTTTCATAAAGCCTTCCTCAGAAATCCTCCATCCTGCGGAAGCCGATGGGAAAAAGCCATATTTTTTTCCTTTTGAAAACCTTGAAGACCCATCATACCGAGCATTAACTTCTAACAGGTATTTCCCCCTGTAGCTGTAATTGAACCTGCTAAAAAGCGATTGTAAAGCCCATTCTTCTGCACCTCCATTTGCCTGCTGGTTTGCGGCCGACCCGCCACTGAGTACCGGATATTCAGGAAGTATATAGGTATCCCTGAAAGCAGTAGTCCATTCGGAATAATAATCTTCGCGCGATCCGCCAACCATCAACTTAAAATTATTCTCCCCCGTGTTTTTGCTGGCGGTGATTGTAGCCCGTATATTGTTATAAAAAGATTGCGTTTGCGATTCTGTAAGAGAGGTCAACGCGGGGGTGAGAAAGCTGGTGCTGCCATTAGGAAGGTACGACTGTATAGCTTTCCTGAAATTCTTTCCTGATGAAAGCGCATATTTAGGAGAATAGGCTGCTTCGGCCTCCAGCCATTCTACAGGTTTATAGTTCAGTGTCGCATTCAGACTTCCAAATGGTGCCCTGGTACGGTTTGTTCCCCCGTCCTTGCTGGCAGAAATTGGGTTTACCCCATTCCAGCCTACACCCCAGCTGCCGTTTTCGTTGACCCCGATCTGGTTGGCAGGAATACCGTTCATCCATTGAAAGATTTCTCCCGCAGATGCCGCAGGATCTGTTGTAATGGCATTTACAAACTGAAGGTCAATTCTGGCTTTTAGCTGATCGGAAAAAGTTATGTCCGCATTATTGCGAATGGTATACCGTTGAAACCTTGAATTTTCAATAATACCTTTCTGGTCAAATAATCCGAATGACCCCAGTAGCCTTACTTTTTTTGTTCCTCCCTGAAGGGTGAGAAAATGACTTTGCTGCAGGCCCGAACCTGTAAGCGTTTCTTTTTGCCAGTCTGTATTTGGAAAGGCATCAGAATTTCTGCCTCCCTGATCGCGATAACCCTGGATAAGGCTTTCGCTATACAATGGGGTTCTTCCGGTATTTATATAGGCCTCATTGATCAGGAGTAGGTAGTCCAGCGCATTTACAAGTTTCGGAGTATTGGTAGGATCCTGCCAACCGATATAATTATTGTAACTGATACTGACCTGATCAACATTAGCCCTTTTGGTAGTCACCAGGATTACGCCGTTTGCGGCCCTCGACCCATAAATAGAGGATGAAGCCGCATCCTTAAGGATAGAGATTGATTCAATCAGGTTAGGGTCTATGTTGTTGATAGCACCCTCAATTCCGTCAATCATGACTAATGGACTGGCTGCGGCATCAGTTAAGGTACCAATACCACGGATGCGTATGCTACCGCCATCACCTCCAGGCCGGCCAGAACTTTGTTTAACGGTAACCCCTGGCGCCATCCCCTGCAAAGCGGCTGAGGTTTGTCCCGCAGGCCGCACAGCCAGGTCCTTTCCCGAAACCTGAGTGACAGCGCCGGTAAGGCTCACCTTTTTTTGTGTACCGTACCCCACCACTACTACCTCGCCGAGTTCTGCATTTTCAGTAAGCAACCGCACGTTAATAGTTGTTTCGTTGCTTACAGCAATCTCCTGGCTCCTATACCCTACATAAGAAAAAATCAGGACACCGTTTGGGGGGACGTCAATTGCATAACGGCCATCCTTATCTGTTGATGTTCCACGGTTTGTACCTTTGATTTTGACTCCTGCATGGGGAATCGGGTTTCCATCTTCATCGGTAACCGTACCCTGGATCACGCGGAAAAGCGTTCGCGTATTATCCTTCGGTTTTGCCGCTTCGGGAGCAGGCACTGCAGTTTCTTTCTGAAGGATAATATATTTTTCCTTCCGTACAAACCCAAGTCCCTTGCCTTTTAGGACAACTGTCATTACCTCATCGAGGTCTGCCTCTTCAAAATCAAATGTGATTTTTTCGGCGTCATCCAACAATTTATTGCTATAAAATACGGTAAGGCCGGTTTGCTGTTTAATGGCCTTAAATAAAACGGCGAGGGAAACATTCCTGCCTTTGAAGCTAACCTTATTAATAGGTTGCGTACCTGCATATGCGGGAGATAACAAATGCAGTAAAAAAATAGCCGGTAGCACGAACCGGCCGAATTCGGTAAGTTTGTTATGCATACATTCAAAAGTTTATAAATGGTTTACTTTAGGATGCAGCCGGTACAGAAATGGGTGAACTGTTTTTAAAATTTATTTAAAAGTGAGTACACCATTTATAATTGTGGCTTTTATACCAGAGGAAAGCTGCAGGTTTGAGATCACAACAGCGAGCGGAAGTTTCCTGTCAATCTCTCCGGTGAACCTTTGTTCTGCGACAACCTCTTTTTCCCAGGCTACCTTAACGTCGAACCAGCGGCTGATCACTGGTGCTATTTCTGCGAGGCGCTGGTTATGAAAAAAGTAAGTTCCCTGCATCCAACTCAGTTCTTCCTGCGCATCAAATGGTTTCATCTGTAATTTCCCGTCGCCCAGGATGGCTTTCTGCCCTGGTTTGAGACTGATTAGCTGGTTATTTCTGCTGGCACTCACAGCTCCCTCAACCAGGGCCGCAGTAAATTGCCCCGATTCATAGGAGTTTACATTGAACGAGGTGCCATGCACATGAATAGCAGCATTATCAGTGTGAACAATAAATTCCTGCTGTTTATTTTTAGCAACCTGAAAGTAGGCCTCCCCCGTCAAAAAAACTTCCCTTTTACCCTTGCCAAACTGAAAAGGGAAACGCAGAACGGACTGTGCGTTCATCCATACCTGCGTACCATCTGAGAGTGCAATTTTATAATCTTTTGCAACTGGAACAACCAAAGTTCCCCATTGTCCCACTGACGAAACATCTGCTTTGTAAGTCATTTGTTTTTCGGTACTCAGGATATGCGTTTTGCCCAGGCTCACTTGTTTACCAGGGGCGATGGTTACCTGCTGACCATCGTCAGTTTTTAGATAGATCCCTTTTGATGCAGAAGCTAATGCCCTGGCATCGGCAATTTCATACTGATGATGATAATGTTGGTGGTAATAAAAATATCCAGCAAAGGGAAGCACCAATGAGAGTACCGCGGCAATTCCGGCAAGCTGCAATTTCCTCGATTTGACAGGTTTTATATTTTGGACATGAAGCCTCGAATTCGTTTTTTCCCAGGCTGCTTCAGCATTTATAGATGAAATAAAACCGGATGCTGCTGGCTGCTCCAGCTTACGGCTCAGGGCCTGCCACAGCTTGCGGATATCCAAATCATTTATAATGGCATCTTCAACGATAAGGTTATCCTCTTCACTGATTGTTCCAGCAATTTTATCATACAAGAGTGTTTCTATATGTTCCCTGTTATCCATCATCATTTATTAGAGTCCTTAGTCATCTTTTTGGGTGAACTGCTCATTTAAATTTTACCAATTTTATCTTTCAGCGACTTGAGGGCGAGTTTGAGGTGCGTTTTAACTGAATTTACCGATACGCCCATTTCTGCTGCTGCTTCTTTATATTTTTTATCATCAATATAGACCAGCTTGAATGCTTTTTGCCGCTGCTGGGGAAGCTCGGTAAATATCACATTCAGATGCTGCTCATCATAGCATTCGTTTGGTGGTTCATCTTCTTCAGTTAAAGTATCCGTATATGCTTTTAAACGACGGTCAGACACCTTTCTGTTACGTAAAACCATCATGCACTCATTATGAATAGCACGAAAAAGGTAAGCCCGAATAGAAGTATTGATTGATAAAAAGTGTGATTTCTGCCACATAGTGACAAAGAGATTCTGAGTAAGGTCTTCAGCCTCCATTTCGTCTTCCAAAATAAAGTAGGCTTTTGTTACGAGTGTTTTGTAATACTTTTTAAACACAGCTTCATAAGCAGATTTACTACCCTGCTTTAGCTCATTCAGTAATATTTGGTCGTCCTGCTGCATTAAATAATGATCCGGAGACTAAATATAAATAATCGTGGAGAAAGTACAAAATTAATAATAATTAATTTAGGTTCTCAGCACTATGATAGGGTCTACCTAATTTTGCTGTTGGTTTGCAAACATCCCTTTACCATAACAATGCCTATTCCCCATATATAGCTTTATATGGGGAATAGAATTTTTTTACTACTTATAGAGCCTATAATCGATGATTTTGAAGAGAAAAAGTTTTATTTAATAGTCGTCAAAATCTAGCGTGATTGTGCACTGATCACCTTGACCAGATATAAATAAGATAAAACTGTCTGAAATTATATAAATTAGAATAAGATAAGCCTTCACCAAATTCAGTTGTCATAATAAGCATTTTTGAAAATTCCAGGATAAAAGCTATGGCTTTACTTCACTTTTACCACAACTTTCCCTTTGGCACGTCCACTTTCAACATAGGTTAAAGCTTCGTTGGTTTGCTCAAATGGAAATACCTTGTCTACAATCGGTTTTATGGCACCTGCCTCTATAAGCGTAGTGACTTTACTTAATTGCTCGCCCTCTGCCCTCATAAATAAGAAAGCATAATCAACATTTTGTTTTTTCGCTTTCTTGCGGATTCTGCTGCTAATAACTCTAAGAATGATTTTTACAAACCACGGCACTCCTGCTTCGTCTGCAAATTCTGGTGTTGGCGGACCTGAAATGGAAACTGCTTTTCCTTCAGGTTTTAAGATGCGGATTGATTTTTCAAGCGTTTTCGTGTCCTGACTGTTCAAAACAACATCATAGTCTTTTAGTATATCTTCAAAATCCTGTGTTTTATAATCAATCAGCACATCTGCACCAAGTGTCTTAAGTAGGGAAAAACTTTTCTCACTGGCCGTCGTGGCAACTGTAGCACCCAAGTGTTTTGCCAATTGTATCGCAATAGTTCCCACACCACCAGAACCTGCCTGAATGAAAACTTTTTGCCCTTTTTGGAGGTTTGCTTTTTCTACCAAAGCTTGCCAAGCGGTCAGTGCCACCAATGGAATTGATGCCGCTTCCTCCATCGTCAGGTTTTTAGGTTTAAACGCGACGTCCTTTTCGTCTATGGCAATAAATTCTGCAAATGTACCAATGTGAAAATCGGCAGGCCGCGAATAAACCGCATCGCCGATCTTGAATTTTTTTACATTTTCCCCAACCTTGGTAACCACACCTGCAACATCATGTCCCAACACTAGCGGAAGTTTATAAGGTAAAATCAGTTTAAACTCTCCTGATTTTATTTTAGCGTCCAACAGGTTTAAGCCTGCTGCATGAACCTCTATCAACACATCGTTGTCTTTTACCTGCGGAACTGGCACATCGTTAAGGTGTAACGTTTCCTTTTTTCCGTATTTATTAATGGCATATGCTTTCATTCTGATGGTTATGATTTTAATGCTTTTTCTGATTTCTTTGGATTGATCAATCCAAATGTCAGTTTAGGGAAAAGTCGGTTCAATACATATATCAACTTCGTATCGCCAACACGAATGGTATAGTGGCCTTTTTCCAATCCTCCTATCAGTTCTTTCACCAATTTTTCGGGACTTATTTTTTTATCATCGCGGTCTGCAACCATTTCCGTATCTACCAGTGGCGGCAGCAGTTCGAAAACTTTTACATTGCTGTTCAAAATTTGTAGATGCTCCCTTAAAGACTTGGTATAGAAGGCCAACGCAGATTTTGATGCCGAGTAAGTAGCTTCTATCATTGATGGCACAATACTTAAGATGGAAGTGGTATTGATAATGGCCGCTTCCTTTCTTGATTTGAGCATTTCCATAAAAAGATTGTTCAGGCGGATAACACCAAAATAATTGACCTCCATTTCATAAATAGCACCTTTAAGATGCTTGTCGTTTGCTATACCCAAATTGGTAGGCGGAACACCAACACCGGCATTGTTGTACAGTATATCAATCCCGCCAAGTTCTTTAACTTTGTCAAAAAGGATTTGGGCATCTGCTTCATTACCTGCATCACTTTGTATAGCAATTAAACTTGGGTACAACTGCTTTGCGGCATTTAGTTTGTCCTGATTTCTGCCCGTAATGATAACCTTTGCGCCAATTTCCAAAAATTGCTTTGCCGCTTCCAATCCTATACCCGAACCACCACCTGTGATCAAGATTGTTTTTTCTTTTAAATCCATTACCTGTTGAAATTAATGAGGAACATTCTCTGTAATTGGAACAACCAATTCGTGGATTTTCTTTGTGTCGCCAACCGGAACCTCAAATTGATTTTTTTCCAATGCCATGAACAGCTCATTTGCCACTTCCGATGCTGGAATTCCATTTGCTCCACCAATTTCTGCGGAAAACTCAGTATTTACCAAAGGCGGATAAAGTTCGTAAATATTTAATTTTTCATTTTCTGAAAATGTATCTCTCAACCCTTGGGTATAGCTATGTAACGCCGCCTTGCTTGCCGAATAGGTTGGGAGATATTTGTTAGACCTGAATGCAGCAATAGAAGAAACATTTACGATTGCTGCCTCTTCCTGTTTTAAAAGTAAGGGCAAAGTTAAGGCAGTAAAATCAATCACACTGATGTAATTGGTATTCATTTCCTGGTATGCTTTTTCAGCAGCATCATTGTTGCTATCGCTTAAATCATTCATAAAAGCAGCACCTGCATTATTGATGACGATGTTAACCTTTTGATGGTTTGCCTTTAGATCTTCCGCGATCCGAACTCTATCTGCTTTTATAGACAAATCGCCCTGAATCGCTACTGCATTATCTAATTCCTTCAGGGCGTTTTGAAGACGAGTTTCATCACGTCCATTGATGATTATTTTATTACCTGCCGCACTTAATTTTTTTGCAATGGCTAAGCCAATTCCAGCACTTCCACCGCTGATAAATACTGTATTTCCTGTTGTTTTCATGATTATTGAGTTTAAGAACTTATATGTTATTTATCCAATGTTGGATAATCGGTGTATCCTTTTTCGCCTGGTGTATAAAAAGTATTCTGGTCAGGTACGTTAAGGGCGGCATTTGTCCTAAATCGTTCTACCAAATCCGGGTTTGCTAAAAATGGCACGCCAAAGGACACCAGGTCCGCATCGCCATTATCTAATACTTTGGTTGCTGTTTCCTTGTTAAAACCACGGTTGATGATGATGGTACCCTTGTAAATCTGACGGAAATGTTTGGCTACTTCCTGTACCGCATATGGAATTGCAGACACATCGGTAAAAGGCTCTATCAGGTGCAGGTAGGCCAGTCCGTAGTCATTTAATCTGTTTACGATATAATCATAAAGAGCTATGGTTTCACTATCTACTAAAATGCCCATAATGCCATTTAGCGAAGGATTTAAACGAACACCAACTTTTGTAATGTCAACCGATCGTTTCAGTTCATCCAAAATATCGAACAGAATCCTTGCCCGGTTTTCTACCGAACCACCATATTCATCTGTACGCATGTTAGTTTTTTTGCTAAAAAATTGTTGTAACAGATAACCATTTGCACCGTGCAGTTCAACACCGTCAAAACCTGCTTCAAAAGCATTAATTGCCGCCTGTTTAAAATTGTCAACTGTTCTTTTGATATCCTCCATCGTCATGGGCTGTGGTGGTTCTGATGCCTTAAAACCTTCAGCAGTAAATACCTGTTGCTCTGGATTTACGTGAGATGGCGCTAAGGGTTTTTTACCATTGTGAAGGTCCGGATGCGAATAAGCACCAGTGTGCCATAATTGTGCGAATATTTTTCCGCCATTTTGGTGTACGGCCTCTGTAGTTAGTTTCCAGCCCTCTACCTGTTCATCTGTATAGATACCAGGTACATTTACAACACCTATAGCCTCTTCGCTTACGAAAGTTCCTTCCGTAATAATAAGTCCTGCAGTGGCTCGTTGAGCATAATACTCTGCTATTAATTCTGTAGCTACATTTCCTTCGTTATTGGCACGGGAACGTGTCATTGGTGCCATAACCAGACGGTTGCTCAGCACTATGCCGCTTAGGCTATAAGGTTCAAAAATTATTGCTTTTTCCATTGCATCTATATTTTAATTACGTAAATTTGCTTGCGTTTTGCAAGTGCAAATATAGAAACAACTTTTTATTTGCAAGTGATTTTATAATTTATTTTATGAAGGATATTAAAAAACGGTCTGACTGCCCCATTAGCAGCTCTTTGGATATTTGGGGAGACAAATGGTCTTTGCTAATCGTTAGGGACCTGATGTTTGCCAAAGAATGCACCTATGGCGACTTTTTGAAGTCGGATGAAAAAATAGCGACCAATATTTTGGCTTCCAGATTGCTGACCCTCGAAACAATTGGAATAATCACCAAGCATGACCACCCGGAAAGCAAAGCCAAAGTTTTATATAAACTAACCAAAAAAGGAGTTGATCTACTTCCCTTGATGCTTGAGATTAACATTTGGGCAGATAAATATTTTACGCTTCCAGCAGATCGCAAAGCGATACTAGAAGAAGTTAAAAAAGACAAGGAAGGTTTTATCAGAGAAAAAACAATTGCGCTGTTAAATAATAGCTAGAAGATTACTTTAACTCATTGGTTTTTTGAATATAAAAGGATATGAAAGAACTATTAAAAAACAAAGAACTGACATTAAATTATATCCCAAATCATGGTGCATGGACCTATAACATTGTCATCCCAGATTCGAAGAACATTAAAGGTAAATGGGGAGATATCAAGGTTTTTGGTACAATAGATGGTTATGTATTTAAGAACATGAATTTAGCACCACGCAAAGGGTTGGATATGTATATGTCAGTCAATGCTGATATCAGGAAAGCAATCAATAAAAAAGGTGGTGATTTAGTGGTGGTTACCATGCAAAAGGAAGCTGACAATAAGCTTACCGATGAAGATGATATCATTGAGTGTTTTAGGGATGCTGAAATTCTTACAAAATTCAAATCCCTGGACGAAGAGGAAAGAACGAGCATCATCAAAGATATCCTCTCACAAAATGACGAGAACAGTCAGGAAAAAAAGATACTCCTAGCAATAGAAAAATTGAGCAGCAAAACTGGGCGGTAGATGTTAATTGGAAATATGCTAAAAAAACAACCTTCACCTTTTTTAAGGGACTGAAGAAATGCAATACCAAAGAATGGTTTGATAATAATCGAGATGAATTTCGCGAAGTCTATGAAAATTTTGAAAGGTTCACTCGAGATCTTATTAATTCCATTAGCAAGTTTGACCCCTCAATCGCATCTTCGCCTTTTCAAACAGCGATGACGCCCATTGGGTTAGGAATTTGAATTAAATACGTAAAAATCATTCGTAACCAACTGATGTACAATGAAATTATTCATCCTACAAAATATGTTCTAAACTAATCTGCTATTCCCCCTTTACCAGACTGAACCTTTAGCATTAATACTTTGAACAAGGCTGGAATAGCCTAGAACAGTGATTAGACATAAAAAAACCGGACTTTGAAGTGTTCAAAGTCCGGCTGTACCCGAGAGCAGATTCGAACTGCCACGCCGTTGCCAGCACCAGCCCCTCAAGCTGGCGCGTCTACCAATTTCGCCACCCGGGTAGGTTCTGTGGTGCAAATATATATTTATTCAGTATAGTTTTAATACATTTCTGAAAAAACTATACTTCTATAACTAGTCCGTCATAGGCAAGCCTGATATTGGAAGGCAGTTCTGCTTCTATATCAGCATGTTTGCCTAATGTATGGCTCATATGTGTAAAGTAAGTTGTTTCCGCACCAATGTCTTTGGCAAATGCAATTGCTTCCGCCAGCGTAAAATGTGAAATATGTTCTCCCTTTTGCAGCGCATTTACTACAAGGATCTTTGTACCCCTTATTTTATCTATTGATTCCTGCGGTATTGTTTTGGCATCAGTAATATAAGTGAAATCATTGATCCTGTACCCCAGAATCGGTAGTTTATAATGCATCACATCTAATGGAACAAACTCAGTTTTGCCTATCCAGAAGTTCTCACCCGTTAATGTATGCATATTGATCTGCGGAACACCAGGATAAACCTTGGCTGCAAAGATGTAAGAAAACTCCCTTTTCAGCGCTTCCTGCACCCGCTCAGTAGCATAGATATCGATATTCTTGTGCAGCAGATAATTAAAAGGCCTGATGTCATCCAGCCCGGCTACATGGTCTTTATGTTCATGGGTATAAACAATAGCATCCAGGTCCTTTACCTTGGCCCTCAGCATCTGGCACCTGAAATCAGGCCCACTATCAATTACAATAGTTTTATCGTCGGTTTCCAGCAATACAGACACACGCAGACGTTTATCCCGAGGATCGTCCGACTGGCAAACTTCACAACCACAAGTGATCACAGGAATCCCCTGTGATGTGCCAGTACCCAGAAAAGTGATTCTCAAAATGCGAAGGTTAAAGTCATAGTTTCAAAATTAACAAAAAAAGGGGTTACGACAATTTGCCTTAACCCCTTTTTAAAAATTATATTCAATTACCGTAGATCTACGATTTCGACACCAGGATATTTCTTGGCATCAAAGGCAAATGTACTTTCGGGCACCTTCACATTTGGTACAAATGTTTTGACCGTATAGGTATACTTATTCCCGTTTTTATCAAAAATTAATACACTGGCAACCTGGTGCGCAGCTTTATCAATACCCAACCGTATTTTAAAGTAGCTCTTTTTTGCGTCTGTAGGAGCCAGGTCTATCATCTGGTATGTTTTAGCACCTACCTTTTTTTCACCGTTATATGCGTATTTGAATCCGGTTTCATATAAAGTAAAAATCCTTGCGGGATTCAGCGCATCACTATTATTGTCCACCGCAGAAACCTGAACCTCCTTATCTTTTTTCAAATAGGTCCACTGGCTTTTACCATCACTGATGATTTCCTGTTCGGTCATCACCACTCTAAACTTGTTGGCTTTTGAACGAACAGTCAGTGTACCCTGCTGTGTATCTTTGGTACCGTTTTGCGGGCTCTCCAGCAAAAAGCTGAAGTCGGTCTTTACAACATCGTATGATTTATATTTTTTACTCACTTCTGCCAATATTGCTTTGGCCTTTGCATCGGTCTGCGTATAACCTGTATAATGTACTCCTGATAATATCAGCAATGACAATAGGATCTTCTTCATCTTGAATTTGATTGCTTTATTTCTTCAGGTTAGTCAAGAACTGTTCCAAAGCGTAATCGTCAGGCAGCAACACTTCGCGGGCCTTACTTCCTTCAAACGGCCCAACTACTCCCGCAGCCTCAAGCTGATCGATAATCCTGCCTGCCCTGTTGTAACCCAGTTTAAGTTTTCGTTGTATAAGGGAAGTTGAGCCCTGCTGATGCATAACAATCAATCTTGCAGCATCTTCAAACATTGAATCCCTGTCATCGGGATCGAAATCAGCCTTCGCCGACTCTGCAGCTTCATCAAGGTATTCCGGAAGCTGATAAGCCTCGGGATAGCCCCTCTGGTTACCTATAAATTCTGATATACGGTCAACTTCAGGTGTATCCACAAAAGCACACTGTAACCTGATTAAATCGTTTCCTGTAGACAGTAACATATCACCGCGACCAATTAACTGATCGGCACCGCCACTGTCAAGAATTGTCCTGGAGTCAATTTTAGACAATACCCTAAAGGCAAGCCTGGCCGGGAAATTGGCTTTAATTGTACCTGTGATAATATTTACCGATGGACGTTGTGTAGCCAGCACCAGGTGGATCCCCACAGCCCTGGCCAATTGAGCCAAACGGGCAATTGGTGTCTCTACCTCTTTACCAGCCGTCATCATCAAATCGGCAAACTCATCCACGATCAATACAATATAGGGAAGGAACCGGTGTGAATTGTTCGGGTTTAATTTTCTTTTGATAAACTTTTCGTTGTACTCTTTCAGGTTTCTAACCTGTGCATCTTTTAGTAGATCATAACGCTGATCCATTTCTATACAAAGAGAGTTCAGGGTATGAATTACTTTTTTGGTATCTGTAATAATCGCGTCTGCTTCGCCCGGAAGCTTGGCCAGGAAATGCCGCTCAATTTTATTGAACAGCGTAAGCTCTACTTTCTTTGGATCTACCAATACAAACTTCAATTGTGAAGGGTGTTTTTTATACAACAGCGATACCAGGATAGCATTAATCCCTACAGATTTACCCTGACCAGTGGCACCGGCAACCAATAAATGGGGCATCTTGGCCAGATCGGCAATATAAACTTCATTGGAAATTGTCTTACCCAGTGCAATAGGCAGGTCCATTTCTGTTTTCTGAAATTTCTCTGTGGCCAAAATGCTTCGCATGGACACCATTTCAGGGTGCATATTTGGCACCTCTATACCAATAGTCCCCTTTCCAGGCATCGGCGCAATAATACGGATTCCGAGTGCCGCTAAACTTAGGGCGATATCATCCTCCAGGTTTTTGATCTTCGAGATCCTGATACCTGGTGCAGGAATAATTTCATAAAGCGTTACCGTTGGCCCAATTGTAGCTTTGATTTTATCGATTTCAATATTGTAATGGTTGAGCGTCTCTACAATCTTGTTTTTGTTGGCCTCCAATTCATCTGCATTAACGGAAATCTTATTGGAACCATAATTTTCCAGGAGGTCAAGGTTCGGATATTTATAGCTAGCCAGATCAAGTGTAGGATCGTAATTTCCAAATTGCTCTACCAGCTCTTCCGATTTCTTTTCCTCATCACTTTTTTCAATGGTAAACTTCGGTTCTTCCTGTTTTACATCTTCAAAAACAATCTCAGACAATGGCTCAACCACCGGTGAAAGGATAATCGGCGCATTCATCACATTCAGTACAGGAGATTTCGGCACAACAACGGCTTCTTCCATTGGCGGCTCTTCAAAGCGGCTTGGGGTAAGCACAATGTTTTGTTCTTTTTTCCGCTGCCCGGCCAAACGGTCGTTAAGCGTAAACTCTACTTGCTCAAGCCTGTTTTCAAGTACCTCTTCGGCCTTTGCCGCTACCGGGTTTCGAACAGGCATAATGTGATTGCCATCTTCTTCAGCTACCGGTTCGTCTTCTTCAGGTAGTACATCCAGATGTTTTCTTTCGGGAAGTTTAAAATCAATATTGTAAGCAATAATCAGGAGAGTTAGCCCTAAAAAGGCAATAAGCCCCCCTACACCGGCAATACCAATTTGCGCTACTAATAATTTGTTGGTCCAGTAACCAATTTCGCCCTCAAGATAATGGGGTGCATCTAAAAAGAAAGAATGAAAGAAGCCAAAAGAGAGCGACAAAAACAACAGGAAAAACAAACTGTATCCGAAAGTTTTTTCAAGTGCAAATATTTTAACTTTGAACAACAGGCGATAGCCAATCACAAAAAACACAAAAACAAAAAGAAAAGAGGCAATGCCAAACCACTCGTAAATAAACTGATGCGCCAATAATGCACCGAATTTGCCCAGCCAGTTTTGCACAACAAACGGAATATTATGCTGCTGCAGTTCTTCCATCGTTTTGAAAAGGTTACCCCATCCCCCATTCGCATCAATTACATAACTGTAATCTTCCTCCCAGGTAAAAATATAAGAAGTGAACGCTACCAGGAAATATATGGCCAGGATAAGGAAAAATAATCCTGCGATTTTCAAAGCGCGCTCGTTCTCAAAGCTCAGTGAAGGCATTCGCTCAAATCTTATTTTGGGCTGCCTGGACGATGTTTTAGTGCCCGGCTTGTCCCCGTATTCGTTTTTGAATGAATTAGATTTAAATTGGTTTCCCCTTACCGACATGTTGCGTAACTCTATTAATAAACAACAAATATAAAATATATAGTTGTATGTGTCATGTTATTCTAATCCACAGCGGAAGAATATCTATTAAACGTCTTCAGCAATCTGTTTACAAGTCCCAAATACGTTGTCTGATCCTTTTGATGTAACGGCGCACATCCAGAATAAGTGCAGCTGTCACATAAAAAACAATTGGAAAGCCTACAGCAAGGAACGAAGAATATATAAAAAACAGCCTGATCCTGCTAATCGACATATTAAGCCGCGATGCTATATATGTGCAAACCCCAAAACTTTGTTTCTCAAAATAGGTGACGATGCTCTGGAACATAGTATTCATTTTAGATAATTGAGGCATTAAACTGAACGATGAATTAAAGATCAATTTAGAGATTATTTAGATAAAAAGCAAAAATCGTACCCCAAAATCACATCAGCCTGTCATAATTCTCATCCCGATTTCACATCCCAGGCATTTTTTCTGGCTACAATAGTTTTTATGTAATTGCAGCAGGGCTTGTGAATCCATTGCATTACTTAATACAAGACCAGCTTTTTTGTATTCAGTCACAATGGCATTTCTTTCTGCAGGGATTTTTTTCAGCATTTTAACAGCTCGCTTTTTCAGATCCTCCCTGTCAAAATAACGGCCGTAACTGTACAATAATGTGCAAATGGCATTGATAACCAGGTTTTCAATCGACTTCCTGCCCAGTTGGGTCGGTATGGCCCCACAGTCCCGGTCAAAGCCTGAATGATTTTTCCAATAAGGATTTACCGCAACTGACGAAAATAAACTTATCATGGATTTGATGTCTCTGCAGGCTAAGCTGTCATCAAAAATTGTATTGCTGCCTGTTAGCAAACCTGCTAGCTGTGCAATTCTGAGCACTGGAAAATTCTGCGGATGCATTCTCATGAATTTCCAGACTGACCTGTTTGCAGGCTGAAGCGTATACTTGTGCCGTAAAAAATTATACTCCAGCTGTAGTTTCCTGGGGTATTCGTCTTTAAACTCACCTTCCAGAAATCCAGCTTGTCCAAAAAGAAGGGCCTCTACCTGAAGCGGATTATCACGTAATTTAGAGAGAATGGAACCAGGTATACTATTGGCCAGCATCTCGAAGGGAATGTTATTGGTTTTGAAACCAAAACATCTCATTAAAAGTACATGGAAACTTTCTCTCCAATGGTGATGGTTATGTTCCATTTTAACCGAAATTTCAACCGCCCTCTCTTCAAGCCGCTCAGCAATCATTTTTTCCATCGTACGGTTCAGCACTGCCCGGTCTACACTTCCTATTATTCCAGCACATGGAAAAAAGTCTTTCTCTGTCATCAGGCTGTTATACCTGATCAGCAGCGTTTCGGGGACCAATCCTTTCAGCGAAAGTGCGGGTACAACCGTCCCATCGGTTCGGTACACATGATCATCGTCCTCATACACCACATGGAGAATCACTGTATCATAAAAACGGTCAGTATGATGACGGTGTAACTTCCAGTCGGAAGATTTCAAATGTATCTCCACATTGCCCACCCATAGCTGTCCGTTGATTTTTAGCTTGGCGGTACTGAAGTCAGGACCTGCATGCCGGTTCGGTAATCCCTGATTGATAATTTGTAGCTGATCTCCATTGGTGCAACGGAGATCAGCTTTACCCAGCAACCTGTACTGCCAGATATAATGTAAAAAGTCTTCGTTAAAATGCATGACGCAAATTTACTTCAAACTATATTTTATATCTAGAAAAGTAGTTTATTTTACACCAATTCGGTCTTTTCCAGGATTTCCTGCATTTCCCTCTGTAATTTCAAGGCCTCAGCTCTGGCCTTTTCAGCGAAATCTTCACCCTTACCCGCATAAATAATTCCGCGGGATGAATTAATCAGCAATCCGCAATGATCGTTCAGCCCGAATTCACAAACGTCGGCTAAACTTCCCCCCTGGGCACCTACTCCAGGCACCAGCAAAAAGCTGTCGGGCGCAAGTCTCCTAATATTTGCAAATTCTGCCCCCCGGGTTGCTCCAACAACGTACATCAGACGCTCACTGTCTGCCCACGTAGACGAAACCTTGATCACCTGCTCATATAATTTTCCATCAGGAGTTTCCAGCAACTGGAAGTCGTGATGACCTTCATTTGAAGTTGCGGCAAGCAGGATCACCCATTTATCTGGATATGATAAGAAAGGGGTAACAGAGTCTTTCCCCATGTAAGGCGCCACGGTTATCGAGTCGAAACTCATTCCAGACTTTTCTTCGTCAAAAAATGCATCTGCATACATTGCAGACGTGTTGCCAATGTCTCCCCTTTTTGCATCTGCGATGGTAAATATATCCTTCGGAATATATGCCCAGGTTTTCAGCAAACTCTCCCAGCCTTTTATTCCCCTTGATTCGTAAAACGCCGTGTTTGGTTTATAAGCAACACAGAGATCTTTGGTCGCTTCGATAATTTGTCTGTTAAACTCAAAAATTGGATCTTCGTGACTCATCAGGTGTTGCGGAATATTTTCCAGCACCGGGTCGAGCCCTACGCACAAAAATGATTTTTTCAGTTTTATTTGTTCAAATAGTTGCTTTTTATTCATTTGGGCTCAGATTATTCGCAAATATGCCAAATATTCTACAGCTATTTTAAGCCGAGTTTTACACATGTTAAGTAAATTATTTCTAACATTTTGATTTTTTACTTGCAGATTAAGATACAAATACATACAATTGCACCATAATTCTCAAAGTTTATCTGATCATTCCAGAAAATCTCACAAAATTTTGTTCTATTTTTCCAAAATTCATAATGCATTTTTTGCTTGATATGCTGATAAATACGTTTATAAAAATTTCTCTACACCCACATAATGTTTAACAAAACAGAATTAAATGAAAAACTCACTGCTGAATTGCGGGAGTTAGCAAAGTCTCAGGGAATCTTAAATGCTGATGATCTGCGCAAAGCTGAATTGGTTGAAGTTATTCATCAAATAAGCGAACAACAAAGCCAACCGGAAACTGCAGAAGTAAGTGCTGCAGCGGAGGTTACCAGTGATGGTGCTAAACAATCTCCGGTAAAAGCTGCTAAACCAAAGGCGGCGGCTAAAAGTGCCCCTGCAGACAAAACGCTCAGAAAAAGAACCCGTATTGCAAAAGACGAGCCTGAAGCACCTGCGCAAGGTGGCAATAACAACTTCAACAGGGCCTCATTATTTGATACGCCACCTGCAGAACAACAACAGGAATATACTCCCGCTCCTACGGTAGAAAACCAACCGCTTGAAACAGTAACACCTGCAGCAAGAAAAGAAGAAAGCCCCGTGGCACCAGTTGCCGCTCCCTCAAATACCGATCACAAAAAAGTAAAACCGGTAAGGGATGACAACAGGCCTAAAAATAACAACAACAACAATAATCAGAAACAGAACGAAAACAGCTATTCTAACCTGGATTTCGATAACACCATCACCAATGAGGGTGTTCTTGAAATTATGCCTGACGGATATGGTTTCTTGAGATCTGCGGATTACAATTACCTGTCTTCTCCTGATGACATCTACGTATCGCAATCGCAAATCAAACTGTTCGGATTAAAAACAGGTGATACTGTTAAAGGAAGCATCCGCCCGCCTAAAGAAGGCGAAAAATACTTCCCTCTGGTAAGGGTAGAATCTATCAATGGCCGCCTTCCTGCAGATATCAGGGACAGGGTACCGTTCGATTACCTTACACCACTGTTTCCTACAGAAAGATTAAACCTGTTTACTGAAACAAATAATTACTCTACACGTATAATAGACTTGTTTACGCCAATCGGTAAAGGTCAGCGTGGGTTAATCGTTGCTCAGCCTAAAACCGGTAAAACAAACCTGTTGAAAGAAGTTGCCAATGCGATTGCTAAAAACCACCCTGAAGTTTATCTGATTATCCTGCTGATTGACGAACGTCCTGAGGAGGTTACTGATATGGCAAGAAGCGTACGCGCCGAGGTTATTGCATCAACGTTTGATGAACCTGCTGAACGACATGTAAAAATTGCAAACATTGTGCTTGAAAAAGCAAAACGTCTGGTAGAATGTGGTCACGATGTAGTAATCCTGCTGGATTCAATCACCCGTCTTGCACGTGCATACAATACAACTGCCCCAGCATCCGGAAAAATTCTCTCTGGTGGTGTTGACGCAAATGCCTTGCACAAACCAAAGCGTTTCTTTGGTGCCGCACGTAACATTGAAAAAGGCGGATCATTAACTATCCTGGCCACGGCACTTACAGATACTGGATCTAAAATGGACGAAGTAATCTTTGAAGAATTCAAGGGTACCGGTAACATGGAGCTGCAACTGGATCGTAAATTGTCTAACAAACGTATCTTCCCTGCAATTGACATCACCGCATCGAGTACACGACGTGATGATTTGTTGCATGACAGAGATACTTTACAAAGAGTATGGATCCTGCGTAACCACCTTGCAGATATGAATGCACAGGAAGCAATGGAATTTGTTCAGGCACAGATAAGGAACACAAAAACCAATGAAGAGTTCTTAATCTCTATGAACAGCTAAGCCCAAATGAAGAAACACATTCCTAATGCATTAACCTGCGCCAACCTCCTTTCAGGATGCATTGGTGTGGTTTTTGCATTTAAAGATAACTTTGATGTTGCAGCATATGCCGTACTGATATCTGGAATATTCGACTTTTTTGATGGCTTCGTAGCAAGATGGCTGGGAGTTAAATCCTCCATCGGCAAAGAACTGGATTCTCTGGCGGATATGGTAAGTTTTGGGTTTTTACCCGGAGTGGTGATGTTCAAAATGCTTTCGCAAAGTGACTTTTCCTCGCCTTACCTTCCCTACCTGGGTTTCCTGATCACTATGTTCTCTGCACTGAGACTGGCTAAATTTAACATTGATGAAAGGCAAACTGAAGACTTCATCGGCCTCAACACGCCGATGAATACTTTATTCATTGTGTCACTCCCATTTATTCAGCGCGATCACCCAGGAATAGGGAATTCCACTTTGTTGCTGATTTCAATTACGGCAATTATGTGTTTCCTGCTAACTAGCGAGATCAGGATTTTTTCATTGAAATTCGGTTCGCTGGAATGGTCGCAAAATAAGATTAAATTCATATTCTTAATCCTTTCGGCCATACTGATTGCCTTTCTGCAATTCGCCGCGATACCTTTTGTGCTGATCCTGTATATCAGTATGTCTGTTTTACATTTCAGAAGTATTCCGAAAGAATAAACAGCTAAGGCTGATACACAGGATTTCCGAAGCTCAGTTCAGCAACGTTAAAGACGTTTTTCAAGTTCAGCTTTTGCTTCATCCAATTGTCTGTACAGGATTTTTACAAATTCAGTAAACTCCTGGAATGCTTGTGGCATATCGGAAAGATCTTTCAACTGGCGAGCATTGTTCTCAATATACTGAAGATGTCCACGGGCATCTTCCCTTCCAACATACGAAAGCGTCGGCTTTATTTTGTGTGCAAATCCTGCGGCTTTTTCCCAATCTTCCAAAAGAATGGATTGCTCAAGATCGGCAATATACAAAGGGGTTTGGATTTTGAACATATCGATCATTTCGATCATAAATTCTGCGCTATCACCGGACATATCCCGCAAATAAGAGAGATCAAGGGGGCTGTTGTTTTTTTCGGAGTCAATCATTTGAAACAAAACTAATAAATTTATGCGATTTTTGATACTGATAAATCATCCTTTAGCGAAGATAATATTGACATAATATTTTGCTGTAATACAGGGTGGTACACACCTCCTGCTATTTCGGCCAGAGGTACCAGTACAAACCTCCTGTTCTGCATCCTCGGATGTGGAACCTGAAGTCTGGTCCCATCATTAATCACCTCATTCCCGAATAATATAATGTCAATATCAATTACCCGGGCACCCCACTTATCTTTCCTCACCCTGCCCAATTCTTCTTCAATCTTTAATGCCCGTTCGAGCACTTCCGGGGCGTTATGCACGGTTTCCATCTCTACAGCAATATTCATAAAAGAAGGCTGGTCTTCTTTTCCCCATGCCGCCGTTTCATAAAATGCAGATCTGGCTGTTACTTCGCCTATTTCCGTTCCAATTCTCTCAATTGCACGGTTTAGTACGTCTCTTCTGTCCCCTAAATTACTTCCAAGTAACAAATAGACTGTTTTGGGCTCCAAGTGCATATAAACCTTAATTCATTTAATATCTTTACAAATCTAAATACTAATCATCCAGATGAGAGAATTTTTCAAATATGTTTTTGCAACCGTTGTAGGGATAATCATTTCTACATTTCTTATTTTCTTAGTTTTTGTTGTTTTTATAGCAGCAATAGTATCATCAATGGATGACGACAAAAGTGTGGACGTTGCGGATAACAGCGTGCTGTACCTCAACATGGACCAAAACATAAAAGAGCGCAGCCCTAATAAATCATTGGAAAACCTTCCGATTTTTGGTTCGGGGGGATCTAAAAGTATTGGATTCAATGACCTGATCAAAGCCTTAAAAAGGGCAAAATATGATGACAACATCAAATGTATTTACCTGAACGTTACTTCACCGGGTGCCGGAAAAGCAACTTTGAAAGAAGTACGGGACGCCCTTATTGACTTTAAAACTAGCAAAAAGAAAATTATCGCTTACAGTGAAGTGTATACGCAGGATGCATATTACCTCGCGTCAGTAGCAGATAAAATTTATCTGAACCCGCAGGGTGCCCTTGAGTTTAAAGGTTACAGTTCACAACTGACCTTTTTTAAAGGTGCGATGGAGAAAATTGGTGTGGAGGCACAGATCATTCGCGTTGGAAATTACAAAAGCGCCGTTGAACCTTTTATCAATGATAAAATGAGCGACTATAACCGTAAGCAGGTAACGGCATATGTGGGTGGATTGTACAATACCTTCCTCGAAGGCATCTCCAAATCCAGAAATATTCCAAAAGATAGTCTGTACGTTTATGCCGACACCTACAGGATCCAACTACCAAAGGATGCCATTCAGTATAAAATGGTGGACGGCCTTAAATATAAAGATGAGGTGCTGGACGAGCTTAAAGCATTAAGCGGCATAGAAAAGAAAGAAACCCTTTCTACAATTACAATTAATGATTATGCTAAAAACCAGAAAGCCGAAACCGGAGGCAGCAGTAATAAAATCGCTGTAATTTATGCCAATGGGGATATTACCGGCGGTGAAGGCACCGACGAGTCTATAGGCTCAGAGCGCATATCCCGCGCTATTAGGAAAGCAAGACAGGATGATAACGTGAAAGCGATTGTCCTGCGTGTAAATTCGGGAGGCGGCAGTGCACTTGCATCTGATGTAATCTGGAGAGAGATTGTGCTAAGCAAAAAGGTAAAACCTGTAATGGCTTCTTTTGGTGACGTAGCCGCCTCAGGCGGTTATTATATCGGCTGTGCCGCAGATTCAATTTTTGTTCAACCGAATACTATTACCGGCTCAATCGGGGTTTTCGGAATTATACCTAACTTCCAGAACCTGCTCACTAATAAACTAGGGATCACATTTGATGGTGTAAAAACCGGTCAGTACGCAGATATTATGAGTGTAAACCGTCCGCTAACAGCAGGTGAGCGACTCATTATCCAAACTGATGTTAACCATGTTTATGATAGTTTCATCACGCGTGTAGCGGATGGCCGTAAGAAATCTAAAGCATATATTGACTCCATCGGTGGCGGACGTGTTTGGGTTGGTACTGATGCAGTAAAAATTGGCCTTGCCGACAGAATTGGAAATTTCAATGACGCAGTTGCTGCAGCTGGCAAAAAAGCGAAACTAAAAGATTACAGAATCGTAGAATATCCTGAACCTATCAGCCCGATAAAATCACTGCTGGCGGATGCATCAGACAATGTGAAAGTCTACTATGCAAAACAGGAATTTGGCGAGAACTTCTTCTTATACCAGCAAATGAAAAAAGCCTTGGTTAATGCCGGTATCCAGGCACGCATGCCGTTTGAAATCTCGGTAAAGTAATACCAAATGCTGGGGAGCAACGCTCTCCAGCATTTGGTGTTTTACTGTAGTTTTTTCCAGCCGGGATGAACGGAAAGATACAGTGCATTTGCCGGCCTGCCTGGTAAATGAATGGTGATAGCTGTACAGCTGTCATTTTTAATATCAAAAGCAATTCCTTCTTTAATACTATCATATACTTTCAGGCTGTCCTGCCGGTTAACGTACGTTTCTGACTGCCTAAGTTTTGGATAAGCTGCAAGTACTTCGCTTAATTTTGCCCCCGTATGGATACCAGCTGTAGTCCTGAACGCTGGCGCTGCAACCGAGACCTGCTTCACACTTTTAACTACCATATTACTGTCCCTGTACGAAGAGAAAATAACTACCGGATCTTTTTTAGCGGTTGAATCTCCTTTTGCATACCATATGGCTATTGCACTGCCCATGGCAGCATCACCATCACTGGCGTTTCCAAGAAGTTTAAAGACCTCCTGCATGTCCTGCCCCAGATAAATTTTACCTGCTTGTTTTCCAGGTATAATGAGCAGGGAGGAATCAGGCTCGGCTGTTCCAGCACTTTCTACATTGGTGCCATCCTTCAGTTCAGCAGTATCTTTAGTCGTAGACGATTGTTCAGTTGATGAGCTGCACGCTACCGCAAGACCGATTATTGCTGCCCCTAAAAATGTGATTATCTTCATAATTGTATAGTGCTCTGTTAACATCAGCAGTTCAAAAAACTATGCCATAAATACATTCTTCGGGAAAAACGCATCTTTTTATTTATTTTAGCGCCCAATGGAAAACAAGACCATAGCACGTAGTTTACGGCTCCTTTCTCAATTGATGGAGTTACACAATGAGAACTCCTTCAAAATAAAAACTGTTGCAAATGCCGCTTTGAAAGTAGATAAGCTACCTTTTGCAATCAATACCAAAACTCTGGAAGAGATTGGCCAGATCGATGGATTGGGAAAAAGTACAGCAGCTAAAATATGGGAATTGCTGCAAACCGGTACTATGCCGGATCTTGAAGCAATCCTTGCCAATACGCCTGAAGGTATCGTAGAAATGCTGGGTATTAAGGGCATTGGCCCGAAAAAGATCCTGGTGATATGGAAAGACCTGGGCATTGAAAATGTGGGCGAATTGTACTACGCCTGCAATGAAAACAGACTGATTGAAGCCAAAGGCTTCGGACTCAAAACCCAGGATGAGATTAAAAAGGTTATTGAGTTTAAAATGGCGGCCCAGGGAAAATTTCTTTATGCCCAGGCAGAAAACCTTGTAAACAGTATCTCATCAGAATTTCTGATCGGTTTGACCCAGATTGAAGAAACTCCCCTGATTGCAGCGGCAGGCGCCTACCGCCGCTATTGTGAAATTATTGAAGAACTGGAATTTGTGATCGGTGTTGAAGATCCTGAAAATATTAAGACACAGCTTCCACTCCTTGGCCCGATGGTTTTTGAACAGCAAACGGAACAGCTGTTTACAGCAATGAGCCCTTTCGGACTGAAGATCCATCTGCATATTTATTCAAAACCTGAGTTTCCATTGCAGCTTTTCATCCTTACCGGAAATGAAACGCATGTACAGGAAGTGCTCAAACTTGCTGGCGAGGGTCCTTTTACCACTGAAACGGAAATCTATTCTAAAGCCGGACTCCAGTTTGTAGAACCAGAGCTACGCGAAGGCCTGAATGAAGTAGAACTTGCACGTAATCATCAACTGCCTAATCTAATCACCTATGCAGACCTGAAAGGCAGTTTACATAACCACTCAACCTGGAGCGACGGTGTGCATACACTTGAACAAATGGCTGTTCATTGTAAAGATGTGCTTAACCTCGAATACCTTGGCATATGCGACCATTCAAAATCAGCATTTTACGCCAGCGGATTAAACGAGCAGCGTGTGTATGCGCAGCACCTGGAAATTGATGCGCTAAACCTGAAGCTAGCCCCTTTTAAGATATTCAAAGGTATTGAAAGTGATATCCTCAACGACGGATCACTCGATTACAGTGACGATATCCTCAAAACGTTTGATTTTGTGGTGGCCTCTGTACACAGTAATCTGCGCATGGACGAAGCCAAGGCTACCGCGCGTCTCATCAAAGCAATAGAAAACCCTTACACAACAATATTGGGCCATCCGACAGGAAGATTGCTCCTGAGCAGAAAGGGTTATCCTATAGATTTTCATAAAGTAATTGATGCCTGTGCGGCCAATAAAGTGGTGATAGAAATTAACGCCAACCCATTACGACTCGATCTAGACTGGAGATACCATCGTTATGCCCTGGAAAAAGGTGTATTGCTTTCTGTTAACCCCGATGCCCACCGCATGGAAGGTTTCAGGGATATGCATTATGGTGTATATATGGCCAGAAAAGGTGGTCTGGAAGCTGTTTCATGTCTCAATGCTTTCAGCCTTGAGGAAATCAGTGCTTACTTTAATTCAGTAAAACTTTCAGCAGGGTAATTGGCTTTATACCTATATTTGAAAATTAAACCCACAGCATGCTTGCAGAAAAATTGTACAATGCACACCAAACCAGTCAAAAACCGAATATACTGGTTGTAGGTGACCTGATGCTGGACCATTATATTTTCGGAACGGCCTCAAGGTTGTCGCCCGAAGCACCAGTACCCATTGTAAACGTTAAAAATGAAAACAAGATTATTGGCGGTGCAGCAAACGTTGCCAGCAACCTGATTGATCTGGGTGCAAATGTATTTTTAGCAGGTATCACCGGCGATGATGCATTCGGCGAAGAAATCAAAACCATCCTGCAAACTAAAAGTATCCGCACCGACCTGATACTGAAAGATAATTCGCGTACAACTACGGTAAAAACCAGGGTAATTGCGTCTAACCATCAAATTGTACGAATTGACCAGGAGGACATCCATGATATTTCCGGAATAGTAGAAGATACATTTTATGCATCACTTTATACTTATATCGAAGAAAGTGATATTGTTATTTTATCAGATTATAACAAAGGCTTGCTTACACCCGGTCTTTCCCTGCGGATTATCAGTTTATGCAATCAGTTGCAAAAACGGGTGATTGTAGATCCAAAGGGCCTGGACTATGCAAAATACCGGGGCTCTTTTATCATTAAGCCTAACCGCAAGGAATTGGCAGAAGCCGCCAAGACAGATAAGATTCACACACAGGCCGACCTCGAACAGGCTTCCAAAGTAATTTTTACTGCTACCGAAACAGATTACCTTATTGTAACACTCTCCGAAGATGGCATGGCTATCATCACACCAGAAAGCTGCAAAATACTGCCTGTAATCGCCAATCAGGTTTATGACGTTACAGGTGCCGGAGATACCGTAGTTGCCACCCTTGCTTATTGCATTGCATTGGGCTTTTCTATTGAAGAAGCCTGCACTGTTTCTAATTATGCTGCTTCAATCGTGATCAAACATATTGGTAGTGCCACAACTACCATTGACGAAATACTAACTGCTATAAATAATTAAAATTACATGGTTTTAGAAGAACTGAACCGCCACCAGCAAACTATTGAGAGGGTGATTGACTCGCTCATACCTGATATAGAAAAAGGTTGCCAAATGGTCACCAATGTACTTGCGGCCGGCGGCAAGGTATTATTGGCCGGAAATGGCGGAAGCGCTGCCGATGCACAGCATATTGCAGCTGAACTTTCCGGACGTTATGTGAAAGAGCGTAAAGCCCTGCCCGGAATCGCATTGACGGTTGATACTTCAGCAATGACTGCAATCAGCAATGATTACGGGTTTGACCATGTTTTTTCACGCCAGCTCGAGGCTTATGCCAGACCTGGAGATCTTTTTATCGCCATTTCTACGAGTGGTAACAGCAAAAATATTTTACATTCACTGCGTACCGCCAAAGAATTAGGCTGCATTACACTGGGGCTCTCAGGCCGTGATGGGGGGGAAATGAACAGTCTTTGTGATCTGAACATAGTTGTACCTGATGAAACAACCGCCCGTATCCAGGAGATGCATATTCTCATCGGGCATATTTTTTGCAATGCTGTAGATCTCGAATATTAGCTGCAGCCAGCGTAAATTAATAGATACTCTAACATGAATAATATCCTAGCCAGGAAAATCGTTTCCCTGAATGACATCGCAAAACTCACTGCTGAATGGAAAGCCACGGGCAACAAAATTGTTTTTACCAATGGCGTATTCGATTTACTTCATGCAGGTCATGTCACCTACCTGTCCGAGGCAGCGGATCTTGGCGATAAATTGATCCTTGGCCTTAACAGCGACGAATCAGTACAACGCCTTAAAGGCCCGGAAAGACCTGTCAATACAGAGACCACCCGTGCTTCTTTGCTGGCATCTATGTTTTTTATTGATGCTGTGGTCGTTTTTAATGATGATACCCCATTAGAACTAATTAAAACCGTATTACCGGATGTATTGGTTAAAGGAGGTGATTATACTGTTGACACCATAGCTGGCGCAAAGGAAACAATTGCCAACGGGGGCAGAGTAGAAGTGCTAAGCTTTTTACCTGGCTATTCATCTACCGCTATTATTAACAAAATTAAAAATACCTGAGTCACGCCTCTACCCTCAATCATGACGCCTAAGAAAATACTTGTAATCAGATTCAGCTCAATGGGAGATATAATCTATACCACCCCCGTTGTACGCTGCCTGAAACAACAAATCCCCGGCTGTGATATTCATTTTTTAACGAAAGACCAATTCAAATACATCTACCAGCAAAATCCATACATCAGTAAACTCCATATCTTAAAACCAAAATTACGGGATACAATTCAGGAAATTAAGGAGGAAAAGTTTGACCTGATTATCGATTTACATAACAATCTGCGTACTTCCATTATTAAAATGGCAACAGGCCTACCCTCTTCCACCTACAAAAAGGACAGGATAAAGAAATGGCTGGCACTGAAATTTAAGTGGACCTCATTGTTTTCCAAAGATCACCTGGTTGACCGTTATCTCGAAACTGTGAAGTTTCTAGGTGTTAAAAACGATAACAGGCCAATCGATTATTATGTCCGCAATGAATATCAGATCGCAGAGTTTTTACCACCCTCCCATCAGGATCAGTTTATCGCTTTTGTAATTGGTGCTACACATTTTACCAAAAGGATGCCTAACGAAAAAATCATTGAAATTTGCCGCGGCATTGACAAACCTGTGGTATTGCTTGGTGGAGATGATGTAAAAGACAATGCAGCAGAAATATGCAGGGCAGTGGGGTCAAACGTATTTTCTACCTGTGGTTTAACTAACCTTGATCAGTCCGTTTTCATAGTCTCACAGGCGCATAAAATTATCGGCTTTGACACCGGCCTCACGCATATTGCCGAGGCTTTCGACAAGCCTATTGCTTCCGTTTGGGGTGGTACAACACCTGAATTATTAGGTGTATATCCCTACAAGGTAAAAGATTCGCTGATTGTGGGCATAGATCTTGAATGCCGGCCCTGCTCAAAGTTCGGCTTAGAGAAATGTCCCCTTGGGCATTTTAAGTGTATGAAAAACATTCCTGCTCAAGCAGTTGTTACTTTCTCAAATACATAATCCAATGCAATGGCCAAACAACTGATAATTGTAAGACACGGTAAGTCCGACCAGGGACAGTACGGCCTGTCAGATTTTGACAGGACTTTAAACCACCGCGGCAATAAGACCGCACATGAAATGGCTGAGAGGCTTAAAACAAAATCTGTTTTTCCAGAGTTGATCGTTAGCAGTCCGGCCGTCAGGGCACTAAGTACTGCAAAACATTTTGCCGATGTGTATAAGGTGCCTTATGATAAAATTCAGCTGGAACTATCTATATACGAAGCCAATACCACAGCGTTACTTCAGGTAGTTAACCAATTGAACAACGACTCATCTATTGTTGCCATGTTTGGACATAATCCAGGATTAACTGAATTTGTGAATTATCTGACAGACGCCAAAATCTACGACCTGCCTACAGCAAGTGTAACAGTGATAGATTTCCCATTTGATGACTGGTCAATGGTTAGCCAGCATACAGGAACTCTATTGTTGTTTGATTATCCTAAAAATTCGGAAGACCATTAATCGCAACTAGTGATTATCACTAAAAGTGCAGGTGTTTTACGGTCAGGCCGTTATTGATCAGTTGTTTCAAAGAATCAATACCAATTCTGAGATGAGATTCTACATAATTAGTAGTTACAGTGCTATCACTTTCTGCAGTTTTAACACCTTCAGGAATCATGGGTTGGTCAGAAACTAGCAGTAAGGCACCTGTTGGAATTTTGTTTGCAAATCCGGTAGTGAAAATTGTAGCTGTTTCCATATCTACGGCCATTGCCCTGAGTGTCTTCAAATATTTCTTAAAATCCTTGTCATGCTCCCACACCCTGCGGTTGGTAGTATAACAGGTTCCGGTCCAGTAATCACGGGAATGGTCACGAATGGTAGTTGATATTGCTTTTTGTAATGCAAACGCAGGCAGCGCAGGCACTTCTGGAGGCATATAATCGTTAGATGTACCTTCTCCCCGTATTGCGGCAATCGGCAGGATCAGGTCGCCTAATTGGTTTTTTTTCTTTAATCCGCCACATTTCCCTAAGAACAGAACAGCTTTAGGTGATATCGCGCTCAGTAGGTCCATCATTGTAGCCGCCATTGGGCTTCCCATACCAAAGTTGATTATTGTGATCCCATTTGCGGTCACACTCTGCATTGGTTTATCTAATCCCATAATCGGCGCATTGTCGTTCCATTCAGAAAACATCTGCACGTATTTGCTAAAATTGGTCAGCAGGATATATTGTCCAAACTCTTCAAGAGGTCTGCCTGTATATCTTGGCAGCCAGTTCTTAACAATATCAGCTTTAGATTTCAGGCCAGCTTTTACCGGGGACTCTACTTCTTTCACCTTTTTAGCTTTTGCTAAAATTGTATCATCTTTTTTTACTTCTTTTTCTTCATTCATATATATTCATTTATTTAATAAGGAGGCACACCATTGTAAACCAACCTCCACCTTGCGCAAAATACTGATGGTAAAATAACAAGATAAAAAAAATCCCCGTTAAAACGGGGATTTAAATTTTAAGCAGCTTTTAACTTTTTAAAGTCGGCCTTTTCAAATTTCTCAACCGCATAATCGAGCGATATGACCAGCTCCTTTATACTTGTATCAGATGGGATATCAAACATTGCATCCAGCATGATTGCTTCACAAATAGATCTTAGGCCCCTTGCACCAAGCTTGTATTCCATTGCTTTGTCAACAATAAAGTCCAGAACTTCATCTTCAAAAACCAGTTTCACACCTTCAAATTCAAACAGTTTCACATATTGACGGAACAAAGAATTTTTAGGTTCTGTTAATATGTTACGCAATGCTTGTTTGTCAAGAGGATTTAAGTGTGTTAAAACAGGCACACGTCCAATCAGCTCAGGAATCAACCCAAATGATTTTAAATCCTGTGGTGTGATGTACTTGTAAAGGTTATTTAAGTCCAGTTCAGTATCATCTTTCTTCACTTTATATCCTACCGCCTGGGTACGCAGCCTATTGGCAATTTTACGTTCAATACCATCAAAGGCACCACCACAGATAAACAGGATATTGTTTGTGTTAACAGGAATCATCTTTTGGTCCGGATGTTTACGTCCTCCCTGAGGCGGAACGTTTACAACTGTACCTTCCAGAATTTTCAATAGTGCCTGTTGAACACCCTCACCTGATACATCCCTGGTGATAGAGGGGTTATCACTTTTACGTGCCACCTTATCTACCTCATCAATGTATACAATGCCACGCTCTGCAGAAGCAACATCATAATCCGCTGCCTGCAGCAAACGGGTCAGGATACTCTCCACATCTTCACCAACATATCCGGCTTCAGTTAATACTGTAGCATCACAAATACAGAAAGGCACATGCAGGATTTTTGCAATTGTTTTGGCGAGTAATGTTTTACCTGTACCGGTTTCGCCAACCAGCATGATGTTTGATTTTTCAATCTCTACTTCATCTGCCTGGTCAACCTTCTGTCCTAACCTTTTGTAGTGGTTATAAACAGCAACAGAAAGCACTTTTTTGGCATCGTCCTGCCCGATTACATATTGGTCAATATGCGCCTTAATCTCCATTGGCTTCAGCAACGTAACTGATGCATCAAGGCCTTTAGACTGTTTATTGCCAAATTCCTGCAGCACCAGCTGATGAGCCTGAGTGACACATTTATCACAAATGTATGCATCAAGCCCTTCGATAAGCATTAAAGTATCCTGCTTACTTGATCCGCAAAAAGAGCAACGGGATTCTTTTGTTTGTTTAGCCATTATCTATTTTTTATCCGAATTGGAACCTAAAACTTCGTCAATCATTCCAAAGCTTTTGGCTTCGTCAGCTTTCATCCAGTAATCACGGTCTGAAGCTTTCTCTACCCATTCGTAACTTTGACCTGAATGATCAGAAATAATATCATACAATTCTTTTTTCAATTTAAGCATTTCCCTCAGGTTGATCTCCATATCAGAAGCCACACCTTGTGAGCCTCCTGAAGGTTGGTGGATCATTACACGTGAGTGAGGTAAAGCAGCACGCTTTCCTTTAGCACCTGCAACTAATAACACAGCACCCATTGATGCTGCCATACCAGTACAAATTGTAGCTACATCAGGGGTAATATACTGCATTGTATCATAAATACCCAATCCTGCATAAACAGAACCACCTGGTGAGTTGATATAAATTTGTATATCCCTGTTGTTATCAGTAGACTGCAGGAACAACAATTGCGCCTGTATAATATTCGCATTGCCATCATGAATCGCATCACCCAGGAAAATGATTCTGTCCATCATCAAACGGGAAAATACATCCATTTGGGCAACATTTAGCTGACGCTCTTCAATAATGTAGGGAGTCATGCTTTTAGGAGAACTATTGGTATGACCGATATAACGGTCAACATTAAGGCCGTTAATACGGTGATGTTTAACTGCGTACTTTCTAAATTCGTCTTTATCTATATTCATTGTTATAATAATATATATTAATTTACAGTGTAGTTATCAATGCCAAAATAGTCATATGGATTCAAACTAAGTTGGTAATTTATTTGGGTATTGTAAAATTTTAATTTGCGGATATAAATAAGGCGGCCTTTAAAAAGCCGCCTTATGATAATATTTAGAAGATGTTAATCTGTTAAAGGATTATTTCATCTCTATAAATTCATTATAAGCTATATCTTTTTGGTCTAAAGTAGCAACCGATTGAATGTATTCAAAAACTTTAATCGCTTTTACTTCTTCAAAAATGCGGTTGGCATTATCTTTTTCCTGAAGGAATGTAGCAGTGTACTGAGCAAGCTGATCTTCAGGTAGCGGAGAAGGACTATACATTCTGAACTGTGCATCTAAACGTTGCTTAGCAGTTGCAAATACATCCTCATATTTAATCTCCAGGCTATTGTCCTTTATGATTTTGTTTTCGATCAGTGTCCATTTCAGGTTTTTTGCAAAGTCATCATATCCTTCAGCAAGTTCAGCATCGGATAATTTTTCATTCGTAGCTTTAAGCCACTTGCGCAAAAACTCATCCGGAAGATCGATTTTAACACTTTCAGTTAGTTGAGTGTACATATCATTTTGCAGTTTGCGGTCCGCATCCTGTTTGAACATGCCTTCAACTTCTTCTGTGATTTTTGCAGTAAAACCAGCTTCGTCAGTCACTACACCTTCACCAAATATTTTATCAAAGAACTCCTGGTTCAAATCCGACTCTTCTAAACGGTTTACATTTTTTACCGTTACCTGGAATTTAGACTGCAAATCTTTGGCTTCATCCTCGCCTATATTTAACAACTTAGCAATAACCACCTCATTGTTTTCAAAAGCTTTCTGAACATCCAGTTCAAATACATCATCTTTTTTCCTTCCTGTAAGAGACTTTAAAATTTCTTTGTCTTTTACAAGATCAAGCCGGATAGAACCTGTACTGTTTATTCCACCTTCAAAAACTGAACCATCAGGAGAAAGTTGTGCTAATTCGGCATAAAGCACATCTTCTTCTGCCGAAACTTCCGGGTTTGTCATTTTGCCATAGCTTTTGCGGATATTTTTGATACGTGCAGCAAGCGTTTCTTCGTCGGCCTTTACATTATATTGAACAAATTTATCATTTGAGCTGATAGAAATATCAACAGCAGGGGCAAGACCAATTTCGTAATCAAATTCGAAGTCGTCTGAACCATCCCATTTAAAATCTTTGTTTTCGTCGATAACCGGAACAGGCTGACCAAGGATTTCAACTTTATTATCCGTTAAGAACTTATTAAGGTTTTCGCTTAACAAAGAATTGATCAATTCAATCAATATGCTTTTACCATACATCCTTTTGATGTGTGCAGGCGGAACCATTCCTTTACGAAAGCCAGGAAGGGTAGATTTTTTTGCTTGATCTTTTATAGATTTCTCGACCTTCTCAGTATAATCTTCAGGCGAAATTTTAATTTTTACAACTGCGTTTAAGTCGTCAATTTTTTCCTGTGTAATATTCATCTTTCTGAATCAATTTTAAAATGTCTTTATCAAAAATCCAGCCGGATCTACCGGAGGACTGTTTTTCCGTTACAGGGTGCCAAAAGTATTACTTTTTCCCGAATTAGACGCAGATAAATAGCAATTTGTCATGTTACCTTATCATTTAATACGAATTCAACTTCACGCCCTATCAATATATACCTAACAAATGCTTAATCATATTAATATACAGGTTATATCAGGTAGTAGTATTCTAGTGGTCTTGTTGTACATGAAGCAATCCAAAAGGAAACTACTGGTGTGGCTGGAAAAAACTGGGGAAAATTTGATCAAAAAAAAAGCAGTCGGTTAAGACTACTTTTGATTCAATATGTGCGGATGAAGGGACTCGAACCCCCACGCCGTGAAGCGCCAGATCCTAAGTCTGGTGCGGCTACCAATTACGCCACATCCGCATCTAGGAGTTGTTTAGGACTGCAAAGATAGAGATAGTTATCAATTCTCAAAAACCTTTTGTATTTATTTTCACTATAGCAAGCTAAACAGTTCATTTTAAGGGATATTAATTTAATTGAGGCTGCAACTGAAACATATACTGCACCGCTTTTACCAGCCGGCTGCCATACCAGGAGAACATCTCTCCATCTACCAGCATAATTTTAGCGGATGGAATTACAGATCTGATTGCTTCAATGTGTTTTTCCCTGAACGGGTAAGGTTCTGACGAAAGAAATATGAGTTCCGGTTTTAAATCTACCAATTGCTCCATCGCCATACTGGGGTAACGGACTTCTTTGATCACATTTGTAAGCCCGATCTTCATCAATATATCATTAATAAAAGTATCCCGTCCAGCAAGCATGTATGGGTCTTTCCATATTAAATAAGCCACCTTTTTGTCAATTCCAAGTTGTAGCGCAAGCGTCTGAAGATCAGTAAAGCCAGCGTTAATCAGATGGTTCAGATAGGCCGCTTCAGGCTGTCTGTCTACTACGTCCCCGATACTGCTAATCGCCAGCATGGCATCTTCCAGGTTATGAATGTCACTCATCCACACCGGGAATTCCTTCATTAACAGCTCAATATCTTCTTTCGTATTTTCCTCTTTGTTCCCGATTATCAGATCAGGATTTAAACTCCGGATCACTTCAACGTTCAGTATTTTAGTCCCCCCTACCTTGGCTTTTAGCTTAAACTCTTTCTCCGGGTGCACACAAAATTTAGTGATCCCGACTATTTCGGTGCTTAAACCCAGCTCAAAAAGTAGTTCAGTCTGAGAGGGAACTATTGAAATGATCCGTTGTGGCGGGAAATTAAAAGTAACAGCCCTGCCCAACTGATCGGTTAGCGTTTTTTGCATACGGCAAAGATAGTCAACCCCGGCTCAATTTTATATGCTGACTACATTCAGGTCTTCCTTGATTACCCCGTCAAGCAGGTGCAAGATCCGGGAACCGTAGCCAGCATTCACCTCGGAGTGCGTAACTTGTATGATAGTAATATTCTCTTCCTCGTTTAGTTTTTTAAATAAATCCATTATCTGAAGGGCCTGCGCCGATTGCAGATTCCCTGTTGGCTCGTCAGCCAGTATAATAGAAGGCTGTGCGGCTAAAGCCCGCGCTATACCTACCAATTGTTGCTGCCCGCCCGACAGCTGGTTAGGAAACAGGTCCTTTTTCCCAACAATATTAAAACGGTCCAGCATATCGGCAACCCTGCTCCTGCGCTCTGCCCCGCCTATCTTTTTATACAACAAAGGCGCTTCGATATTTTCAGCTACGGTCATCTCATCAATCAAATGATAAGCCTGAAAAACAAAACCTATATGGTTGCGGTAAAGCTCAATCCTCTTTCTTTCATTCAACGAAGTAATATCTTCGCCCATAAATTCATATGTGCCATAGGTGGGCTCTTCCAGCATCCCCAGAATGTTCAGTAAAGTAGATTTGCCTGCTCCCGAAGGCCCCATTATTGAAACAAATTCACCCTGCTGAATGGTAGTACTTACATGTCTAAGTATATAGCTTTTAAGACCTTTATTGGCATAATATTTCTCTATATTTTCTAGTTTGATCATCTGTAGTTTAATTTTATTAAATAGTTAAATATATTATATTTAAATCTGTTATTCGTATTTTAAGGCATCCACAGGATTTGTTTTCGCAGCCTTATATGATCTCAGACTTACCGTCAGAAAGGTGACCAGCATAGAAATTGTCATGGCAATTACAAAGGGCCATATGCTTAGGTCGATGCGGTAAGTATAACCTGATAACCATTTGGAGATAAATATGTAGGCTATCGGCCAGGCAACAACATTGGCAAAAAATACCATTATGATGAATGATGTGTTTAACATTTTTACCAACTCAAAAGTAGACGCTCCCAATACCTTTCTGATTGCCATTTCTTTTGTTCGCTGGGTTGCGACAAACGAGATCAGACCGAACAAACCTATAAATGCTATAAAGATAATTACAGATGCAAAAACCTTAAAAAGAGTTCCCATAACTTTTTCACTTTCATAATATTCATTCATATCATCTTCCACAAATGTGGATTCAAATACATGATCAGGAAAATAGGAATTCCATACGGCTTCTACATTTTTCATCACTTCCGGAATCCTTTTGGAATCCATTTTGACAGCGATAGAATAGGTATGTGCTTTTTGAGAGAAAAAAAGGATAGGAGAAATGGGTTCTCTGAGACTCATATTATTGAAATCTTTTACGACACCAACAATTGGCCGTTTCACACTTCCACCAAGAGTGATCATCTTCCCCAATGCATCTTCAGCGTGTAAAATATTCAGCTTTTTTAACAGTGTTTCATTAATTAAAAACTCATTGGTTGTATCACTTTTTGACAACGTCCGTCCTGCTAATAACTGCAGGCCAAATGTTTTGATATAATTCTCATCGGCTACTTTGGTATTCACCTGGTAATCTTCATCCGTAGTCTTCTGGTAGGCAAAGTTAGTGAAGTTATTATTTTCTGACGAAGGTGCCGCACTGCACAAACTTGCAGAGATCACGCCCGGTATGTTAAGAATCCTTGTTTTTAATATGTCGTATTTTGAAACACTTATGCTATCACCGGGGAGATTAGGCAAGGCTACTGCCGAAGCGTTGAAACCGAGGGGTTTTTCCCGCATATATTTCATTTGTTTCATAATTACCAGTGTACCAGTAATCAATATGATAGTAATGGCGAACTGAATAACAACTAATACTTTACGCAGCGCCCCGCCCCCCATATGACCAAGGCTGACTTTATTTTTGATTGCGAGCACAGGGCTAAACCTGGACATGATGAGAGCTGGATAAAGGCCGGCTATAAAGCCTACGAACAGAACCAAAAACACTATAAAAAGCAGTATTACCGGTTGCTGTGAAATACTAAAGGTCAGTTTTTCTTTAAACAATGCTGCTAGAGACGGTAAAGCCGCTTCTGCAATAACGCATGCAAACAACATCGCGATTGCAGTAAGTGTAACCGTTTCAGTAAGGAACTGGAGCATCAATTGTTTGCCCTGGCTACCCATCACCTTTCTAATCCCAACTTCCTTAGAACGGCTTACCGCCTGTGCGGTAGCCAGGTTTACAAAATTGATGCATGCGGTGGTCAGCAGAAAGATACCAATTACAATAAGTCCCACGATTTCTGTCATACCAGTGGTTTTCCTGGAAAAGTTGCCATACCGGGCATCTTTATGAATTTCGGCTAGTGGCTGAAAAATATGATCAGTCTCGCCGGCCGGTAAATCGGCATAATATTTTTTAAGAAAAGCATTTTTGGGACCATTCAGATCTTTGACATCTGTACCATTTTTTAGCAGGATATAACATTCAGACCCACTGGAAACAGCTCCCCAACTCTTGGAATTCCTGCTTTCAAAACCTGAATAGGCAATTGCTATTTTAATAGGATTGCTGATGTTTTCGGCCATATTTGCAAAAACGGCAGTTACTTTTAAATCAGTTTTATTGCGGTAATTAATAGTCTGACCAACGGCCTTATGCCAGTCGCCAAAAAACTTTTCGGCCATTTCCTGTGAAAGGGCTACGGTATTTGGGGCAACCAGGTCCCTTTGCGGATCGCCTTGCAGCCATTTATAGTCAAATATTTTAAAGAATTGAGGTTCAATAAAAAATGCCCTTTCAGAGGTCTTCAATCTTGTTTTACCCGATGCATCCTTTATCTTCATTACGCCACCACCGCTCTGTAACGCTGCTACCTGTTCCAGCATACCAAAATCATTTCTTATCGCGGGCACTAGTGGCTGGGGCACACCTTTTTGAAACTCTTCCCCGTCCGCATAGTTCCAGTGAGAGACTACACGGTAAATCCTGTCCTTGTTATCAAACTGCTGGTCATAGCTGAGCTGATACCTGATAAAAATGAATATCAATATACAACTTGCCAGGCCGATAGAAAGACCTGTAATATTGATAAAAGTATATCCTTTGTTTCGCCAGAGGCTTCTGAATGCAATTTTAAGGTTCAGCTTAAACATATCAACTAATTTTAATGATTATTCATATTTCAAGGCATCAACAGGATTGGCATTGGCAGCCCTGTATGATCTCAGACTAACCGTAACGAGCGTTATTAACAGGGAGACAGACATTGCCATAACAAATGGCCAGAAACTTAATTCTATCCTGTAGGTATATCCGCTTAGCCACTTACTTATCAAAATATAGGCGATGGGCCATGCTACCAGGTTTGCTATCAATACTAAAACTATAAATGAGGTATTGAGCATCTTAACGAGCTCCAGCGTAGAAGCGCCAAGTACCTTTCTAATTGCCATTTCTTTTGTGCGTTGTGTAGCTACAAAAGAAATTAGTCCGAATAGGCCTATGAATGCTATAAAAATGATCACCGAAGCAAAAATTTTGAATAAAGTGCCCATGATACGCTCACTTTCATAATATCTGCTAATATCCTGGTCCACAAATGAACAATGGTACATATACTCTGAATAATATGTGTTCCAGATTTTTTCGGTACGGGCCATTACAACGGGAATTTGTTTCACATCCATTTTAATGGCCAGGTTTGCTGCCTGCTTTTTACGTGTGGTAAATAATATAGGAGAGATTACCTCCCTCAGACTTTTATCGTTGAAATCTTTTACAACCCCAACAACAGGGCCGCTCAGTTCATTGCCAAATAAGATCTGGGTGCCGATAGCCTTGTCGGGATCTGTCACGTTGAGCCGCCTTAACAAAGTTTCGTTCACTACGAATTCTTTAATCGTGTCACTATGCGATAAAGCGCGTCCGGCAAGGAGTTTAATTCCAAAGGTACTGAAGTAGTCTTCATCAACCGACTTGGTATTGACCTGAAAATCTTCATTTTCTTTACGCCCAAAACCGAAAGCGTTTAAAACAGTATTGTCAGAGGATGGACCGGTGCTGCAAAAACTTGCAGACAGCACCCCTGGTTCTTTCAATATTCTGGCCTTTAAAATATCATATTTAGTAAGGCTTATGCTGTCATTTGGAAGACTGATTATTGCGATAGCGGAGGTATTAAAACCAAGTGGCTTATCGCGCATAAATTTCATCTGCATCAGTACAACTACTGTTCCTGTAATCAGGACAATTGTAATTGCAAATTGCGCCACCACCAACACTTTTCTCATGGCTGCGCCTCCCCCATTACCCATACTCAACTTATTTTTTATGGCTAACACTGGGCTGAACCCTGACAGGACCATTGCGGGGTAAAACCCGGCAATCAAGCCCACCAGCACTACCAGCCCTATCAGGAATATGAGTATAGACGGGTTTTCCAGCAAATTAACGGAAAATTTATCCTGAAATAAGGCCGCTAAAGACGGCATGGCTAATTCTGACAATGCACAAGCCAGCAATGCGGCCAGTAAAGTAAGCGTAATGGTTTCCGTAAGAAACTGAATTATCAGCTGCCTGCGGCCGCTACCTAAAACCTTACGCACACCAACTTCCTTAGACCTGCTAACCGCCTGGGCGGTTGACAAGTTAATGAAATTGATGCACGCGGTAATTAATAGAAACATCCCAATAACTATCAATCCTAACATCTCGCCTTTGCTGGTAGATTTTCCTGAAAAATTACCAAAGTTTGTGTCGCGATGTATATCTGTCAGTGGCTGAAAAATATGGTCTGGTTTTCCTACGCCACCTGTATTAACATAATATTTTTTAATAAGCGCATTTTTAGGGCCTTCAAGATCGCTGATCGTTACCCCTTTCTTTAGCATGATATAACATTCTGAATCTGAACTTATGGCGGCCCATTTATCCAGTCGCCTATCTTTGAAAGAAGCGTAAGAAATCGCAATTTTGATATTATTACTGGTGTGTTCGGGCATGTCTTCAAACACGCCTGTTACTTTAAGATCTGATTTATTCTCGTAATTGATCACCTGCCCCATGGCCTTGCGCCAGTCGCCAAAAAACCTGGATGCAGTTTCTTTAGATATGGCAACAGTATTAGGTGCAGCCAGTGCCCGTTCAGGATTACCTTGCAGCCATGTGTAGTTGAACATCCTGAAAAAGTCTGGCGCTGCATAAAAAGTACGTTCTTCCGTTTTAACCCTAACCCTGCCTGTCGCATCTTTCACTTTTAAAATGCCCCAGTCGCCCTGCAAAGCAGCTGCCTCTTCCAGCATGCCGAAATCGTTTTTTAATGCCTGGGTCAGGGGCATGGGTACACCTTTGTCAAAACCCACACCCTCAGTATATGTCGCCTTAGAAACAACCCTATAAATTCTGTCTTTATTTTTATACTGCTGATCATAACTCAACTGATATCTGATAAAAATAAAAACAAGAATACATCCTGCCATCCCGACAGAGAGACCCCCTAAATTTATTAAGGTATAACCTTTATTTTTCCAAAGGTTCCTAAAGGCAATTTTTAAGTTTAATTTAAACATATACCAGGGTACTTATAGTTGACACTATCTGTATGCCAAGGCTGTGCCAACACCAAAACACTAACATAAATAACTAAATATCAATATATTAAATTACAAAAATAATATCTAGTGTTCGTTAACGCACAATAGCTGTACGTTGGCGGACATGAGTATCATGAGTTTTTAGCGACAGAAAGGAGCTTCTCTTTTGTCTACTCATACTTAAGGGCATCAACCGGATTTGCCTTCGCCACTTTTACAGATTGCACGCTAACGGTGAGAATCGCAATAATGACGGACAATGTTAAGGCAATGGCAAATGGCAAAACAGAGACAGAAACCCTATAACTATATGCAGACAACCACTTGGTAACAATGATATAGGCCAGCGGGAATGCAATTACATTGGCAATAGCAACCAGCTTAATAAAATCCTTATTCAGAAGTGTAATGATATTCAGGTTACTGGCACCCAAAACTTTGCGGATACTGATTTCCTTTTTACGTTGCTCCGCCATATACAAGGCCAGTCCCAGCAAGCCCAGGCAGGAGATAAAAACAGCAAATCCACCAAACCAATTAGCAATTTTGCCAACCAGTTTTTCATTCTGAAATTTCTTCTCAAAGTTGTCATCGGCGAATTTAAGGTCAACTGGAAAGCCAGGATTTGCAGCGTTCACCACTGCTTTTATTCTTTGTAAAGATTCGCCTGGATCTCCTGCATCACTTATTCTTGCCAGGATTACCGTTGCATAAGTCATATTGTAATAATGGATGATTGGACGGGCCTGTTCGTAAGGGGATTCCATAACGAAGTCCTTCATCACACCAATGATGGTTACAGGCTGGTCATATAACCTGATTACAGTGCCCACTGGATTTTTCAAACCCATGGTTTTTACCGCAGTTTCATTGACCATTACATTTGCTGTATCAATATACGCTGAAGAAAATTCCCTCCCGGACAAAAGCTCTCCCTTTAACGTTTTTACAAACTCATACCCGGTACTCCGCACATTGAATAATATATTTTCTTCCTTATTTTTGCCTTGCCAGTCTACGCCAAAAGTGTTATTGCCGTACTGCGTGAGGCTTGTGCCGAAGAAGGATACATCGCTGACTGCGGCAGATTTCAGCAGTTGGTCCTTCAGCGTATACAGTTTCTGCTCATTGTTTAACAATGGCCCCTGGATAGCTATCTCTACCAGGTTACTTTTGTTATATCCAATAGATTTGTTTTTGATAAAATTTAGTTGCTGATAGATTACTGCAGTGCAGATGATCAGGCAGACAGCAAATACAAACTGAAATACAACCAATACCTGTCTGACAGATAAAGAGGCGCTTCCTGCGATTTTAAAGCCTTTTAGTACTTGTACAGGCTGGAAAGAAGAAAGATAAAACGCAGGATAACTGCCCGCGATTATTCCTGTAGCCAAAGTCAGGCACAGAAGTGTTGCCCAGAACTTCCAATCCCAGTAATTGATGGACAGGTCGATACGTAACAAGCTATTAAAGTAGGGCAAACTAAGCTCTATCAATACAAAAGCAACGATCATACCTAATATGGAAAGCATGACCGATTCCAGCATAAACTGTCCAACCAATGCTTTTCTTGATGAGCCTATCGCCTTGCGTACGCCAACTTCCTTCGCCCTTTTTTCTGATCTGGCCGTAGACAGGTTCATAAAGTTGACACAGGCAATCAGCAGAATGCAGAAGGCGAGCAAAAAGAAGATCCTCACCTGATCAATCTTGCCGCCTACAGATTTCCCATTGACAAAGTCGCTGTACAGATGCCATTTTTCAAGGGGATGCAAACTATATTGGGTGAGATCATCTTTCTGGTTTTTGATATAAAATGTATGCAGCAGTTGATCGGCCTCAGTAAAAAACTGGTGGTTTTGTAACTCAACGATAGTCTGGCAATAATTACTTCCCCAACCGCCCTCAAACAAACCCGGGTTCTCCTCTCCGAATAAATTCCAGGTCAACAGGTAATCAAACTGGATTGAGCTATTCTTAGGGAGGTCAGCAATTACCGCATCTACTTTTAAAGGCTTTAGGTTCTCGAACCTGACTGTTTGATTTATCGGATCTTCATTCCCAAATAGATTTTTTGCCATCGTCTCGGTAAGTACGATTGAATGAACATCCCTGAGTGCTTTAGCAGGATTACCTTTTAAAAATTTGTAATCCATTAGCTGCGCAAATGCGGTATCGGCATATATACCGGCATTTCTGAAGTTATTGTTTTTGTGGGTGATCAAATGGTTTTCAGGATAGCTGAAATGTGAAACCCTGGTAAGCCCTGGCACCTTATTTCTGATTTCGTCAGCAAGCACACCGGGTGTGGTGTTATGGCTATTTATGCCAGAAGCCGATTTTTGATGGGTAAGCACAACATAAGTATTTTTATAATTCTTAGCTTGCTTGTCATAGCCCCATTCATAAGCTACGTATAATAGTAAAACCATACAACTTGCTAGTCCTATGGCCAGACCACCAACGTTTATTAATGTATAACCTTTGTTTTTCCAGAGGTTTCTAAGGGCGATTTTTAAATTTAGTCTGAACATGTGATCAGTGATTAAGGATTACAAACGGTGCAAGATTTGATTTTATTCATATTTCAAAGCATCAACGGGGTTGGCGGTTGCTGTTCTATAGGCCTGAAAACTAACCGTAAGAAACGCAATAAGCATGGTACTGCCTGAGGCAACCAGTAGTATCCACCAGGAAATGTTGGTATGGAATTCAAACTTGTTCAGCCAGTTATCCATCATATAATAAGCCAGCGGGACGGTAATTACTATCGCTAGCATGATCATTTTTAGAAAAGAAAATGATAACAATTGCATAAGGCTATATACAGAGGCGCCCAAAACCTTTCTTATACCAAATTCTTTTGTCCGTTGTTCTGCGCTGTAAGCAACCAGTCCAAACAGTCCTAAACAGGAAACGAAAATCGCCAGACCGCCAAACAAGTTGGACAAGATTCCGAGTACTCGTTCCTTCTTCAGCAAATCGGCATATAACGTACTGGTAAAGGTCATTTCTACCGGATAAGCTGGGTTAATCTGTTTCATAATCTTCTCTATAGTCTCTGTATTTTGCTGCAAACTATTTGCCGGGTTTAAGCGCATGGTCACACTTCCATTGTCCGTTTTACTATAATAGATGAGCATCGGATAATTAGATTTATAAGGTGAATCCCACACATAATCTTCGAAAACTCCAACCACATTAAATTTTCTGCCGCCCATGGTTAATGTTGTTCCTATCGGGTTTTTTAAACCCATAGTTTTTACGGCAGAGGTACTTACCAGGACAGCAGCACTGTCAGATGCATATTTTTTAGAAAAATCTCTGCCAGAAGTAAGCTTCATGCCCGCTGTCTTGATGAAATCGTATGTAGTACCGATCCTGTTAAACATAATGCTACTTTCTGCCTGCGTCATTCCCGGCCATTGCAGACTATTAAAATTTTGTCCATGGTGCAGCAGGCCAATGGAGGATTGAAAAACACCTGTAACCGCTCCGGACTTAAGAAGTTCATTTTTGAACACTTCAAACCGTTCCCGCAGCTGTCCATCCTGTGGTATCTCCACCAGGGCGTTTAAATCTACACCCGCGGGTCTGTTTTTAATATACTGGATTTGCTTATAGATTACCAGAGTCGAAACGATCAGCATGATCGCAAAACAGAACTGCCCGATGATGAGTAAATGTCTAAGGCTCAGCGAAAAGAAGCTCCTGTTGGTCACCTTCCGTTTCAAGGTTTGTATGGGATTAAAAGACGACAGGTAAAATGCAGGATAACTTCCTGCAACGAGGCCGGTAAATAAAACGATACCAAAAACAGCCAGCCAGCTACCGAAACTAAAATGGGAGATATTCATCTTAATTTGAAGCAGGTTACTGAATGTGGGGAGACAGATTTCTACCAGGATGATCGCGATGATCACACTTAAAAAGGTGAGCACCATTGATTCTGTAAGTAACTGAAAAATCAGCGATGCACGTGTTGCTCCAATAGTTTTTTTGATCCCCACCTCTTTGGCACGTTTCTCAGATTTGGCGGTCGCCATATTCATAAAGTTGACGCAAGCAATTAATAGTATGCCGAGAGCTAAGCCTATAAACATCCAGACCTGGTCTATATCCCCGCCAACGCTTTTTCCGTTTACAAATTTGCCATACAAATGCAGTTTACTCAGTGGAAAAAGGAAATGTGGCTGTGTAGTACTTTTTGTATTTTGTTTAACCAACTGGGCCATTTTTTTATTGACCGCGGACAGATCGGCATCGGGCCTGAGGCTAACCAATGTGACAAAACTATAATTGCTCCAGTTGATATCGCGGACAAAGTCGTACATATTTGCATACAAAGACCAGGGCATCAGGTAATCGAACTTATTTGAACTGTTGTCTGGAAGATCTTTGATCACCCCGGTAACTTTAAGATCGGTTTTATCCATATAACGGACAGATTTGTCCAGTACATCTGCCGATCCAAATAAAATACGGGCCATACTTTCCGTAAGGATAACGGAATTTGGTGAGGCCAGTGCAGTAGCTGGATTACCATGGATAAATTCATATTCATAGATTTTCAGCAGATCTGGGTCTGCAAATTTCGATCTTTTCTTAAAACTTTTCTCAGCATTTGCAATCAGCTCATTTGCCCCATAGTTCATCCTGCTGATATACTGTATTTCAGGAATACCTTGTTTTATTAAGGGCGCAAAGGCTGTGGTGGTCCCATCGAAAGTCATGATATCATTACCAGAATCATCTGTGATGTGGGTCATTACTTCATAAACATTCGCAGCGTTTTTTGCTTGTTTGTCAAAATTCCATTCATAGGAAACATAGATCAGCAGCATGAGGCAGGCGGTTATCCCAATTGATAAACCCAGCACATTGATCAGCGAAGAAACCTTGTTATTCCAAAGGTTCCGCAGTGCGATTTTAAAATTTAATCTGAACATCTTTCATTTAATTTATTGAATATCAATAGAATATTATTCGTATTTTAATGCATCTACAGGATTTGCCTTAGCCGCCCTGTATGTTTGAAAACTCACTGTCAGCAGGGCAATGCCGATAGTCCCTGTTGCAGCCATAACAACCATTGTCCAGCTTACCGAGGTATGGAATTCAAAGCCCTTTAACCAATTATTCATTACATAAATTGCTACAGGAATGGCGATGATAATTGCAATCAGCACCATTTTTATAAAACTGAATGACAATAAACCCATCAGGCTACTCGCCGAAGCGCCGAGTACTTTCCTAATTCCTATCTCCTTAGTTCTCTGCTCCGCGCTGAAAGCTGCAAGGCCAAATAAACCCAAACAGGAAATGAAGATGGCCAGCCCTCCGAAGATGTTGGATAACAAACCTAATATTTTTTGCGATTTAAGTTTTTTCGCGTAAAGCTTGTCTACATAGCCAAAATCTACAGGATAAGCAGGATTAATTTCCTTAATAATTTTTTCGATGGTCGACATATTGGCCGATGAAGCATGGGCCGGATTGATGCGGATGTTGATATTTCCGTTCCATTCTTTATTAAACGCGATGACCATTGGTGCACCTGTTCTGAATGGGGAGCCCCATATAAAATCTTTGAACACGCCAACAACCGTGCGATTTTGACCCTGATATTTTATAATCTGACCTATAGGATGAACCAAACTCATGCGTTTAACGGCAGAAAGGCTCAACATAACAGCTGCTGTGTCTGATGCAAACTGTTTAGAAAAGTCGCGACCTTCCAGGATGGTCACCCCTGTAGTCTTAACAAAATCATAAGTGGTCGCCAGCTGGTTGAAAACCATGTGTCTATCTACCTCATTAGATCCAGGCCACTCCAGTCCCCAAAAGTTTGAGCTACTTTCAGACATGCTTCCAGATAACTGGCAAATGGCAATGACGGCACCTGATTTTAGCAACCTTGTCTTCAGTAATTCGAATCTTCCAACCAGCTCCCCATCCTGAGGGATTTCTATTAAATCATTTATCTCATATCCGGTAGGCCGGTCTTTAATAAACTGTATTTGTTTGTATATAACGGTAGTGGCGATCATTAGAATGACGGCAAAGGTAAATTGCACTACTACAAGAACTTGTCTGAAGCTGATCAACATCATTCCCTTTCCTTTATCCCTTTTACTTAATATCTGCAGCGGACTAAATGAGGAAAGGTACAGGGCAGGATAACTACCAGCGGTAAGCCCAGTGAAAAGAACAATGCCAATCAAACCGATCCATATATAAGGATTGGAATAGCTGATGCCCATTTTGATGCCAAGCAGGTTATTAAATAAGGGCAGAAAAGCCTCTACCAATACGATAGCCATGATAGCACTTGAAATGGTGAGAACGAGTGATTCCATCATAAACTGGCTGATCAGACTAACACGTGAAGCACCGATAGTTTTTTTAACACCCACTTCTTTACCCCTTTTTTCCGATTTCGCGGTTGCCATATTCATAAAATTGATGCACGCGATAAGCAGCACACCGATAGCTAGCCCAATAAACAAACGAAGCTGTTCTATTTGGCCACCGGTACTCTTTCCGTTTGTAAAATCGTCATACAGGTGTAGTCTGGAAAACGGAAAGAGAAATGGTGATGACAGCGCATCAGGGGAATGCATTTTAATCAATCCCTTAATGCTTCGGTTAATGGGTTCAGGACTTACGCCTGGATCAAGCCTCACCAGAGTCATCCAGTTATTATTAGTCCATTCCTTGATTTTTACCCAATCATACATCCCTTCATATAATGTCCAGGGAAGAAGGTAATCAAACTGTATGGAGCTATTTTCGGGAAGGTCTTTGATTACCCCCGTGATTTTAAGGTTTACCTTGTCTTCAAAACGGACCGACTGGTTAAGCACGTCAGAGGTGCCGAATAAAAGCCTGGCCATTGATTCCGTAACAATTACATTATTCGGGGCGTTCAGCGCTGTTTTTTTGTCGCCAGCTATAAAATCATAATCGAATACGTTCAGTATGTCTGCATCAGCGAAGCGGCTTCTTTTTTTAAAACTATTCTCCTTGTTGGCAATTAGTTTCAGTTCTCCATATACATCTATACGGCTCATCGATTTTACCTCTGGATAACTTTCCCTGAGCGCAGGCCCGATAGTATTTGGTGTTGAAGTACCTGTACCCGTTACCAGTCCATCTGCCTGTTCAAAATTAATCATCACCTGATAAACATCATCAATCCCTTTACCTTGTTTATCGAAATACCACTCATATGAAACATACAACAAGAGTAACAGGCATGCCGCAAGCCCTATAGCCAGGCCACTGATATTGATGATTGAAGAAGTTTTGTTCCGCCAAAGGTTTCTTAAGGCGATTTTGAGGTTGAGTTTAAACATATCATGATGAGTTACGGTTATTATTCATATTTCAAGGCATCAACAGGATTTGCATTGGCGGCTTTATATGCCTGGTAACTCACTGTTAGCAGGGCAATCAGAAGTGTAGCCATCGCAGTGAGCAAAATGATCAGCCAGCTGATTTCGGTATGAAATTCAAATCCGGTGAGCCAGTTATTCATCATATAGGTGGCAATCGGAACAGCAATGACTACAGCAAAACTCACCATTTTTAAAAAGCTAAAGGAAAGGAGCTGCATCAGATTGGAAACTGAAGCACCGAGAATTTTACGAACGCCAATCTCTTTGGTACGCTGCTCTGCACTGTATGCCGCAAGGCCGAACAAACCCAGACAGGAGATGAAGATAGCGAGACCACCAAACAGATTAGACAAAAGCCCCATAACTTGCTGTTCCTTAAGTTTCTCAGCATATAACGCATCCACAAATTTAATTTCAACCGGATATGAGGGATTAACGTCTTTTACAACATTTTGAATGGTTCGTAAATTGCTGGACAGCGTATTGGCAGGATTAAGGCGCATGGTAATTGTACCGCCCCAGCCCTTAGTAAAAGCAACTAAAAGTGGTGTTTCCCTGGCGGAAGGAGCTCCCTGGATAAAATCTTCAAAAACACCTACAATGGTACTTTTATTTCCATGATACATCACTGTTTGTCCTATAGGATCTGCTAAATTCATCAACTTTGCAGCGGTCTGGTTGATTAATACCGCAGATGAATCTGAAGCAAAATTTCTTGAAAAATCCCTGCCGGCAATCAGTTTTAATCCAGTTGTTTCAATAAAATCATACGTGGTGGCTATTTGAGAAAAAACTATCTTTTTATCCGCTTCAGTAGATCCCTTCCATTCCATCTCCCAGAAAGATGAAGTTTGATTGGCTATTGTGCCTGACGACTGATAAAGTGATTGTACAGCTCCTGACCGGAGCAATCTTTCTTTGAGCAAATCAAATTTTCCATAAAGCTCCCCTTCCTGCTGGATCTGAACGAGTTCGTTCACTTTATAACCAATAGGTCTGTTTTTAAGGTATTGGATCTGTTTGTAAATAACAGCTGTGGTAATGATCAGAATCACAGCAAAGCTAAACTGGCCGACTACCAGTATCTGACGAAGATTGATATTTAGTATGCCTTGATGGAGGTTACGTTTTCTTAATATCTGAACGGGATTAAAAGAGGAAAGATAAAAAGCGGGATAACTGCCAGAAACCAGACCAGTGATGAGTACTACCGCTGTTATTCCTAACCAAATTATGCTGCTCGAGTAATTGATTTTTAGACTGGTATCGAGCAAATTATTAAAAAGCGGAATACATATTTCAATAAGAACAATGGCCAAAATGGAACTCATTACTGTCAAAACCAGCGACTCCATCAAAAATTGTCCGACCAAACTTTTTCTCGTAGCGCCTATGGTCTTTTTTATTCCCACTTCCTTGGCACGTTTTTCGGACTTGGCGGTAGCCAAATTCATGAAATTCACACATGCGATTAATAGGATGCCAACGGCCAGGCCCATGAATAAACGAAGTTGCTCTATCTGCCCGCCAGCACTCTTCCCATTCACAAATTTATCATAAAGATGCAGTTTGCTCAATGGAAATAACCAAAGCTGTTCGTCCATGTCTTTATTATGCCTGTGCATAAAATCGCTGATATTTGAATTGAATTTTTGAATATCTGTATTGGGCGCCATCCTCACAACTGTCCGGTAGTTAAAATTACCCCAGGCAGGCTCTTTTATCCAGGTGTTCAAAGCTTCATTTAAGGACCAGGGCATCAAAAAGTCAAAATAGACAGATGTATTTTTGGACAGGTCTTTAATCACACCCGTTATTTTCAGCTCTGCTTTGTCGTCAAACCGGATTGCCCTGTCTAAAACATCAGTTGTCCCAAACAATTCCATGGCAGTACTTTCTGTTACGATAACACTATAAGGCGCCGCCATTGCATGTGCTGCATTTCCGGAGACAAATTCGTATTCATATATATTCAGAATATCAGGATCGGCAAAACAAGCCGTGCGCTTTAGAATATTCATGCCATGTGCAATCAAACGTTTACCCTTGTCATCAAGACGGCTTGCAGCTTTCACTTCAGGATACTGCAATTTAAATAACGGAGCAATGGGATTAGGGGTAGCGCCCATTGTACCTGCAACCTCTCCATTGGGTCCCATGTTGTTTACTATAACCTTGTAGGTATTTTCAGGATCCCTGGTCTGAAGATCATAGTTCCACTCATAGGCTACGTACAGCAACAACAGAAGGCAAGCAGCCAATCCAATAGCCAGTCCGCAGATATTGATAAATGACGAAGTCTTATTTTTCCAGATGTTTCGCAATGCGATTTTAAAGTTCAGTTTAAACATGGCTAGAGGATTAGTTTATTCGTATTTTAAGGAGTCGACCGGATTTGCTTTCGCAGCTCTGTAAGCCTGGAAACTAACGGTGAATAAGGCGACTCCTATGGTGCCGGCCGCCGCCAGCAGGATGATCACCCAATTCACCGAAGTATGAAACTCAAAACTTTTTAACCAACTGGACATGATATAATTTGCCAGCGGCACAGCTATTATAATGGCAATGACCACCATCTTTAAAAAACTGAGCGATAATAGCTTCATCAGGCTAGGTACTGATGCGCCAAGCACTTTCCTGATTCCAAGTTCTTTGGTACGCTGCTCTGCACTATAAGCTGCCAATCCAAACAATCCCAAACAAGAGATAAATATTGCCAACGCCCCGGCTATATTAGACAGTATTCCAAGCACTGTTTGTGATTTGATCTTTTCAACGTATAATTCATCAACAAATTTGATCTCTACAGGATATGCCGGATTGATCTGTTTAACAATCTTGCTGATTGTTGCAATGTTATCAGCTACTGAATGGAGTGGGTTAAGCCTGAGGGTAACCATTCCGTTCCACTCTTTGTCATACCCTATAATCAATGGTTTTTCGGCATCAGATGGCGAGCCCAAAATAATATCTTCGAAAACCCCTACAATATTGGATTTGATACCGTCATGTTTTACTATTTTTCCTACGGGATCTTTAAGGTTCATTACTTTCATCGCCGAATGGCTGATTAATAAACCATTGGTATCTGATGGGAAGTCGGGAGAAAAATCCCTCCCATATAATATCTTAGCACCTGTGGTTTTCATGAATCCATAAGTAGTGGCCATCGTATTGAACCTGATCAGCTTGTCATCTTCTGACGATCCTGGCCACTCAGCCCCCGATGAACTGGACATTTCCCTGGATATACTGGTGGAAGATTCCAATACGGAATTAACGGCGCCTGATTTCATCAGTCTTCCTTTTAAAATTTCATATTTATCAGACAACTGGCCCTCCTGACTAATTTCTACCAGGCCATCCATTTGGTACCCCACAGGTCTGTCTCTGATATACTGGATCTGTCTGTAAATTACTGTTGTTGCAATAATAAGTACTACTGCGAAGCAAAATTGCCCCACTACCAATACCTGACGCAGGTTAACAGAGAGCGCACCTTTTTTTGCGCCCCGTTTTTTTAACACCTGCACCGGGTTAAAGGCTGAGAGATAAAAAGCAGGGTAACTTCCTGCCATAAAAGCTGTAACGAGCACAACGGCAGTCACACCCATCCATGTAACCGGATCACTATAATTTATACCGAGCCGAATTTCCAGCAACTGGTTCAAATACGGGAGTGACATTTCCAGAAAAATCACAGCAAATACTGCACTTGTCATTGTTAACACAAGGGATTCTATCAGGAACTGGCTAATGAGGCTACTTCTGCTTGCCCCAATGGTTTTGCGGATGCCTACCTCCTTTGCCCTCTTCTCCGATTTTGCAGTGGCCATGTTCATAAAATTGATACAGGCAATGAGCAGTATACCAATGGCCAGTCCGATAAACAGATGAACTTCTTCAATTGCGCCACCGGTGTTCACACCGTTGACGAACTTATCGTGCAAATGCAATCTGCTGAACGGGAAAAGAAAAAGTTCCGCTTTTTTGGGAATGCCATTCTCCTGGTAAAAGGTCTTTACTGTTTTGTTTGCTTCTTGAACCCCTGCTCCGGCCCGTAATTTCACTAAAGTGGTGTAGTTGAAGTTTTCCCATTTTGGTTCTTTCACCCAGACAAATTCAGATTCGTACACTGACCAGGGCATCAGATAGTCGAACGTTCTGGACTGATTTACCTCCGGATCTTGAATTACACCGCTTATTATAAGGTCTTTTCTATCCTGAAAACGCACCGATCTATTGAGCACATCCGTACTTCCAAAAAGTACTTTAGCAGTTGAGGCAGTGATGATTACACTATTTGGTTGCAATAAGGCTGTTTTTGGGTTGCCCTGGATGAATGTGTAATCAAAAATGTCCAATATACTGGGATCGGCAAACTCTCCTCTTTTCTTAAAACTATTAATGCCATTGGCAATTAAAAATTCCGATGCCCAGCTTAAACGGCATGCGGCCTCAATCCAACTGTATTTCTGTTTGAGAAGCGGGGCAATCACATTGGCGGTACTCTGCCCGGTTAGGGATATGCCCCCATTAGCCCCCTTGTGATTCATCATTACCTGGAAAACGCGCTCCTGATCTTTTGCCTGTTTATCAAAGTTGAGGTGGTAGGATGCCCATAACAAAAGTATCAGACAGGCCGCCAAACCAATAGCGAGGCCACTAATATTGATCAGTGAAGACGTTTTATTCTTCCAGATATTCCTTAATGCTATTTTAAAATTAAGTTTGAACATGGCACCGGCATAAAAAATTTATAACTTTGCATCAGTATACCATTGGACGGTCAGGCCTTTTTGCAGACCCCCAGACGAAATCTTCAGCGAGACCGACCGCCCTGATGGCAAAACAACACCTTAAATCAATTCCTCAGTTCTGCTTTTATTTATTTTTTCTGAGATTACGTGACCATCTTTCAGGTTGATGATCCGGTTGGAAAAACTAGCGTCATGTGAAGAGTGGGTAACCATCACGATGGTAGTGCCCTGCTCATTTAACTCGCATAACAACTCCATAACTTCATTACCATGTGAACTGTCCAGATTACCTGTCGGCTCATCTGCCAGAACCAGTTTAGGTTTAGTTACCAGGGCCCGGGCCACTGCCACACGCTGTTGCTGACCGCCAGACAACTGTTGTGGAAAATGCCCGCTACGGTTTACAATATTCATTCTTTCGATGATCTCGTTTACCAGCCGCTTGCGCTCAGTGGCAGGAACCTTGTTATAAATTAAAGGCAGTTCTATATTTTCAAATACGGTGAGTTCATCAATCAAATTGAAGTTCTGGAAAACAAAGCCCATGTTCTGCTTACGGAAGTTGGAACGTTGCTTGTCGTTCATCGTTAAAAGTTCTGTTTCTAAAAATTTGTAGCTGCCACTTTCAGGTTTATCAAGAAGTCCCATCACATTCAGCAAGGTGGATTTACCACAACCTGAAGGCCCCATAATGGAAACAAATTCACCTGCTTTAACATGCATATTGATTCCGTTCAATGCAGTGGTTTCTATTTCTTCCGTTTTGTAAATTTTTTCCAGGTTCTCGATTTTTATCATGATCTTCTTTTTTTGATTCTTGTCTGTGTTTTTATTTACTGACTTCTATAACGTCATACTGATTGAACTGATCGTAAGAAGAAGTAATAACCTCTTCATTCTTTTGCAGGCCATCCATAATTTCATAATACTGATAATTTTTACGTCCGATTTTCACATTTCTTTTTTGGGCCTTTCCATCTTTCAGTACAAACACCCATGAGCCGCCGGTGCTTTGGAAAAACTGTCCCTGGGCGAGCAGTAAGGATTTGCTATTGTCAGATAAGGTAAGCTTTACCTGTAAAGATAAACCCCTGCGCAATTCATCAGGTGATTTGCCTTCGAAAACAAGTTCTACCTGAAACTGCCCGGCTGTTACCTCGGGGATCACTTTACTCACACGTAACTGGTATGTTTTTCCATTGAATTCACAGTTGGCCGACTGCCCTTCTTTTACCCGGTTAATGTAATACTCATCCACGCCCGCCTGCAATTTATAACCCTGCATTACATCAATTTTTCCCAGCATCTCATTTGCTGTGTATGATTTACCAATAACCGGATCGTACGAAGACAGCCTCCCCGATACAGGCGCTTTGATGGTCATATTTTCAATATTTTCCCTGATGGCTTCCAGGCTCTCGTTCATTCTTCCTACAGAGAAATCTATTTGTTTGAGCTGCATTACCCGGCTTTGATTTTCCTGTTTAACGGCCTGTTTCATGATTGCCTTCCTGCCCTTATTGTATTCGTAGTCCTGGCTGGAAGTATTAAATTCTTCTCTTGTAATCACCTTTTTCGCAAATAAAGTACTGTCTAATTTGTACTTGCGGCTTGCTGTCCTTAAGGCATCCTCTATCACCATCATATCCTGAGTCATCACCCTCTGATTTTGTTCCAGGTCCAGCCGCACTTTGCGTAATTGGTTTTGTTGTTCGATAATACCGGTTTCACTGGTGGTATAACCCGAAAGCGCATGTGGGTTGGCTATTCTTAGAAGAGGAGTGCCTTTTACCACACTTGCTCCATTTTCAACAAATATTTCTGCAACCGTACCTCCCTCAGAGGAACTCACAATAACAGAGGTGAGAGGAACAACACTGGCGTTCAGTAAAACTACATCCTCAAAATCACCATACTGTACTTTACTTATCGTCAGTTTGTCAGCATCAGCCTTATAGACCTTACTCAACGAAAGTTTATAGCCATAGGCTACCAGTGTAAATAACAATACACCTCCAACTATCATTAAGACCGTCTTTTTATTAAATCTTTTTTTCTCTATAATCTTGTCCATTGCTGTATTGTATGCTGCTAAGCCTTATACCAAGGATATGCCAAACAGGAAACTACAACTTAATTTATTAAATTTCAGATGTTTACATATTTAACATTAAAATTACCGTTCGTTATCGGACACTTGATGTACAACATCGGACAATTCATTTATTTTTGAAGAAATCTTTGTAATATGACAGAAGCAAACGTTTTGGTAATTGACGACGATGATGACATCCTGCTCAGTGCTAAATTATTTTTAAAGCAGCATTTTAATCAGGTAGTGATCTGCAAATCTCCAAAAGAGATCAATGTATTATTGAGCCATAATGAAATTGATATCATCCTCTTGGATATGAATTATCAAAAAGGCGCAAGTGATGGACGTGAGGGACTATACTGGTTAGAACATATTCTATCAATTGATAAAGATTATGTGGTAATCCTCATGACAGCCTATGGCAATGTAGAATTGGCAGTACAGGCAATCAAAAAAGGGGCTACAGATTTCATTCTAAAACCATGGGAAAACGATAAATTGTATGCCACACTTTCCGCCGCATCCAAACTGAGGCAGTCTACGAAGAAAGTAAAAAAACTGGAGAAAATTCATTCCTCAATTCAAAATGACATCGCCAGAAAATTTGAACATATCATTGGTAGCTCTGCTCCCATCAAACAGCTCCAGCATACGCTGATCAAAGTAGCGCCCACCGATGCCAATGTTCTGATACTGGGCGAAAATGGAACTGGAAAGCAGGTATTTGCCTACGAACTGCATAAACATTCATTGAGGAAGAACCATATATTTATGCACGTTGACCTTGGGTCACTCAACGAAAACCTTTTCGAAAGTGAACTTTTTGGTTATGCAAAGGGAGCGTTTACTGACGCGCGCGATGACAGGCCCGGCAGGTTTGAACTTGCGGACAACGGGACGATTTTTTTGGATGAGATTGGTAATCTTTCTTTACCCCTACAATCCAAATTGCTGACCGTGCTGCAAAACAGGACGGTAACCCGCCTCGGCGAAAGTAAAGACCGCAAGGTAAATGTGAGATTGATTACAGCTACTAATATGCCACTCAATGATATGGTTGCCAAGGGAACTTTCAGGCAGGATTTGTTGTTCCGGATTAACACAGTTGAATTGATTCTGCCCCCACTGCACCAACGGGCAGACGATATTTTGTTGCTGGCAGACCATTTCTTACATAGCTTTAGCACCAAATACCATAAAAATATCGGCCGTATCAATGATAAGGCGGCAAAAACTTTGTTAGGTTATCACTGGCCGGGCAATGTAAGAGAACTTCAGCACGTCATTGAACGGGCAATAATTATGGCTGAAGGCACTGAAATTACCGAAACCGACCTGCAATTGAGCCCGCAAAGGTTTGGAAGCAGTACACCAGTGACTGCAAATATGGACCTGGAAGAAATGGAAAGAATGATGGTACAAAAAGCTATAGATAACCATAAAGGCAATATTTCCCGCGCGGCCGCTGAACTTGGGCTTACCCGTGCCGCGTTATACCGCAGGATCGAAAAATTTGGACTATAGGCTTATGTTTTACCAGCGCTTCACCTTCCGGCTTATATTCAAACTACTTTTTATCAATATAATAGGTGTTTTGCTGGTATATCTTATTTTAGAAACAAAACTCTGGTTTACCATTGCAGGCGTTTCTTTTATCCTGCTCGGTGCGATTGTTTCCCTGTATACTTATATAAACCAGATTAGGTCAGACATCAAAAGGTTTATTCTTGCCATAAAAACGCGCGACCATACCTTGAATTTTAAAAATAAAAGTACCAAAGGCAGCTTTCCGGACCTGTACAGTTCTTTTGACGATATTATTAAGACCCATAAGGACATTCAACTGGAACAGGATGCTATGTTCCAGCTCATCAAAACTATTCTGCAACAGGTGCCCGTCGGGGTCATTGTTGTGAAAGAGTCGAAAAACAGTGCTGGCCAGACTGAAATCGCATTCTTCAATGAAGCGGCAGCAGCGTTGCTGAATGTTCCTGCATACAAATACTGGCATCGGTTAAAAGAACATCTGCCTCAGTTCAGCGCAGAGATAGATCATATCCGCAAAGGAGGTAAAAGATTTCTGGAATTGAAAATACAGGAAAAACTGATCCAGTTATCTACAGAAGTTATTCCCCTGAATTTATATGGGGCCGACTACACGATCATTTCCTTTCAAAATATTAAAGACGAGATTGAACAGAAGGAGATTGAAGCATGGAATAGGTTGATAGGCGTTATTTCCCATGAAATTCTCAACTCTATTACCCCGATCAGTTCCCTTTCTGACACAGTAAACAGCATGGTGGCAAACAAAGATTACCTGGATAAAGAAGACCTTGAGGACCTTAAACCAGCCATAAAGACCATCAAGAGGAGATCGGAGGGGCTGCTGGACTTTGTTAAGGATTACCGCCTGATTGCTGAATTGCCTACTCCCGAACTTGAATTTCACAGTATTGGAGGGATTTTACAACACATACAGGTCCTAATGCAACCTTTTGCCGCAGCAAAAAATATAAAACTTAAGGTAGGACAGACCTCCTCAAAGATTACGGTGAATGTAGACCTGAAACTGGTAGAGCAGGCGCTGATCAATTTGGTAACCAATAGCATTTATTCACTTGAAGATATACCCAACCCACTAATTGAAATAGATTACCGTCTGGAACAGAACAAATTGTTTATAGATGTAGCCGATAACGGGAAGGGAATTGAACCTGATGTATTGGAAAAAATATTTGTTCCGTTTTTTACCACAAGAAAAAATGGCTCAGGGATTGGCCTGACTATTACCAGGAATATCATGAAAATGCACTATGGCAGTCTGGAAGTTAGCTCCATCCCCCGTGAAAAGACTATCTTCTCGCTGGTTTTTAATTATGTTTAAAGGAATTCTATAAATTTGTCTGATGACCACACTGCAGCTACGCATTACAGAAATTTCACAACAACCTGGTGAAAACGTTTTTATCCGCCTTGAACCTGTGAATGGTATTATACCAGCATATGAAGCAGGACAATTTCTGACAGTCCTTTTTGACGTTAAAGGTAAGGAAATCAGAAGATCCTATTCCATTTGCAGTTCGCCGGACGCAGATGAGCCACTTAGCATTGCAGTAAAACTGGTTGAAAACGGAGAAATTTCTAAAAATTTGCATCACAAAACTGCGGTGGGTGATATACTAACGGCTTTGCCCCCTACAGGCTTATTTACTTATTATCCGTTAAAAACTATTAAACGAACAGTTTTCCTTTTTGCGGCCGGCGTAGGAATTACACCGGTATTCTCTATTTTAAAAACCGCACTATTAAGGGAGGACAATTCTCATATTGTACTTATTTACAGTAACAAATCGCAGTCCTCTACACTATTCTACGATGATTTAAATTTCTGGCAGGAACGTTATCCTGACCGCTTTAAACTCATTTACCTGTTTAGTGATTCCAAACGTCTCCAGTTTGCCAGGTTAAACAGTTTTCTGATCCACGATCTGTTCAACGCCAACCTGAAATACGATCAGTCAGATGCACTGTGTTACACTTGCGGTCCAATTGACTACATGGTTATGTGCCGCATATCGCTGCTATCGATGGGATTTCGACTTGATCAGATCAAGAAAGAGACATACTTTATTCCCGAGGATGAGGCAGACGATGACGATATGACTGAAAAAGAGGTTAAGGATAAAAACACGTACAACGTTATTCTCGAATTTAATCAGAATACCTACCAGCTGGAGGTGCCATATTATAAAAGGATCTTACAGGTTGCTTTAGAACACAACATTAATGTACCCTACAGTTGCAGGGCAGGTATTTGCAGTTCCTGTGTGGCAACATGCACGACCGGGGGAGTAAAAATGGATTACAATGAGATCTTAACTGATCAGGAAATAGCACAGGGAAGGGTTTTGATCTGCACCGGGCACCCGACTGCCAATAATACTACGATAGTAATTTAATAAGAAGAGGATAACCGTAACGATTATCCTCTTCTTTTATACCAATAATGCCTGCTATCCTATAACTGTTCCGTTATGAATGATAGCACCTTTTTTAACAACGACAATTCCGTCTTTAACTGCATGAGACGCAAAATCCCCATCAGGCAGGTGGGTTCCACCGTTGATCTGAACGTCGTTCCCTATTCTAGCATTTTTGTCAACAATCGCATTGACAATCCTGCAGCGGTCCCCAATTCCGATCAGCGGGTTACCAGCTTCGTTTTCTTCGGCAATTTCCGCCAATGTCTGGTAACGGTCGCTGCCCATTATATAGGCATTCTCTATGGTGGTGCCATTACCTATCCGGGAGCGTATACCAATAACTGAATGTTTAATGCAATCTGCATTCAGGATACATCCCTCAGCAATAACTGCTTTGTTCAATGAAGTACTTAGTATTTTAGTTGGCGGCAACATACGCGGCCGCGTGAAGATGCTTTGGTGGCTATCAAAAAGATTGAATTTTGGAATATCATCAGTCAGGCCAAGATTCGCTTCAAAAAATGAGCAGATATTACCAATATCCGTCCAGTAACCTTCATATTGAAAACTCAATACTTTCTGCTCCTGCAATACCCTGGGGATGATCTCTTTCCCGAAGTCTTTTTCGTCCGGGTTTTCAGCAAAAATGCGTACCAGCAGGTCGCGGTTAAATACATAGATACCCATAGAAGCCAGATAATTTCTGCCTTCGGCCTGCATTTCAGGCCCTGTATCAGATGCCCAGTCTACCAATAAGTCGGCACTTGGCTTCTCGATAAAAGATGTAATAATATTATCTTCATTGGCTTTGAGGATACCGAAACTTGTAGCATCCCTTGCGGTACTTGGAATAGTGGCCAGAGTAACCTCTGCACCGCTTGCCTCGTGTGCAAGCAGCATTTCATTAAAGTCCATCTGGTACAGCTGATCTCCCGAGAGTATCAGGACATACTCAAATTCGTGTTGCAGCAGATGATGCATGGTTTGACGCACGGCATCTGCAGTTCCCTGAAACCAGGTAGGATTATCTGGTGTTTGTTCAGCCGCCAAAATATCAACAAAAGCATCGCTAAAATGACTAAAATGGTAAGTATTTTTGATGTGTTTATTTAATGAAGCCGAATTGAACTGCGTAAGTACAAACATACGGTGTATGCCTGAATTCAGACAATTGGAAATAGGGATGTCTACCAAACGATATTTACCTGCAATAGGAACTGCGGGCTTGGAACGTGTTTGGGTAAGTGGTGATAATCTGGAGCCCTGACCACCGCCAAGAATAACTCCTAATACTTTTTCAGTCATGTTGTTTAAAATTTACATTTGGTATGTATCGATATATTGTTGGGCTGCCCTATCCCAGGAGTGATCCAATTGCATTATGTATTTAAGTATATCTTTTACTCTTTTCTTATCCTGATAAAGGTTGTAAGCCCTTCCCATTGCCTGGCCCACATCCCAAACACTTGTCTGGTCATGGCAAATTCCAAATCCACCATCGCCTATATCAGTTACAGTGTCCCTCAATCCTCCAATCCTTCTTACTATTGGAATAGTACCATATCGCAAAGCATACATCTGGTTTAAGCCACAAGGCTCTACCCTTGACGGCATCAAAAGAAAATCAGCGCCAGCATAAATCTGATGGGACAGTTTTTCATTATACCCTATATAAGCATTATAGTTACCAGGGAACCAGTTATTCAACTCTAAGAGTCTTCCTTCCACAACCGGATCCCCGGAGCCCAGAACAAGGATATTAATGTTCCCTCTGCTGTGCGCTAAAGCATTATGGAAAATATCGGGCAATAAATCAGCACCTTTCTCCCCTACTAACCTTCCTATAAAAGTGAACAGGGGTTTTGTCGGATCTAAATTAAAAACAGCACATAAGGCAGCTTTGTTTGCCTTCTTTCCACTTTCTACCGTCCTTACATTGTAAGTTTTTTGTAGCATAGTGTCAGTTTTAGGGTTCCAGACATCATTATCAATGCCGTTTAGAATTCCGGTAGACTTACCACGTTCGCTCGCAAGCAAACTTTCAAGGCCATTAGCTTTTACGCTCAGCTCGTCAAGATATGAAGGGGAAACAGTGGTCACCCTCCAGGCACATTTGATGGCCGAGGCCAGGGGATTGATTGCATTTTTCCATTCTAGCATTCCAGACTTCCATAAGTCAAATGCAGGAAGGTAACTGATTTTATTCCAGCCAAACTGTCCCTGATACTGAGCGTTGTGGATGGTAAGTATTGTTGGAATGTGGCTAAGGCTTTTATAACGTTCGCAGTTTGCCGTCATAAAAGGAACCAGTCCCGTGTGGTGGTCATGACAGTGAATAGCATCAGGCCGGTGCTCCCACTGGTTAATCCAGTCCAGCGTGGCTATCTGATAAGCAAGAAAGCGCTCAGTATCATCTCCGTACCCGTATACCTTATCACGATCTGTTAAGCCAGCGATATGAACCAGGTAGAGATCAAACCCAAGTTTATTGGTTTTCTCTCTCAAAATACGTACTGGAAAGCCTTCGCGTCCCAAATTAACCCAGGCATCATAAACTACTTCGAACTCATTGTCCCACATAAATGGGATATTATAGGCTGGCATCACCACTTTTGCAAAGTGGCCCAGCTTATTCTGGTACTTGGGTAAAGCACCTACTACATCACCCAGGCCACCAACTTTGGCTACCGGATAACATTCGGCACTCAGATGAATTATTTCCATATAATTTTTTTGGATGGGATCAAATTCTGAAAAAATTTTAGATCAAAGTATGAGTTATAACCGGAATTTTTCCGCTTTGTTTGCGATTTTTCAAAAATAAATAACAACTATTTAAGAGGAATGAATACCGAATATTTTCCATAAACTACCACAACATCAGGATTTGAAATTAAGTTAGCGATTAAATAAATATACAATTAAGATTATGACAAATTATAAAAAAACTGCCATTCTTTTAGTGCTAACACTCACAAATTTTACTGTTGCATGTAAAAAAAATGCCGACGAAAAAACAAAGACTCCCGAGGTGGAGAAACCTGTACCTGTCATTGAAGATAAATCGCTGTTACCGGTACAATTGGGAAGCGGAAATTCCAAAATTATCCTGAGTTACCTGGATAACCATTCCATATCAAAGATTGAATATGCGGATGGAAAAACCACCGTTATCCGCTACAATACTTCGGGAAAACCAGTCGCGCTGATGAAATACAAAGATGATGAACTGTACGCAGAAACTGATTACCGCTATGACCAAAATGGTTTTCTTACCAAGGGAACAAAAACAACAGTTTCTGGCATAGATTACCACCCATCAGGTTATTTTACGCTGACGTATTCAAATTCGCAACTGTCAAATATTAGCTATTTCAACGTTGACGACAAATTAATGGATACTCAGCAAAAGACTTACAATTCTACCGGAACCCTCGTCACTGATAAGAGCAACACGGCCAGTTTAATGGTCAATTATGATTATGACGAAAAAAATGGCTTGTTCAAAAAAGCGAACTATGGATGGTTACTCGCCCTGGAACAGGAAAACCCTTTGTTCCTTTCCTCTGCAAACAACATCAAAACGGTCAGTTATCCTATGAAAGCGGAACTAAATGCAACTTACAGTTATGCGTATAATGCATCCAATTATCCAGAAACTATTACAATCTCTCAGAACGGCAAAACCACTATTTACAAAGTAAGCTACAAGGAAATCAGCAAATGATCAGCGTGTAAAGCCAGGAATATATCTGGCTTTACACTTTTTAAAAACTAAAACCTACCGATATGTAAGGCATTGTACTTTCTTTAGAAAAACCGACAGCTGCCTGAATAAGGATGAGTTCGGCCGGAACCACATATAGGCCACCTCCGTAACCGTAATGCCACTTATCCGATGATTGTCCAGGATACCATACCCGCCCCACATCATTAAACGCCAATAAACCTACTGAGCCTGGAACAATGTATGAAGTAAAGTCAAATAATTTTAACCTCAGGTCTAAATTTTCAAACGCCATAGTTTTTCCTGTAAAACGATTTGTATGGAAGCCCCTGAGAGTGCGGACCCCGCCCAACTGCATCATCTGAAAAAATTCAGGATCTCCAAATACAGTACCGCCGCCCAGTCTGTTGGCAAGAACAAAACCACCGTTTCCGGGGTTGATGAAATACCTGAACTCTGTTTGGATTTTTCCGTACCTGTTATGGGAACTGTTTAATTCCTGTGTACCACTTACCCTTGTATTCCAGTACATTCCTTTTTTTGGAATCGCCGCATTATCACGCGAATCATAATTTACTTCCGCTACCAATCCTGTGTAAATACCATCATGAAAAACAGCTTCCTCAGGATGCGTTTGATTAAAATCTCGCAGAAAGCGTTCTTCATTGTTACGTGCACTGCTTGTATAATATTCGGTGGCCAGCCCGCCTCCGATTGTCCATTTGTTTATTTTTCTATACAACTCAAAATCTGCTGTAAGGTAGTCGTAACGATTCCTGTAATAAGAAATACCTTTATCATCATCGTCATCCCGGTCTCCACGACGGTCGTCATCATCATCGTCGTCGTCCCGCAAAAAAGCCGTTTCATTTCCCAATCCGAAAAAATTACTCAGATTGTTGGGCCCTAAAAGCCTCGCGTTGATCCTAAAATCATTGTTACCTATCACCTTTTTAAAATCACCTGCATAGGTTAAAATAAATGACTTCCTTCCTGTAGAATAATCAACCCAAAATTCCTGTTTAGCCGCATGTGGAAATTTCCTGAAGCCCTGTTTTTCGATGATAAGGCCCACTCCTGCCTGAATTCCCTGATCAATATTATAATTCAGATGGAACAGCGGCCCGAACTGATCATAAACAAAGGATTTTTTATCATATGTATTGACAGCAGTATCGGTAGATAAACGCAGCCTGGCTACAGCAGCAGCAGGCAGGTCATTCTGCTCGTCTTTACGGTCGTATACATATGTCTTTGTCTTGTTATGCAATTCTGGATTTACTTGGAAGATATCTTTATCGTCACCGCCAATCATTCTCACCCGGATCGGCGAGTTAGTATCTCCTATGACATCAAAAACGTCTTCGCCTCCCATTCCGTAAAGCCTGAGTTCATGGGTAACTGTATGATCAAAGGAGCGGTGATACAACGTCCGGCCTAATTCACCATTCTTTTTGATATTTTTAATCTTCAGTTCGATATTACCCTTTTTGGTATGTCTGATTTCAAAGTTTTCTTTTTTGTCAGAAGCGGGGATCTCAACTGTTGCCGCAAGAAACTTGTAATAACGCAAAGCACTCTCCTCCAAATTATCTTTGCGGGCAATCATAATTTTAAGTGTTTCTTCACCGCCCTCTGCAAAAATACTTGCAGGCATCCTCTTCATCGCCTGTCTCATCAAATCAGGAGTAATGGTTTGCTGAACATATTTGATACCATCTTTCCAATCCTGTTCAGACAGGGAATTTAAAAAGTAACGATCAAAATAACGTTGTCCAAAGTTCCACTGGTCAACCGCCCTTATTTTAGGTTCAAAAGGTTGATGTCTCGCCTGTAGCCACTGATGAGATACAATCCAGGGAAAGAGTCCGGACGTTTTATAAAAAACCATATCCCTGTCGCGTGGCACGGGCACATAAATCTTGTCATCTTTATCATCCTGCTTCAGCCATCTCCAGTTGTCTTCATGCCTGTCCCAGTCGCCCAGGATAAAATCAAGTAACCGCGCCCTTAACACCAGCTTCTGGTCAACCTGCGTATCGTTATCTTCCTCTACTTTGCGTTGCGCCTTAATGGTGTTATCACTTTTCTCATCCCCCTCGGGAAAACGCTCTTCAAGCAGATAAACTGCATTTGCAAAATCTTTTCTGTATTGTCCTAAAATAGGGTCATCGCCTATATAGACAATTTCCGGATTCGCATGTTGAAGTCCCAGGGCATCAGCCAGGGGTGGAACAACTAATGACGAAAAGGGGTGACTGGTTACAATTTGATCCTGAACCACATCCCTTGCTACCGTTGCCCTTAAGTTTTCGGGCAGACCACGCTCGGGGTATTTTTGCACCGTTCTCAAAGCCCATTCCCGGCCCGAGGCATCTTTCAAACGCATAGATCGCGTTTGCATACCCCCGCCCAACTGAAGGACAGTCATCCCCCCATGTTCTTTTGAAAGATCAACAATCCTCATTTTTACAGGGGTGGCCCATAATTTACGGTAACCTTCGCCCATTAAGAAGCGGTGTACTTTATTTACAGAATCATACGCAGGAGAAATAGCTAGTGTAATAGAATCTTTCGTTTGCTGTTGCGCCATAGATAACGCAGGTAAACCAACAGCAACAGTTAATACAGGTATCCTGAGAATATTCCTTAAAAATGACATGAGCGTTTAATTTAAACTTTATTTGTTACCCTTACCCGTAAAGCCTTTAGTCCTTCAACCCCCTGTAACTCTTCCACATCCAGATACTCAACCGTCTCCGCAAGCAATTGCAGGGCCTGCAGGCGATGAATATACGCTAAATATTCTACTGCTTCAGCAGTATTGAAATATACTATTGCGATCTTCCCCGGTTGGGTAAGGCGCTCTGTGCTGTCTCTGACATGTGCTTTGTCTATGCGTTTTTTCACCATCTGGTACCTTATATTGTAACTACCTTCTACATCAAACCGCTGTTCATCAAGTCTGAAACTGATATCTATCAGTTTACCGTAAACAAAAATAAGTTGCGTAGTTTCAAGTGGGATGGGCAGGTGTGGTGTGAGCAAGCCTGTTATTTGGGCAATTTCAGCAACAGCCTTTAACTGTCTGAAACGGAAATCACGCACCAGTTCATCATCAAAGGCGATATCAGGGGTAATGGACTGTCCAAGGTACATGTCAAACTCTACTCCATCAGTCCGGAATTTTTCAAAATAACTGGGATATATCTCCTGTAATTCCGTGTTAAAATCATCGAGATGACGGTTCACTGCATGATTGATCATTTGCATACTCAGTTCATAGTTGTCCCTGTTTTCGAAGATCTTTCCTCCTGGTTGTGTAAGATTAAAATATTCATCTACAATCGGACCAACCTCAGGATGCCCCTCTTTGAGTGTCATTAGGTACGGCGGAAGCTGACGCTGCAGATAATCGTCAGTTTTCATGATCTCCCTGTCAGACATATTATCGAAAGTATCAGGATCCCAACTTTGATTTTGTTGGGGAATCTCATCAGCAATATTTGAGGACATCTTGGATCTCAGGTTTCCAAGGGTAGTTTGCAGCACTTCGAAATGCGCAAATAAATCTTTCCTGATCATCAAATTACGTTCGATGCTGGAGTTCCTGATGTCTATAGCACCGTAAAAGGGATGGACGTCTTTAAAATAAACTGGTTCAATCTGAAGGTTTTTTTCCAGGCCTCCAGACTTCATATAATTATAGGCCACCTGATAAAACCGCCATTGAACAGAAGATTGCAGAGCAGTAAACTTATCAGTCACTATTGTCATGATTTCATTATTGAAATCAACGATAATATTCTGGTAAAGCTGCGCAAGCAAAGGGAAAGCCGCATCAATTTTTGCCAGCGTATCTCCCCTGAAAGCCGCAGCATCATATGTATAAAGTTCCAGACAACCAACCATTCTGCCATTATAATACAAAGGAAATAACGCATAAGATTTGACGTTACTATCCCTGATCAGCTTTAACATTGGAAATGCCTGTGCATCGGCACTGGTAATTTCGGGGAAGATCAGTCTGCGGGGACGTGCGACAAAATTATCAGCGAGATCGGCATATTCACTTTCCGGCATACCATTCAGTTTTGCCTGTTTGATAATGATGCTTTCAAACCCTTCATGACTGTAGAGCAAAGTTTTTTTATTGAGGCGGATATAAGGCAAAAGGCCAAACTCAATTGCATCAGTCCCTACCAGCGACTTGAGTGATTTTGAGATCGCATCATTGCTCCAGCCGGGCATAGACTGATTATGGTCTATAATTGTATTCTTAATTGACTCAAGGGCATATTCAGCCGTCACATCCGTGAGGGTAACAATAGATATTCCCTCAATTCTGAACATATCAGGAGGCAACAATGTCGACAGCAGTTCGACACTGCTGTTTTCATCATTCATATACTCCTTAACACCCTGCAAGGTCAGTTCAGGTAATTCTCCGTTAACTTCAATAGTTATAAAACGGTTGTCTATATCAAGTCTGAAGTACTTTAGCAAGTGTGTTTTATGGTCAACAATTGCTTTAATAGTATAATCCTGACCGGACAATGAAAAGTTATAGAACTTTTTCATGATCAGGTTATAAAAACTATTGAGTTGTTTTTTCTCCATTTCTTCCTGAGAAGGCAGGGAGAGATCTGTTCTCAACTGGTGATGCTGATCCATGAGCACATCATAGAACCCATTTGTACCATAATAAAAACAAGGGGAAACTGGTTTACTCAATGCCCAGAGCTGCTCATGTTCGTCATTAATAATTGGCGATAGAGCCGTATATATCAGTTCATATAAATGCCCATATTTCGCTGTATCCTGTTGTTGGATAGGGCTCATCAGTTCTGGGTAAACCAAAAACTGATCAAGCATATATTTATAAAAATTAATTTTCGCAGTTTTTTCCCTGCTGAACTTCTCCTTCAGAAAATCGATAAAAGGATTCATGGAGAATTCAATCTCCGCGCCGATTATATTTTGCTCTTTGCCGCAAATAGATTTGCTCAAGTCTAAAGTTATAGCCTGCATGTGTTAGGGTTTATGTTTAAACTTTAGAATATTACCTGACGAGAGCTCATCACCCTCGTTGGATATGTACAAACTCATCTGATCATCAAATGCCAGTCCTTCCGGCTGATTAAATTCAGAGGAATTTAGGCGGATTACACTTTTAACCTTCCAGTCCGGGCTGGCAATTACGAGTACCTTATTTACTGACGAAAGAATATACCATTCTCCTGAGTGTGCATCCCTGGTTAGTGCAGATGCTTTCAAACCCGTTTTAAGAATTTCCTCCCGTTCAATCATTCCAGAAACGTCCATTGAAAAAGTACCCGAGGGGATCAATTCCTTTTTGTCCTGATTGTACGTAAAAATGGACCCGGACATACTCTTATCTTTTTTATCATCCTTACAATTTTTACATAGCAAATACACCTGGTTGGTCTGATTGTCAGCATAGATGCTTTCATACTCGCCTTTAGGCAGCATATCCTTAAATATTTTTAGATCTTTTACTTCCTCCTGAATTCTTTCAGCGAAGGGGAATGTAAAGATCACCCCATCACTTCTTAGCACAAATACAGTCTCATTCAAAATGGCCACATCTTCATAATCATCTTTAGAAGCAAATTGTGTGTGCTTTTGTTTTTTGTTCATCCAGCCCTGCCTAAAAAAACGTCCATCTTCGTCTTGTATGGAATATATTGTATCCCCTTTATCTTTGTAAAACGCTATCCCGGAAATTTCGAGCAGACTTTCAGGCATATTGAATTTTTCCGGGTTATTAAAATCGTAACCCAAAGGGCTGGGGAATGATATCTTTCGCTTACAGGAAGCAAGAGCCGTAAGTATCAGTACCAGAACTATATATTTAATGATATTTGCATTCAATCCTTTCATCTGCTTATTATTTTTTGTTATTTCATAAAGCCCTTGCAGATCATATAATTATTGTCTTACGTGCGTTAATGATTATTTAATCCTTTCGGTTTTACAAGGCGCTTGTGGTTGCAATTTTTACCGGCCGCCCGGAAAACAGATAAATCTCCTGCTGCGAATCGATTAGTGGTTCTCCCTTGTGATAGCTGTTTTGTAATTCCTCGTTGAGCTCCACCGCCTGTACAGTATCCCGTAATTGAAGATCAAGTATCGCTATCAGTTCTGCTTTTAGCGACTGGTCATAAATTGGGAAACAGACCTCGATTCTACTGTAAATATTTCTGTTCATCCAGTCGGACGAGCCCATAAATACTTCTTTATCACCGTTGTTCTCAAATACAAATATACGTCCATGTTCAAGATATCTTCCTACAATACGCTTTATAGTAATATGTTCACTTTGTCCCGGCACACCAGGAATAAGGCAACATACACTCCTCACGATCATTTCAATCCTGACACCGGCATTAGAAGCTTCGTATAACTTTGAGATCAGGACTTTTTCTTCGAGGTTATTCATTTTAATAGTGATCCCCGATGGCAGACCTTTACCTGCATTGGAGATCTCCCTGTCTATAAGTTTCAAAAATTTTTCCTGGAGATTGAATTGTGCAACCAGCAGGTGCCGGAAATTGATAGCATCTTCTAATAGTGGTTTTTTCTTCTTTTTGCGCAGAAACCCAAACAGCGACTGCAATTCTCCCAGCATATCCTGATTTGCGGTGAGCAATATATGATCCGTATAAAACCTGGCTGTAGATTCATTCAGGTTGCCGGTCGCCAGCAGGCCAAAGTAATGACTTTGGTCCCTTACTGTTCTTTTTACCAGAGCCACCTTAGCATGCACTTTCATGTCGGCATTGCTATAAATCAACTTTACGCCTGCGGCTTTCATTTTGGATGCCCACTTGATATTATTGGCTTCGTCGAAACGTGCTTTAAGTTCGACCATTACGGAGACCTTTTTTCCATTTTTGGCCGCTGTCATCAATGCATTCACAATTCTTGAATTGTCTGCCACCCGGTAGAGTGTTACTGAAATTTCTTCAACAAAAATGTCATTTGCAGCCTCATTGAAGAACCTAAGAACAGGATCATAGCTTTGATACGGAACGTGAATAAGCAGATCCTTTTGAAGTATCAGTCCGAACAAGGTTTCATCCTTTTTTAGCTGTAATGATTGATGCGATGGCCATTTCCGGTAACTGAGATGGGCATCCTGCAAGGGAAAGCTGGCCAGGTCTTTCATGTTGTGATAATATCCCCCCTGTACCACAGAAGCTTTTGATAAATCAAGCGTATACAGAATCCGGTACAGATGCCTGAGCGGAATATTAGGCTGGCATAAAAACCGTGTGGCAAATCCAAGATCGCGTTTTTTCAGTTCCTTTTCCAGGGCAGCAGTAATGTCGTCATCAATCTCATCATGAAGATTAAGCTCTGCATTTCTGGTGATCTTAATATTGTATACACCAGACACAGATTCGCCCGGAAATAAGTACCCTAGATTCTCTTTAATAATATCATCAAGAAAAACCACATACTTTCGTTCTGGATCTGCGGCCGCATTTCCGTTCTTCAGCTTACTGCTTTTTTCATTAAGGGCAAAAAGCCTCGGCAAAACATCAGACGGAACAGTAATCAGTTCCAGTCTTTCATTTCCAGCCCCATCGCTAAGCATAACCGCCTGGTACAATTTGTTGTTTTCTGCAAAAAATCCGTCATCGTCCTTTTCCACTGAAAAAAGACGAATGTAAGCCAAAACCTGATTAAAAAAAACATCGGCAACTTCGTCCGCTATTGTTGGAGGGATGGGTTCATTATATATCCAGTGGATATTTTCTGATTGCAATGCAGGCAGGATCTGGTTTGCAAGTAAGTGACCAAATCTTTGCTGCTGCTGGTTAATTAAAAAATTGGCTTTGTAATAAACGTTATACAGACCTGTACTGTCATCAAAGTTATCGATTGCCATCAAAACAGGCATGCGTACGCGGTAAAACTCATCCAGATTAGATGAGTAGATTGATAGAAATTTGATCCGTTCCAATAATGGCACAGTTTCGCTTTCAGCCTCCATTAACACTCTTTCATTAAAGCTCAGCCAACTCAGGTCACGGTTATAAAAGGTATACTCTGCCATATTCACTTAAATAGAAACCCAGGCCATTGCTATAATGAAAGCAAGAACAGATCCGATGATACCAAACATAAATACATTATAAGCAACGCGCAACAGACGGTATTTGCGTCCAAGTACAACTCCCTGAGAGTAAACGTCCCTGATCAGGCTACCATAAAGAAAATCCCGGTCTTCCATCATTTGTTCCATGCCCGAAACGTAATCTGGCAGCTCCATCCGGTAGAAGTTACCGAAAAACAACAGGTTTACTTTCTTTTGTTTAATGTCTTCAACCGTAAATGTCCCCGTTGGTACCGAAGGTCTCGTGGCAAGGATAGAAAAGACCATGGTAGTCACACAAATAATAAGTAATATCAGCGTAGGTATGATCAGATGTGGGTTATCTTCCAGTTTCCTTAGCAGGATACTTAAGATTACTGACAGAATGATTGAATTGGTGGAAATCATGATATGTGCTTTGTTGTCGGCCATATCACTCAGACGCTGGTTATTTCCAGATGTTATTCTGAACATGGTTTCAATTCCCTTGTCGGGCCTGTCGCTTTTTTTCTTCTTCACTTCCTTTTCCTCATCCTTCCGTACAATAAGCTGAGCGTCATTACTCCCATTATTTCCACGCTGATCCTCATCAGAACGGTCATCCTTTTTAGACCGGTCGTCCTTATGGTGTTTCTTATCCTTTTTTTCTTCCTTTTGAGTCTCTTTGTTCGCTTTGTCTTTCAATTCCTGTAAATTAAGTTCTTTTTTTGCTGTCAGTAGATCCTGACAATAATCGGTGTGGTAATGGTGTGCCTCGAACAAGGCAATGGTTTTTAGCCGCCATTCGTTTTTATCAATGTCTTTTCCACAGAAGGCCTCAGCTTCGCGCCTCATCAGTTTATTCCTGTCTTTGAAATTGTCTCCACCCAGGTGGAAAAGATCGGCATCGCAGATAATCTGCTCCAGTAAACCCACCGGGTGCTGCGGCATTTTTGTGGCCAGGATGCAATTTACCACCAGCTCAATCAACTCAGGATCGGCTCCTCTTTCTGAAAGAAATTGTTTTGCAGACTCAGCGCCCCTTGCTTCATGATGCTCGAAACTGGTGAGATAACCAATATCATGAAACCACGCTGCAGTGTTGACCACAAAAAAGTCGTGGTCTGATAACTGATAATGATTGGCAATTTTTACTACAGATTTTACTACCTGCTCGGTGTGTAGCAGGTTATGGTAGATTAATCTATTATCTTTTTTCGCATGAAACAAGCTGGCGGCATGAGCCCTGACCTGATCTAATGTTTCCAGGTAATTCATCATATAAATATGGCTGTTTAATTTGTTAATTCCCAATTCCTTCAACGAGCATGTCTATTAGTGCGTCAAAATAATCAGCAGGTCGCATTTCAGCCGGGTTGATACTTAGTGGGAAATGGAGGCCTCTGAATGCGATTATTATCACCAAAGCTATTTTTCGTATATGCGCAACAGCTAGTTGCTTAAATTCACCACTGTCTATTCCCGTCAAAATGATCCTGTTGATCATATCAATTTGAGTCTCCTCGTATTTCAATCTAAGTGGCATCAGCATTTTCCGGGACTCTATCATATCTTCAAAAAGCACTTTATATAAACTGTGTAATTCGACCATTGCAGTACTCTGCACAGTTAAAAATGTTTTCAGCTTATTTTTTGCAGACAAAGAAGAATCCACCGTTTCGAGCAGTCTTCTGATAACGCTCTGCATTTCATATTTCACTACAGCTTCAAATATTTCATTTTTGCCGGGAAAATAGTTGTAAAGCGTACTTTTCCCTTTTCCTGATGCAAGAGATATATCTTCAATTGTTGTCTTTTTTAACCCAAACTGAGCAAATAAGGATTTAGCAGCCACCAGTATTTCGCTAATTACATAATCTTCTTTTTCCATAAGAGAAATTTCTACCAGGTTGGAACTTAAATCGAATTTATTCCAAAAGTATTGAATATAATTGTCTTAAATAACAGAGCAGTTACTAAAACCACGGTCCGATTGTTTTCCGAAACTCATATTTTTGAATTTTTGAATTCAAAAACCAAAGCCATGATATAACATATGTAAATAAATTTAAAAAGTTCATTTCTCTTGCAAGAGAGATTCGATACAAAAATAGTATTCAACTCAGTAAAAAATTATTTTTTGTAACCAAGATGATTCAAAAGTAATGTCAATTGTCACCTATATGTTTTGGATAAATTATTACTTTCGCATCAAAAGATGTGTCAAAACTGACATCATGAAGCGCGTTTTACCTGACTTAACAAAATATTAATAATCCTATGTATTTGCAGGAAAAACAGAGACGAATAAATATTAAAATCGCGAATAAATTAAATGAATGCTGATAATTATTCTTAAATTAAGCTTAAACAAAATAACGTTAATTTCTACAAACCTATAATCACCAGGGCAGCTTTAAAATAAATGGCAACAGAACTTATTAAAAAAATATTGGGAATTCATCCCCAGTCTAATGTACAACCGTTAAAAAATCTGAGGTACTTTGGTTCAGAGCGCCATGGTTATCTGGTGCCTGAAAATTTTCTTAGCGCAGACTCTATTGTTTATTGTGTAGGGGCAGGCGAAGACATTTCTTTCGATACTGAATTGAAAATAGAATTCGATTCCCGGGTTTATATTTTCGATCCTTCTCCATATGGCATTAATCATTTTAAGGAAGTAAAAGAATATGTAAATCACGGCACCGATTTAACACTCGACAAAACATTTGCACCTTATATTTATCAGATTGGTAAAAAGCAATTTGCTGAAATCACATATGTCCCTGTGGGACTATGGGATAAAAAAGAGATATTAAAATTTTACGATCCTGAAAAGGAAAATTATTCTTCGCACTCTGCCTATCTCTTTACTGATTCCAAAAAATTCATTGAAGCGCCGGTCGACCGTCTTTCAAGTTTAATGAAACAATTGGGGCATAAACATGTTGACCTCCTTAAACTTGAGATTGAAGGGGCAGAATATAAAGTAATTGATACCATAGTCGAAGATCAACTTGATGTCAGGGCGATCCTGGTGGAATTTGATGAAATATACAATACAAAAGACAAGGGCTTCCACTTCAGGATAAAAAACAGTTGCGATAAATTAAGGAAGGCAGGTTATGTACTTGCTCATTCCACAGTTGCACTAAAACGGCTCTTTATTAAAAAAGATATCTATGACCGACTAAAAAATATGGAAGTCTATGGTAAATAATCATACATCAATGCCAGATGACACTGATCATCTTAGCTCTGTATATGCGCTTTTCGAGCAATCTGCGCGCAATTATGCAGAATATATTGCCCTTTCCTACGGGGATGAAAATATTACTTACGCTGCGCTCGAACAAAAAGTAAATCAACTGAGCCTCAGCCTGGCAGCAGTTGCGGCCGAAGAGGAAGTTATCGGACTAAGTACAAGCCGTTCTTTTGAAATGATCATTGCTGTGCTTGCTATTTTAAAAGCCGGCAAAGCCTATTTACCGCTGGATCCTTCTTATCCTCAGGAGAGACTTCGTCAGATTATTAGCGATTCTGGAATAAAAACATGTATATCAGACCGTGCTGAACATTCATATTATGATAAATTAGGACTGAAAGGGCTAGCGCAACAGGGTACTACCAATGAAAACAACCAATCAACTGGAATTTCTCAGAATCCCAATGTTTATGTATTGTACACTTCAGGATCTACAGGTAGCCCAAAAGGTGTTTACATGACGCAACAGGCCATGGTAAACCTGATTTTATGGCAAAAAGCGCAATCAATTTCTGGTCCTGGGAGTAAAACCCTTCAGTTTGCACCGCTTAGCTTTGATGTGTCTTTCCAGGAAATTTTTGCCACGCTGACCATTGGTGCAACATTGGTATTAATCAATGATGATTTGAGGCTTGACCCGGTGAATTTACTGGAATATATTAGTATACATCAGGTGGACCGAATTTTCCTTCCCTTCGTTGCCTTACAATTTCTTGCCGAAGCCGCTACCGCCGCCAGGCATTTTCCTCAAAGCCTCAAAGAGGTGATAACGGCTGGTGAACAGCTAAAAATAACCCCTCAGGTTAGAGATCTTTTTGAAGGACTGAATAATTGTATATTGTATAATCAATATGGCCCAACTGAGTGCCATGTTGTTACCCAGCTTATATTAGCTGGCGCCCCAGAAGACTGGCCTTTACTGCCTAATATAGGAAGGTCAATAGCCAATACTGAAGTCTATATCCTGGATAAGGAGTACAATGTGCTTCCCGGTGCCGAAACAGGCGAGTTGGCTATTGCAGGAGTAAGTCTTGCGGCTGGTTATCTGAACAGGCCTGAGCTTACCGCAGAAAAATTCATTTGGATTGAAATTAACGGAAGGCCGACCAGAATTTATCTGACAGGCGATCTGGCACAATATAACCCTGATGGAACCATCGAATTTCTTGGAAGACGTGATGACCAGGTAAAAATTAGGGGATATAGAATTGAACCAGGCGAAATTGAGGTTGTATTAAACACTATTGAAGGCATCAAACAAGCGGTGGTAGTTGCTAAAGACGACACGGCAGGTCAGAGCAGGTTGCTTGCGTACCTTGTAGCTGGAAATGAAAATGAGAACACCGCTGAAGTTAGAAAATATCTTGAAGAAAAGCTGCCGGATTACATGATGCCGTCTGCATTTATCTGGATGAAAGACCTGCCCAAAACGTCAAGCGGTAAGGTAGATAAAAAAGCACTTCCTTTGCCTGAACGAAAACGCCCGGAATTGTCTGTGCTTTTTAGTCCGCCAAAAACGGTTCTCGAAAAAAATGTAGCTACGGTATGGGCCGGCATACTGGAACTTGATACAGTTGGTGTAGATGATAATTTTTTTGAGCTGGGTGGCAATTCCCTTCTGGCATTAAAAACAGTATCGGCATTGAGAACCGCACATGGTATTCAACTTCCCATAACAAAACTATATCAATACCCGAGTATCGGTCAGATACTCAGCTATCTCAATTCAGCCTCGACAACAACACCTCTCAGCAGGGAACTCAATCACAAGACGGGTCCTGCAGAAGCCATTGCTATCATTGGTATGGCTGGAAAATTCCCTGGGGCAAGTACCATTGATGAACTGTGGGACGTACTCCGTAACGGGAAGGAAACGACCAGCTTTTTTACCAAAGAAGAACTTGATATTAGCATACCGCAGGAGATAAAAAATGATCCTGAATATGTGAGTGCCAGGGGGATAGTTGAAGGTGCCGAATGGTTTGATCCTTCTTTTTTTGGCATCAATCCAAAATTGGCAGAGGCGATGGATCCGCAACAACGTATCTTTTTGGAAATCAGCAGGGATGTACTGGAAAAAACGGGACACCTGCCAGAACTGTATAACGGCCTGACCGGGGTTTTTGCCGGATCAGGAAACAATAGCTACTATCAGCATAACGTTGCTGCAAATCCTGCGTTAATCAATCAGGTTGGTAGTTTCCAGGTGATGACAGTTAACGAAAAAGACTATATTTCATCTCGGACAGCGTATGAACTGAACCTGAAAGGCCCGGCAGTGAGTGTATTTTCTGCTTGTTCCACTTCACTGCTTGCGGTTTCACAGGCAGTTGAAAGCCTGCGCAAGAATCAGTGCGACCTGGCGATTGCCGGTGGTGCCAGTATTTCTTCCCCTATAAAAAGTGGGCATCTTTACCAGGAAGGCGCCATGCTCAGCAAGGATGGGCACTGCCGCTCGTTTGATGCAAGTGCAACAGGAACCGTTTTTAGTGACGGGGCCGGCGTTGTCTTGTTAAAAACGTTGACTGCTGCTCAACGTGATGGCGACACAATTTATGGAATTATCAGAGGTACAGGAGTAAACAATGACGGAGGAACAAAAGGAAGTTTCACAGCCCCAAGTACCGAGGGACAAGCGTCAGCAATAGCAATGGCACTCAACGACGCCGAAATTGATCCATCTTCCCTTACATATATTGAAGCTCATGGCACAGCTACCCCCTTAGGTGACCCTATTGAAATTGAAGGACTGAAACTGGCTTTTGGAGATCAGCCTGAACACCAGTTTTGTGCTATTGGTTCTATTAAAAGTAATATGGGGCATATGACAGCTGCTGCAGGAGTAGCGGGATTGATCAAAACAACACTTGCGCTCTATTATAAAGAGATTCCACCATCCATTAATTTTGATAAACCTAACCCCGAAATAAATTTTGCTACCTCCCCTTTTTATGTGAACCAAGACTTAAAGCCCTGGGATACTGACAAAGTTAGAAGGGCCGGCGTAAGTTCTTTTGGTGTTGGTGGTACAAATGTTCATGTTATTGTGGAAGAATACGACCACGCAGAGGTAGAAAGTGAAGAGAATGATCAAAGAACAGAAATATTTATCTGGTCGTCTAAAACCGAAGAAAGCCTTCAGGGATATAAAACTGCATTGCAAACATATATCCATGAACATCCACAGATAAATCTTACCGACACCTCATATACTCTCCAGACAACCAGACCAGGTTTTGGCTACCGCAGCTTTGTTGTCGCCAGGGGAAAACACGAACTGGAAAGTGCTTTGCTACGGCCATTGGTCAAATCTGCTGCTATAAAGCAACTTCCTGGAGAAACAGTATTTGTTTTTCCAGGACAAGGTGCACAATATTTGAATATGGGCGCTGAGCTTTATCAGGATGAAGAAGTGTTTAGAGCGGCAGTTGATGAATGCGCTGCGCTACTTAGGCCATATCTCGACAAAGATATCCGGGATATTATTTATACAGATAGTGCGGATTTACAGGCACAAAAAAATATTGACAACACAAAATATACACAACCGGCTTTATTTGTAGTTTCCTATGCGTTGGCAAAATTATGGATGAGCTGGGGAATTCAACCTTCTATATTATGCGGACATAGCATAGGTGAATATGTTGCTGCACATCTGGCAGGCGTGTTTACATTAGAAGATGGACTCAGACTGATTGCAATACGAGGAAAACTGGTTAGCGACCTGCCATCAGGAAGTATGCTGAGCGTCCGCTCAGCATTTTCGGAAGTGGAAGAGATCCTCCCGGAAAAGATATCGGTGGCGGCAATCAATAGTCCGAAATTATGTGTGCTGGCAGGAACAGATGAAATGATCAACGATTTTCAGACTCAGTTGGACGCAAAGGGAATTTTGCATAAAAAATTAGCGACAAGCCATGCATTCCATTCATGGATGATGGATCCTGTACTGCATGAGTTTGCGGCCGAAGTGGGAAAAATCAGATTAAGCAGACCTCAAAAGCCCATCGTATCAACAGTGACCGGTAAGTTTTTAACAGATGCCGAAGCGCAGGATCCTGCTTACTGGACAAACCATATGAGACAGACAGTACTTTTTTCTGCCGCTGTGGAAACTATACTGGAACTGGATAACCCACTGTTTATAGAAGCCGGCCCTGGAAATAGCTGCACTACTCTAATCTGGCAGCATAGAGCTAAAAGTATTTACAATGCAATTGCCAGTCTGGATAAAAAAGAGACTTCCGGCTCCAGGAATGCCATTTTAACTGCGTTAGGTAAAGTTTGGAAATCGGGTATTGATCCTGATTGGAATGCCTTATATCGCAATCAGACAAGAAAGAAAATTGATCTGCCTACCTACAACTACAATAAAAAAATATACTGGGCCAAACCTCAGTTACAACAAATTACTACGGAAGAACCCCTACTACAAAACTTCACTGCCATGAGGAAAGATACATTGATTGAAAAAATAAAAAATATCCTTGAAGACGCCTCCGGAATTGAGATGGCCGGCGTCACATCTGATATGAGTTTTATAGAAATAGGCCTGGATTCGTTGCTGTTGACCCAGCTTGCCCTTACATTTAAAAAAGAATTTTCACTCCCAATTACATTCAGGCAGCTGAATGAAGAATATGCCACTATTGATGCACTTGCCGCATTTGTTGACCAAAGCCTTCCGCAGGAACCTGCGGCGGCTTCTATACAGTCGCAACCGGTAACACCTCTTGCTGTACCTAATTCTGCCCCGGCCG
>Ga0247734_1000069_pt1 | contig 92359 bp, 95 predicted proteins | sample UWRJL103311B2_FD_180933 | JGI IMG/M metagenome (GOLD analysis project Ga0247734, IMG submission 180933) | Plant litter microbial communities from Arlington Agricultural Research Station in Wisconsin, United States - UWRJ-L103-311B-2 | ecosystem: Environmental > Terrestrial > Plant litter >... | reverse complement strand
AACTGGCCCCACGTCGCCGCGCCATAGGCGTTCAGTCCCGCGTCGCTGGTCATCTGCAATTCGGAGCGGAAGAAGAAGCTGGTGTGCGGATTGATGAGCAGGAGGGCGCGCCCGTCCTTCGTGTTCTTGGGCGCGATGGCGATGCCGTTGGAGCCGGTCGGCTCGATCAGGTGGCGATCGGCGGCAAGTGCCACCTCCGGCTTGCCACCGTACAAGGCCTCCAGCGCCTTGAGATCGATCCGCTCGATATCGCCACCGATGCTGCCTTCGGTGAAGGACAGCGCCATCCACGGTTCGAAGCGGGTGAGCACGCGCGGATGCACATTGGGGTGCATCGCGAGATAATGGTTCAGCCCATCCGCCCACGCATTCATCAGCGCGCGCAGCCACATGGGGCTGGCGGCATAATCGCGCTTCAACGCATCGGGATCTGCATAGAGGCGCTGGCGCAGATCGGCCCAGATCGCGCCCTCGCCTTCCGCTTCGGCCGTGCGGCCCAGCGCGGTTAGGTAATTGGCCTCGATCCGGGGAAAATCATCCTCAGCCTGCGCGGTGATCATGCCGAAGACGGCGTCGGCGTCCGTTCTGCCGTGGACATGGGCGATACCCCATTCGTCCCGAACGATGGTGACGCGCGCGGCGGTGGCGGTCCATCGCGCCTGTTCGGGCGATGCTTCCGCGAAGGTGGGCGCTGCCGATAGAGCAAGCGCGATCAGCAGTCGTTTCCACGCGCCTTTGGCTCGCCGGCCTCTGGCCATGTCTCTCGCCCCCTATATGGTCGCTGCTTGGCTACCGGTGATGTTGCAATGCGGCAAGGAGGCAAAGGTGCGAACGTGGCGAAATTGGACGGGGTGGATCACGGCGCTGCTCGTCGCCAGTCCGCTGGCCGCCGCCGGGGACGCGATCCTGCTGAGGCCGGCTCGCGTCTTCGATGGTGTTACGCCCGGATCGCACGAGGGATGGCAGGTCCTGATCGAGGGGGACCGGATTGCCGCCGTCGGTCCGCGCATCCCGATGCCAGCCGGCGCGCGCGTCATCGATCTGCCGGGACTAACGCTTTCGCCCGGCTTCATCGAAGGCCACAGCCACCTGTTCCTCCACCCGTATAACGAGACGCCGTGGGACGATCAGGTGCTGCACGAACCATTGGCGCTCCGCACGGCGCGGGCGGTTGCGCAGGCCAGAACGACGCTGATGGCAGGCTACACCACTGTTCGCGATCTGGGCACGGAGGGGGCAGGCTATGCGGATGTCGGGCTGCGACAGGCGATCGACAAAGGGATCGTGCCCGGCCCACACATCCTCGCCGCCACGCGCGCGATCGTCGCGACCGGTGCCTATGGCCCGAAGGGTTTCGAGCCCGGCGTCGGAGTGCCGCAGGGCGCCGAGGAAGCGAGCGGCGTCGATGAAGTGGTGCGCGCAGTCCGCCGCCAGATCGCAGCCGGAGCGGATGTCGTAAAGCTCTATGCCGATTATGGCTGGGGGCCCGGCGAGCCGCGACGGCCGACATTCTCGCTCGAGGAATTGAAGGCTGCCGTCGCCGCCGCGCATGATGCAGGGCGGACGACCGCCGCCCATGCTTCGACCGAAGAAGGCATAAGCCGGGCGATCCTGGCCGGGTTCGATACGATCGAGCATGGCGACGCGGCGAGCCCAATGCTGATGCGGCTGATGGCGGAGCGGGGCACGGTATTGTGCCCGACGCTTGCGGCTACCGATGCGATCCAGCGCTATCGTGGCTGGAACGGAAGCGAGCCCGCCCCGGCCGCCGTCCAGACCAAACGCCGGGAACTGGCGGGGGCCCTCAAGGCGCATGTGCGCTTATGCGTGGGCGGGGATGTCGGCGTGTTCGCGCATGGCACCAATACGCGCGAGGCGGAGCAGATGGTCGCCGCCGGAATGTCGGCAGTCGACGTGATGGTTGCGCAGACGTCCGGCAATGCGAAGGCGTTTCACATCGACGACAAGGTGGGGGCGATGAAGCCCGGGCTTGCCGCCGATCTCGTCGCGGTGGCTGGCGATCCGACGCAGGACATTCGCGCGATTGAGGCGGTGCGCTTCGTCATGAAGGGCGGCGAGATCGTGCGAGATGACGCAGGACGGTAAGGTGATTCAGGAGCCGAACGCGGCAGCGTAGGCATTGGGCCGGAAGCCGATGACGCGGTGGTCGCCGAGATCCAGCACTGGGCGTTTGATCATCGAGGGCTGGGCCATCATCAGCGATATCGCTTTCGCGGGATCGAGATCGGTCCGGTCCGCCTCGGGCAGCTTGCGAAAGGTGGTGCCTGCGCGGTTCAGCAGGGTTTCCCAGCCATGTTCGGCTACCCAGCCTTCCAGCGTCGGGCGATCGATCCCGGCTTTCTTGTAATCGTGGAAGGTGAAAGCGACAGCATGATCGTCCAACCATGTCCGCGCCTTCTTGATCGTATCGCAATTGGGGATGCCATACATGGTGAGAGGCACGTCGCGCTCCTTCAGCTGGAATTGCAGAGGGAGCGTGCTTAAGGCGCGCGGAACGGAGATAAAGACCGGATCGGGAGACGCGCAGTTTATGCGCTTTCGTCCATAGCCAGCCTCGCGCCGTCCACGATTCCGGCGAGACGTTTCGCCTCGCTGTCGTCGCGCTTCTTTTCGGATGTGGTCCGCCCGTGTCGCGCCCGATTCTCGGCAGACTGCGCTTCAGCAGTGCCTTTCGCCTTCGCCTTGCGGACGCGGCGCAGATTGATCACGTCTCCCATCAGGCGGGGACGACCATCCGGATCGCCTTGGCCGAGACGCTGGCCGTGACCGGCGTCTTCGCCAGAACCTCGCCATCGATGGAGATGGGAAGGGGCGGCTCGGTCTTCAGGCGGAAGCTGGTGCCGCGAAACTCCCGCAGGGTGCCGCGTGCCCTTTGCGGGCCGATCAGGCTGAGCCCCCAACTCCACAGCAATTTCGTGCGGGCCGAGCCGACCACTGCCTGAATAACGATCTGACCGTTCTCGACATCGGTTTCGACAAGTTCGGTGCCGCCATGATAGCCGCCATTAGCGATGCGGACTTCCAGAGCCTGCAGGCTCTCCTGCCCGCCGTCCCAGGATACGGTCAGCTTGAAGGGCTTGAACCGAGCCATCTGTATTGCCGCCCAACTGAGATAGCCGGGGCGGCCGAGCCATTTCTTCAAGCCGTGCGGCACCGATTCGGCGATAAGCGGCGAAATGCCGATCGCGGCGCAGTTCGCGAAATAATCGCCGTCGATCATCCCGAGATCGATCTTGCGGATCTGCCCGTCCACGATGACGCGCACGGCACCTTCTATGTCCAGCGGGATGCCGAGCGTACGGGCAAAGCTGTTGGCGGTCCCAAGTGGCAGTAGCGCGAATACGGTCTTCTCGGCAACGATATGGTCGACGGACGAGGAGATCGAACCGTCGCCGCCGCCTACGATGACCATCGCAACGCCCGATTGCACCGCGTCCCGGACAGCGCCTTCCAGTTTCGTCGGGTCGCGAAGCGCCTTTGCGGAGACGAGTTCGATGCCGGCGCCCTTGAGCAAACGGCAGGCGTCCCGGAAGGCTTCCCTGCCTTTGCGCGACTTGCCGTTTACGATCAGAGCGGCCTGGCGCGGCGGAGAATTTCCCATAACCGTTCCAACGCCGGCAGACCGTTTTGGATGCGTAAGGAACGGCCGGCGATCAGCCGATCCCGCCCGTCACAAGCTGCCATCCCGTCACGCCAAGGAGCAATGCGCCCATTGCCGCTGAGAAGGCGAGCATGAACCAGCCGAACAGCGCCACGATCGGCGGATTGCGCCGCGCTTCGCGTCGATTCCGTGCCGTGCTGGCCATGATGAAACTGGCGATGACACCGTAAAAAAGCGCTGCAACCTCTAGCATCGATGATCCCCCCGGATCGCATGTGGATGGAGCGCATAGTTAATGCGCGCCTCCTCAAAGATGCGTTAATGCTGCGGTGCACGCAATCTGGATCCGAGCCAGAATCGGCTGAACGAGCCGTTTTGCCGACGATCAGGCAGCGAGCTTTACGCGATTGCGACCGCCGCTTTTCGCGGCGTAGAGTGCGCGGTCGGCGTCGGCGAGCAAGTCGCCGGCATTCTGGCGGTGCTTATGCGCGGCGATGCCGATGCTCACGGTCACCGACGGCAGATCTTCGCCATCGGCCGAAGGCGGCCGGGCGATCACTCCGCGCAATCGTTCCGCGACGGCGGTGGCGTCTTCGGGGCTCGCGCCGGGCATCAGGATCGCGAATTCCTCGCCGCCCAGCCGCCCGACAAGATCTCCGCTGCGGACGACGCCGACGGCGCGGTTCGAGACAAGCTGGAGCACCTGATCGCCGACGGCATGGCCATGCGAATCATTGACCAACTTGAAATGATCGACGTCGAATATCGCGACGGCGAGCGCCCAGCCAAATTCGTTCGCCGCTTCCACCTGACGATCGAGATGGCGGAGAAAGGCGCGTCGATTTGCGAGGTCCGTGAGCTCGTCGGTCGACGCCAGCAATGTCGCCTCACGCGCCTGCTCCTCGGCGCGCCGCTTGGCGGACATCACATGTTCTTCCAGCTTCTTGCGATCGTCGATGTCGCGCAAGGTGCCGGTGGTGCCGATCACGTGATTGGCAGTGTCGCGTACTGTCTGGATCGAAAGTTCGATCCAGCGGACTTCGCCGCTCAACATGCGAAAACGCAGAAGCCGGCGCGTATTCGGCACCTCGCCGTCGAGGACGGGCTGTGCCCACTCGCGAAACTCGGATCGTTCCGCTTCTTCGACCCATTCTATCCAGCTGCGCCCCTGGCTCTCCGCGACGGAGTAACCGGTGAGTGCTTGCCAGGCAGGGTTGAGATAGGTCCAGCGGCCACGGCGGTCGGTCCGGAAGATGACTTCCGTGATATTCTCGACCACGGTCTTGAAATGATCGGCGAGGAGGTGCGCCTCGGCGCCGCGTCGATCGCTTTGCGTAAGCGCCGCGGCCACCGGAAGAGCGGCGAGAAAGTTCACAGCCAGAAAGAACTGGAGCAGCAGCAGGTGGCTCGCGGGCATCATGCCCCCGTGGACGGCGATCGGCCCATGTCCCTCGGCCGTCGCGCGGGCCGAGATGGCCGCGACGATGATGATCGAGGCGATCGCCCCGAACTGGCGCAGACGAAACGTCGCGAGCAACACGACCGGCAGCATCACGAAGAGGACCGGAAGGCGCGTTCCGTAGAAGATCAGCAGCGCCACACCCGCGACGAGCCCGAGAATGAAGACGCATTCGATGACGCGGTTGGGCGCCAGATCGTCCAGCGTCAGCGTTTCCACGAATTTGACGATCACGATCACGGCAGGCGCGACGATCGCCAGGCTCAGAGCCCCGGCGCTATACCAATCGATCAGGGTCATCCGAAATTCGGTGCCTGCCGCATAATGCAGCGCCGTCGCTCCAATGACGGAAGAGAAAAGCGGCGCGATCATGCAGGCGGTGGCGAAGATCAGCACGTCGCGGGTGCGCTCGAACGCTCCGGTAATGCCGCCCAAACGGCGCACCAACGTTGCCGCCAGCCCTGCTTCGACCATGTTTGCGACAGGGAGCAGAAGGGCAACGGCGAGTGGTTGTTGATCGAATAGCCCGAACGCCAGATTGCCGGCGAACGCCCCCAACAGAATGAAGGCACAATCCCTACGATTCTCGCCAAACGCGATCAGAAGACCGAGAATTATGCCGTTCGCTGGCCATAAGGAGGCAAGTCCGGAGGCTTGTGGCGCTACAAAGCCGCTCGCTATCGCAGCAAGCACGAATAGAAACGCACTGATACACGCCAAGCGCAAATCGCGCGTGACGCTCCCCTCCTGGATCATGGCCCCCCATGAATTCGGCATAGTAAACCTCACGGTATGCCGTTACCCGCAAGGCTGTTAACGCCGCCTTACGTATGGCGGGAGCAAGGTCAACCGCTGTTGCGGAGCGCCGTCGCAATCGCGTTGATCGAGAGTTGGATGCCTTCGGCTATGCGGGGATCCTGCTCCCCGGCGCGATGTCGCTTGATGAGTTCTATCTGAAGCAGGTTCAACGGCTCGATATAGGGCAGGCGCAGCCTAACCGATTCTTCCAACGTGGGACTCTTCTCCAGCAGGCGGCTGTCGCCGGTCAGCGTGAGGAGGCCGTCGCGGGCAAGCTCCCATCCACGTTTGATCTCCCCGAATATCGAGTCGCCGACCGTCCTATCCTCAACGAGGACCAGGTAGCGCTCGGCAATAGCCATGTCCGATTTGGCCAGGACCATCTCAAGATTGGCGAGCGTCGTCTGGAAGAATGGCCAGCTCCCGGCCATGTCCTTCAGCAGCGCCTTGTCCTCGAAGCTGGCCAGTGCGTGGCCGACGCCGTACCACCCTGGCAGCATCACACGCGTCTGCGCCCAGCTGAACACCCAGGGGATGGCGCGCAAATCCTCGATCCGATCGGATTTCGTGCGGCTGGCCGGCCGGGACCCGATTTTCAGACCCGCAATCTCGTTGATCGGCGTGAACTGGCGGAAGAACGTGCGGAAGCCCTCCGTTTCGTAAACGAGACCGCGATAGGCGCGGAATGCCGAGGCGGAGATCTCCCGCATGGCCGCGTGAAAGCGTGCCTCCCCTTCCACGTCCCCGGAATCGAGGCTGGTCAGCAAGGTCGCGGCGGCCATCGCTTCCAGGTTGATCGCGGCGGCGGACTTTGTGCCGTATTTCGCGGCGATCACCTCGCCTTGTTCGGTGATGCGGATGCGGCCCTTCACGGTGCCGGCGGGCTGGGCAAGAATGGCGGCAAAGGCCGATCCGCCGCCGCGCCCGACTGCGCCTCCCCGGCCGTGAAACAACTGCATACCCACGCCGGCTTGCTCGAATACGGGCTTGAGGGCCCGGCTCGCTTCGTTGAGACTCCAGACGGAGGTGAGATAGCCGCCATCCTTGTTGCTGTCCGAATAGCCGACCATGACCTCCTGATAGCCGCGCGCGGTGATGCGGGCAGCGACTTCGGGCAGGTCGAAATAGGCCTTCATGATCGCGGGGCCGTTTTCCAGATCCTCGATTGTCTCGAAGAGCGGGACGACCATGATCGTGGAGCTTGCCGGATCGGCCGGACGGTAAAGGCCATATTCCTTCAGGAGGATGTCGACTTCCAGCAGATCGGAGACGCTGGCCGTCTTGGAGATGATATAGGTGGTGATCGCGGAGGAGCCGTAGCGGGCGTGCGCTTCCGCCGCGGCAGCGATGATCGCCAACTCGCCGGCCGTCTCCTCGCCATATTCGAAATAAGGCCCCGTGAGCGGCCGCGTCGTTTGAAGCTCGCGGCGCAACAGAGCGACCTTTGCATCCTCGTCCAGCCCGGCATAATCGGCCTCGACGCCTGCTATCTTCAACAGCTCGGCCACCACGCGCTCGTGAACGTCGCTATTCTGGCGCAAATCGAGCGTGGCGAGGTGGAAGCCGAAGGTTTCGACAGCACGGATCAATCGGCCAAGAGCGCCGCCCGAAGACAGCGTATTGCCGCCGTTGGCGGCCAGCGCTTTGGCGAGATCGACCAGATCGTGCCGCAAATCGCTTGGGCCGGCATAAGCCTCGGCCGAATGGGACGGCGCGCGGGTTGGCTGGCGGCCGGTGATCGCCGTGTAGGTCGCGGCGACCCGATCATAGATGCCGGTCACAGCACGACGATAGGGCTCGTCCGATCGGGCCGGGCCGGCATCCTGCGATCGATCCGCCAAGGCTTCTACTTCCGGGCTAACCGGAGCAAGCTCGCTGGAGATCGAAAGTTCGCCGCCGAGCGCATGGAGAAGATCGCAATAGTGGCCGAGCACGGCTTCCGACGATCGCCCCAGCGCCAGACGCAGCGTTTCGGCGGTGACATTGGGATTGCCGTCCCGATCGCCACCGATCCAGCTGCCGAGCTTGAGGAAGCTCTTAGGCCGGGCACCGAGAACGCGCTCCCAGCGGGCGTAGAGCGCCGGCAGAAGGGGCAGGAACACGTCGCGCAGATAAGAGAGGGCGGTATCCACCTCATCGGCGACGAACAGGCGTTCGCGGCGCAGGGGGCGGGTCTGCCACAGAAGGGCGATCTGGCGGATGATCGCTTCCTCGATCACGTCGCCGTCTGGCGTCTCGGTCGCGCCTTCATCGCGCATGCGCATCAGATCGGCGATGCGATTGCGGTGATCGATCATCGATTTGCGCCGCACCTCGGTGGGATGGGCGGTCAGGACGGGGACTATCAGGCCGTGGTTCATCAACTCGAGAGCGGCGTCCTGGCCCATTCCGTGGCCGGACAGCCGTTCGAGCGCGGCGGCGAGATCGGCATCGGGATCGGTCGCGACACCCTGCCGATCCTCGGCGAGATTGGCGAGCATCGAGAAGAGCATGAAGCCGCGGGTGAAAGCGAGCGTCTCGTCGAGGCTGAGCGCATCGAGGCCGCTGTCGACTTCGTCGGCCAGACCGCGTGCGCGATCCACCGAAGCCGACCGTATATATTCGATGCGGCGGAACAGTGCGTCGCCACCATAAGCGCGGATGACGTCGCCGAGCAGGCGCCCGAGATAGCGGATATCGGGGTTCTGAACGATCGGGGGTGCGGAGACATCAGCCATAGGCGGCAATGCTGCGCCGCAGCGCGCACTCGGTCAATCCGTTACCGACCCGCGCCGTGCGATTAAGAAACAGCAGTCCCTGACGAAAAAGGCCGGAGGATTGCTCCCCCGGCCTATTCCTTGGTTCAGACGTGAAGGCGTCGGACTTAGAAGTCCATGCCGCCCATGCCGCCCATTCCACCCATGCCGCCGCCGGGCATGCCGCCGGCACCTCCCTTGTCGTCGGCAGGCGCGTCGGAGACGGCCGCTTCCGTGGTGATCAGCAGGCCAGCAACCGAAGCTGCGTTCTGGAGGGCGGTACGAACCACCTTGGTCGGATCGATCACGCCGGCCAGCACGAGATTCTCGTACTTGTCGGTCTGGGCGTTGAAGCCCAGCGTCGGATCGTTGCTCTCGAGCAGCTTGCCCGAAACCACCGCGCCGTCATGACCCGCATTCTGCGCGATCTGGCGAACCAGAGCCGTCAGAGACTTGCGGATGATGTCGATGCCCCGCGTCTGATCGTCATTGGCGCCGGTCAGGCCGTCGAGTGCCTTGGTGGCATACAGCAGAGCCGTACCGCCGCCAGGGACGATGCCTTCCTCAACTGCTGCGCGGGTCGCGTGGAGAGCGTCGTCGACGCGATCCTTGCGCTCCTTCACCTCGACTTCGGACGAACCGCCGACCTTGATCACGGCAACGCCGCCGGCGAGCTTGGCAAGACGCTCCTGGAGCTTCTCCTTGTCATAGTCGCTAGTGGTGTTCTCGATCTGCTTGCGGATCGCCTCGACGCGGCCCTTGATCGAATCGGCCTCACCGGCGCCATCGACGATGGTGGTGTTGTCCTTGTCGATCGAGACGCGCTTGGCGGTGCCGAGCATGCCGAGCGTGACGCTCTCGAGCTTGATACCGAGATCCTCGGAGATCACTTCGCCCTTTGTCAGGATCGCGATGTCTTCCAGCATCGCCTTGCGACGATCGCCGAAGCCAGGCGCCTTGACGGCTGCGACCTTGAGGCCGCCGCGCAGCTTGTTGACGACGAGCGTGGCCAGAGCCTCGCCCTCGATATCCTCGGCGATGATCAGGAGCGGACGGCCCGACTGAACGACGGCTTCCAGGATCGGAAGGATCGCCTGCAGGTTCGACAGCTTCTTTTCGTGGATCAGGATGTACGGATCGGCGAGCTCGACCGTCATCTTGTCCGGGTTGGTGATGAAGTAAGGCGACAGGTAGCCGCGATCGAACTGCATGCCTTCGACGACATCGAGTTCGAAATCGAGGCCCTTGGCTTCCTCGACGGTGATCACGCCTTCCTTGCCGACGCGCTCCATTGCTTCGGCAATCTTCTCGCCGACGACGGTATCGCCGTTAGCGGAGATGATGCCGACCTGCGCGACTTCGGCCGAGCCGGAGACGGGCTTAGAGCGCGACTTCACGTCCTCGACAACCTTCAGCACGGCGAGATCGATGCCGCGCTTCAGATCCATCGGGTTCATGCCGGCCGCGACCGACTTCATGCCCTCGCGAACGATCGCCTGAGCGAGAACGGTCGCGGTGGTGGTGCCGTCACCGGCATTGTCGTTGGTTTTCGAGGCCACTTCGCGCAGCATCTGCGCACCCATGTTCTCGAACTTGTCCTTGAGCTCGATCTCCTTGGCGACGGTGACGCCGTCCTTGGTGATGCGCGGTGCGCCGAAGCTCTTGTCGATGACGACGTTGCGGCCCTTTGGCCCCAGCGTGACCTTCACCGCATCGGCGAGAATGTCGACGCCGCGCAGAATGCGCTCACGAGCGTCGCGGGAAAATTTTACGTCCTTGGCTGCCATGTGACTGCCTTTCTAAAACGAGCGGAGTTGAGAAAGTAGAGGATTGCGACCGTCAGATGAGCTGACGATCTCGGCCATTGGCGTCAGCCAACGATCCCGAGAATGTCGCTTTCCTTCATGATCAGCAGATCCTTGCCGTCGAGCTTGACCTCGGTGCCGGACCATTTGCCGAACAGGATCTTGTCGCCGGCCTTGACGTCGAGCGGCGTGATCTTGCCGTCTTCACCCTTGGTGCCGCTGCCGACTGCAACAACCTGGCCCTCCTGGGGCTTTTCCTTGGCGGTGTCCGGAATGATGATGCCGCCGGCCGTCTTTTCCTCGGCCTCGACGCGCTCGACGAGCACGCGATCGTGCAATGGTCGGAAACCCATATCTGTCCCTTTCCTGCAATCAAGGCGAAGTATGGCGAACGTCTCGTCCGGCCTCCCCACCCTGTGCGATGAACTTGTTGGCACTGCCAGAGAGCGAGTGCCAACCCGCATATGTGGGTGGTTCGCCATACTGTCAAGCTGAGGGGAGAGCTTGTTGCTTCAGCTTACCGGGCGTCTTGCACGCAGCGCCTGGGCCAGCGTTCCTTCATCGAGATAATCCAGCTCGCCCCCGACTGGGAGGCCATGCGCGAGCTGCGTGACCCTGACGGGAAAGAGTTCGATCCGCTCGGCCACGTAATGCGCGGTCGTCTGCCCTTCCAGGGTGGCGTTCATTGCCAGCACCACCTCGTCTATGCCGCCCGCTTCGATCCGTCCGACGAGGCGATCGATGCCAAGATCCTCGGGGCGGATCCCCTCCAGCGCCGACAGCCGCCCGCCGAGAACATGGAAGCGCCCCGGAAACAGGCGCGTGCGATCCAGCGCCCAGAGATCGGCCACCTCTTCCACCACGCATAACATCCGCACGTCTCGACGAGGATCGGTGCAAATCGCGCAGGGATCGACGGTATCCACATTGCCGCAGAGCGAACAGGTGGCGAGCTTTTCGCTCACCGCCTCCAACGCGCGGAGCAGCGGTACGAGCGCCGCCTCGCGTTTCTTAAGGAGATGGAGAACGGCGCGGCGGGCAGAGCGAGGCCCGAGACCGGGCAGGCGGGACAGTGCCTGGGTGAGCGCATCGATTTCGGGCGAAGCCATCGAGGGGAAATAGGAGGGCGAAGCACGTTCGTCACCTTCCGCTTCCAGATTGCGATCTGATTGGCGAGGCTTGGTCTGGAAAAGGCCCGGACGATCGCTCGCCCGGGCCTTCCCACGCTACGCTACGCGCAACACGGTGATCCGACGGGACGGATCAGAAGAAGAAACGATTATAGACGTTGACGACGCGGCCCGTGCGCACATCCAAGAGCACGACATCGTTGCCATACCGGATCCAGCGGCGGCCCGACGCCGCGGCAGGCAAACGATAGCGATAGGGATCGATCCAGTAGCGGCGATCATAATAGCTGCGGTCGAAGCGATAGCCGGGCGCGATCGGGCGATAGGCGTAACCGCGTGGGCCGACATAAGCGGGGCCGCGAAACGCATCGGGGCTGCGCCGGCGATAATCCCGCCAATCCTGGCGATATTCGCGGCGTGCCTCGCGGACATCGCGCTGCTGATCGCGAATCTCGCGGGGATCGGCGCCATTGCGGACAGCGCGGCGAACGTCGCGCTGTTCCTGACGGATATCCTGGCGATCGTTCCGCAGTTCGCGGTTCTGCGCCGTCGCGACCGTGGGCATCAAGCTGGCGGCCATCAAGCCGGCAAGGACGAGTATACGCATTGTCTTACTCCTCTCTGTGTTGGCCGGCGGCTCGAGAGATGCCGCCGGCGTTCCGCTCAGATCCGGTGGATCACCAGAAGAAGCTCGGAATGGAATCGACGACCCGGCCATCGCGAACATCGATCAGCAGCACGTCGTCATAATAGCGGACCCACCGGTACGGGCCGGAGACGGGCGGGAGCCGGTAGGAATAGGGGTCGTTCAGCCAGTAGCTGTTGCTCCACAGCAATCCCGGGACGACCGCGCCGATCGAAAAGCGGCGATAGCCATAGCCCCAACCGCGCGGCGCATTGTAGCGCCCGATCTGGAAGCGGCCGCGATTGGCATCGCGATAGCCGCGCCAATCGTAACGGCGATCCTGCCGCCAGTTATTGCCTGCCCAGCGATTGTCGCCCCGGCGGCCATTATCGAACCGGCGGTCGTCGATCCGGCGATTGTCATAGCGGCCATCGTTGAAGCCGCGATTGCCGGCGAAGCGAGGATCGTTGCCGGGGCGGCGATCATTGTCGAACCGGCGATCATCGTTGCGGCGGCCATCGAATCGATTGCCGTCGCCGCGGCGATCGTCCCGCTGAGCCTGCGGGGCACCGGCGAATCCGGCGCCGGGGCCGCGATCCCGATTGAAATCCTGATTGCGTTCAGCGCGCTGCGCCTGGCCGGCGGCGAATGCCTCCGGGCCACGTCCGCCGGCAAAGCCGCGTTGGCCTTCGGCGGCGCGGTTCTGGTTGCCGTTCCGATCGGGATCGCCCGGTCCGCGTTGTGCCATCGCCATGGCCGGCAGGCTTGCGCCGACGGCTACGGCGAGAAGCAGCTTTCCGATCCTCTTCATCGTCCAAACTCCTGACGCTTCGGCCAGAAGGCGGAAGCTTGCAGGGAAGATGAGCGAGTCGCGGTGAGCGGTTGCTGAATCCGTCCGTCAGCCGGCAGAAAGGTTCATGAACGCTCCAGAAAGCTTCACGACATCTGCCGAAACGCCGGATTTACGGCTTGGGCGGGGGTGGGGACAAGGCCGGAACGGCGGCGGCGGCATCGGCCGGACTGATGGCGGGCGGCGGCGCGGCCGCGATCGGATCCCCACCGGCCAGCGCCTCGGCCGCGCTGCGGATCGCCCCCCGGATGCGGGGGTAGGTGCCGCAGCGGCAGAGATTGGTGATCGATTCGTCGATCTGCTCGTCGGTCGGGCGGGGCGTCTTCGCCAGCAAGGCAGCAGCGGCCATGATCATGCCGGACTGGCAATAGCCGCACTGTGGCACCTGCGCCGCGACCCAGGCCTGCTGGACAGGGTGGCTACGGTCGCTCGTCAGCCCTTCGATCGTTGTGACGAAGCTGCCCTCGATCGATCCAATCGGCACTTGGCAGGAACGGCGGGCGACTCCATCGACATGCACCGTGCAGGCGCCGCATTGGCCCATGCCGCAGCCATATTTGGTGCCGGTGAGGTTCGACGCGTCGCGCAGAGCCCAGAGGAGCGGAGTCGCGGGATCCATCTTATAGTGGACGGGATCGCCGTTGACGGTGAAGCTGGTCATGCGCGCTTCCTTACCCCGAACCCGAATCGTCATGCCAGCGGTGGCTGAGCCCCGAACTGCCCCGCAATCGCACGTTCGCGCACCGCGAAGGGTGGCAGTGGGTTGAAGACTCACCCCGGCGCTGCTAGGGGCGGCGCTTTCCGACGTGGGGCCATCCGGCCGCGCGCGGTTTAGCACATTCATCATGATGGCGCCGAAGGACGCGTCGGACTGGCTGGAGATCGTTCGGTTTATGCAGATCATCGTTCGCGACAATAACGTCGACCAAGCGCTGCGCGCGCTCAAGAAGAAGCTGCAGCGCGAGGGCGTCTATCGCGAGATGAAGCTGCGCCGGCATTATGAAAAGCCGTCGGAGAAGCGCGCACGCGAGCGTGCCGCCGCCATCCGCCGCGCCCGCAAGCTGGAGCGCAAGCGCGTCGAGCGCGATCAGGCCCGGTAAGGCCTGATGTCGGAGGTCACTGCGGTTCCGCTGCGTCCGGTCGGCAAGGCCGGCGTGACGGCGCTCTGGGTGGGCATCGGCCTGCTGATCGCCGCTGGCGTGGGTGGCGCTTGTGCCACCACGCGGGCGCCGGTCATGCTCGCCATGCCACCGGCCGAGTTCATGGCCACGAATGCCAAGCGTTCGGGCGTGAAAACCACGGCCAGTGGCCTCGAATACCAAGTGCTGAAGAAGGGCGATGGCCCGACGCCGACGATGGCCGATGCGGCGCTCGTCGAATATAAGGGCAGCCTTACCAGCGGCCAGGTGTTCGACGCGTCGAAGCCCGGCCAGCCGGTTCCCATGCAGATCGCTCAGGTCGTCCCTGGCTTCGCCGAGGCGCTGACGCTGATGCCCAAGGGCAGCAAGTATCGCGTCTGGATCCCGCCGCAGCTTGGCTATGGCGAGCGCGAGGCAGGGCCGATCCCGGCCAATTCGGTGCTGATGTTCGATATCACCATGCACGAATTCGCGGCGATCCCGCAGCAGGGCGCCGAGATGATGAGCGCCCCGCACGCGGACGGCACGCCGGGCACCCCGCCGCCGACGACGGTGCTGGGCCAGTAAGCCAAGAGTCTCGCTCCCGTTCGAACGGGACGCTATCAAGACGAGAGAGCCGGCGTGACTGCCGGCTTTTTTGTTTTGGGCCTGGGCCCAGAGAAGTGCGGTGCCCGCCGTTGACACTCGGGAAAGCCACAAGGATCGTGGCTTTCGTGGCTTTCGTGGCTTTCGTGGCTTTCGTGGCTTTCGTCATGAGGCGAAGCGCCATGCGGCATAAAGACGTGCGCTGTTATCCGATGAGAAAGAACGTCGAAACAAGTTCATTTGCACTTGATATGTTCTAATTTGTCAATGCATCTGGCCACTATGCTAACGTCAGCTTATGGTGGAAACTAGGCAGTCTGCTTTCGGAAAGATACTAAGCAAACCAGAAGTAGGGACGGGGCGCGGTATTGTCTTGCCGCCGCTTAACCGAGCATGTGCCGAAGGAGCCCGGCGCTGCTGATCCCGATAAGGACCGTCGGTAGCAGCGACAGGCGGACAGCTGCCGCCGCCGTGATCGCGAGTGCGATCAGGTCAGACGTGCGTCCCGACACGAACGCCGGCGCAATGACGGCGATCAACACACACCCAGGCGCTGCTTCGAGGATGGTCATTGTTCGCGCCGACAATTCGCGATCACCGAGCAAAAGATACCCGCCAATCCGGGTTAGGTAGGTCACGCTCCCCATCAGGACGATCGTGGCCAGGGTCCAGCCCTCGATCATGGCCGACTCCTCATCCAGGCGACGGCGATACCGGCGATCGCGCCGGCCGGGACGTACCAGCCACCCGGCAGCGTCAGGCAGACCCCGGCCGCGATTAGCAGGCTGACCAGCCAAGGGATGGCTGCGCCGAAGCCCTTCCACATGCCCCGGAGCAGCACCAAGAACACGGCCGGGAACGCCATGTCAAAGCCCCAGCGTTCGATGTCGCCGAGCACCGGTCCGAGCAGCGCGCCCAATGCCGTGAACCCGACCCAACAGACGTAGAGACCAGCTGAAACGCCAAGGAAGTACCGCAGGCTGAACGCGGACTCGGACTTCTCTGTACGGCGCGCTTTTGCGTCGGCAAGAGCCAACGCCCAACTCTCGTCTACCATCAGAAACAGCGCCGGCAGCACCTGCCGCCGCGGCAGTTGGCGCAGCCACGGTGCCAAGGTCGCGCCCATCACCAGGTGGCGGCTGTTCACCAGCAGCGTCACTCCGACGATCAGCAGAAGGTGCGGTGGCGACGTCCAGAGACCGATCGCAGCGAACTCTGATCCACCGGCAAAGTTCAGGCCGGTCATCAGTGGCACCGCGAGCGGGGCCATGTTCTTGGCGGTGGCCTGTGCGCCCAGCACGAGCGCTGCGGGCACAAGGCCTAGCAGGACGGGTGCCGATGCCCGCAGTCCGCGAGCGAACTCGCCTTTCTGGTCGGTTATAATAGTTGTCATGGCGAGACTTTTACCATCGTTGGCGGAACAGATATGTGCGAAGTGGATCGCCATTCGCACCTTAGCTGGCATATCATGCTGGGAATGATCGATATGACGACAACTCCTGCCATGACATTAGACGCGATCGACCGGCGCATCCTCGTCGAGCTTCAGGCGGACGGCAGACTCACCAACAATGATCTGTCGGCGCGCGTTGGACTGTCGCCGTCTCCGTGCCTGCGGCGGGTCCGCGCGCTCGAAGCGGCGGGCTTGATCAGGGGCTATGCAGCCTTGCTCGACCCGGCGCTGCTTGACCTGGCGACGAGCGTCTTCGTCCGGGTCTGGTTGGTCGGACAGGACGACCAGACCGTCCAGCGTTTCGTCGACAGCATCCTTGCGCTGCCCCATGTCGTCGAGTGCCATATGATGGCCGGCGACTGCGATTTTCTGCTTCGCGTCGTGGCCCGCGATCTCGATGCCTATCGACGGTTCCAAGCCGAAAAACTCGCGCGCATCGAGGGTGTCCGAAGCCTCAAGACCGACATCCCTTTGCAGCGCATCAAGCTTACTGAGTCGCTACCCTTGTGAACTTGATAATTGAGGCGAAGAGGTAGCCGTCGATCCGACGTCCGCTTTCAGCCCGTGAGGGCAGCATGGTGAACGACGATAAATGGGGCGGAAGCAGACACTGTAGTGACGCAAGGTCCGCCGCTTTGCGAGATGGGTTTGCCGTCGGTTTGATCAGCGTCGTGCGGATATCCAAACGTCGCGGAAAGCCGTTATCCAAAAGCCCGCAAATAGCCATCGCTTGGCGGGGTTGATCGCGCGGTCGGCCTGATCGACTCTCCTGCGGAAAGCAGCGGGTAGAGGATGGATGCTTCCTGCTCGGCACGGCAGCGCATAGCCGCCCGCATCGAATTCGACGCATCACAATAATCGGCCCAGCGCGCCGTAATCTCGCGGATAGTCCAGCTTCCAATATGTTGGGCGGACGCGGCCATGTTCGCTTTGCCGGCGGCCTTGAGGGCCTGGATGGCTTCTCGCTGGCCGGTCGAGGCATGGGCGATCAACTGATCGTAGACACTTTCCAGAAGCAGAGTCCGCGCCCGGCTTGCGCGCGTCAGGCGCAACCGCAACAGCGGCAATTCGCTCATCGGCGGCTCGGCTAGCGCGGTCAGCCGCGCCAGCTCGTCGAGCGCCGCCTTGATCTCGGCGTGCAGCCGTTGCAGTTCGGTCAGCATCCATCCGTCTCCCGCACAACGCGCTAACGGCAGAAACTTAACGAACGGTATTGGCCGCAAGCTTCTGTAATCACGAGGTTACAGGCAGCGCCGTGAGCAGACGTTAGAAACCCATCACACGATAGCGGGAGGCGTTCGGGTGTTCGACCAGCGTCGCAAGGGGCGTCTGCCGGCCTCTGACAACTAGTGACTGTCCGACGCCTGGTCAGCGTCGTGCTGGTCGCTCAGCGTATCGTTATAGGCAAGTTTGGCGAAGCCGATGAATGCGGCGCGCAATTCCAAGTTGGGAATATCGACCATCTGAGTTTTTACCTGGTGGAGATATCCCGTGGTGCAACAGCCTTCGCCAACGCGCTTGTAGGACATGGACCAAGCGCCGAACTTCCGCCGTATAGCGGGGCCATCGGACACCATCGCGATCATATCATGCCGAGGATCTTCACTGATCCGGGCCATCAAACCCTGTACGGCCTCCTTCTCCCCTTCGATCGCCTGCATGAACCGCCGACCGTCGAACAGAAGCAGCCCCGTAACCGATAGAGCCTTGTTGGACTCGCTCGCCCGGTCGGCGAGGTCTTGTACGTCGGTATCGGTCATTAGTGCCGTCGCGCGGCTCATGTATACGATGCGGTAAATCATCCGGCCGCGCTCCCCCTGCAGAGTACAGGAATTCGGCCATTTTCAACGGCTAGGCAACTGATCCAGTTTTATCGGTCTTCTGCGGTGGGCAAAAAGCAGGGCGAGCCCGGCTGCGGGTCTCCGCAATATGGGCCAAAGTGGACACGACGCCAAAACGTAGATCGCTTCAGAATATTGACTGGCCGGACTTCCGCCGAACGGCGCGCGCTTCGCAATCCGCGCCACCGATGCTTGAACAGTTCGCGCGAACGATCACTTCTTTTTGGCGACTGCCAATCTTCGGAAGGGCGGTGCGCCGAATGATCGCGGGGCGTGGGCTGAAGCCGGCAAAGGCGCTCCATTGGCGAGCGGCTATCGGACCGGTCCTCGCGCCTCAGCCCGCCGATGCCTCGCCGGTCGTATTTTCTGCCTTCAGCTCCGAGCTTTTCTCCAGCAGCACCTTGATCATCGCGACGATCGGATCGGCGAGCGCAAGCCCGAGGATGCCGAACAGGGCGCCGAACAGCAGCTGGCAGCCGAGCACCAAAGCGGGCGGCAGATCCACCGACCGCCGCGCGACCATCGGCACAATCACATAGCCGTCGATCATCTGCACCGTGATGTAGACGGCCACGGCCCAGATGCCGGTCTCCGTGCCGGCGGAAAAGCCGACCAGCACGATCAGGATGCCGGAGACGATCGCGCCGATATTGGGCAGGAAAGCGAGCAAGCCGGTGAGAATGCCGAGCAGGGTCGCCATCGGTACGCCGACGATCTGGAGCGCGATCGCGACGAAGACGCCCTCGACCGCCATGCCGAGCAGGCGACCGGCCATGAGGCGGCGCAGCGTATAGCCCATCTGCTTGGTGGTTTCGTAGAAGGTCTCGCGCTTGTCGATCGGCAGCATCCAGGCGATGCCGCGCTCGTAAAGGCGCGGCTCCATAGCGATGAAGAGGCCCAGGACGAGGATCATCGCCATGCTGGAGAGCGCACCCAGCGCGGTGCCGAGCGCGGCCGTGACCTTGCCGAACGAACCCATCAATTGCTGGCCGATCTGGCCGACACCCGAATCGGCCGGGATATAGCCGCGCTGGTGCGCCCAGGCCGTCCAGCTCTGGATCTGGCCGTAGACGGTGGCCTGCAGCGTCTGCGCCTGCGCGGTGATCTGCGCGCCGGCGAAGAACAGGAAGCCGACCAGCGCCGCGACGACGAGGGACGCGACGATGGCAAGGCGCCAGCCGCGCCCGATCGGCAGAACGCGGCCCAGCAGGCGGACGCCGCCGTCCAGCATCTGCGCGACGACGATACCGCCGATGATGAGCAGCAACGGCTCCGACAGGAACCACAGCAGCAGCACCGCGACGACGACGGCCGCCCAGACGACCGCGCGCTTGAATTCGCGCAGCGTGAGCGGATCGCTATTGTCGGTCGGTCCGGGCGCTTCCTGGCGGGGAGCGGCCGGACCGCTCACTTGGCGCCCGCGGTTTTGCTGGGATGCAGGTTGATGCCCGCGCGGTTGCCGCGCAGCGCGCTGAACCACGTCAGCGGATTCCACAGCTGGGTGGTGCCATCATAGGAAAAGGTGATGAAATCGGCGCGCCCGCCGAGATTCTCCCACGCCACCGGTCCGCCGAGGCCCAGCTGCCATGTCTCGTAGCGGCTGTCCGCGCTCTCATCGCGATTGTCGCCCATCACAAACACATGATCGGCGGGCACCGTCACCGGGCCGTAATCGTCACCGGTGCCGGGCTGATAGCCGAAGTCCACCGTATCGTAGCTGACGCCGTTGGGTAGCGTTTCGCGGAAGACGGGCAGCTCGCAATATTCCTTGCCGTCCGGCCCGGTCTTACGATTTTCGGCCTCCAGAGGGGAGGAGCAGGGGACGTTCGCATCGATCGGCAGCATCTTCACGCCCATGTCGACGCGCTTCACCGGCTTGCCATTGATCGACAGCAGGCCGCGATTCACCTCGATCGTGTCGCCGGGAAGACCGACAACGCGTTTGATGTAATCGCTATTCTCGGTCGGCGGCTTCAGGATCACGACATCGCCGCGCACCGGCATCCGCCCGAAGATCCGGCCCTTCATGAAAGGGAGAACGTGGAAGGAGGGCGATACGTAGGACCAGCCATAGGGATATTTGGTCACGATCAGCCGATCGCCCTTGATCAGCGTCGGCATCATCGATTCGGATGGAATGTAGAAAGGCTTAGCAATGAAGCTCCACACCGCGAGCACGCCCAGCACGAGCCAGACGATACCCTTAAGCTCCGCCCACCAGTCGGTCTTCTTCGGCTCCGGCTTGCTCTTGAGGGCAGGGGCCGGGGCGGCCAGATCGGGGGTGGTGTCGCTCAACTCTGGTCCTTAACCTGGCACTCTTGCCGGCTTACAAAGGCCGCGCTTCGAGGATGACGAACGCCTGCGCCCATGGATGGTCGTCGGTGAGCGTCAAATGAATGTGGATCGCGTGGCCCGGAGGCGTCAACGCGTCAAGTCTCGCCTTCGCTCCACCCGTCAGCGCCAGCGTCGGCGCGCCGGAGGGCAGGTTCACCACGCCGATATCGGCCATGAACACGCCCGCCTTGAAACCGGTGCCCACCGCCTTCGAAAACGCCTCCTTGGCGGCGAAGCGCTTGGCATAGGTGCCCGCCCGGGTCGGCCCGCGCCGCTCGGCCTTGGCGCGCTCGATATCGGTGAAGACACGCGTGGTGAAGCGCTGGCCGAAGCGGTCGAGCGACTGCTGGATCCGCTCGATATTGCAGAGATCGGAGCCGAGCCCGACGATCACCGCGCCGCGTCCATCAGTTCGCGCATCCGCCGCACGCTTGCATCCAGGCCGACGAAGATCGCCTCGCCGATCAGGAAATGGCCGATATTGAGTTCGGCCAGCTGCGGGATGGCGGCGACAGGCAGGACGTTGTCGTAGGTCAGGCCGTGGCCGGCGTGGGGCTCGATGCCGTTCTTGGCGGCGAGGGCAGCAGCGTCGGCGAGGCGGCGCAACTCCCGCTCCTGCGCTTCACCCTCGGCATGGGCATAGGCGCCGGTGTGAAATTCCACGACCGGCGCGCCGAGATGGATCGCCGCCTCGATCTGGCGCGGATCGGGTTCGATGAACAGGCTGACCCGGATCCCGACCTCGTTCAGGCGGGTGATGAGCGGCTTCAGGCGATTATGCTGGCCGGCGGCGTCCAGCCCGCCCTCGGTGGTCACTTCCTCGCGCCGCTCGGGCACGATGCAGGCGGCGTGGGGGCGATGGCGGAGTGCGATTTCCACCATCTCCTCGGTCGCCGCCATTTCGAGGTTGAGGGGGAGGGCGATACCGCCGATCAGGCGGGCGATATCCTCATCCATGATGTGACGGCGATCCTCGCGCAGGTGCGCGGTGATGCCGTCGGCGCCGGCCGCCTGCGCCATTTCGGCGGCGCGCAGCGGATCGGGCGTCAGCCCGCCGCGCGCGTTGCGGACGGTGGCGACATGATCGATGTTGACGCCAAGGCGGAGGGGGCGGGTCAAGCCGCGGCCCTGCTGCCGGGCTTGATCGCCGGTATGGCCGCCAGCTCGGGCGGAAGCGCGTCGGCCTCGTAGCTCGGCACGTCGAGGCGGATCAGAGGGAAGAAGGGCACGCCGAGATCGACCTTGCCGTTGGAGCGATCCACCAGGGATGCCGCCGCGATCACCTCGCCGCCCGCCGCCTCGATCGCCTTGATCGCTTCGCGCGAGGAGAGGCCGGTGGTGACGACATCCTCCATCATCAGCACCTTGGCGCCTGGCGTGAGCGCGAAGCCCCGGCGCAGTTCGAAAGTGCCGGTCGGCCGCTCCACGAACATGGCGTCCAGGCCGAGCGCGCGGCCCATTTCGTGACCGGCGATGACGCCGCCCATCGCCGGGGACACGACCGCATCGAGGCGCGCCTTGATCTCGTCCGGGATGCGCGCGGCAAGCGCATTGGTGAGTTTCGCGGCCCGCGCCGGGTTCATCAGCACACGCGCGCACTGCAGATAACGGGGCGAGCGCAGACCCGAGGAGAGAATGAAATGCCCCTCCAGCAGCGCATCGGCGGCGCGGAATTCGGCGATCACCTCATCTTCGGTCATGCCGCGTCTCCTCAGGCGGTGCGGGGCGGTTTGCCCGTCGGCCTGTCGAATAGACGGAGCCTAACCCCCCTTCAACAGCTTGCATTTCGGCAAGAACAGGTGTTGAGACGGGGCCGACCGGCCGGGGCCGCGCGGCATCACGCCTGCGTGGATTTCGGTTTCGCCGCCTGCCCTTGGCGCCACGGGGGGAACGATCAGAGTGCTGAAGACCATCCGGGCCTTTATTCTGCCCATGCTCGCCATCGTGGCGAGTGCCAATGCCGCCCCGGCTCTGGCGCAGGCCGCGCCTGCCGCCGCCGTGCCGGCTATCGCCCAGACGACGACGGATCCGACGGCATCGACGCCGGCCGGCCCGGCCAAGGCGCCGGACATCGTCCATGCCGCGCCCACGCCCGGCATCGGCCAGCCGACCGATTCGATCCATCTGCAGGAGCAGATGACGCCGATCGGCCACGAGGCGGAGCGCTTCCACGATTACATCCTCGTCCCGATGATGTTCATCATGTCGATCTTCGTTCTGCTGCTGCTGATCTGGGTTGTCATCCGCTATCGTTCGGCCGCGAACCCGACCCCCTCGCGCACATCGCACAACACCTTCATCGAGGTGATCTGGACGCTGTTTCCGGTGCTGGTGCTCGTCGCTATCGCGGTGCCGTCCATCCGGCTGCTCGCGCATCAATATTCACCGCCCAAGGCGGACCTTACAGTCAAGGTGATCGGCAACCAGTGGTACTGGACCTACCAGTATCCGGACAACGGCGATTTTGAAGTCGTTTCGAACCTGCTGAAGGAAAAGTCGGACGTTAAGCCCGGCGATCGCTTCCGCACCGACGCGGACGGCCCCCGCCTGCTTGCCGTCGACGAGCGGATGGTGGTGCCGGCCGGTGCCGTAGTGAAGCTGATCACCACCTCCAACGACGTGATCCACTCGTTCGGCATGCCCTCGTTCTGGGTAAAGATGGACGCCATTCCGGGTCGCCTGAACGAGACGTGGTTCAAGGTGGATCGCCCCGGCGTCTATTTCGGCCAGTGTTCAGAGCTGTGCGGTGCACGCCACGCCTACATGCCGATCGCGGTGGAAGTAGTGACGCCCGCGCAATATGCGCAGTGGGTCGCTTCGAAGGGCGGCACGATGCCGGGCGCCAAACCCGCCAACAATCCTGACGCGACGAAGCCGACCTCCCCGGCCACGGCGGGAACGCGGCCGCCCGCGCCGCCAACCGACGCGACCGTGAACGCCGCCGAACCCGCTCAGACGACCTCGCAGCCTGCCGTCGCGCAGAACCAGGGCACGAACCAATGACCGACATCGCCGCTCATCCGAGCCACTTCCACGCCGATCACGGCCACGAGCATCATCATGATGCCGATCACAAGCCGCCGTTCTTCGCGCGCTGGTTCATGTCCACGAACCACAAGGACATCGGCACGCTGTATCTGATCTTCGCGATCATCGCGGGAATCATCGGCGGTGCGATTTCCGGCATCATGCGGGCCGAGCTGGCGAAGCCCGGCATCCAGATTCTGACGATGGCCTGGCCACTGGGCGTCGGCTCCGTCGCGACGATGGACGAGGCGCTTCATCACTGGAATGTGCTGATCACCGCGCACGGCCTGATCATGGTGTTCTTCATGGTCATGCCGGCGATGATAGGGGGCTTCGGCAACTGGTTCGTCCCGATCATGATCGGCGCACCGGATATGGCGTTCCCGCGCATGAACAACATCTCGTTCTGGCTGCTCATCCCCGCCTTCATCCTGCTGCTGGGATCGAGCTTCGTCTCGGGCGGCACCGGGCCTGGCGCGGGCACGGGCTGGACGGTCTACGCTCCGCTCTCGACGAGCGGATCGGCAGGGCCGGCGGTCGATATGGCGATCCTGTCGCTCCATCTGGCCGGCGCGTCGTCGATCCTGGGTGCGATCAACTTCATCACCACAATCCTCAACATGCGCGCACCGGGCATGACGCTGCACAAGATGCCGCTCTTTGCCTGGTCGGTGCTGGTCACCGCCTTCCTGCTGTTGCTGTCGCTGCCGGTTCTAGCCGCCGCGATCACGATGCTGCTGACGGACCGCAACTTCGGCACGACCTTCTTCGATGCCTCGGGCGGCGGCGATCCGGTGCTGTACCAGCATCTGTTCTGGTTCTTCGGCCACCCCGAAGTGTACATCATGATCCTGCCGGGCTTCGGCATCGTCAGCCACGTCATCTCGACGTTCAGCCGCAAGCCGATCTTCGGCTATCTCGGCATGGCCTATGCGATGGTCGCGATCGGCGTGGTCGGCTTCATCGTGTGGGCGCACCACATGTATACGACCGGCCTGTCCGTAAACACCAAGATGTACTTCACCGCCGCGACGATGGTGATCGCGGTGCCAACCGGCATCAAGATCTTCTCCTGGATCGCGACGATGTGGGAGGGGTCGCTCTCCTTCAAGACGCCGATGCTGTGGGCGATTGGGTTCATCTTCATGTTCACCGTCGGTGGCGTGACGGGCGTATTGCTCGCCAACGGCGGCATCGATAATTATTTCCAGGACGCTTATTACGTGGTGGCGCACTTCCACTACGTGCTGTCGCTGGGTGCGGTCTTCTCGCTCTTCGCCGGGTTCTATTATTGGTTCCCGAAGATGAGCGGCAAGATGTACAACGAGCTGCTCGGCCAGCTGCACTTCTGGGTGTTCTTCGTCGGTGTGAACGTATTGTTCTTCCCGATGCACTTCCTGGGCATGCAGGGGATGCCGCGCCGCTACCCGGATTATCCGGACGCCTATGCGAAGTGGAATGCGCTCGCCAGCCACGGCTACGAGATCATGGCCGCCGGCATGCTGATCTTCTTCGTCAACGTGATCTGGTCGCTGATCGCCGGCAAGAAGGCTGGGGACAATCCGTGGGGCGAGGGCGCGACGACGCTGGAATGGACGCTGTCCAGCCCGCCGCCGTACCACCAGTTCGAGCAGCTTCCGCGCATCGACTGAGCTGGCGACACTGTAAAGAAAAAGGCCTCCGGAGCGATCCGGGGGCCTTTTTCTTGGCTGGCGGTGGCGAGACGAATTGGGATGGGAAGGCGGGCCGTGAGTGCGGGCGACCGAGAGGGTTATGGCGTTCGCCGCCGGACATGGCGACTGCACGAGGCATCGCTGGCCTGGGTCGCTCATGAAGCGACGTTATGGAGAGGTTGGCAGGGCTAAGCGGCAGACCCGCGCTGCCCAGCCCTGATGCGCGGAAGCGGCCTCTCGACGGATAGGCATCGCCGGTCAGGGTCGGACCGGCCTTACGCCCCGCCGCCAGCGGCCTTTCCCGAATCTGCAAGCCACTGTATAGGCCCGGCGATGTCCTCACCCGCCGTTGCCGCCTCTCACGAATTGCCCGCCGAGTGGCGCGACTTTCTCGCGCTGACGAAGCCGCGCGTGATGACGCTTGTCGTCTTCACGGGCCTGTGCGCGATGCTGGCGGCCCCCGTTCACGTCCATCCGGTGATCGGCTTTACCGCGATCTTGTGTATCGCGCTGGGCGCGGGCGCGAGCGGGGCGCTCAATCAATGGTATGAGTCGGATATCGACGCCGTGATGAAGCGCACCGCCGGTCGCCCGCTGCCCGCCGGTCGCATGGATCGGCAGGCGGCGCTGCATTTCTCGGTTGGGTTGGCTGCCTTTTCGGTGCTGCTGATGGGCCTGGCGGTGAACCTGCTTTCGGCGGTGATCCTGACCGGATCGATCCTGTTCTATGTCTTGATCTATACCGTATGGCTGAAGCGCCGGACGCCGCAGAATATCGTCATCGGCGGAGCGGCGGGTGCTTTCCCGCCGCTGATCGGCTGGGCGGCTGCGACGGGCCGGGTGGATCTGCTGCCGGTCCTGATGTTCGGCCTCGTCTTCCTCTGGACCCCCCCGCATTTCTGGGCGCTGGGCCTGTTCGTGCGGACCGATTATGCCGCTGCCGGCGTGCCGATGATGCCGGTGGTGGCCGGTACCCGGGCGACGCGCACGCAGGTGTTCCTGTACAGCGTGCCGATGGCGATCTGTGCCGTCGCTCCCTGGCCACTGGGCCTGACCGGCTGGATCTACGGCGGTACGGCCGCGATCCTCTCGCTCGTATTCGTCGGGCTTGCCGCCAAGGTGGGGATGAGCCGGGTCGAGGATCCGGCGTTGATGCGGGACGAGCGACGGATGTTCGGCTTTTCGATTCTCTATCTCTTCGCCACTTTCGGCGCCCTCGTCGCGGATCGGATGCTGCTCGCATGACACCGGAACATCAGCGCGACTATCAGGCGCGGCAGCGTTCGCGGGCGAAGGCGATGGCGCTCATTCTCGGCGCGCTCGTCATCCTGTTCTTCGCCATTTCCATCGCCAAGATGGCCTGATGACGAGCGTCGCCCTCAATGCCCGCGGCAAGCGGCGGACCTTGTTCGGCACGTTGCTGATGTTGGCGGCAATGACGGCATTGGGCTTTGCCAGCGTGCCTCTCTACCGGATGTTCTGCGAGGCGACCGGCTATAACGGCACGGCCCGCAAGGAGCTGAACGCCACCGCGCCGGGCGAAGTGATCGGCAAGATCGTCAACGTCCGCTTCGATGCCAACGTGAAGCCCGGCATGGACTGGACGTTCGAGCCCGAACAGCGCGTGAAGCGGGTGGCCGTCGGCGCGCGGCAGATGGTGTTCTTCACCGCCGTCAACAATACGGATCACACGATCACCGGATCGGCGGCGTTCAACGTCAGCCCTACCCAGACAGGGCAATATTTCACCAAAATCCAGTGCTTCTGCTTCACCGAGCAGACGCTGAAGCCGCATGAGCGCGTGCGCATGCCGGTGATCTTCTTCGTCGATCCGGCGTTCTCGACGAACCCGGACACGAAGGACATCAGCGAAATCACATTGAGCTACACATTCTTCCCCGTAGCATCGTCGAAAACGGCGGGCTAAGGGGCTCCATAGACGCAAGATAACGGGGATCCGTACATGGCCGGCGCGAAGAGCCACGATTATCACATTCTGCCACCGGATCCGTTCCCGATCCTGTCGGCTTTCTCGGCTCTGATTCTCGCCTCCGGCGGCATCATGTATATGCACAGCGTCGCTTATGGCGGCTTCGTGGCGCTCGGCGGGCTGACCTGCGTCCTCGCCTGCATGGCGGGCTGGTGGGGCCGCGTGATCGCGGAGGCCAAGGCGGGCGATCATACGCCTGTCGTCGGCCTGCACCTGCGCTACGGCATGATCCTGTTCATCGCCTCGGAGGTGATGTTCTTCGTCGGCTGGTTCTGGGCCTGGTTCGATTTCTCGCTCTTCCCATCGACGGTCGATGCGGTCGGCGGCGTCTGGCCGCCGAAGGGCATCGAAGTGGTCGATCCCTTCGCCTTCCCGCTGCTCAATACGCTGATCCTGCTTTGCTCGGGCACGACCGTGACGTGGGCGCATCACGCGTTGCTGCACGGCGATCGCAAGGGTCTGATTCAGGGCTTGTGGTGCACGATCCTGCTCGGCCTGCTCTTCTCGAGCATCCAGGCCTATGAGTATGCGCATGCCCCGTTCGCCTTCAAGGGCCTGAACTATGGCGCCGCCTTCTTCATGGCGACCGGCTTCCATGGCTTCCACGTGCTGGTCGGCACGATCTTCCTGATCGTCAATCTTGTGCGCGCCTATAAGGGTGATTTCACGCCCAAGCAGCATTTCGGGTTCGAAGCGGCGGCTTGGTACTGGCACTTCGTCGACATCGTCTGGCTGTTCCTGTTCGTGACGATCTACGTCTGGGGCGGCTGGGGCGCGACGATCCACGCAGGCTGATTTGTCGGAGGCCGGCGTGATCGCCGGCCTCATTGCCTTTCGGAGGGTAAGCCAATGGCTGGTCGGCCCACGGAAGCGCCTACGCCGCTCAGCTCGGGCTTGCGCGGCCTGTGCCCGCGATGCGGCGCCAAGACCTTGTTCGCGCGCCGTGTGCGATTCGCCGATCGGTGCACGTCGTGCGGGCTCGACATCGCGGCCTTCAATGTCGGCGATGGGCCGGCGGCCTTCCTGACCCTCATCATCGGCGCGATCGTCGCCGCTTCAGCCATCACGCTGGATCTTTCGGTATCGCCGCCGTGGTGGGTGCATGTGCTGATCTGGCCGCCGGTGACGCTGGGGCTGATCGTCGGTTCGCTGCGCGTCGCCAAGGGCTGGCTGCTCGCCTTGGAATATCGGAACGCGGCGCGCGAAGGGCGGATCGCCGACAAATGATCCGTCGCATCCCGATCTTCACCACGATCCTCGTCATTCTCGCCGTCGCCGCGATGATCGCGCTCGGCGTCTGGCAGCTCAAGCGCCGGCACGAAAAGGAAGCGCTGCTCGCCGTCTTCGCCGCGAACGAGGCCAGGCCGCCCGTCGCGCTGCCGGCCCTGTGGCCGATCGACGACGGGAGCCTGTTCCGCCGGACGAGCGCGAACTGCCTGGAGGTCATCGGGTGGAAGACCGAAGCCGGCCACGCGACGACAGGGGAAACCGGCTGGAGCCATATCGCCTCGTGCCGCACCGGCGCCGAAGGGCCGGGCATCGCAGTCGACATGGGCGTGTCGCAGCGGCCCGACGCGCCGAAAGAGTGGACGGGCGGCACTGTGCGCGGCCGGCTTACCTGGGCGCCGGACGGCCAGCCGTTGATAGCCCGCATGTTCGGCACGCCCGCACCGCGTACGCCGCTGATCGTGAGCGAGGTGCCCGCCCCGGGATTGAAGCCGACCGCCCCGCCGGATCCGGCCAGCGTGCCGAACAACCATCTGGCCTATGCGGTCCAGTGGTTCCTCTTCGCCGCCGTGGCCGGGATCGTCTATGTCGTGGCGCTGCGGCGACGGCGCCCGCCAGCGGCCTGACTTGCTCGCGGCGAGGCGGCGCAGGCTTCCCCTCCCGCCCCGCACCCTCTAAGCACCGCGCCCCATGCGATATGTGAGCACCAGGGGGAGCGCGCCCGCGCTCGATTTCGAGGGCGCGACTTTGGCGGGCCTCGCCAGCGACGGCGGCCTGTACGTGCCGGAGACGTGGCCGAGCTTCTCGCACGACGCGATCGCGGCGATGGCGGGCCTGTCCTATGCGGATACGGCGGTGGCGGTGATGGCGCCGTTCGTGGGCGATGCGCTGAGCCGCGAGGAACTGCGCGCGCTTTGCGTGACGGCGTACGGCCGCTTCGATCATGCGGCGGTGACGCCGCTCGTGCAGCTGGACGAGCGCAACTGGCTGCTGGAGCTGTTCCACGGCCCGACGCTCGCCTTCAAGGATGTGGCGCTCCAACTGCTCGGGCTGCTGTTCGAGCGCTTCCTGTCGACGCGCGACACGCACATCACCGTGATCGGCGCGACGAGCGGCGATACCGGATCGGCGGCGATCGATGCGCTGGCGGGGCGGGCCAAGGTCGATATCTTCATGCTGCATCCGGAGGGCCGCGTTTCGGACGTGCAGCGCCGCCAGATGACGACGGTGCTGTCGCCCAACGTTCACAATATCGCCATTCAGGGCAGCTTCGATGATGCGCAGGCGATGGTGAAGGCGATGTTCGCGCACCAGAGCTTCGCCGGGCGCTTCGCGCTCTCCGCCGTCAATTCGATCAACTGGGCGCGGCTGATGGCGCAGATCGTCTATTATTTCTATTCGGCCGTGCGCCTCGGCGCGCACGGACGGCAGGTGGCGTTCGCGGTGCCGACCGGCAATTTCGGCGATGTCTTCGCGGGCTATGTCGCGGCGAAGATGGGGTTGCCGATCGCGCGGCTGATCGTCGCCACCAACGTCAACGACATCCTGCATCGCGCGCTTTCCGATGGGGATTATTCGGTCGGCACGGTGACGCCTACGGCAGCGCCATCGATGGATATTCAGGTCAGTTCCAATTTCGAGCGGCTGCTGTTCGATCTGCACGATCGCGACGGGCTGGCCCTGGCCGCCACGATGCGCGGGTTCGAGGAAGCGAAGCGGCTCGCCATCCCCCCGGCTATGATCGCCCATGCCTCGGCGCTCTTCACCAGCGCGCGGATCGATGCGGACAGCATGGCGCTTGCCATGCGCAAGACGTGGGAGACGTCCGGTCAGTTGCTGGATCCGCACACCGCGATCGGGCTGGCCGCCGCACAGGGTGCCGGTCTGCCGCGCGACGTTCCGATCGTGACGCTCGCCACCGCACATCCGGCCAAGTTCCCCGACGCGGTGGAGCGGGCGACGGGGCAGCGGCCGATGCTGCCGACGCGCATCGGCGATCTCTTCGATCGAGAGGAGCGGCTGGATACGCTGCCGTGCACGCTGGAGGCGGTAGAAGCCTTCATCGGTGAGCGCGCGGTTCCGGCATGAGCGGGCGCATCCATCGCCTGGCCAATGGCCTCACCGTTGCCGTGGAGCCGATGTCCGGCGTCGAGACGATTGCCGTCGGCCTCTACGCCAATGCAGGCTCGCGATCCGAGGATGAGGGGCTCGCGGGCTTGGCTCACATGATGGAGCATATGGTGTTCAAGGGCGCGGGCGCCCGCAACGCTCGCCAGATCGCCGAAGTGATCGAGGATAAGGGCGGCGCGCTCAACGCCTGGACGACGCGCGATAACACCGCGTTTCAGGCGCGGATGCTGGCCGGTGACATGGCGCTGGGCCTGGACGTCATCGCCGATCTGATCCGTGCCCCGCATTTCGATGCGGACGAGCTGGAGCGCGAGAAGGGCGTCGTCCTGGCCGAACTGGGCGAAGCGCGCGATACGCCCGACGACATCATCCACGATCATCTGCAGGCGACGGCGTTTCCTGGCCAGAGGCTGGGCGAGCCGGTGCTGGGCCATGAGGAGACGATCGCGGCCATCGACAAGGCGTCCTTGCACGGCTGGCTGGAGAGCCAATACCGGCCCGACGGGCTGGTCCTCGCCGCTGCCGGCAAGGTGGACGAGGATCGCCTGCTGGCGATGGCGGAGGCGCGGTTCGGCGATCTCGCCCCCGGCGCTCCGCCCGCGCCGATGCCGGCGACGTTCGGGGGCGGCGCGCACCATGATGTCCGCCGCTTCGATCAGCTGCATGTCGCGCTCGCCTTTCCCGGTGTCGGCCTGCACGACGATGCGGTTCATGCGCTCGGCCTCTTCGCCAGCGCGGCCGGCGGCGGCATGTCCTCACGCCTCTTTCAGGAGGTGCGCGAGGAGCGGGGGCTGGCTTATTCCATCTATGCCTGGGCACATGCGTATGCCGAAACCGGGCTGTTCGGCGTCTATTGCGCCGCCGGCCGGCGCGAAGCCGCCCGGGCGCTAGCGCTGACGCGGGAGGTGCTCGCCCGCACGGCGGAGACGCTGGATCAGGCCGAGTTGGATCGCGCGCGGGCACAGGCCAAGGCGGGGCTGCTGATGGGGCTGGAGTCGGTCGCGACACGGGCCGATCATCTTGCCCGGCAGATGCAGATCCACGGCCGGGTCGTGTCGCCGGCCGAAACGGTGGCGCTGCTCGATGCGGTGACGGTCGCCCAGACGCGGGAGTCGGGGCAAGCGGCCTTGTCCGGCGGCGAGGCGCTGGCGACGGTCGGGGGCAAGCTGGCGAAGGCGGCGTGAGCGATCTCCTCACCCTCGTCACCGAACCCTGGCCCGATTACGGGCTTGTCGATTCGGGCTATGGCCGCAAGCTGGAGCGCTTCGGGCGGTTCCGCTTCATCCGGCCCGAACCGCAGGCGATGTGGGCGCCCGCCTCCTCCAGCTGGGAAGCGGACGGCGATTTCATCGCCGCATCTGATGACGAAGGCGGCGGCAAGTGGCATTTGTCACGCGATGTGCCGCGCGGCGGCTGGCATGTGCGGTGGGAGGAGGTGCGCTTTCTCGCCCAGAATACGCCCTTCCGCCATCTGGCCTTCTTCCCGGACATGGCACCCCAATGGGAGTGGATGCGCGCGCGGACGGACGAGGGGAGCGAAATGCTCAACCTGTTCGGCTATACCGGCGTCGGCAGTCTGGCGCTTGCCGCCAAGGGCGCGAAGGTGACGCATGTCGATGCGTCCAAGAAATCGGTGGAGGCGGGCAAGAGCAACGCCTTCCTGTCCGACATGGCCGACCGGCCGATCCGCTGGATGGTGGACGATGCGGTGAAGTTCGCGGCGCGCGAAGTACGGCGCGAGCGGCGCTACGACGGGATCATGCTGGATCCGCCCAAGTTCGGGCGTGGGCCGGATGGCGAAGTTTGGCGACTGGAGGAACATCTTCCGGGCCTGATCACGCATTGCCGCAACCTGCTGGACCAGAATTCGAAGTTCCTGGTGCTGACTGTCTATGCCGTGCGCATGTCGGCGCTGGCGATCGGGGCGCTGCTGGAACAGGCGCTGGGCGATCTTGGCGGCAAGGTGGAAGTGGGCGAGATGGCGGTGCGCGAGGAAGCGCGCGGGCTGCTGCTGCCGACGGCGATCTTCGCTCGGTGGAGCCGGGATTGACGGCGCCTGCTCGGTTGCGTTTGAGCAGCATCAGCCTGTCGAGATGCCCTTGCCGATCACTTGCGCCTTACGAGTGATCGATCGGAAGCTGCCTTTAACTACCTCTCCAAGTGGATTGCGACGCACCCTTCTAGCGGGTTTGAAAAGTTTGGTTTCGTCGGCTCCGAGCGTCGCTGAGCGGGCAGGCCGCAACCGCCCATTTGCCGACATCGATAGGTGCCGATAAGCTCGCGTTGTTCAACTCATCCATCAGGACGTGGGTAGCGATGCGAAGAGGCGTGATGCTGTTACTTTTTGCAGCCGCCGGTGCGAGTCTTTCTCCATTTGAGTTTGTAAGCCGCGCGGAGACAGCCCGTCATCGTAATCCTCTTCCGTGGTATTTCACCGTCAGAGGTGCGCCTGACTGCCTCGAAAAGATCGAAAAAGAAGCCCCTATGACGGGCTGGAAAGTCTTGCAGAGCTTCGTGCAAAGCCTTCCCCAACTGACAGTACTCTTGGCACCCGACAGCCTGACGCTGGAGCAGGCACTGCCGTTTTACGACCGCCTCAGCGGCGACCGCTGCGTCAAGCTTGGAACGCTAATCACGCCTTAATGGTCCAATGACGCTTTCCACCACTTCCGGACGTTCACCGCTTGTTGGGCGGGCAGCGGCTTCCGGCGGCCTGACGTTTACAGAAGAGGATCACCCCCGCCCCGCTCTTAGCGCCGCGCCTGTGACGAACGGTGTGCCTGCCACCAGCAACAGGCTCGTCGCTGCGAGCAGCTTCATTGCGCCGGCCCCGGTTTCGTCGAGCGCGCCCGCGCCGAAGATCAGCAGCGGGATTGCGATGGGCAACATGACCAGGCCGGCCAGGGCGCTGGCGCCGCGCAGACTGCCCGTCAGCGCCGCTGTGCCGAGGGCGAGCGCGGCAAGGCCCGGTGTGCCGAGCGCGAGGCCCGCTTCCAGCCGGGCCACGGCGGCGCCATCCAGCCCCAGCAAGGCCGCGGCGGGGATGGTGGCGATCATCAGCGGCGGGCCGAACGCCAGCCAGTGCGCCGCCAGCTTGGCGATGCCGATGGCTTCCTCGCTCATGCCGCGCACGACGAGTTGATCGATCGTGCCGGAGTTAAGATCGGGCGCGATCAGCCGCTCGACTGGAAGCAGCGCCGCGAGCAGCGCCGCCGTCCACAGCAGACCCCCGCCGATGCGGCCGAGCAAAGCTTTGTCCGGGCCGATCGCGAAGGGCAGCAATGTCGCGACCAGAAGATAGAAAATGAGCGGCAGCGCGGCGCCGCCCTGTGCCCAGCCGATCCGCAGATCCCGCAGCGCCACTGCTGTCATCGCCTTCACAGCCGCACCTCGCGCGTTGGCGTCAGGCCGATCGGCTGGTGGCTGGCGGCGACGACGATGCCGCCCTGCCCGAGATGCGCGGCCATCGCGGTGGCGAGCCTGTCGAGCGCGGCGGTGTCGAGGCCGTTGCCGGGTTCGTCCAGAAGCCAGATGTCGGCGCCGCTCGCGATCGTGCGGGCGATGACGGCGCGCTTGCGCTGGCCGGTGGAGAACATCGCGACGGGCACATCCGTCAGCGTCGCGAGATCCATCGCCGCCATCGCGCCTGGGAGCGCGCCGCTGGTGCCATCGAGTTCCGCCCAGAAGGTCAAAGCGCGGCCGAGCGGGCGATCCGCATCGAGCGCCGGTGCTTCGGCGGCGAGCGCGACTGCGCCGACCCGATCGATGCGGCCGGCGGCGGGAGCGAGCAGCCCGGCGATCATCCGCAACAGGCTGGATTTACCCGCACCATTCGCGCCGGTGACGAGCGCGGATTCGCCGGCGCCGAGCGCAAGATCCAGCCCTTCGAACAGCAGCCGATCGCCGCGCAGGCAGGCCAGGCCGTGGAGCGCCAGCCGCGCCGGCCCGCTCATGCGGGGGCCTGCCGCGCTTCTTCCTCCAGCGCGTGCATGTCTTCGTCGGACAGGCCGAAATGGTGGCCGATCTCGTGGATGACGACATGGGCGACGAGCGTCTCCAGCGTCTCCCCGCCCTCGGCCCACTCGTCTAGCAGCGGGCGGCGATAGAGATGGATCATATCGGGCAGGGTGCCGCTGTCGTCGATCGATTTAGTGCCGATCGGCCGGCCCGAATACAGGCCGGAAAGCTGGAACGGATCTTCCAGGCCGAGCGCCTCGAGCGTTTCTCCATCGGCAAACTCCTCGATACGGAGGACGACATGGCCGAGGTGGGCGCGAAAGGCGCCCGGCAGGCGCGCGATCGCATCCCGCGCGATGCGATCGATCGTCTCGGCATCGGGCGCCACCGTTTGACCTTGCCTTGCCATGTGCGCGACATAGGCAAGGCGCGCAGGGTGCGCCAGCAGGAGTGAAGCATGACGATCCGGCGCCTGAACGAGGCCGAACGCGCTGTGGCGCTGGACGATCTGCCGGACTGGACGTGGGATGAGGCCCGCGACGGTCTGCGCCGCCGCTTCGTGTTCGCGGATTTCGTCGGTGCGTTCGGCTTCATGACGCAGGTGGCGCTGCTGGCGGAGAAAGCGGACCATCACCCGGAATGGACGAATGTGTGGAACCGGGTGGACATGCTGCTGACCACGCATGATGCAGGGGGGCTGTCCCAGCGGGACGTGTCGCTTGCTACCGCGATCGACGCGATCGTTGACTGACGGGGCGATCGCCCTTTCGTATGAAGACGTGAGCCGGGTCTATGCGGGCGCGGCAGCCGTAAATCATGTGACGCTGGCAATCCATACTGGCGAGTTCGTGGCGCTCGTCGGCGCATCCGGCTCCGGCAAATCGACCTTGCTGCGCATGGCAAACCGGCTGGAGACGCCGCATGGCGGCCGCGTTCTACGGGACGGCGAGGACATCGCCACGCTGGATCCGGTGACGGTGCGGCGCGCGACGGGCTACAGCTTCCAGAATGTCGGGCTGTTCCCGCACATGACCGTTGCCGAGAATATCGCGTTGCCGGCGCGGCTGGCAGGGCGAAGCGCGATCGACGTGCCGGCGGCGCTGGAGCGCGTCGGATTGCCGGCGGCCTATGCGGGCCGGATGCCCTCGCAGCTTTCGGGCGGGGAGCAGGCGCGCGTCGGCATCGCCCGCGCGCTGGCGGGGGAAGCCGGCCTGCTGCTGATGGACGAGCCGTTCGGCGCGCTGGATCCGGTCACGCGCGACAAGCTGGGCCACACGGTGCGCGATCTGCACGATCGGCTGGGGCTGACGACGATCCTCGTCACGCATGACATGGCGGAGGCTCTGTTGCTGGCCGATCGCGTGATCGTGATGGCGCGCGGGCAGGTGGCGGCGGATGCGAGTCCGCGGGCGCTGCTGGCTGGTGAAGCGGGCGATGATGCGGCGGCGTTGGTGGCGGTGCCAAGGGAGCAGGCGGAAAAATTACGGGCGCTGGGCGGATGATCGCCGCGCTTGCCCAGCTGCCTCCGCTGATCGCCAGCCACCTCCTGTTGGCGAGCGCGGCGATGGGGCTGGCGCTGCTGATCGGGCTGCCGCTCGGCCTGCTGGCAGCCCGGCGTCCCGGGATCGGCAGCGGCATCCTCGGCGCGGCGAGCCTTGCTCAGACGATCCCGGGTCTGGCGCTGCTGGCGCTGTTCTATCCGCTGCTGCTGTGGCTGTCCTCGCTGCTCGGTGGCGTAATCCCCGCGCTGGGGTTCCTGCCGGCGCTGCTCGCGCTGACGCTGTACGCACTGTTGCCGATCCTGCGAAACGTCGTCACCGGCCTTAACGGGATCGATCCCGCCGTCATGCAGGCAGCGGACGGTGTGGGTATGACGCCTGGGCAGAAGCTGCGCCTCGTCGAGATCCCGCTGGCCGCGCCGGTGGCGATGGCGGGAATCCGCACGGCGGCGGTGTGGACGATCGGCGCAGCGACGCTGGCCACCACGGTCGGCTATGCGAGCCTCGGCAATCCGATCTTCTCCGGGCTCCAGACGGAGAATTGGTCGCTGGTGCTGGCGGGCTGTATCGGCGCGGCAGGGCTCGCCATCGCGGTCGATCTGCTGCTGGCGCTGGTCGAGCGTGGGCTCGCCCGAAGGCGTCGGCTGCCGATCCTGATCGGCGCGGGCGTGCTGGCGATTGGGTTGATCGGGGCGTTGGCTCCGCTGTTCGCGCCGCGCGAGCGGACGATCGTGGTGGGCGCGAAAAATTTTTCGGAGCAGTTCATTCTCGCCCGGCTGATCGGCACGCGGCTGGAAGATGCGGGCTATCGCGTCACCTATCGCGAGGGGCTGGGATCGGCGGTGGCGTTCCGCGCGCTGGCGGCGGGCGATGTGGATGTCTATGTCGATTATGCCGGCACGCTGTGGACCGGCGCAATGGGCCGTACCGATAGCGTGCCGCCCGCGCGGATGCTGGCCGACATGAGCCGCTGGATGGCAGCGGGGCCGAAGACGGCAATCGTCGGATCGTTGGGGTTCGAGAATGCCTATGCGCTGGCGACGCGGAGGGACGCCGGGATCGGCAGCCTGGCCGATCTGGCGGCGCGGGCGCCGGGCCTGTCGCTGGGCGCGGATCTGGAATTTCTCGACCGGCCCGAATGGCGAGCGATCCGAAACGCCTATGGCCTGCGGTTTCGCGATCAACGCGCTTACAATCCCACCTTCATGTATCGCGCCCTCTCCGGCGGGCAGGCGGACGTGATCTCGGCCTTCTCATCGGACGGGCGGATCGCGGCCGAGAAGCTGATCGTGCTGGCCGATCCCAAACAGGCGATGCCGCGCTACGATGCGCTTCTGCTGATCAGCCCGGACCACGCGCGGGATACGCGCTTCATCGCTGCGTTGCGCCCGCTGATCGACGCGATTCCGGTCGCGGCGATGCGCGAGGCCAATTATCAGGTGGATCGCGACGCGAACAAGGCAACGCCGGAGCAGGCTGCGCTGTGGCTGCAATCGCGAATCGCGCGGCAGTCCCACTAGCCCTGCACCCCTCCCCTGAAGAGGAGGGGCTTCAAAGATGCCTTAAAGCTGGAAGCGCGCCGTTACCCTGATGTCGCGGCCGGCAAGCGGGGCATAATCTTTGAGGAATGACGAAGCCCGCCGGGCGGTGACATCGAACAGATTGTTGGCGGACAGGATGATACTCGTCCCCTGATGATCGGCGAATGGGTGGATGCCGACGGAGGCGTTGACGGTCGTCCAGCCCTTTGTGTCCGTTTCGAACGTGGAGGTTCGGCTCTGGCGATCGGCCCACTCCACTTCGGCGCGGCCGAACACCTTTCCGCCCCTGGCTTCGACGCCGCCGAGCACCCGTAGCGGCGGGATGCGGGGCGCGGGGCCGACGTCCAGAATCTGCGCATTCACATAATCGGCGAGCGCATCGAGAGCGATGGTGGTCGCGCCGATCTTGGCGAGATCCACCGATCCCTGCGCCTCGAAGCCATAATAGCGGGCCTTGTTCTGGAAGGTCTGGAAGACGGGCAGGCCATCCTCCAGCTCGCCGGTCGGCAGATCGTCGATATAGTTGGAGAAGCGCGTATAATAAGCCGAACCTTCGATATCGAAGCCACGCCCGTGAATGTGCAGCACGGCTTCGGCGCCATTGGCCTTTTCCTTGCGGAGGCCGGGATCGCCGATCTCAAAGGCTTCCGTGCCTGCGTGGGGACCGTTGGCGTAGAGTTCTTCAGCCGAAGGCGAACGTTCGGAATGGGAGAGGTTGACGCCGAAGCGCAGCCCCTGCGTCACCTGCCACGATGCGCCGAGCGATCCGGACAGCAGACCGAAGCTCTGGTCGTCCACCAGGAATTGCGGCTGATCGTTCCGCGCCTTGGCCTCCACGACCGAATGTTCGTAGCGCCCGCCCGCCTCGATCTTGAACTTGCCATAGTCCAGCTGCTGGAGGGTGAAGACGCCCTGCTGATCGGTCTGGTTGCGCGGCAGGAAGGCTTCGTCGCCGACGACGTTGAAATCGCGGTACAGATATTGCGCGCCCGTCACGCCGCGCCATGCGCCGTGCTGCGCCTGCGCCAGTTCCAGCCGGCCTTCCATGCCCTGATTGTAGAAGGCGGTGCCGACGGAATTGTCTTCCTCCAGCTCGAAATGGCGGTAGCGCGCGGCGCCGAGGCGGAAGCGGATCGCCTCCAGTACATTGCCGCCCGTATCGATCTGGGCGCGGGCATCGATCCGATCCTGCTTCACATCGATACGGGGCGCTTCCTGCTCTTCGCCCAACTGCGTCGCGTAGCGGATGGGCACGCCATACAGGCTGTCATAATGGCTGTAGGAAAAGCCGAGGCTGCCATTCTCCGTGATGAGCGTCGCGCCGGCGCCGACTTCCCATGTCTTGGCCTGCGTATTCGGCAGCTTGTCCTTCACCGCCGCATTGGCCGCGAAATCGATCTCGCCGTCCGGATCGCCACCGGCGGCTGCCGTGGCAAGCGCCTGATTGCGGAGCGCGGGCGTCAGCGCATAGCCGCCGATGCGCTGATTGCCGGTCTTGAGGTAGCTGCCGTCCACGTGGAGGACGAGATTGTCGGCTGCTTTCACATCCGCCGCCGCCCCGCCGGAGCGCTCGTTCGACGCGCTGCCATAGGTGCCCTGCGCCTGAAGACGATAGCCGTTTTCGGGGATGCTGCGCGGGATGCGCGTATCGATCACGTTGACGACGCCGCCGATCGCCTCCGACCCGTACAGCAGAGCGGATGGCCCGCGCACGACTTCGATCCGCTCGGCCAGCAACGGATTGATGACGACGGCGTGATCGACGCTGGCGGTGGAGGCATCGAAGCTGCCGACGCCATCGGTGAGGACACGGACGCGATCGCCCTGGAAGCCGCGCAGGATCGGACGCGAGGCGCTGGGCCCGAACGAGCTGGCGGAGACACCGGGAGTGCGCGCCAGCGTTTCGGCGATGGTGGGCTTCAGCTGCCGCGCAAGATCGGTCCCGGAGAGGACGGACACGCCGGCGATCACATCCTCGCGCGAGCGGGAGAGCGGCGCGGTCACGACGATCTCACCGCCGGACGGCGGCCCGGCATCCTCGGCCAGCGCCGGTGCCGTCACCGCCATCGTCGCGCCCGCCAGCAAGGCTGCCCTGATCGTCCGCATACTGATCACTCCCTTTGTCGGGCTGCTCATAGCGCGATGATATATTGTATCAACAGTCTTTTTCGCGGTTGCAGCATGGTTTGCCGCAATGACGATTTGGGATGACGCGGCCGTGAACGGGATTGCGCGGTGCGCGGCGGCGGTCAGCCGCTCAGGCGGGCCTCAGGCGCAGCGCCAGCGCCCGCCCGAAATCGTTGGCCCGCGTCTCCACCGTCACGTGCAGGATCGTTGCGATCAACAGCGAGGCGGCAATGCCGATGAGCGATGCGCCCAATGGCCCAATCGGCCTCAGCAGGAGGAAGGTGAAATAGAGGACGGGGAGATGGGAGAGATAGAGCGGGTAGGACAGGCGGCCGAGCCACTGGGATAGCGGCGTCTCCAAAGCGGATCGGGCGAGCGTACCATACAGAATCGCGATCATCGTCGCGATCGCCGCCGCCGATACGAGCAATTGATCGCGGGCGAGGCCGAAGATCGCGAGGGAGACGACGAGGATCACCGCCTCGGCCGGCGGCGCGATCCGGCGGGGCCGGTTCCGCAAGGTTAGGGTGGACAGCGCCATGCCCAGCCCGAACAAGGGCAGGAACAGCAAGGTGATATACAGGCTGCCGATCCGCCCGAAGCCATAGAAATAGGGCCAGCCCAGTCCGCGCGACTGGCACAGCAGTAGCGCCATGCCATACAGGGCCAGGCAGCCAACCAGAAAGCGGATCGGCGCGGGCCGGCACAGCAGGGCCATCAGCGGGAAAACCAGCGAGAAACGCCATTCGTAGACCAAGCTCCACATCGGCGGATCCAGGCCGACATCGATCCGGGAAAGTCCGGAGAGCGTGAGATGCTTCAGGAGGATCCCGGCCGAGAGCTGCGTATCGATATCGTTGTTGAGCAGCACTGGCCCACCGGGCGGCGGGACGAACAGGAGCAGCACACAAACCGCCGCCACTACGACGTAAAGTACCGGCAGCAGGCGAAAGGCGCGGCGGATCAGATATCGGCCGTAATGGCGATCCCGGCCATTTTCATACGCGCGCTGCAGCACGAAGCCGCTCAGGCAGAAGAACAGGATCACGGCATTGTGGCCTAGATGATCCAGAATGCTCCAGATCGAGACCGCCGCCATATCGCTGCCGGCGAGCGCCGCGAAGGTGGGGCTTAGATGATTGAAGACCACCGCGAGCGCCGCCACGCCACGCAATCCGTCCAGAGCGCCGATATGGCCATGTTGGACGGCGCGATCCGTATCGGACCGGGCCGCCTCGCTCAGGACGTTCATGACAGCGCGTTCCCCCAAAGGCACCCGCCCTGCACGCATCATATGGGCGCAGCGCGGGTGAGGCAATGTGGGGCGCCGTGGCCCCAATAAGGATCAGCCGCCCATCTGATCGATGACGAAGGCGAATGCCTCGGCGCGTTCCCGCAGCGATTCGTAGCGGCCGGATTTTCCGCCATGCCCGGCGCCCATGTTGATCTTCAGCAAGAGCAGGGCATCGTCCGTCTTCGTCGCGCGTAGGCGGGCGGCCCACTTGGCGGGCTCCCAGTAGGTCACGCGCGGATCGTTGAGCCCGCCCGTGATCAGCAGCGGCGGGTAAGCCTTTGGCGCGATATTCTCGTAGGGCGAATAGCTAAGGATCAACTGGAACGCCGCCGGATCGGTGATCGGATTGCCCCATTCGGGCCATTCGCCGGGGGTGAGCGGCAGGCTTTCGTCCTGCATCGTGTTGAGTACGTCCACGAACGGCACGTCAGCCACGATAGCGCCCCACAGTTCGGGATCGGTATTGGCGACGACGCCCATCAGCTCGCCGCCGGCCGAACCGCCGTTGATGGCGATGCCGCCGGCTCTGGCGAAGCCGGCCGCGATCAGGCCCTTCGCCGCATCGGTGAAATCGTGGAACGTGTTCCAGCGCTCGGTCGCCTTGCCTTGCAGATACCAGTCGTAGCCGAGATCGTCGCCGCCCCGGATGTGCGCGATCGCATAGGCCCAGCCGCGATCCAGCAGCGACAGCCGGCCGGTGGAGAAGCTCGGCGGAATGGCGTGGCCGTACGCGCCATAGGCATAGAGGAAGACCTTGCCGGTCCCGTCCCTGGGGAAACCGTGCGGGTAGACGATCGAGACAGGGATCGTCTTGCCGTCGCGCGCCGACACGGACAGGCGTTCGGTCGCGTAAAGGGATGCATCGTAGCCGGACGGCACGTCCTGCACCTTCAACACCTCCAGCCGGCGATCGTCGGCATGATAATCATAGACGGTGGAGGGGGTGACGAGCGACGAATAGCCGATGCGGTAGGCGGCCGGATCATATTCCGGATTGTGGCCCAGCCCCGCGCTGTAGCTCGCCTCGGGGAAGGCGATGGCGTGGCTCTCGCCTTCATATGTGCGCAGCAGGATCTGATCGAGCCCGCCGATCCGCGCGGAGATGGCGAGGTGCTTCGCGAAGCTCGCATGGCCGGTCAGGTAGGTTTCGTCGGAACCGGCGATCACCGTCTCCCATTCGCCCGGCGCGGCGGGATCGGCGCTGGCGAGGCGGAAGTTCACATGATCGTCGTTGGTGAGGATCCAGAGCCGGCCATGCGCGCTATCCACCGCATATTGCCGCTTCACCTGCCGGGGCGAGACGAGCATCTGCGCGGCAGAGGGATCGGCAGCGGGAACGAGGCGGATCTCGCTCGTCTGATTGTCCCCGGTCGCGATCTGGATCCACTGGCGGTCCTGCGTGCGGCCGACGGCGACGCGAAAGCCCTCGTCCGCCTCTTCGTACAAGGCGAGCGCGCCGGCGGGATCGCTGCCCAGCCGGTGGAGGCGCGCGCGGTAGCTGCGCCAATTATCGTTCACCTCGGTGAAGACGATGCTGGCGCTGTCGGCGCTCCACACTACGCCCCCGTTGGTGACGGCGCTGACCGTTTCGATATCTTCGCCCGTCGCCAGATCGCGGATGCGCAGCGTGAAGCGCTCGGCGCCATTTTCGTCGGCGGACCAGGCGAGCAGGCGTCCGTCCGGACTAACTGAAAAGGCGGCGAGGCGGAAGTACGCCTTGCCCTCGGCCTCCGCCGCTTCATCCAGAACCATCTGGTCGGCGCCCCCCGCAACCGGACGGCGCCAGCGGCGCGGATATTGGCTGCCGGCCTCATAAGCCCACCAATAGAGCCAATCACCATCCTTCTGCGGCACGGAGGAATCATCCTCCTTCATCCGGCCCTTCATTTCCTGGAAGATCGTCTCCACCAGATCGGCACGCGGGGCCATCGCCGCTTCGAAATAGGCATTCTCTTCGCGCAGATAGGAGAGGATCGCCTCGTCCTTCACTTCCGGATAGCCGGGATCCTTGAGCCAGTGGTACGGATCGTCCAGCGTCGTGCCGTGGACGGTCGTCTGGTGCGGGATGCGGTTGGCGCGGGGCGCGGGCGGCAGGTCCGAGGTGCTGATCATCGCTGCCTGTGTGGGGATGCCGCCGCACACCCGCAAGGCTCGCATATCCAGTTCTTCCGCAAGCGCCGCCATCATGGCACACAGGGGGGGAACGTCCTGCGCGCGCGGGAACGACGGAGGAGAGACGCATGGCCGATATGCCCGAAAGCACTGCCTTCAGCCGCGAAGTGCTGGATCTGTTCGATGCCTTCGTCCACGGCGCGATCAGCCGGCGCGGCTTCATCGAGAAGGCCGCGCTCTATACCGGCTCTGTCGCCGCGGCGACCGGCGCGCTCGCCATGCTCAGCCCCGATTTCGCCAGCGCCCAGGTGATCCCGCCGGCCGACAAAAGGATCACAGTAGAGACGGTCGAGATCAAGTCGCCCGGCGGCAATGGCACGATCAAGGCCTATGTCGCCAGACCGGCCGGCACCTCGCCCAGAAAGAAGAAGCCGGTGGTGCTGGTCGTTCACGAAAATCGCGGGCTCAACCCGCATATCGAGGATATCGCCCGGCGGCTGGCGGTGGACGGATTCATCGCCGTCGCCCCGGACGCTCTGACCACGCTCGGCGGCTATCCGGGAACGGAGGAAGCCGCGCGCGAACTGTTTCCCAAGCTGGATCAGGCCAAGGTGCAGATGGACTTCCTCGCCGCTGCCGCCTTCGCGCAAGCGCTTCCCGACGGAAACGGCAAGCTCGGCGCGGTCGGCTTCTGCTATGGCGGCGGCATCGTGAACATGCTGGCGACGAAGGTGCCGACGCTGCGTGCGGTAGTGCCCTTCTATGGCGCACCGCCGAAACTGGAGGACGTGCCGAATATCAAGGCGGAGGTGCTGGTCCAGCATGCCGGCAACGATGCGCGGCTGCTGGGGCTATGGCCGGATTATGAGGCGGCGCTGAAGAAAGCGGGCGTGCGCTATCAGGGCTATGTGTATCCCGGCGTGGAGCATGGCTTCAACAACGATACCACGCCCCGCTTCAACAAGGCTGCGGCAGATCTGGCGTGGGGAAGGACGATCGCCCTGTTCCGGCGAACGCTGGCCTGACGCCATACATCGCAGCCCCCATGCCCCCCTCCCTGGAAGGGAGGGGCTAGGGGTGGGTAGGCCCGATCAGACGCACAACCTCAGCCATGATCGCCTCAGTCACCCCATCCGGATTATCCCGCAGCTCGTCATTCCAGAAGCGAAGCATCCGCCAGCCCAGCCCCTCCAGAAATGCAGTCCGCCGCGCATCATAATCGACCGCGCCGAGATGCTGGCACCCATCGAGTTCCACCGCCAGCTTCAGCGTCCGACACGCAAAATCCACGATATACGGGCCGATCGGAAGCTGGCGCGTGAAGCGCGGACGAACGAAGCGGAGGCGCTGCACAACAGTCGCTCTTCCGCCGTCGCCTCGTTGCGTAAGCGGCGGGCATTGTTCGTCATGAGGGGAGCGATGCGCGGCTTGCCGTGAGACTGGCGTGGTGCACCGTGTCGAGCAACCCACCCCCAACCCCTCCCTTCCCGGGAGGGGAGTAGGAAACGGTTCCGTCGCACCTGCATTGCAGACGTTGTCGTCCGGCTTTGAACCGGGCGGCGGCTGGCCTATCTTGCCCTTATGTCCACCTACTCAGACCGCCTCGCCGCGCTTCGCGACGAACTCGCCCGCCGCCGTCTCGACGGTTTCGTCGTGCCGCTGACCGATGAACATATGTCGGAATATGTCGGCGCTTATGCCCAGCGGCTGGCCTGGCTGACGGGTTTCGAGGGATCGGCCGGCTCGGCGGTGGTGCTGCCGGCCGAAGCGGCGATCTTCACGGACGGGCGCTATACGCTGCAGGTGCGCGAACAGGTGGACGGTGCGAACTGGTCCTATCAATCCGTGCCCCAGACGAGCATCGCCGAGTGGCTGAGCCAGAATGCCAAGGAAGGGGCGCGGATCGGCTACGATCCCTGGCTGCACACGAAGGGCTGGGTCGTTCAGGCGAGCGCGGCGCTGAAGGCGAAGAGCGCCACACTTGTCGCCGTGGAGACCAATCCGATCGACGCGGTGTGGCCGGACAGGCCGCTGCCGTCCGACGCGCGCCTCGTCGTCCAGCCGACCGAATTGGCGGGCAAGCCATCGGCCGAGAAGCGCGCCGAGATGGCGGACTGGCTGATCGGGCAGGGTGCGGACGCCGCCGTGCTGTCCGCGCTCGATTCGATCGCCTGGACGTTCAACGTGCGTGGCGCCGATGTGGATCGCACGCCGGTGGCCCTGGCCTATGCGCTGGTCGGCGCGGACGGCACCGCCGATCTGTTCGTGGTGCCGGACAAGGTGACCGACGAAGTACGCCAGCATCTCGGCAATGCCGTCCGCCTTCATCCGCGCGGTGCATTTGCCGATCATCTGGCGGGTCTGTCCGGCAAGACGATCGTCGCGGACCCCGATCGCGCGGTGGCGGCGATCTTCGGATCGCTGGAGCAGGCGGGCGCGAAGGTGCTGCCGCTGCGCGATCCCGCCGTTTTGCCTAAGGCGATCAAGAACGATGCCGAGCTGGCCGGGCACCGCGCCGCGCAGGCGCGAGACGGCGTGGCGCTGAGCCGGTTCCTCCACTGGCTGTCGGTCGAGGCGCCGAAGGGCGGGGTTACGGAGATTTCGGCGCAGGATCGGCTGCGTGCCTTCCGCGAGGAAACGGGCGCACTGCGCGATCTCTCCTTCGATACGATCTCCGGCGCCGGGCCGAACGGCGCGATCGTCCATTATCGGGTGAGCGAGGAGAGCAACCGTCCGCTGGAGCGCGATTCGCTCTACCTCGTCGATTCGGGCGGCCAGTATCAGGACGGCACGACCGACGTGACGCGCACCGTCGCGATCGGCACGCCCACGGCCGAGATGCGCGATCGCTTCACCCGCGTGCTCAAGGGCCACATCGCGCTGGCGTCGGCGGTGTTTCCGGAGGACACGCGCGGTGGGCAGCTGGATACGCTGGCGCGCCAACATCTGTGGGCGGCCGGGCTGGATTATGCGCACGGCACCGGCCACGGCGTGGGCGCGTTCCTGTCGGTCCACGAAGGGCCCCAGCGCATCGCGCCGGTGGGCGGCGCCTTCGTGGGCGGGGACGAGCCGCTGCGCGCCGGCATGATCCTCTCCAACGAGCCCGGTTATTACAAGACCGGCGAATATGGCATCCGCATCGAAAATCTCGTCCTTGTCGAGGAGCGTCGGATTGCGGGGGCAGAGAAGAAACTGCTGGGCTTCGAGACGCTCACCTTCGCGCCGATCGATCGCACGCTTATCGATCTGGCGCTGCTGACGGAGGCCGAAGGCGCCTGGGTGGATGCCTATCATGCCCGGGTATCGGAGATTGTGGGGCCGCAATTGGATGGCGAGGCAGCCGTGTGGCTAAGGAGCGCGACGGCGCCGCTCTGAACCGAGGCTAAGGTTCAGGTTTTGCTCTGCGTCGATGCGGGCGTGCTCGACGGGGGAGCCGGGTCGATCTCCCGCTCCTGCGCCTTGCGACGGCGCAGATTCTGGCGGAGCGCCTCTGCCAGTCTGGCCTCGCGTTTGGGATCGTCCTTCGCCATCGCGCGGCTCATAGCGCGGCAGCGCGCCGCTTGCCATTGACCTCGCCGCCTCGCTTCGCCATAGGCGCCAGCTTCCCGCAAGGGAGGCCGGAACTGGCCGTGCTGCCGTAGCTCAGTGGTAGAGCGCATCCTTGGTAAGGCTGAGGTCGTGAGTTCAATCCTCACCGGCAGCACCATTCTTCGAAGACTTCGCGCGGAAGTCGAACCGGGGAACTCGGCTCAGGAATGATGGCGGGTTCCTTGACGCTCCAATATCCGGCGATGAAGGTCATGGCTGGCGGCGCTATCGCCCCTTAGCGCCGATCTCGTTCACCAGACGACGCTTGCCGCGCGCTCCGCCGCTCACGGCAATGGACTTGATGCGGTGAAGGCGGAGCAGCAGGGCTTGGCTACGGGTGCGAACTCCATCAGTTCGGCGCGCGTGCCATCGGGATCGTACAAATTGCCCTGCCACTTGCCGTCCAGGCCTAGCGACGGCCCGTCGTGTCGCGGGCTGAAGCGGTTGGCGACGGCCAAAGCGGTGATCGCCGCCTCCATGTTCGGCACGCCGAGCGAAAAATGGTTGAGGACGCCCAGCTGGCGGGCATCAACACGATCCAGCGACACGGTCGAGCCGGGGCCGATCATCATATATTCAAGCCAGTCCGTACCGTCAGGCACCTGTTGCGAGACCCAGTCGGTCGATGGCTCGCTCTTCGTGCCCCACCAATAAGGACGGAAGCCGAGCAGATCGCGATAGAATGTGTCCTGCTTCGCGCGATCGCGGACCGCGACGCCCACATGGATGACCCGCCCGCTGATGGCGCCGGCAAAGGGCGTCTGGTCCATCGTCACGGGCTGAACGAACTGGACCTCGTTGCCCTCCGGATCCTTCGTCCGAAACGAGAGGCTGCTGTCCGGCGCACGATAGATTGGGGAGACGCCGGGATATCGACGGGCGATCAGATAAGCGCGCAATGCTGCGGCGTCCGTCGTATTCCAGGCGACATGCGCGAGGCGGCTGATGCTGGCCCCGGCGGGCGTGGGCAGGATCTCCACGAACTGGCTCGGGCTGAAATAGTAGCGGACGCTCTTCGGATCCTCCGGATCGGCGGCCTTCATCGCACCGAGGACGCGCACATAATAATCTTCGGATTTTGCGGCGTCGGACGTGGTGACGGCGAGGTGCGATATGCCGGTAATTGCGGGGCGCTGCGGGGGCGCCGCATCGCCCGCCGCAGCAAGGCCCAACCCGATCAGCACTGCCAGCATCCTGTGCATGTCACCCTCTCGCATTATTTTCGCGTCGCTTATGACAGGGCTGTTCCAGACTGACTATCGCGCACTGTGCGGTGAGCCGGGCGCTCCTGTTGATCGGAATGGCCGCCTGTCGATATTGCGCAAATGACGCGGAGCGGGCAGGCTCCGTTCTAGCGAGTGGCGCCAGCGATAAGATCTTTTTTGGAGAGTAAGGCATGAACCGACTGTTGCTGTTACCGGTCGTAGCGTTTCTTGCCATGGCGCAGACCGCGCCCAATCCGCATCTCCCCCCGAAAACCTACGACACGGTCGCGCCCACGCTTCCGCCGAAGCTGAACCGGGCCGTTCTTATCGTTTCCAAGACGAACGCCTGGCGGCATCTGGAGCATATCCCGCACTCCAACGACGTGCTTGCCGACATATCGCGTGAACTGGGGCGCCAGAGCTTCACCACCGAAAATGCGGCGGTGTTCAACGATGCCATGCTCAAGCAATTCTCCGTGGTCGTGCTCAATAGTGCGAGCGGCGACTTCCTGACTACTGATCAGCGCGAGGCGTTCGCCAGGTTCGTGGCGCGGGGCGGCGGCGTCGTCGCGCTGCATGCCGCCGGCGATAACAGCCATGTGGCGCCCTGGTATGTGGATACAATCATCCGCACCAAGTTCATCGGCCATCCGCTCGGCAGCGAACAGTTCCAGACGGCGAGCGTCATCGTCGACAAGCCCGATCATCCGGTCATGGCCGGCGTCACTTTGCCCTGGGCGCCGAAGGACGAATGGTATTCGTTCGACGTCAATCCCGCCACGCGCGGCATGACCGTACTCGCGAGCATCGACGAGACCAGCTACCGCCCCGGTGCGAAGCTGACGATGGGCACGCATCCGGTGATCTGGACCAACCCCAATGTGAAGGGGCGGGTCGTCTATTCGGCGATGGGCCATAATCCCGAATTCTATGACGATCCGAATTACCGCCGCATCCTAACCAATGCGATTCGGTGGGCGGCGAAATAGACGAGAGCGTTACGAGCGAACATCGCTGGCGATCGCGACGCGCGTCTGGTGCGGTCCGACGGTCGAGACCGCCGATATTGAGGCGCTTGGGCCCCCGACTTATCGTCACCCCAGCGAAGGCTGGGGTCCATGTCTCTCGATGACGAGCATGTCTCTTCGTCGGGAGAGACATGGATGCCGGCCTGCGCTGGCCTGACGTCCCCAAGAGGAAATGGCGTTTCCTCGGGCTAACCGGCATACGGGAGGCTTCGTTGGCGGATCACCGGCATACGGGATCCGCCAACCAGGCTACGACGACATTGAAGACGCTTGGACGCACTCTCCGGCGCCCGGTAGGATCAGAGCGTACCCTTGCGGTAGCCGCCCTTCAATTTGAAGTAGAGCCCCAGCAGCGCGAACGCGATGGCGGTGATGACCGGCAAAAGGCTCACTTCGGTCAGCGCCTGCCGCTTGCTGCTCGCCACGACGCCAGCGACGACATCCCGATCGCGCGCGGGAAGACGGGTGACGGCGTCGCTATTGAGCGAGCGATATGTGCCCAACATGCCGGCATGCTGCTCCGTAATCTGCTGCGATAGCGCCGTGCCCGCTTCCTGATCGTAGTGCGCGATCGCGCGAACCGAAGCGCGATCCTGAATGTTGCCGAGCACGACCGAGCCCAGAATGCCTGCCGCCAACATGCCGACCCCGCCCATGACGTTCAGGGTCACCGCACCGCCCCTCGGGAATTGCTCGGAGGTCAGCGCCAGCGTCGTTCCCCAGAAGAAGCTTTTGCCGATGCCGTAGAGGGTCGCGGCGATCAGGATGACCATGCCGTTCGCACCCGCCAGCAGGAACAGGCCGGCGGCGGCAAGGATCGATGCCACGCAGAGCGTTTCCACCGCGCCCAGCTTGTCGATGATCGATCCCGCCATCAGGCGGATCAGGAAGACGATCAGTGAGGTGTAGACCAGCACCCATCCGGCCGAGAGGTGAAGCCGCGTCATCTCCGGCTCCATCAGCGATGAGATCCAGCTGTCAGTGCTGAGCTCGGTCGTCGCCAAGGGGATCATCAGCAGTACGAGGAAGATGAACAACGGCCGGCCCGGCGCGCGCGCGAAATAGGCGAAGACAAGGGCCGCAGCGCCGGCGCATGCCAGGATAAGCGGGGTCGAGAATTCGAAGATGCGCCCGATCTCCATCATCATCAGCAGGCTGACGATGAAGGCGCTGACATAGCCGGCCTCGGCCAGCATCGCCTTGTAGCTGACGCCGGCCGCAACGCGCTCGCTGGGCGGGAAGCGGACCCCGATCAGCAGCCCGGCATAGAGCGCGACGGGCAGCGCGATCAGCAACATCTTGCCGCGCCATGCGAAATCATCGCCGAGGCCCAGTGTCACCAGCCCGCCGATGATCATGCCGAGCGGCCATGCGGCATGCAGGCGATTGAGCCAACGCGGCTTGTCATCGGGAAACAGCGTGGCGACGAGCGGGTTGGCGGCCGCTTCCACCGCGCCGTTGCCCAGCGCCATGATCAATGTGCCGAAGTAAAGCGCCCAGTAGCTGTGCGCGGCAACGATGACGACGAGCCCCACGACATGGGCAATCGCTGCAAAGATCAGCACGGCCTTGAAGCCGATCCGATCCAGGATCAGGCTCAACAGCACGATGGAAATGGCGAACGGCCAAAGCCCGACGCCAAGCAGCTCCCCCTTCTGGGTTTCGCTGAGGCTCAGCTCCACGCCCCACCGGTTTACGACGAGCGCGCGGATCACGAAGCAGAAGGATGTCGCGATAATGGCGCAGAATGCCGCGGCAAAAAGCCTGCGTGTTCGCGCTGTATCCCCGGTCTGCGCCGTCGCCATTCAATCCCCCCGATGCTCTATTATCGTTGCGACAGACCATATTGCGCGCGTCGTTGCAACGCAAAGGGCGCATTATCGCCCGTTCGGCCAGTCACCGAACGTCACGCCGCCGATGGCTTGTGGGCGGCCTTCGCACCGGATATCGTCCCTCGAAAGGGAGAGGATGATGGACGAGTTTGGCCGCCGCGATCTCATGCGCGGCGTCTTGTTGCTCGCGGGCGTTGCCGCGACGTCCGGCATGGCGGCCGGGTCGGTCTTCGCCGGCCCCGCGTCTTTGCCTGTCCCCACCCTGTCGCTGCTGACGGCAGTGGCCGATACGATCATTCCGCCAACCGATACGCCGGGCGCGGCGGGTGCCGGCGTGCCCCAGAAGCTGGACAAGCTGCTGGCCAACTGGGCGTCCCCGCTCCGGCGCGGGCAGATCCTCGGCGCGCTGAAGGAAATCGACGAAAGATCCGTGGCCGCTACCGGCACCAAATTCGTCGCCCTCACTCCGGCTCGCCGGTTCGAGGTTCTGAGCGTCATCGACAAGGCGATGGTGACCGACCCGGGTTATGCCAGCCTCCGGCAACTCGTCGCGACCTGCTATTATCTCTCGGAAATCGGAGCGACCCAGGAACTCCGCTACGAACATGCGCCGGGCGCGTGGGAGCCTTCGCTCCGCGTGACCGCCGAAACCCGCAATTACGGTGGCCCCGACCACATCTGATCAGACGGAAGGAAAGCTGTGTTCGACGCCATCGTAGTGGGTTCTGGCATGAGCGGCGCCATCGCCGCGAAGGAGCTGTGCGAGCGCGGCTTGAAGACGCTTATCCTGGAGCGCGGGCGCATGCTGGAGCATGGCGCGTCGTACACGGACAGTGTGATGCCGTGGGAGCTCAACAACGCGAACATGCTTCCAACGGAGCAGCTGGTCCGCGACTATCCGATCCAGGGCAAATGCTATGCGGTGTCGGATGTGAACCAGCAATATTGGGTCAAGGATCCCGAATTCCCGTACAGCACGCCGGAGGACAAGCCGTTCGACTGGATTCGCGGCAATCATCTGGGCGGCCGATCGCTCATGTGGGGGCGCCAGACCTATCGCCTGAGCGAGATGGACTTCGAATCCAACGCGAAGGACGGTAACGGTTCGGACTGGCCGATCCGCTATGACGACATCGCGCCCTGGTATTCGCACGTCGAGCGCTTCATCGGCGTGTCCGGATCGAAGGAAGGGCTGCCGCAGCTTCCCGACGGCGAATTCTTGCCCCCCTTCGCGCTCAACGATCCCGAGAAGGATTTTGCCGCCAAGATCGCCAAGAGCTTCCCGGGCCGGCGCGTAATCCCCGGCCGCTGTGCGCATCTAACCGAACCGCAACCGCATCATCTGGAACTCGGCCGGGTTCAATGCCAGGTTCGCTCACTGTGCGATCGCGGCTGTTCGTACGGCGCCTATCATTCCAGTCTCAGTTCGTCGCTGCCCGCCGCCAACAAGACCGGCAACCTGACGACCATCACCGATGCCGTGGTGCACAGCGTCATCCATGATCCGAAGACCGGCAAGGCCACCGGCGTGCGCGTGATCGATGCCCACACGAAGGAGGCGCGGACCTACGAGGCCAAGGTCATCTTCCTGTGCGCATCCACCATCGGCACGGCGCAGATCCTGCTCAATTCCCGCTCGGCGGCGAACCCGAACGGGCTGGGCAACGGATCGGACATGGTCGGACGCTATCTTCTGGACCACATCATGGTGAGCATGGTGGGTTCCTATCCCGGCTTCGAGGACAGCTTCTATCGCGGTCGCCGGCCGACCGGCTTTTATATCCCGCGCTTCCGCAACGTTACGGAGAAGGGCGAGTTCGTCCGTGGCTTCGGCTTCCAGGGCGGATTGTCGCGCATGGGCTGGAAAGCGGCGTGGCAGCCCAGCACCGGCATCGGCGCGCCGACGAAGGAGAAAGCACGCCATCCCGGACAGTGGCTGCTCCACCTCACCGCCTTCGGCGAGATGCTGCCCAATCGAGACAATCGCGTCACGCTGCACCCGACCAAGACGGATCAATGGGGCATTCCGCAGGTCCATATCGAATGCGTCCACGGGCCAAACGAGCGCAAGATGGCCGGGCAGATGCAGTCCGACGGTGAGGCGATGATCCTGGCAGCCGGCGCGCAGATCTATAAGCCGGAGAAGGTGGCGAGCAGCTCGACGGTCAAGCCGCCGGAGCCCGGCGAACTCGGCGATCCTGGCCTTGCCATCCATGAGATGGGCACCGCCTGCATGGGCAAGGACCCCCGGACATCGGTTCTGAACAAATATAATCAGGTGCACGACGTGCCCAACCTGTTTGTCACAGATGGTGCGGCGATGGCCTCGGGCGGCTGTCAGAATCCCTCGATCACCTACATGGCGCTAAGCGCGCGCGCCGCATATCATGCGACGGAGTTTCTCAAGGCGGGAACGATCTGATCGGGGTGCGGCTCGGGACGATCGACGGCTCCCACGCTCACTCCGTGGGCGATCCGTTTTTGATGTCGCGGTATCGTTCGGGAAGAGGTGAGCCTCTATCCCTAGGCGGCTATGCGACCGGCTAAACGGTGCAGGTGCGGACGGCCTGCGCCAGCATCGGCAGCGGATCACCCTGCGGCACGAACTCATGGGCGAAATAGCCGTTGAACTTGAGATCGGCGATCGCGCGGGCGACGGCGGTCCAGTTCACCTCCTGCGTGTCGTTCAGTTCGTGCCGGCCGGGCACGCCTCCGGTATGAAAATGACCGATCCAGGCGATGTTCTTCCTGATCGTATCGATCAGATCGCCCTCCATGATCTGCATGTGATAGATATCGTAGAGCAGTTTCACGCGGGGTGAGCTGACTTCCTTCACCACCTGCACACCCCAAGCGGTATGATCGGCCATATAGTCCGCATGATCGATCTTGCTGTTCAGCAGCTCAAGGCAGATCGTGACCCCATTGTCCTCCGCAATCCGCTTCACGCGATTGAGACCAGCGATGGTGTTGGCTGCTCCCTCCTCATTCGACATCCCGCGACGATTGCCGGAAAAGGCGATGACGTTCGGAACATCGGCCTTCGCAGCCTGCGGAATGCCGGTGCGGAACGCCTGCTCGATCGCCGCATGATTCTCCCGCCGGTTCAGCCCGTTCGGGATGGTCATGACATCGGTGGCATAGCCCATCGTGCAGCGCAGTCCGTGCCGGCGCGGGATTTCGTAATCGCGGGCATACAGTAGATCGATTCCCTGCAAGCCGATGCTGGCCGCAAACGCACAGAGATCGTCCAGCGGGACGTCATTGTAGCACCAGCGGCTGACCGTTTGCCTGAGCCGCCCCGCCGCGCTGGCGGGTGCGGCCATCCCCGCCGTCGCGGCGAGCGCGAGGGACGAGCCGACGAACTGCCGCCGCGTGATCATGTGCAATCGCTCCCCGGGACTCATGCCGCCACGACGTCGTAGACGACGACCTTGCTCCAAAGATGTTCGCATTTCACCACGAACGCCAGATGGAGCGGATGATCCTGATAGGCCTTCTGATCCGCCGCCGTATCGAAGGTCATGAGTTCCGACACGTCATAGCTGTTGTCGACCACATCCCGCTTTTCGGTCGGGGCGGGCACCCCGATGTGCATGCTGCGTATCACCCCAATTTTATCGAGGGTCTTGAGCCCGGCGATCAGCTGCGCACGATCTTCAGCGGACCCGGGGTTCTTCAACCAGAAGAAGACGTGGTGGACGAGCGTGGCGTCGAGCGGCGTGGCCGCCTTGGCGGACGTGCCTGTCAGCGCGGCGGTGCCCATCATGCCTGTCGCAGCCATCGCCTTGATGAACCCTCTCCGCTCGGTGGTCATGTGCGCGCCCCTTCGATTATGCAGTGATCGTTCGTTGCCCGCGCCGCATGAAGAGCGCGAGCAGCGCCATCAGGACAGGCCGAGTATTGCGCGATTGGCGGCCACTTCGGTTCCGGCAGCCGCGAAATCATCGAAAGCGTGCGGCGTCACACGGATGATATGATCGCGGATGAAGGGCGCGCCTTCACGGGCGCCGTCTTCGGGATGCTTGAGCGCACACTCCCATTCCAGCACCGCCCAGCCATCGAAATCATAGGCCGCCATCTTGGAGAAGATGCCCTTGAAATCGACCTGACCATCTCCGAGCGAGCGGAACCGGCCGGGACGATCCACCCAGCTTTGATATCCACCATAGACGCCGCTACGCCCCGTGGGACGGAATTCCGCATCCTTGACGTGGAAGCATTTGATCCGCTCGTGATAGAAATCGATCAATTGCAAGTAATCGAGCTGCTGCAGCACATAGTGGCTGGGGTCGAACAGCATATTGCAGCGGGGATGGTTGTCGACCAGCGCGAGGAAGCGCTCGAAGGTCGCGCCGTCGTGCAGGTCTTCTCCGGGATGAATTTCGTAGGCGACATCGACGCCCTCTTCGTCGAACACATCGAGGATCGGGCGCCAGCGCTTGGCGAGTTCGGCGAATGCCTCTTCCACCAGTCCGGCTGGCCGTTGCGGCCAGGGATAGACATAGGGCCACGCCAAAGCGCCGGAGAACGTGGCATGCGCCTTCAGGCCGAGCCTGCGGCTCGCGCGCGCGGAGAGCTTCATCTGCTCGACGGCCCATTCCTGCCGTGCCTGCGGATTGCCGCGCACATGTTCGGCGGCGAACCCATCGAACATCGCGTCATAGGCCGGGTGGACCGCCACCAGCTGGCCCTGCAAATGGGTGGCGAGTTCGGTCGGCTCGATGCCATACCGGGCGAGACGGCCGCGCAGATCGTCGCAATAATCCTGGCTCTCGGCAGCGGTCTTGATGTCGATCAGCTTATCGGCAACCGGGATCTGCACGCCTTTATAGCCAAGGCCCGCCGCCCATTCGGCCAGATTGTCGAGCGTATCGAACGGCGCCTTATCGCCCATGAACTGGGCGAGGAAGATCGCCGGCCCCTTGATCGTCTTCACAGCGTCTCTCCCTCAAAATCGATCCACCGTCGCGAGGCGCTAGATTTCACCGCGAGATCGATGAAGCGCATGCCGCGCAAACCATCGGTGACCCCCGGCAGGCGCCCGTCGAGCAGCCCCTCTTTCCCCGAAATGGCATCGGCGAAATCGGAGTAGAGCGTTGCGAACGCTTCGATCAGTCCTTCCGGATGGCCCGGCGGCAGGCGCGTGGCGGCGTTTGCCGCGTCGGACAATCCAGGTGCGCCCGCGTGAACGATCCTCAGCCCATTCTCGGGCTCACGCAGAATAAGCTGGTCGGGCACTTCGTGCGTCCATTCCAGCCCGCCCTTTTCGCCATAGACGCGGATGCGCACGCCGTTGCGTTCGCCGGTCGAGATCTGGGAGGCCATCAAGACGCCGGCAGCCGATGTGCCGAGGCGGAGCAGCACGTTGCAATCGTCGTCCAGCATACGTCCCGGCACGATACGGGAGAGATCCGCGCACAAGGCCGTGGTGCGCAGGCCGCTCACATATTCGATCATCTGGAAGGCGTGGACGCCGATATCGCCGATCGCGCCGCCAGCGCCCGCCAGCCCGGGATCCGTCCGCCAGCTTGCCTGCGGGTTCGTGTCCTCGATCGCCTCCGAAAGCCAGCCTTGCGGATATTCCGCCACCACCTTGCGGACCGTGCCGATCGCCCCGGCCTGCACGCGGGCCCGCGCCTCGCGCAGCATGGCGTAGCCGGTATAGGTGTAAGTCAGAGCAAATGGCACGCGCGTTTCCGCGATGACCACTGCCAGATCCTCGGCCTCTGCCAACGTAGCGGTCATCGGTTTGTCGCTGATCACCGGAATACCGGCACGGAGCGCGGCCGCCGCAATGTCATGATGGCTGGAATTGGGCGTCGTGATCGAGAGCGCCTCGATCCCGTCGGGCCGGGCCTTCTCGGCGACGAACATCTCCTCGACCGTCGCGTAAAGGCGATCCTCGGCGAGACCCCATCGCGCGCCCTGCGCGCGTGATTTCTCGATCGAGCGGCTGAGCGCGCCTGCGACCAGCTGGAACCTGCTGTCGAGCTGCGCGGCCATCCGGTGGACCGGACCGATGAAGGAGCCTGGCCCGCCGCCCGCCATACCGAGCCTGAGGGGTCTGATCGTCATCGTCACTCCTTATTGCCGCGTGCGCTGTCCTGGATATTTGGCGTCCTAGGACCGGATCAGATGGTGCCCGCCTGCATCTGCTTCACGGCATGATCGACCGCCCGTGCCGTAACCGCCATGAACGTCAGCGATGGATTGACGCAGGACACCGACGCCATCTGCGCTCCATCCGTGACATACAGGTTGGCGGCATCGTGCGCTCTGTTCCATTTGTCGAGCACGGACGAGGTGGGATCGGCGCCCATGCGCGCGCCGCCCATTTCGTGAATGGTATCGCCCGGCAGCCCTTCGCCACGCTGGCTCGTCACGTTCTGAAGGCCGGCCTCGCGGAGCATGATCAGCCCCTGTTCCTGCGCGTCATCCAACAGCCGCGCTTCGTTCTCGCGGAAGCGGACATCGAAATGCAGCAGCGGCATCCCCTGCTTATCGAGCTTGGCGGGGTTCAGCGTCACGCGGTTATCGTCATACGGCAGGCATTCGCCGAACGCGCCCATCGTGAAGCGCCATCCCGAATATTTGCGCATGCCATGCTTCATCGACGCACCGAACCCTTCCGGCGGCGCCGGCTGGCGGCTGGCGGCGCCCTGATAGCCATAGCCGCGCTTGAATCCGAGGCCTTCGTCCCCGTTCAGATTGCGGAAGCGGGGCACATAGACGCCGCCCGGCCGGCGGCCATATTCGATGAATTCCGACATGCCCGGTATGTCGCCGGAGACGTTTACCCGAAACACATGGTCCATCACGGCCGTGCCCAGCTTGCCGCTGGTGTTGAAATAGCTCTCGCCGCTCCCGGCCGGCCGCGAATTCAGCAGGACTTGGACCGAGCCCATCGCCGACGCGCAGAGAAACACGATGCGCGCATTCACGACTTCGGCTTTGCCCGTCTTCGCATCGACCAGCCGGACGCCCGTTACGCGCTTGCGGGCGGGATCATATTCGAGGTTCGTCACCCACGTATCGGACCGCAGCGTGAGCCGCCCGGTCGCGCGGGCTGCCGGCAGCGTCACGGCCTGGGTGGAGAAATAGGCTCCGAACGAGCAGCCACGATGGCATTGCGCGCGCTTCTGGCACTGCGTGCGCCCCTGCTCGGGTTTGTCTTCCGTGATGTTGCTGAGCCGGGCGTTGATGAGCTTGCGGCCCGGAAATGCGCTTTCCAGCCGTCCCTTCATCCACGTCTCGGCGACGTTCATCGGCATCGGCGGCATGAATTCGCTGTCGGGCAGGTACGGCAAATTCTCGCGGCTGCCGGAAACGCCGATATACTTCTCGACATAGGCATACCACGGCTCGACGTCTTCGTAGCGGATCGGCCAATCCGTGCCGATCCCCTCGCGCTTGTTCGCCTCGAAATCGCTCTGCGCCCAGCGGAAGCTCCAACGGCCCCAGATCAGCGATTTGCCGCCGACGCCGCCCGACCGGACCCAGTTGAACCGGTTCTTGCCTTCATATTCGTAAGGGTTGAGCCGGTCGTTGATGAAGAACGACTGGCTGGACGGCTGAACCCAGTTCTGGATGCCAGAATAGTCGCTCTGAACAAGAGCCCTCGGCATCCTGTCGCGCGCCGGAATCTCATAGGGCGGCCGGCCCTCATACGTATAATCCTCGCCATGCTCGACCATATGGCCGCGATCGACCATCAGCACACGCAGGCCTTTTTCGGTCAGCTCCTTCGCGGCCCATCCGCCGCTGACGCCGGAGCCGATCACGATCGCATCGAAACGATTGGTTGTCGTCATGATATCTGCCCGCCGATCAAACGTTTTCGCGCAGCTTGCGCAGGTTTCGGAAGCTTGTGGTGATGTCGGGAATGTAGGGCGCGGGCGCCTGATCGTTCTCGACGAAGATGTGCCGGACCCCAGAAACGGGATCCAGCTTGAAGATCGATGCGAAATCGATCGTGCCGGTGCCGACCGCCGCCATCGATCCGTCCGGCTTCAAATCCTTCGCATGATAGGCATAGATTTGTCCGCCCAGTCGGCGGATGATTGCCTTGGGATCCTGGCCTGCCTTCACCAACCAGTAGAGATCCAGCTCGAACCGGAGGACCGCGGGGTCGCGATCCTTGATGAGCCGATTGAACAGGCTGATGCCGCCGGGGGCGACGGTGAATTCGAAATCATGATTGTGATAGGCGAAGATCAGCCCTGCTTTCCTCAGCTTTTCACCGAAGCGGTTGAAATTGGCCACCGCTTCCGACCATGCGGCCACGTTGCGATGCTTCTCGCTCATGAAGGCCATTACGACCGCCTCGGCGCCCAGCGTCTTGGCCATCGTAATCATGGCATCGGGGCGGTCGATCATGTCGTCATAGCCGACATGCACCGACGGGGCGGTTAGGCCCAGACGATCCATCGTCTTGCGGAGCATGGCATGATCCATGTCCAGATACCCGCCGCCGCCAAATTCAACTTCGCGATAGCCTATCTCGGCGATTTTCTGGAGCGTGCCGACTGGATCCTTCTGGAAGATCTCCCGAACGGTATACAGCTGGAGGCCGATGCCCACCGCTTGCGCTCCGGCCGTGCGCGCGAACAGCGAACCGGTGGCCGCGAGAGCCACGGCGGCGGCCCCGCCGGACAGGAACAGGCGTCGATCCGTGATCATGCGGAGAAGACCTTGTTCACGTTGGCATAGGGATAGGCGCCGTCATACTTGCCGGGAACAGGAAGAAATTCCCGCTCCTGCGTGACACCGATTTCCGACGTGAAATAGCCGCTGATGACGAGTTGCCGGAACGCATCGAAGAACGCCGCGGCGCCGGGCAGATGCCCGTTCATCGCGAGCGTCAGGAGCGCATCCTGCTGCTCCGGCGACGCCTTGACCGCGCTCACCTTGTAATCGGCAAGGCTGCGGGCATCGATCGCCGCCAGCCCGCCGAGAATGGCGTCCCGATCATCGTCGATCGCCCAGTCGCCCAGCAGATGTTCGATATATTCCGGCACGCCTGCGGCAATCGCGCCGGGCGTATCCGTCGTCGGCATCACCCGTTCGCTGAGCGCCGCCACGAGCGCTCGCTGCGCAGGCGTGAAAACCTGTGCGGGTGCGCCGGTATTAATGACCGGCACCGCTATGAAGCCGGCTGCGCGCGCGATCGGCGCGAACAGATGTGCGCCAAGTACTCCTACCATGCCGGCAAGCGCTGTGCGCCGATCGATCATTTGCTGTCTCCAGTCAGATCCTGGGCGATCGCGGCTGCAGGCAGCGGCCGGATCCAGATATTGCGGAACGACACCGGAGAGTCGTGATCCTGCAGGTAAAGCGGCTCCGCATCGCTATGCGCGGTGTAGGTCGAGACGTGCCGGTAATTCACGGCCCCGAGCATCGGCTGATGATTTTGCACGATCACGCCGTTCAGCATGACCGTGACGTAGGCCGGCCGATCCAGCGTGCCATCGGCCTTGAAGCGCGGGCGCTCGAAAACCACGTCGTAGCTCTGCCACTCGCCAGGGCGGCGCGCGGCGTTCACCAGCGGTGGCTTCCAGCCATATACGGCCCCGACCGTTCCGTCGGCATAGGTGGGGTTCTGGTAGCCATCCAGAACCTGCACCTCATATCGGCCCATGAAGTAGATGCCGCTATTGCCGCGATTCTGGGACGTGCGGGTCGGCGGGTTGGGCGACCGGAATTCCAGATGCAACTGGACATCGCCAAAGCTCTGCCGCGTCACGAGATTGCTGGTTTTCCCGTTCTGTCGCGGCGGTACGGTCACTGCGCCATTCGCGACCAGCCAATCGACGCCTTCCGCTTTCCACGCAGCGAGCGAGCGCCCATCGAACAGGACGATCGCATCGGACGGTGCCGCACCCGCGATGGCGCCCGGAGTGACGGAAACGGGAGCCGGCCGCCCCGAGTCATGGACATGCCATTTGCCGCCCGGCAACATCGGCGTGTCCGTAAACCCAAGCTCCTGCGCGGCGGCAGCTTGCGATCCAACGGCGCAGACCGCCAGCAGAACGCAAGTGGGTTTCCATGTTGCGAAGATCCGCGTTGCCGCTGTTCCTTGGCGCGCGATGCCCAACGTCCTCTTCATCGATCCTCGTCTATTTTCATTATCATGCGCGCGCCGATCCGCGATCGAAGCATTAAGACCCGTATGCATTACAGCTCGATAGACACGCAAGGCTGATGTGCCGCATTGTATGACGCGGCGTAATTTGCATTTGCCTTGGAAGGCAGGCGATCGGCTGCTCGCTAGGAAGCGAGCCCGAGATCCGAAAACGTCCCATAGCCGCCGCGGAAGAACAGCAACGGCGGGGCGGCACGACCGACGCCGAGGTCGTGCACCCGGCCGAGGACAATATAGTGATCGCCGGCTTCGTGGACGGCGTGCAAAGAGCAATCGATCCAGGCGATCACGTCATCGATGACGGGGGAGCCATTGGCCGACACGCGATGCGAGATGCCTGCGAACTTGTCGACTCCCCTCGCCGCGAAGGAGCGGCAGACCTCCTGCTGATCTTCGGCGAGAACGTTCACGCAGAATTTTCCGGCCTGTTCGATGCGCGGCCAGGTTCTGGAGCTTTTGTCCGGGAAGAAGGCGACCAGCGGCGGCGCCAGCGATACGGACGTGAAAGACCCGACCGCCAGACCCGTCTTTTCGCCGCTGGCCTCCGTCGTCGTGACCACGCACACGCCGGTCGGGTAATGGCCGAGCACCTGCCGGAACGTCTTGCCGTCGATATCCGGATCGGCTGTCGAAGCCATAATCTGTCGTCCTATTGCCGAAGCTGGCGTGCGACCACCTGCCAGACAAATCGCCGCCTGTCATGACGCGGCAGATCGGGCGGGGGGGGCGCTCTAAAGTTGTAGTCCCGCTGTCTCCGGCAGCCCCGCCATGAGGTTCATGTTTTGAACGGCCGCGCCCGCCGCACCCTTGCCCAGATTATCGAGAGCGGCGACGAGCCGCGCCTGACCGGCTTTCTCGTCGCCATAGACGAACAGATCGAGCCGGTCGGTGCCAGCCAGCTGTTCGATCGTCAGCAGTGGTGGCGGCGTATCGATCACGCGGACGAGCGGGCCGCCCGCATAATGGTCCGCGAGCGCCGCGTGCAGATCCGCCAGCTTCGGACTGCCGGGGAGGGCATGAAGATGGATCGGCACCTCCACGATCATCCCGCGATAGGTGCGTGCCACGGCAGGCTGGAAGATGGGTGGATGCGCAAGGCCCGCATGGATCATCATCTCCGGCACATGCTTATGGCCGAGATTGAGGCCATAGGTGCGGAATGCCGTGTCCGTCGTCGCGGGATCGGCGGGATCCTCGAAAGAGGCGATCATGGATTTGCCGCCCCCGGAATAGCCGGAGGTGGCGTTCACCGACAACAGGCTCTCAGCCGGAACTAGGCCGGCGCGCACGAGCGGGCGAACCAGAGCGAGAAAGCCGGTCGGATAGCAGCCGGGATTGGCGACGAAACCGGCGATGCCGATCGCCTCGCGGCAGCCGGGCTCCAGTTCGGGAAAGCCATAGGCCCAGCCGGGCGCGATCCGATGGGCGGTGGAGGCATCGATGATCCGCGTCGGGGATCCTTCCAGCAGCGCCACCGCCTCCCGCGCGGCATCGTCCGGCAGGCAGAGGATGACGATATCGGCTGCGTGAAGCGCGTCGCTGCGGGCGGCGGGGTCCTTCCGCCGCGCCTCCGGCAAGGTGATGAGCTGGATTTCCGGGCGGCCGGTTAGCCGCTCACCAATCTCCAGCCCGGTCGTGCCTACGGCACCATCGACGAATATCTTCATGCGATCCTCCGCCGCGCCAATATGGGTGCGGGCTCCTGTTCCAGACGTGCGACGACGTCAACCAACGGCTCGATCGTCACCGCCATCGCGAAGGCATTGGCGTGGATCAGGCGCTGCGCGTCCAGCATCAACCCGACGTGGCCCGGGAAGAAGATGATGTCGCCGGCCTGCGCCGGAGAGTCGTTGGCCAAGGCAACGCCTAGCGTTTCGCGCTGCATGTCGCTGTCGCGCGGGCAATCGTGGCCCGCAAAGGCACAGGCGATCTGGACCAGGCCCGAACAATCGATGCCGCCCGCACCACGGCCCCCCCAAAGATAAGGCTGGCCGAGCAGCGACGTAGCGGTGGCCAGCATGTCTCGGCTCGCATCCAGCGGAAGGGCGTGGCGCATGTGGACGAAGCCTGCGGGCGTCTCCCAAAACGCGCCGCTCTGCGTGCCGGCGAAACGGGCGCCGATCGGCCAATGAGCGACGACGGGCGCCTTGATGTCCGCATCCGCGAACACCAGAGCGGTCGGCACGGCAATGCGATGGCTTGGGGCCGGCACGCGGCCAAGCGAGGCGGCGGGAACATAGCCGACATACCCATCATGCCCGCACCGGCCCCACGCCCAGTCCGAGACGATTTCGAGAAGGTCGAACTCTTCGCCCATCACCAATTGAGAGACCGCGCGCGATTCTATGGAGGGCCGCGCGTAAACGGGGCTGGATACCGCGATCAGATGACAGTGCGTCGGTGCCACATAATGCGGCGCGAGCAGCACGCCTGCCAGCGCGATGTCGGCAATATCCTTGCGATAGGCATGGGTACGCGGATCCAGCAGGCGCGATCGTGCCGTCAGCCGGATGCGCGCCGGCACCGTGTCAGGCGGTAGCGTGGCGCAGCTGGCGGGCGAGGGGGTGGTCCGTATCGCTGTCGATGAGACCTCCAAAGCCTTCAAGGAAATGCGCCCCTAAATCCGTATGCGCGATGAAGATATTGCGGCGATCCGCCTCATCCCGCTCGCGGCGCAGATAACCGAGCGCACCGAGAGTGTTCAAGGCGCGCGTGACGACCGGCTTGGAGACGCCAAGCGCCTGCGCCAGACCCCGCACGGTGTGCGGCCCAGGCGTGAGATAAACCAGCAGCAGCAAGGCCATCTGCCGGTTCGTCAAATCCGGGCGACCGGAGCGGACGTAGCCCACCAGCGTCTGCATCCATCCCGCCAGGGTGTTATCGTGCATCATACACCAACGCCTCTCGAACTGACCGCCATCCTCCCGAAAGTGGATAACACCCTAGCTACGAGTTCGTTTCATCGCCGGTCCCATGCCGGTTAACCTTAGTTGCGCCGTTCGGGGCTGAAACGAGCCTTCAGCATCGTCCAGGCGGCGCGCAGGCCCAGCGCTTCGCCGCCCTTCGGCCGACCCGGCCGGCCGACCGGATTCCAGGCGAACGTATCGAGATGAGCCCAAGGTATTTGCTTGTCGACGAACCGTTCCAGGAAGAGCGCGGCGGTGATCGATCCTGCAAAGCCGCCGCTGCCGGCATTGTTGATATCGGCAAGGTCCGATTTCAGCATCTCGTTATAGGGCGCCCAAAGGGGCAGCCGCCACAGTGGATCCTTCGCCGCATGGCTCGCGGCCAAAAGGTCGTTCGCCAGCGTCTCGTCATTGGCGAACAGGGCAGGGAGGTCCGGTCCCAGCGCCACACGAGCCGCCCCCGTCAGTGTCGCGAAATCGATCATCAATTCCGGCGCTTTACCTTCGCCAGCCAGCGTGAGCGCGTCGCCCAGGATCAGCCGGCCCTCGGCATCGGTATTGCCGATTTCGACGTGGAGACCCTGCCGGCTCGTCAGCACGTCGCCGGGACGGAAGGCATCGGCGGAAATCGCATTTTCCACGGCCGGGACGATCATGTGAAAATGTACGGGCAAGCCGGCTTCCATCACCAGCCGTGCGAGCGCCAGCGCATGGGCCGCGCCGCCCATATCCTTCTTCATCAGGAGCATCCCGCTGGACGGCTTGATGTCGAGCCCGCCCGAATCGAAGCAGACGCCCTTGCCGACGATTGCAATGCGCGGATGCGCCGGATCGCCCCACTCGATTTCGATCAGGCGCGGCGCGCGGTGGCGGGCGGCGGCGCGGCCGACGGCGTGGATCATCGGGAAGCCCGTCTCCAGCGCATCGCCGCGCGTCGTCCGGCAGAGCGCGCCGTGCGCTTTGGCCAGCGCTTCGGCCGTTGCCTCCAGCTCGTCCGGCCCCATCTCGGCGCTGGGCGTATCCACGAGATCGCGCACCATCGCGACGGCTCCGGCCACGCGTACCACTTCGTCGATGGCCGCCGGGTCGGTCGTGAGCAGAGTGCGTGGTCCCTCCTGCTTGGGGACGCTGCGGTAGGCATCGAAGCGATGCTGGGCGAGCAGCCAGCCAAGCGCCGCCTCTCCCGGTTCGGCCTGCGCGGCGAGGCGATAGCGCCCTTCCGGCAGCTTCTGCGCCGCAGCGGCGAGATCCCACGGCCCGCCGTCCTCGCTCACGCCGGCAGCGGCATTCCACTCGTCCACCTTGTCCCCGGGGAGGATCACGACGCTTGCCGGTTCGCCGGTGAAGCGCGCGGCGGCAATGGCGGTGCGGGCGCGCTGCGGCTGATCCTTCAGCCATCTTTCGAAGCCGGCGGCGGTGACTTTGTGGAGGATGGTCGCGGGCTGGCGACGGTCGACGGTGAGGAGAGCGGAGAAATCGGTCATCGCGCCATGTTAGGACGGCCGGCGGCGCGCGTCATGCCTTTGAAACGCTGGACAGGCTCAGCTTCCGGGCTGCCATCCCGGCGGGGCCAGCATGAAGCCCGAAAATTCGAAGCCGGGACTCACTACGCAGGAAACGAGCGACCAGTCCGCATCCGCTTCGGCCGCCTGCCAATGGCCCTGAGGGATCAGCACCTGCGGTGTGTGGCCCGCAATAACCTCCGGACCCAGCGTCGTCGTCTGCGTCGGTCCGGCGTCATCCGGGGAGCGGAGCAAGGTCAGCGGGGCGCCCGCATGCCAGAACCACAGTTCGGCGGCGTCCACCTTGTGCCAGTGCGACCGCTGTCCTGCTTCGAGCAGGAACAGGATCGCGGTGGCGGTCGCGCGTTCGCCGGCCGCGGCTTCGGCCCGCCACGTTTCGCGATACCAGCCGCCTTCGGGATGCGGGGAGAGGTTCAGGGCTGCGATAAGCGCCTGCGCCTCCCCCACGACGATCAGCCCTTCAGCGGATGCTTGGCGCGCCAGGCCTTCACCGCATCCATCGTGCCCGTCACATGCCCCTGCGGGCCGAGCGCAGAGTAAGCGAAGATGACCTTGCCGTCCGGCGCAATGACATAGGACGTCCGGTTCGATTTGTCGGGTTTCAGCGGCAGCACGACATCATAGGCGCTGATCGTCGCCGCCGTGGCCGATCCGACCGCGAACTTGTTGCGACATTCCTCGACCGAAAATTTGTTGAGCGTCTCGATCTTGTCGGCGGACATGCCGATGACGGTAGCGCCCATCTTGTTGAAATCGTCTGTAGCCTCGGCGAAATCATGCGCTTCGATCGTGCAACCCTGCGTGAAAGCCGCCGGGTAGAAATAGAGGACGACCGGCCCCTTCTTCAGCGCCGTCTTGAGATTGAACGGCATCGGCTTGCCGGCGAGGCTCACCTGCGTCGAGAAATCGGGTGCCTTGGCACCGATGCCGAGCGCGGCGAGAGCGGGCGTCGCGAGAATCAGCGCGACGGCGGAAGCGGCGGCAAGACGTTTCATGGAGTCCCTCTCCTCAGTTCGGCGCGACCATAGGAGTGCCGGAGACAAAGCGAAACGGGCAAGTAGAGCCGCAGGTGCTTGCGCCTTCCCCCGACGGACCCCCCTTGCTAAGGCGCCCGCAAACACCGCATCGCAGCATCAATAGGAGCCCGCCATGACCGCCGTTGGCCAGGATACGCTGAAAACCCGTTCCACGCTCCAGGTTTCCGGCAAGACGGTCTCTTATTATTCGCTGGTGAAGGCGGCAGAGAGCCTCGGCGACATTTCCCGCCTGCCTTTTTCGATGAAGGTGCTGCTGGAAAATCTGCTCCGCTTCGAGGACGGGACGACCGTTACCGTCGATGATCTCAAGGCGATGATCCAGTGGCTGACGGATCGCACGTCCGAGCGCGAGATCCAGTATCGTCCGGCGCGCGTGCTGATGCAGGATTTCACCGGCGTGCCCTGCGTCGTCGATCTTGCCGCGATGCGGGATGCGATGGCGAAGCTCGGCGGCGATACCGCCAAGATCAATCCGCTCGTTCCCGTCCACCTGGTCATCGATCACTCGGTGATGGTCGATGAATTCGGCACCGCCAAGGCATTCGAGGACAATGTCGAAATCGAATATGCCCGCAACATGGAGCGGTACGAGTTCCTGCGCTGGGGATCGAAGGCGCTCGACAATTTCAAGGTGGTGCCGCCGGGGACGGGCATCTGCCACCAAGTGAACCTGGAGAACCTCGCCCAGACGGTGTGGACGTCCAAGGGCGCGGATGGCGAGATGGTCGCCTATCCCGATACGTGCGTCGGCACGGACAGCCACACGACGATGGTCAATGGCCTCGGCGTCCTCGGCTGGGGCGTCGGCGGGATCGAGGCTGAGGCGGCGATGCTCGGCCAGCCCGTTTCCATGCTGATCCCCGAAGTTGTCGGCTTCAAGCTGACCGGGACGTTGCCTGAGGGCATCACCGCTACCGATCTGGTGCTGACGGTGACGCAGATGCTACGCGCCAAGGGCGTGGTCGGCCGCTTCGTGGAATTTTACGGCCCGGGCCTCGATTCGTTGGATCTCGCCAATCGCGCGACCATCGCGAACATGGCGCCGGAATATGGTGCCACCTGCGGCTTCTTCCCGGTCGATCAGGCGACGATCAACTATCTGCGCCTCACCGGCCGTGACGATTGGCAGATCGAGCTGGTCGAGGATTATGCCAAGGCGCAAGGCCTGTGGCGCGATCCGACGCAGCCCGATCCGGTCTTCACCGATACGCTGGCGCTCGACATGTCCAGCGTCCAGCCCAGCCTTGCCGGTCCCAAGCGCCCGCAGGACAAGGTGCTGCTCTCGAACGTCGACGAGAATTTCAACACCGAACTCGCCAAGGGCTACAAGAAGACCGGCGAGAACGACACGCGTAAGGCCGTCGAGGGGACGGACTACGATGTCGGCCACGGCGATGTCGTCATCGCCGCCATCACCAGCTGCACGAACACGTCCAACCCATCGGTGCTGGTCGCCGCCGGCCTTGTCGCCCGCAAGGCGCGCGCGCTGGGCCTGACGCCGAAACCCTGGGTGAAGACGTCGCTGTCGCCCGGTTCGCAGGTCGTCACCGATTATCTCAACAAGGCCCGCCTCAGCGAAGACCTCGACGCGCTGGGCTTCAACCTGACCGGCTATGGCTGCATGACCTGCATCGGCAATTCCGGCCCGCTGCCCGCGCCGATCAGCAAGGCGATCAACGAACATGATCTGGTCGCCGCCTCGGTGCTGTCGGGCAACCGCAACTTCGAAGGGCGCGTGTCGCCGGACGTGCGCGCCAACTTCCTGGCCTCGCCGCCGCTCGTCGTCGCTTATGCGCTGAAGGGCACGGTGCGCGAGGACATCACGACGACGCCGATCGGCACGACGCCCGAGGGTAAGGCCGTGATGCTCAAGGACATCTGGCCGACCAACCACGAGATCGCCGACATGATCAATTCGGTGATCGACAGCGACATGTACCGCACCCGCTATGCCAACGTATTCGAAGGCGATCGCAAGTGGCGCGGCATCACGATCGAGGGTTCGGACACCTACACCTGGAACTCCGGCTCCACCTACGTGCAGAACCCGCCTTACTTCGAAGGCATGTCGATGACGCCAGCGCCGGTGCAGGACATTCGCGATGCGCGTCCGCTGGCGATCCTGGGTGATTCGATCACGACCGATCACATCTCGCCTGCCGGATCGATCAAGGTGGACAGTCCCGCCGGCCGTTATCTGAACGAGCATCAGGTTTCGAAGGGGGACTTCAACAGCTACGGCGCACGTCGCGGCAATCATGAAGTGATGATGCGCGGCACCTTCGCCAACATCCGCATCAAGAACGAGATGGTGCCGGGCGTCGAGGGCGGCATGACCAAAGGGCCGAATGGCGACGTGCTCGCCATCTACGATGCGGCGCAGGACTTTAAGGCTTCGGGCACGCCGCTCGTCGTCATCGCCGGCAAGGAATATGGCACGGGATCGTCGCGCGATTGGGCCGCGAAGGGCACGCTGCTGCTGGGTGTGCGCGCCGTGATCGCGGAAAGCTTCGAGCGCATTCATCGTTCGAACCTTGTTGGCATGGGCGTGCTGCCGTTGCAGTTCCCGGAAGGCGTCGATCGCAAGACGCTGAAGCTGGACGGCAGCGAGACCTTCACGATCGAGAATGTGGCCGGGCTTCGTCCGCGTCAGATGGTGGGGGTGACCTTCACGCGCGCCGACGGCACGATCGAGACGTTCGAGGCGCGCTGCCGGATCGATACCGTCAACGAGCTGGACTATTTCCTCAACGGCGGCATCCTGCCCTACGTTCTCCGCAAGCTCTCGGCCTGACCGATCGAAAGCCTCGCGTCTTTGGCGCGGGGCAGGCAGCGGGTGTCGCATGAAGTACGCCTGCTATCGCACGGTGAGTGAACATCGATCGGCCGCGCGGCATCGTTACGCGTTGCGTCCTATCGCGCGTCTTTCATAGGGCTCATGAGCGAAGGCGGCAGCCATAGATCCGAAGATAGATTGGCTGCTGGATCACGGGGCAGGCAGGAGTTCCGGTTGATCACGCTGGGACCGGACAGGTTCGCCGCCGCGCTAGCTTATCACGACATCTCCGCCCTTAAACGAGACGCGCAAACGAAAAGGGCGGCCCTTGCGGACCGCCCTTCGCTGACAGGTCGTGATTGCGATCAGCCGAGCCGGGCAACGCCCATCGCGGGCGAGGAGCGGCGGCGCATTGCTACGCCGATGCCGCCGAAGCCGACAATCAGCAGAGCCCAGGTTGCGGGCTCCGGCACTGCCGCCGGAGCGGTGCTGACCGACAGGCTGGTGAGCTTGAAGGCATCGTTGTTGCCCGATGCCACGGCGGCACCGACAAGCCAGATGGACGATGTCGCGCTGCTGCCCGTCGCTACGGTGTTCGTGCCGCCGCCGGTGGAGATCGTGCTGAACGCGTTCTTGTTCACGCCGCCCAGGAGATCCACGAGCGTTCCCGAATAGGCCATGAAAGACGAGTCGCTGTCGGTGAAGGACGTGTTGCCGAGCGCGTAGGCCTTCATGCCATAGCCGCTGAGCGTGACGGCCTGGCTGAAGCTCAGCACGACGAAATCGACGCCACCGCCGACATTGTCGATCTGGTGCGTGTCGTTGTTTGTGCTGTCGTTGCCGAACAGGACGCCCATGCCGTAACCGGACCAGACCGCAACCGTCGCCGCCGAAACGCTGTTGAGCGTGTTGCTGCCGGGCGCCTTGGTGTCGTTCATGTGGGCGCCGTAGACGTCCATCGTGAGGTTGCCGCTCGTCGAGGTGAACGACAGATCGTTATAGGCGCTTGCCGACTTGGTGCCCTGATTGGTCAGGTTGAACGTGAAAGAGGCTGCCGAAGCGGCCGTGCTAGCCACCAGTGCGACGATGCCTGTGGCGAAAAGCTTTATGCCCTTGATCTTCATAACTGCCTCTAAGCTCCCTGAACGCATACTATCAACGCAGCCGGCTACGCTCCCGCCAGAGTGGCAGGTGAACGACGTAATCAGGCTGAATCTTCCGCAACGACGCTTATGTTCTGTGGCGTCTTCGATCACGGACTAGCTCGTGGAGGGGTGTTAACAGAGGGTTAGCCACCCTTCAAATAAAATGAAGGTTAACAACGTTCCGTTAACCATCTTTATTTCAGGCGCCCTCGTTTGCGGGGCTGTTCATCGCCTTTTCCAGCCACGCAGGACGGACCAGCCCCTCGTTCGTCGGCAGATCGGAAACCCGCACATGACGGACGGCAAGCCCCAGTTCGGGATACCAGGCGCGGGCCGCCTCGCCCGGATCGGTATCAGTCCGCACTACGACGAGACGACGATTGACCTTCTGCCGCCAGTTCATCCGCGCGGTATTCTCCTGGCCGACATAGCAGCCTTTGGTGAAGCTAACGCCGCCCAGCTCGGTCGCATTGGCTTCGAGCCATAAGGTCTTGTCCGACCCGATCTCCGCGATGCCCTCACAGACGCCAAGTCCGAGCCGGTGCGCCCGCCATGCCGCAGCCGCGCTCTCGCCCGTAGCGTCGCCGATCCACCGGCGGCCGAGTTCCGGGAGGCGCGGATCGGGCGCGCCATCATCGCCATCGGCCGCCCAGTGGACGCCGAGCGAGGCATCCCGCGCGATCTCGATCCTTCGTCGCAGCCGATAGAGCGTCAGCCGCCGCGCCAGCGCATCGGCCTGCGCCGCTTCGCAATCGATCAGGAGATCGTCGCCGTCGTTCCACACCAGAAACTCGAACAGAGCCTTGCCCTGCGCGGTCAGCAGCCCGGCCCAGACCGGCAGCGCGCCGGCCACATCGTTGGTGACGAGCCCCTGCAGGAAGCCGCGCACATCCTCGCCGGAAAGGCGGATGAGGGCGCGGTCGGCGAGGAGGGTAGCTGTCATGCCGACTAGGTGGTCCGACAAGACGCCGCTCGCAAGGCCGGGGCACCCGCATCGGCCCGGACAAGTTCAGGATGACGATCGAGTGCTTTCGCTTCTAGAAGAGATGGCATGACCACCTATGACATCATCCTCAAGAACGGCACTGTCTGGACTCCGGGCGGCCCGATCGAAGCCGATATCGGCATCACCGACGGGCGTTTTGCCGGCATCGGCGTGTCCGGCGATGCCGGTGAGACGATCGATTGTACGGGGCTCACCGTCCTTCCCGGCGTCATCGACAGTCAGGTCCATTTCCGCGAGCCGGGGCTCGAGGAGAAGGAGGATCTGGAGAGCGGCAGCCGCGCGGCGGTGCTGGGCGGCGTCACCGCCGTGTTCGAAATGCCGAACACGAAGCCCAACACCGATTCGGCAGAGGCGATCGCCTACAAGCTTTCGCGCGCGCGGGATCGGATGTGGTGCGATCACGCTTTCTATGTCGGCGCCACGGCCGCCAATGCCGAGCAGCTCGCGGAGCTGGAACGTCTTCCCGGTACGGCCGGGGTGAAGATCTTCATGGGAGCGTCCACCGGCGATCTGCTTGTCTCGGACGATGCGGCGCTGGCGCGCGTTCTGGCGCATGGCCGTCGCCGCGTCGCGATTCACGCCGAAGACGAACCCCGCATGCAGGAGCGGATGGGCGAGCGGATCGAGGGCGATCCGTCCAGCCACCCCGTCTGGCGGGACGATGAGAGCGCGATCCTCGCCACGCGCCGCATCCTGAAGCTGGCGCGCGCCGCCCGTCGGCCGATCCACGTGCTGCATGTGACGACGCCCGCCGAACTGGAGTTGCTCTCCCGCAACAAGGACATCGCCACCTGCGAAGTGACGCCGCAGCATCTGACGCTGGCGGGCGAGGACGCGTATCCGCGCCTCGGCAGCTACGCGCAGATGAACCCGCCGATCCGATCGGGCGCGCACCGCGATGGATTGTGGCACTGGCTCAATCAGGGCGTGGCCGACGTGCTGGGTTCTGATCATGCGCCGCACACCCGCGAAGAAAAGGCCAAGCCCTATCCCGCCAGCCCCAGCGGCATGCCGGGCGTACAGACCCTGTTGCCGCTGATGCTTAACCACGTCGCGGAGGGGCGCCTGTCGCTCCAGCGCCTGATCGAGCTGACGTCGGCCGGGCCGCAGCGCGTGTTCGGGCTAACCGGGAAAGGCCGCATCGCCGCCGGATATGATGCAGATGTCACGATCGTCGATCTGAAGGCACGCTGGACGATCGAGGAAAATTGGCTCGCGTCGCGCTGCGGCTGGTCGCCGTTCACGGGCATGAATATCACCGGCAAGCCGGTCGCCACCATCATCAGGGGCCGGCAGGTGATGCGCGAGGGGCAGCTTGCGAGCGAGGCCAAGGGTCGCCCGATCCGCTTCGACAGCGCGGATTGGTGATCGGTCGCTGGCCGCGCCGACGAAGACATCGCATCCGCTACTTCGCGGGATGACGGCGCGGGTGGCAGGCGCTAGAGGCGGCGCATGAGCACTGAAACGCCCCCCGATCGTCTCTCCACCGATCCCCGCAGCGAATATTATGACGGCGATGCGCTCCAGCGCGGCGTCGGCATTCGCTTCAAGGGCGCCGAGAAGACCAACGTCGAGGAATATTGCGTCAGCGAAGGCTGGGTGAAGATGGCGGTCGGCAAGTCCCGTGATCGCTTCGGCCAGCCGATGACGATGAAGCTATCCGGCCCGGTGGAGCCCTATTTCCGTGATGTCGCGGGACAGGAAGACGCCGTTGCGGCAGATGACGGGACCGACGCGGAACAGGCTGACTGAGACTTCGTTACACCTACGATACGCTCACTGGCGGGCGGCTCGTGGAGGTGATGATGGGTAAGGCATTGATTCTGTGGTTGCTGGGCGTGCCCGGCATCATCGTCATCCTCCTCTACTTCCTGGTCTTCCGGTAAGATCCGATGGCGGGCGGCGACGAGACGGAAGCCGATCTCACCGGTGGCACGCAGCGCCGCCGGCCCCGCTCCCAGCCGAAAGTCCTGGGTGGGCGCAGGCTGAGCCCCGCCACCTTGATGATGGGGCATGGCTTTGATCCGGCCCTGTCGGAAGGCGCGCTTAAGCCGCCGATCTTCCTGACCTCCACCTTCGTGTTCGAGAGCGCCGCCGCCGGCAAGCGCCACTTCGAACAGGTGACGGGCAAACGCGCGGGCGCGGCCGAAGGGCTGGTGTATTCGCGCTTCAATGGCCCCAATCAGGAAATATTGGAGGGGCGCCTCGGGATCTGGGAAGATGCGGAAGAGGCACTGACCTTTTCCAGCGGCATGGCCGCCATCGCCACGTTGCTGCTGGCTTATGTGAAACCGGGCGACGTCATCGTCCACTCGGCCCCGCTCTATGCGGCGACCGAAACCCTGATCGGCAAGATCCTCGGCCGCTTCGGCGTGACATGGCTGGATTTCCCTGCCGGCGCGACGCGCGAAGAGATCGATGCGGTGCTCGATCGCGCGAAAAAGCAGGGCAGGGTGGCGCTGCTCTATCTGGAGAGCCCCGCCAATCCCACGAACGCACTGGTGGATATTGAGGCGGTGGCCGCAGCCCGCAATGCCGCCTTTCCAGATGAGCTGCCCCCCATCGCGATCGACAATACGTTTCTCGGGCCGCTCTGGCAGAAGCCGCTGTCACGCGGCGCCGACATCGCCGTATATAGCCTGACGAAATATGCTGGCGGTCATAGCGATCTCGTTGCGGGCGCGGCGGTGGGCGCCAAGGCGATGATCGATCCGATCCGAGCAATGCGCAACACGATCGGCACGATCACCGATCCGCATACCGCATGGATGCTGCTGCGGAGCCTGGAGACGCTGGAACTCCGCATGACGCGCGCCAGCGAGAATGCCGCCAAGGTCTGCGACTATCTGCGGGGCCATCCCAAGGTGGAACAGGTCGGCTATCTCGGCTTTCTGGCGGAGGATAGCCGGCAGGCCGATATCTATTGCCGTCACTGCACCGGTGCCGGATCCACTTTCTCGCTCTACCTGAAAGGGGGCGAGCGCGAGGCCTTCGCCTTTTTGGATGCGCTGAAGATCGCCAAGCTCGCCGTGAGCCTGGGCGGCACCGAAACGCTGGCGAGCGCGCCTGCGGCGATGACGCACCTGTCCGTACCCGACGATCGCAAGGCGGCGCTCGGCATCACCGAAAACCTCGTCCGCATCTCGATCGGCGTGGAGGATGCCGGCGATCTGATTGCGGACATGGAACAGGCGCTGGCCGCGATCTGACTATTTTTTTGCGAGCCCGATAATGTCGATCGGACCATCGATGAAGCGCCCGGTCATTCGCCGATCCCGCCTGAGCGCCTTCAGAAATTCGTCGCCGGGATCATAGGCCGAGGCGCCAAGCCGCAACAGCCACACTTGGCCGACGTTCGCGACGGCGGTCGATCGCGCGATCGTCTCCAGCTGCGCCTTGGGCAAGGAGACGACGCCCCGGCTCCCGGTGGGATGCCAGCCGCCCGAAGCCAGCGCCGGCACCGCGCCCGGCACCGGCATGACGCGCCAGCTGAACCCTTTGTCCTTCAGCGCCCGCTCCAGCGGCAAGGCGCCTTCGTTGGGATAAGCCAGGATCAGATCGTCGCGCCCTCGACGTGGCTCAAGCCATTCTACCGCTCCATACCAGTTCTGGAGAGGTGGACCGCGGCGGGCCTGTACGCCGACCGCCAGCATGTTGGCCGCCAGGATCAGGGCGGCGCCCGCACCGATCCACGCCATGCGTCCGTGCGGGGACGTGACGCCGATCGTGAGCAGGATCAGCCACGGCACGGCAACGGGCGTCAGTGTCCGCGTGATGAAGACGGGCGCCACGGTGATCGACAGCGTGATCGAGAGCGCCGTCGGCACGATGGCGAGGATGGCGAGCATTGCCAGCAGGCGGCGTCCGCGCGCGACGCGGATGAGGGCGGCGACCGCGAGTACCGCCAGCGCCAGCGCCGTCAGCCCTTGCCATCCCGGCACGGCGTACAAAACGGGCAGGTGATCGATCAAAGATTGGCTGCTGAACCGGAGCCACGTGGATCGCACCCATGTCGGCGCCTGATCCATCAAGATGCCTAGCGCTGGCAGGTAGAAGATCACCACAGCGGCATGGCCGGCGACGAACCAGCCCCAATCCGTCCGCGCAGGCGTTCGAATTGTAAGCGCGACGAGCGCCGCCAAACCCAGCGCCGTCGCCCACAGCGGCCCCAGATTGTGGAGCCACAGCATCAGCTCCACGCAGACGAGATAAGCCGCGAAGGCTCCACCCGGGAGCGGCTTGCCCACTTCGCGACGGCGCGCGATGCCGATCAAGGCACGCACGGCCACCGCATAGACGAGGATCATCAGCGGATAGGGCCGCACCTCCCGCGTCATCTCCACCAGCGGAATGGAAAGGCAGGCCAGCGCAAAGGCCACGAGCATCGTCAGATGCCGCCGCTGTCTGTCCCATCCCTGCCATGTCGCGAGGGTCGCCGCCGTCCATGCGATGACGAGCGGAGTCAACAGCCCGGCGACGGCTCCCAGTGCGCGCTCGGCGGCGAGCGTGTCGCCAAAGGAGAGGGTCCAGAGCCGCAGCAGGCTATAGTAGAAGGGCGGGTGCGTTTCGTAACGCGGTACGATCTGCCACAGGAAGGCGAAGCTCTTGCCGGCGGCATAGGCGCTATACGCCTCGTCCAGCCACATCGGCTGTGCCGCAACATGCCACAACCGCAGCGCCACGCCGATCGCCGCCAGCAGCACAGCGCCGACAAATAGTGGCCGCGTTTCGCCGAGCTTGGTCGTCATATCGATTCCGCCAACCGGCGCGCCGCGATGGCTGCTGGATCCCTCAGCGCTTTCCCTGCGCGCGCCTTAGGCGGTAATAGCGCTGCACATTGGCGTTATGCTCGGCCAGCGTATCGGCGAAGACATGTCCGCCCTTGCCGTCGGCGACGAAATACAGCGCCTTGGTGTCGGCCGGTGCCAGGACCGCAGCGATCGCGTCGCGCCCCGGATTGGTGATCGGTCCCTTGGGCAAGCCGGTCATCGAATAGGTGTTATAGTCGTTCACGGCGCGCACTTCGGAAAGCTTGATCCGCCGGCCGAGCGGTTTGCCCTTCGTCATCGGGTAGATGATCGTCGGATCGGCTTGCAGGCGCATGCCTTGGCGCAGGCGATTGGAATAGACGCCCGCCACCATCGGCCGCTCCACCGGGACGCCGGTTTCCTTCTCCACGATCGCGGCCAGCGTGATCGCTTCTTCCTTCGAATTGACGACGGTGTTCGCCTTGCGGCGCATCCACAACTGATCGACCGTCGCGGTCATCGCGTCCTGCATCCGCTTCAGCACGGCCTTGCGTGGTTCGCCGCGCTGGAAGCTGTAGGTGCCGGGCAGCACCGATCCTTCGGGCGGGATCGGAAGCTTGCCAGTAAGCACCTTTTCCTTGGCCAGCCGCTCGAAGACGAGAATCGAGGGCATGCCTTCGGGAATGGTGATGAGGCGCTGAACGGTCCTGCCGCTCTGCAGCAGCGCCAAGATGTCCTTCGCGCTCATGTGCGGCGCGATTTCATATTCGCCGGCACGGATCGGCGCATCGTCCCCGAAGCGGCGGGCGAAGCGGAGGAAGCCGGTTGTGGATCGCACCGCGCCTTCGCGTTCCAGTTCCCGCGCGGCGGCGGCCAAGGTCGCCCCCTGCGGCACGACGATCGTCGTGTGGTGCCGGGCCGGGCCGGGCCCGCTCCAGTTGCGGTGGACGTACAGCCAACTCGTTCCCGCGATGGCGAGCGCCAGCAGCAGGACGAAGCCGAAGCAGCCGAAATTGCGGGACTTACGCTTGGCCATATCCACTCTCTAACCCTTACTCCGTTCGCTTCTCGGCTTCGCGTGAAGCTGCCAGAACCGAACGGCGGTAAGGTCTACCCTTAAATCGCGCGCATCACGAGGCTGGCGTTGGTGCCGCCGAAGCCGAAACTGTTGTTCAGCACCGCGCGCACTTCGCGCTTCTTGGCGGTGTGGGGCACGAGATCGACGCCGATGCAATTGTCGCTCGGATTGTCGAGATTGATCGTCGGCGGCACGATCTGATCCCGCAACGCCAGGATGCAGAAGATCGATTCCACCGCACCGGCCCCGCCCAGCAGATGGCCGATCATCGATTTGGTCGAAGACATGGAAACCGTGTCCATCGCCTCGCCGAACAAACGGCGCACCGCGCCCAGCTCCAGCTCGTCGCCCAGCGGCGTAGAGGTGCCGTGCGCGTTGATATAATCGATGTCCTTGGGCTCCAGCCCGGCCTTGCGCAGCGCCATCTGCATCGAACGGAATGCGCCCGAACCTTCCGGGTGAGGCGCGGTCACATGATAGGCGTCGCCGGTGAGGCCGTATCCGATCACTTCGCAGTAGATCCTGGCGCCGCGCGCCTTGGCATGTTCATATTCCTCCAGCACGACCATGCCGGCGCCTTCGCCCATGACGAAGCCGTCGCGATCCTTGTCATAGGGGCGGCTGGCTTTTTCGGGGGTGTCGTTGAAATTGGTCGAAAGCGCGCGCGCCTGGGCGAAGCCAGCGATGCCGAGCGGGCAGATCGCGCCCTCCGCGCCGCCTGCCACCATCACGTCCGCATCGTCCATCGCGATCATCCGTGCCGCATCGCCGATCGCATGGGCGCCGGTGGAGCAGGCGGTGACGACGGCGTGGTTCGGTCCGCGCAGGCCATATTTGATGGAGACCTGACCCGAAATCAGGTTGATCAGGCGGCCGTGAACGAAGTGCGGGGAAACGCGGCTCGGCCCCTTCTCCTTACAGACGATCGATTCGCTTTCGATGCCGGGAAGGCCGCCGATGCCGGCGCCGGTGGAAATGCCGGCGCGGTAGCTTTCCTCCTCGGTCATCTCGATCAGGCCCGCATCTTCGAGCGCCTGGCCCGCAGCATCGATGCCGTAGATGATGAAGGGATCGACCTGGCGCTGCACCTTATGATCGACGCGCTTGCCGGGATCGAAGCCATATTCATGGTCGGCGGGCTTCACCTCGCACGCGATCGTGCACTTCTGGCCTTCGGGATCGAAGCGGGTGATGCGGGTCGCGCCCGATTTTCCGGCGAGAATGTTCGCCCACGCGGTTTCGACGTCCGCGCCCAGCGGCGTCACGAGCCCCAGTCCGGTTACGACCACGCGGCGCATATTCTCGTCCTCTTCCCTAGCCGCCACCCGGGCCAAGCAGCCGGGGTCTTCGTCGCCGCAAGCATCGCGCCTGCCTCACGAGATCCCGGCCAACGCCGGAATGACGGAATTCTCTAAACGCAAAACAGGCCCAGCCCGTCCGGGCTGAGCCTGTACTGGCCCCATCAAAGGATCGCTTCGATGGGTGCCCCGCTGCCCCGCTCGGTCTTCACTGAAGAAGGGCAGCCCTTCGACAAGCTCAGGGCGAACGGATGCCGGGCTTCAGCCCTTGTTGGAATCGATGTAGCTGATCGCGTCCTTGACGGTCGTGATCTTCTCGGCGGCATCGTCCGGAATCTCGACGCCGAATTCTTCTTCGAAAGCCATGACCAGCTCGACGATATCGAGGCTGTCGGCACCGAGATCGTCGATGAAGCTGGCTTCCTCGGTCACCTTCTCGGCTTCTACGCCGAGATGCTCGACGACGATCTTCTTAACGCGCTCGGCGGTCTCGCTCATGGGGCACTGCCTTCCTTAGGATCTTGTTGCGCGCCGCCCTAGCCGCGCCGAATGGAGGCTGCAAGCCTGACGGTGTTGACGTGGATCAAGCCGATCGGCCGGACGGGTCCGAAACGACGTTTAGGAGCCGGTCGGGAGGGTCAGATCATCGCCATTCCGCCGTTGACGTGAATCGTCTGGCCGGTGACGTAGCCGGCCTCCCGGCTGGCCAGATAGGCGACGGCGGCGGCAACATCGGCGCCCTCGCCGAGCGCACCCGCCGGAATGCGGCCTAGGATCGCGCCCTTCTGCGCTTCGTTGAGCGCATTGGTCATGGCGCTGGCGATGAAGCCGGGCGCGACGCAATTCACCGTGATGCCGCGAGTCGCCAGTTCCTGCGCCAGCGCCTTGGACATGGCCGTCAGCCCGCCCTTCGATGCGGCGTAATTGGCCTGCCCGGGATTGCCGGTGGTGCCCACGACGGAGGTGATGGTGACGATCCGGCCGAAGCGCGCCTTCATCATCGGGCGCGCGGCCGCGCGGATCAGCCGGAAGGCGGCTTCCAGATTGACCGAGATCACCTGATCCCACTCGTCATCCTTCATCCGCATGACGAGATTGTCGCGCGTGATGCCGGCATTGTTGACGAGGATGTCGATCTTGCCGCCCAGCGCCTCGACTGCGGAGGGGATCAGGGCCTCCACCGATGCCGCGTCGCCAAGATTGCAGGGCGTCACCACCGCGCCTCCGCCAATTTCCTGCGCAACCTTCTCCAGCGCTTCGGCACGCGTACCCGAAAGCGCGACCCTGGCGCCTTGCGCGGCCAGCGTCTTGGCGATTGCCGAGCCAATCCCTCCTGAAGCGCCGGTCACGAGCGCCGTCATGCCTGTCAGATCGAACATTGCAGTCTCCGTCATGTCAGGCGCTCAGAGGCGCGCCGCCAATGCCTCTATATCCGCCATCGTGATCACGCTCGTCACGGTCGCGTCCGGCGCGATGCGCTTGATCATGGGGCCGAGCACTTTCGCCCCGAACTCCACATAATCGGTCACGCCCGCCGCCCACATCGTCTCGACGCTTTCGCGCCAGCGGACCGTGCCGGTGACTTGCTGGACGAGCAGTTCGCGGATCAGATCGGGATCGGCGGCCGGGGCGGCCGTCACGTTGGCATAGACCGGGACCAGCGGCGGGCGAATCGGCGCGGCCGCGAGCGCCTCCGCCATCGCATCGGCAGCCGGCTGCATCAGCGCACAATGGAAGGGGGCCGAAACGGGGAGAGGAAGGGCGCGCTTCACGCCTTTTTCCTTGGAAAGCGCCATTGCCCGCTCGACCGCCGCTTTGTGTCCCGAAATAACGACTTGGCCTCCGCCATTGTCGTTCGCGGCCTGACAGATTTCGCCCTGCGCCGCCTCCGCGCAGATCGCTTCAGCCAGAGCATAATCAGCGCCCAGCAACGCCGCCATCGCGCCTTCGCCAACGGGCACGGCGGCCTGCATCGCCTGCCCGCGCAGCTTCAGCAGGCGCGCGGTGGTCGCCAGATCGAACGCGCCTGCCGCGCAAAGCGCGCTATATTCGCCAAGGCTGTGCCCCGCGACGAAATCGGCCTTCGCGGAAAGGGCGATGCCGCCGTCCTGTTCCAGCACGCGCAACGTGGCGATGGCGTTGGCCATGATCGCCGGCTGGGCGTTTTCGGTCAGGGTAAGATCGTCCGCCGGTCCCTCGGCCATCAGCCGCGACAGATGCTGGCCCAGCGCATCGTCCACTTCCTGAAAGACGGCGCGGGCGGCGATGGACGCGGCGGCGAGATCGACGCCCATGCCCACGGCCTGGCTGCCCTGTCCGGGGAAAACGAATGCGCGCATGTTCGGGCTCCTTCAGCGGAGGCCCGGTTAGGAAAGCGGGCCGGCCGGCGCAAGCGTTGCGCGCGGCGGGCCCGCATCAGGCTCAGAAGCGGAAGTTCGCCGTGGCGCTGATATTGTCGGTCACGAAGCGGCGGTGCGTGCGGGCGAAATCCGTGCCGGTGGCGTTCACCAGGATGAACGGGTTGGTCACCGGCTGAACCCCGCGCGATACGCGCAGGCGCGCGCCATTGTCCTTCAGGCTGGTGTGGAGATATTGCAGGCCGATCGACAGATGCTTGTGGACGCGCTGTTCGACGCCGGCGCCGGCCCGCCAGCCCATGACCTTGTCGTCGGACAGATCCTGATAGGCGTTGGCGCGGTTGGACGAACGGAAGCTGTTGTCCATCTTGGCCCAGACGACGCCGCCGGTGCCGTAGACGAGCGTGTTGCGCTCGGCCCCGAAAGCGTAGCCGGCGCGGGCGCGCAGGCCATAATTTTCCGCCATCCGGCGCGTCCAGGTGTAGTTGGCGGGGGTGGTGGAGAAGGCTGTAACGCTGTCTTCGGCATAGCCCATGCCGACTTCGGCCAAGCCACCGATTACCACGTTGCCGAGATCGAAATCATAGCCGGCATGCAGCGCGAATTCGAGGCTGTCCTTGTCCTTGGCGCAGCCCGCCCCCGGAGTCGCCGCGCGCGCCGCGCCGCCGCAGAAGCCGGGCGAGAAGGCGTTGGCGCCGGTGGTGGTGCGAACGGTATCGCCGAAATTGCCGTCCAGATTATTGTCGAACTTGATCTGCTCGTCCCCGTCACCGGGCTGGAAACTGTAGCCGGCGCGGCCGCCCGCATAGAAGCCGGTCCAGCTCGATTCGTCGGCGGACTGGGCGAGCGCGGGGCTCGCGGTCGCCAGAAGGGCGGCGGCGGCGAGGATGATCTTCGACATGATATGCTCCCTGAAACCCGCATGGGATGGCGCGGTCGCCCCAGATACGTATGAGGTTGCGGGTTCGGCCGGCCGGCAACAAAATGAAATATCCGGGTGCGCCGTGCGCGGCGGGCCTTCAGGCGCGGCCTTGTCTTGGAACGCCTTTTCCGCCATAGGCCCCAAATCCGGGCGACAAGCTTTCCGCTTCTCGCCCGGTTTTATTTGAACGACAGGCCGGAGGGGCGTCCGCATGGGGCGGCGTCAGCGATCGGCATGGAGATATGAAACATGGCTCTGTACGAGCACGTGTTCCTTGCGCGCCAGGATCTGGCACAGGCGCAAGTGGACGCATTGGCCGAAATGGTCGCCAAGATCGTGACGGATGGCCAAGGCAAGGTCGTAAAGACCGAGAACTGGGGCCTCCGCAGCATCGCCTATCGGATCGCTAAGAACCGCAAGGCGCATTACGTGATGCTCGACATCGATGCACCGACCGGCGTCGTCGCCGAGATCGAGCGTCAGCTGGGCATCAACGAAGACGTCATCCGCTTCATGACCGTCCGCGTCGATGCGCTGGAGCAGGGTCCGTCGGCAATGATGCGCCGGAGCGATCGTGATCGTGCGCGCGGCGACCGTGGTGATCGCGGCGACCGTGGCGATCGTGGTCCCCGCGAAGACCGTGGCCCGCGCGAGGATCGTCCTCGCCGTGACGACCGCGACGCGGCGTAAGGAAAGGAACAGACTATGGCCCGTGCCTTTTTCCGCCGTCGCAAGAGCTGCCCCTTCTCCGCGAAGGACGCGCCCCGGATCGACTATAAGGACGTTCGTCTGCTGCAGGGCTTCGTGTCCGAGCGCGGCAAGATCGTACCTTCCCGTATCACGGCGGTATCCGCCAAGAAGCAGCGCGAGCTGGCCCAGGCGATCAAGCGCGCCCGCCATCTCGGCCTGCTGCCCTACCTCGTTAAGTAAGGAGCACCGCTCATGGACGTGATCCTGCTAGAGCGCGTTGAGAAGCTCGGCCAGATCGGTGACGTCGTCACCGTGAAGAACGGCTTCGCACGCAATTTCCTCCTGCCTCGCAAGAAGGCGCTTCGCGCCAACGAAGCGAACAAGAAGGTCTTCGAGGCGAACAAGGCGACGATCGTTGCCGAGAACGCCACCCGTCGTAGCGAGGCCGAGACGGCTTCGAAGGATATCGACGGCAAGACCCTCACCCTGATCCGTCAGGCATCGAACACCGGCCAGCTTTATGGTTCGGTTTCGGCCCGCGATCTGGCCGATCTCCTCGCCGAAGATGGCGCCAAGGTTCTCAAGAACCAGATCGTCCTCGACAAGCCGATCAAGGCGATCGGGCTCAACACGGTGAAGATCGTGCTGCACCCGGAAGTGACCGTGTCGATCAAGGTCAACGTCGCACGCTCGCCGGAAGAGGCCGAGATGCAGGCGCAGGGCGTGGATGTCATGGCACAGATGTTCGAGCGCGATGAAGCCGGCTTCGTCGAGGATTACGATCCGAACGCGGAACCCGGTGCCACCGCCGATGTCCGTCCGGATGCCGAGGAGCCAGCCGAGGGCTGAGGCTCTTCGCTGACCTGACACAAAAAAGGCCGTCCGGAGCGATCCGGGCGGCCTTTTTCTTTTTCCCTTGCGAGCAGTGAGCGGTTTGGTCTCCTCCGTCATTCCCGCGAAGGCGGGAATCCATGACGTGACGTCAGCCGTAACTCCCCAACGGGGAGGCATATGGATCCCCGCCTTCGCGGGGATGACGATGTGAGTCGGGTGCGGGCTGGTGGGCCTAAGCCGTAACCGGAACGCCGAACAGATCATGCTCGTCGGCATCCTCGATCTCGACATGGACGATGTCGCCCTGCGTCAGATGTCCTGCATCGCGCAGGTGAACCTGCCCGTCTATCTCCGGAGCATCCGCCTGTGAGCGTCCGGTCGCGCCTTCGCCGCCGACTTCGTCGATGATGACCGGCAGGGTGCGCCCGACCTTCGCCTCCAGCTTCTCGGTGGAGATGCGGGCGGTCAGCTCCATCAGGCGCGCATAGCGCTCCTCCTTCACCGCTTCCGGCACATGATCGGGCAGATTGTTGGCAGCGGCACCCTCGACCGGCTCGAACCGGAAGGCGCCGACGCGATCGAGCCGTGCTTCCTCCAGCCACTGAAGCAGATAATCGAAATCCGCTTCGGTTTCGCCGGGGAAGCCGACGACGAAGGTCGATCGGATCGCGATGTCTGGACAGATATCCCGCCAGCGCCCGATCCGCTCCAGCACCTTGGCTTCGTTGGCCGGGCGCTTCATTGCCTTCAGCACCGATGGCGCGGCATGCTGGAACGGAATGTCCAGATACGGCACCACCAGCCCTTCGGCCATGAGCGGGATAACCCGATCGACGTGCGGATAGGGGTAGACGTAGTGCAACCGCACCCACGCGCCGAGCTGCCCCAGGTGCCGCGCGAGATCGGTCATGTCTGACCGTATCTCTCCGCCGCGCTTCAGCGGGTAGGTGGCATGGCGCAGGTCCAGCCCGTAAGCGGACGTATCCTGGCTGATGACGAGCAGTTCGCGCGTGCCCGCTGCCACCAGCTTTTCCGCCTCGCGCAGGATCGCGTCCGGCCGGCGGCTGACAAGATCGCCGCGCAGCGCCGGGATGATGCAGAAGCTGCAGCGGTGATTGCAGCCTTCCGAGATCTTCAGATAGCTATAGTGTTTCGGCGTCAGCTTCAGATCGCGTTCGGGGACGAGATCCAGATAGGCGGACGGCGCGATCGGCGCGGCTTCGTGAACGGCGCCGATTACCTGTTCATATTGATGGGCGCCGGTGACTGCGAGCACAGCCGGGAAGCGGGCGCGGATCGTATCCGCCTCCTTGCCCATACAACCGGTGACGATGACGCGGCCATTTTCGGCGATCGCCTCGCCGATGGCTTCGAGGCTTTCCTCCTTGGCGCTGTCCAGGAAGCCGCACGTGTTGACGAGCACGATGTCCGCATCCGCATAATCGGGGGACATGGCGTAGCCATCGGCGCGCAGCTTGGTCAGGATCCGCTCGCTATCGACGAGGTTCTTCGGACAGCCGAGCGAAACCATGCCCACTTTCGGGCGCTCTGGAAGTATCGTTGCCATGGGGAGCGCGCCACATAGGCGATCATGCGTGATTTTGCGAGGGGGCGGGCTTCTTTCCCACTCCCCACGGAAAGCCCCGGAACCGCACCCCTAGCGATCTGTTACGATTCCGAAGGAGAGATTCCGATGGCCGATAATCCAGACGACGTTGCGGGCGAGAATCAGCAGACCGAGGCGCTCGCACCGGAGCTTCACAATTCGGAACAGGACGACGAGCAGGATCAGGCCCAAACCCTTGCCGACGAAGCGCTGAGCGGTTCATCCGACCAGTTCGGTCTGGACGATACCGAGAAGGTGCCCACGGGCGGGGAAGGAGACGATGTTCAGGACATCGTGGACCATATGCGCCAGATGGTGAGCAGCGGCCGCATCGACAATTCGGCCTATGCAGGCGAATCGAACGATGACGATAATGAAGGGCTGTTCCTGCCGTCCGTAGAGGCGGATGACGAGACCGGGCCCAGCGAAGGCGAATGACCGCGTGCTGCCGGGGTGGCCCGGTGGCAATTATCTTCGGGCTGGGCGGCAATGCCGCTCAGTCCGCCAGCCGGCCGAAGGGCAGCAGCTTTCGCGCCAGCTGCGCGGCAGCTTTGCCGTCACCGGAGCGGAGTGGGATCAGCAGAGCGTCCGCATCGCGCTTGCCGATCCGGTCCAGCGGCGTAAGCGTGGAGCCGCGGGAAGCCTGTTCGGCCAGCGTGCGGGCCACCCCAACGTTCTTCGGGTCGAGGCGAATGTGCATCATCGCCGCAAAGCCTTTGAAGAAGGCCCGGTCACCGCCAAGCTGCGTCGCCTTGTCGACGCCAGCGACACCGATGTCCTTCTTTGCGCCCAAGACGGTCGTGGCAAGGAAGCCGTCCGCGATCGCATCCAGATGCCAGCCGCCGATGGCGATCTGCGCTTCCGGATCACGCGGATATTGCGCCACGAACTGTTCGAACATCTTGCGCGACGCCTTGGCGTCGGCCGGCTTGCGCGTGAGCTTGGCCCGGTAGCCGATGCCCATTGCGTGCTGGAAAAACGCTTCCTTATCGCGCGGATTGGCGCGAAGACCCGCTTCGGCCTGCTCGATCGCCTGATTGACGAGCGCCAACGCCTGAGCCTTGTCCGTAGCCTGAAACGCCGCCTGAATGAGCATCTCGCGCGGCGTCGCCGCCATTGCCGGCGCGGCGACCACGATCGCCGCCGCCATCAACCATTTGAAATTCGTTGCCACGTTTTGAATCTTCCTTCGTTTGCCAAAGCATGACCGGGAAAATCGATCCATCACAGCGCGGCCCATGCGGCAGGCCGAGCCACTCGTCCAACTCAGGGCGTGGCTGTCCGCGGGTTACGCGTACATGACGAACGCATGAGCAGTATCGACATCGCCGTGGTCGGGGCCGGCGCCGCCGGCGTCGCCGCAGCGCGCCGGCTGGTGGATCGCGGCTTGTCCGTCGTGCTGATCGATGCGCTGCCCCGCATCGGCGGACGCGCGCATACCGTCCGCATCGACGGCATGGCGCTGGATCTCGGCTGCGGTTGGCTGCATTCGGCCGAGCGCAATCCATGGGTAAACGTGGCGGAGGCTATGGACCATGCGATCGATCGCACGCCGACCGCATGGCACGATCAATGGCGCAATCTGGGTTTCAGCGCGCAGGAGCAGCATGACGCGGGGCAGGCGTTTGCGGCTTGGAACGACGCGATCCGCCGAACCGTGCCAAGCGATCGTGCGAGCGACGCGCTGGATCCCGCTTCGCCCTGGGCCAGATATATCGAAGCGCTCTCCAGCTACATCAACGGCGCGCAACTGAACGATCTCTCGATTGCCGACTATCTGGCGTATGACGACAGCGCGACCGAGACCAACTGGCGACTGAGGACCGGATATGGCACCCTGATCGAGGCCGCCGCCGGCAGCATCGCCCGGTCGTTGCAAACCCGAGTGACGGCAATTGCCCATCGTGGCGACGGGGTCCGCCTGACTGCCGACAAAGGCGAGATCGATGCGCGGGCCGCGATCGTGACCATCTCGACCGACGTTCTGGCGAGCGGAATGGTGCGTCTGCCCGCCGCCTTCGACGATGCCTGCCACGCCGCATCATGCCTGCCGCTCGGCCTTGCCGACAAGCTGTTCTTCCGCACACCCGAACCCAATGAGCTGCCCGCCGATGGCCATCTTCTCGGCAGCCCCCGCCGGGCGGCGACCGGCAGCTATTATCTCCGCCCGTTCGGAAAGCCCATGATCGAGGTCTTCCTTGGCGGGGCAGCGGCGCGGGCGCTGGAGAGGGAAGGCGATGGCGCGGCCGCAGCGTTTGCGCGTGAGGAACTGGCAGCCCTGCTCGGTGGCGATTTCGCCCGAAAGCTGAAATTCCTGTGCGGATCGGCCTGGGCCGGCTGCGACACGATCCGTGGATCGTACAGCCATGCTTTGCCGGGACACGCCGACGCGCGCGCCGATCTCGCCCGCCCGGTAGACGATCGCATCCTGCTGGCGGGAGAAGCCTGTTCCGCCCATGATTTCTCCACCGCCCACGGCGCCTATGAGACTGGCCTCGCTGCCGCCGATCGTCTTCTCTCCACCGTCTTCCACGATGCGTGATCGCGGCGCGGCGATCGGTCGCTGGCTGCTGACCGCCGCTTATTTCTATGTCGGCGTCGTTCACGTCTCGCGCCCGGCTGTTTTCCTGCCGATCGTTCCGCACTGGGTGCCGATGCCCCGCGAAGTGGTCGTCGCGACCGGCGTCTGCGAGATTGCCGGTGCGATCGGGCTGGCGATCCCGCGCACGCGCTGGCTCGCGGGGCTCATGCTGGCCTTGTACGCGCTTTGCGTCTGGCCGGCCAACGTCCAGCATGCGATCAACGATCTAGGGTCGGGAACGGGCCTGGGGCTCTGGTACCATGTGCCCCGCCTGCTCGCGCAGCCGCTCATCATCTGGTGGGCGCTCCATGCCGGCGGCGTGACGCGGTGGCCATCGCGCCGTACCGCGTGATGGCGCGCTAAAGGCCGAGCCCCAATTGCTCGGCGCGATCCGCGTCATCGTCCTCGGCCAGCGAGGAGAGGGCCACACCCAGCAACCGCACCCCCAACGGCATCGGTAACAAGGCGCGCAACAAGGCCACACCTGTCTCCTGGATCATCGCCCGGTCCGCGACCGGCGAAGCGAAGCTTTTCGCGCGGGTGATCTGGCGAAAATCGGAGAACTTCACTTTCAGGGTGACGGTCCGCCCCGCCGCGCCGGATCGGCCGACGCGCTCCATCAGCGCATCCAGCACCGGCCCCAGCGCCTCGATCAGCGCATCCTCGCCATGCTTGTCCTCGAAGAAGGTGCGCTCGGCGCCGACCGACTTGCGGATTCGGTTTGCCCGCACGGGGCGGTCGTCCCGCCCACGTGCCGCCCAGTAGAGATAGCCCGCGAAACTTCCGAAATGCGCCTCTAGAAAGGACAGGCTTTGCGCGGCGAGATCGGCGCCGGTCTCGATGCCGAGCCGGGCCATCTTCTCCGCCGTCCGTGGGCCGACACCATGGAAGCGCTTGACGGCCAGCGCCTGCACGAACGCGGCACCCCGATGCGGCGGGATCACGCAGATGCCGTCCGGCTTGTTCTGATCGGACGCCAGCTTTGCGATGAACTTGTTGTACGAAACGCCGGCGGATGCGGTGAGGCCGGTCTCCGCCTTGATCCGGGCGCGGATCGATTCGGCCACGTCGCGCGCCGAGGCGACACCGCTGACGTCCAGATAGGCCTCGTCCAGCGACAGCGGCTCGATCGCATCGGTATGCTCGGCGAAGATGGCGCGGATCTGCCGCGACACCTCCGTATAGACGTCGAAACGGGGCTTCACGAAAATCAGGTCCGGGCATTTGCGGCGGGCGGTGGCCGACGCCATCGCCGATCGCACACCGAAGACGCGCGCCTCGTAGCTTGCGGCGGCCACCACCCCGCGCTCCCGCGATCCGCCGACCGCAACGGGTTTTCCCCACAGCGCGGGATCGTCCCGCTGCTCGACCGAGGCGTAGAAGGCATCCATGTCGACATGGATGATCTTGCGCGGTGGATCGTCGGCGGTCAGGGCGTCGTCGGCAGGACAAATCGGGGCGGCTTGGGCGGCCATGTTCCCCCTTTAGCCCATCCATTCCGCGCCTGCGCCATTCATTTCATGGCAAAGGCATTCGGGAGATCAAGCGAGCCGCTCCGGCACCTCCTCGGCCTCGCTGATGAGCGTTTCACGCGGGGCCATGGCCTCCCAGGGGAAAATGAACCAGCTCTTGTCGTCGGCGCGGTCGATGGTGCGCGCGCGATAATCCACCTGCGCGACCGAGCGGATATTGTCGATCAGCACGGCCACGCGCAGGCAGGCCGGATCGCCGCCCGCGCCCAGCAGCGCTTCCCGCAGGCTCAGGATCGTCTTTCCCGAATCGTTGATGTCGTCGATCAGCAGGATGCGAGTGCCGCTTTGCGTTTCTTCCGCCAGCTTCGCCAGCAGTTCGTGGGAAAAGCCCGGAACGCCGGCGCTGTAATCCACCGACAGAAGCGAGATGCCCGTGCGATGCGAGAGATAGGCGCCGGGCACGAGGCCACCGCGCCCGATGCCGACGATATGATCGGGCCGCCATCCGCTCGCCTCGATCGCGATCGCCAGCGTGTGTACGTCCGAGACGAATTGATCGTAGGCGACCGGAACCAGAACCGGATCGCTCACCGCACGCTCCCCGCCACGAACGTATCGATCGCGGCGATATGCCGGGTGACGGCCTCATCGTCGAGGAAGGAGCCCAGAAACGAATTGCGCGCCAGCGTTGCCAATTGCGCGCGCGTCAGCAGGGGCGCCACCGCCCGATAATTGTCAGCGATATAGCCGCCGAAATAGGCCGGATCGTCCGAATTGATCGTCGGACGCAGGCCATGCGCCAGCATGTCCGCGATCGGATGGGCGCCCATATCCGTCACGACGCACAATTTCTGGTTGGAGAGTGGGCAGACGGTGAGCGTGATGCCTTCTCGCGCCAGCCGTGTGACCAACCGGGGATCTTCCAGCGATCGATTGCCATGGTCCAGCCGATCGATGTGAAGCAGATCGAGCGCCTCGAGCACATAAGCGGGCGGACCTTCTTCGCCGGCATGGGCGACGCGCTTCAGCCCGGCCTTGCCGGCAGCATCGAAGACGCGCGCGAACTTGGACGGCGGATGGCCCAGTTCCGACGAATCGAGGCCGACCCCGGCGATACGATCCAGCCACGGCTCGGCGTCTGCGAAGGTGCGGAACGCATCGTCCTCGTCCAGGTGGCGCAGGAAGCAGAGGATCAGCTTGGAGGTGAGGCCGAGGCGCGCTTCCGCTTCCTGCATGCCCGCCAGTAACCCGTCCGCCACCACGCCGAACGGCATACCGCGCGCCGTATGCGTCTGCGGATCGAAGAAGATTTCGGCGTGGGCGACACCATCGGCATTGGCGCGCACGAAGTAGGCGAGCGCCAGATCGCGGAAATCGTCCTCGGTGCGGAGCACGTCCGCGCCCTGATAGTAGATGTCCAGAAAATCCTGGAGGTTGCCGAAGCTGTAGGCGGCGCGCAGTTGTTCTACATCGGCGAAGGAAATGGAGATCCGGTTGCGGCGCGCAAATTCGAACATCTGCTCCGGCTCCAGGCTGCCCTCGATGTGGAGGTGGAGTTCGGCCTTGGGCAAGCCGGTGATGAAATCGCTGTCGATCATGCAGGCGGTTCGCTCTTTTTCCCAGAAAGCCGTGTCTAGCCTGAGCCGGAGGCCGGCGTACAGGGCCGTGCTGATCGGGCTGATCTTGCCCAGCGGCGCGCCAGCCCTGTCGCGTGCCAAGCCTCTGCTCGACCGGATCGTTCTGGACGCTGCCGATCCGGTGATCGACGTCGAACTCGGCGGCCAGCCCTTTCGCCTTCGCGTCGATCTGGATCAATGGGACTCGGTAGAACTCAATCCTGAGGCGGCGGCGCGCCTGCCCTTGGCTTGGGCGACCGGGCGTCACATCTCGGTCGGCCGCATCACCTTGTGGGGGCGCAATGCCGAAACGCGGCTGGTGATCGCCGGCACGAAGCGGCCCGTACTCGTCGCCGAACATGGCCGCGTGGCAGCCGCCGGTGCGGATGGCACGATCGGGCCGGATCTGCTGCCTTATGGCATGGTCGTCTGGCAGAATGCCGCCTCCCCGCCCGATACCGGCACGGTGGTGCTGCCCCTGCTGCTGAGCCACGATACCGGCATCTCCGCGCCCGCGCCTGCGCTAGGGCCGGATCTCAGCCTGCGTTTCTCGCTCGGCATGGCAACGTCCAGCGGAACGGCGGCGGCAGGAGCGATCCTCGCTCGGCGCTATGGCGGTCATTTTGCCGGTGCATCCCGGCCGCTGCCGATCATCCTGGGGGTGACGCGCCCGGCGCGGCCGATCGCCTTTACGCGGACGCCAGTCGCGGCGGGCTTCCGGTTCCCCGATCTGCTCGTCCGCACCGCCGATTTCCGGGGTGACAATGCGCTGCCGGAGGATGATTTGGAGGCCGATATCGTCGTGGCGCATCGCGAGCGCCCCCAGGGCGCGCAGCCGTGGATCATGATCGGGCGCGATCGCCTCTCGCGCTGCGCCCAGATCGTCTATTCCGCTGCCCCGCGCAGCCTCACGCTGCGTTGCGCGTTCGGGCCCGAATGAAGAAATATCTCGGTGTGCTTCTCGCCGGGCTGCTCGCGGCTATGCCCGCTGCCGCAGCGCCGGTTTACGGGCCGGACCTGAACGGGCGCATCTTCGATCGGGCGGTTTCGATCGTCGAACGCCGCTATTGGAACAAGCCCGTCATCGCCCGGCTGGATGCGCTGCGTGCCGACTATCGCCGACGCGTCATCGCCGCGCCGGATCGCCGCACGGTATACGGCTTGATCGGAGAGATGCTCGATACGCTGGGCGACAGCCACGTCTATGTGATCGATCCGCAGCAAATCGCCATCGGCCGCGCCCGCTCGCGCGGCGATACGGAAGCGGGGTTCGGCATGACGATGCTGCCCGACGATGCGCAGATGTGGCGTGTGCAATCGGTGCGGGCGGATGGCCCCGCTGCACGCGCAGGGGTCCGAATCGGTTGGGAGGTGGCGGCGGTGAACGGGCAGCCGATCGATGTCGATTTCTTGCCGCGCGCCGGGGATCATGCCTGTTTCGAGTTCGTGGACGAGGATGGTCGCCGCCATACCGCATCGCTGGATGCGGAGGATGAAGAACCGGCTCTTGCCCGCCGCGCCGAACGACTGCCGGGCAATGCGTTGCTCCTCGCACTCGACGGGTTCGAACGTGGCGACGATCGCTGGCTTGCCGATCATATCGCGGAACGGCCTGCACCCAGCGCGGTGATCCTGGATCTGCGAAACAATGGCGGCGGGGATGCCGATGTGATCGCGAAGGTCGCCGGACAGTTCTTTGCGGAGAACCGATTGCTCGTCCGCCGTATCGCCGCACGCGAAAGCGATCAGCAAACGCGGAATGCCGGGCCGCGATCGTGGCTCGGGCCGCTCGCCGTACTGGTGGGGCCGAACAGCGCGAGTGGGGCGGAGGCGTTGGCCGCGCTGATCGAGGAAAGCGGCCGTGGGCTGACGATCGGCGAGCGAACCGCAGGCGCGCTGACGGGCGCGGCCGATTACGATCTGCCTGATGGCGGCATCGTCTCCGTTGCCGAGTTCGACATTCGCACGGGAGGCGGCCGGCGGCTAGAGGGGGTTGGCCTCACGCCCCGCATAC